>OGKM01000012.1_pt1 | contig 171096 bp, 192 predicted proteins | sample 1572501 | NCBI WGS metagenome assembly OGKM01 (sample SAMEA2582154, study PRJEB24529) | metagenome | biome: Human gut stool | place: China | collected 2011
TAACGCCGAGAGTAGTTAGAGGAACGCCTCTTGCGAGGGTAGGAAGTCGCCGTGCGATATGGAGGATTAGCTCAGCTGGGAGAGCATCTGCCTTACAAGCAGGGGGTCACAGGTTCGAACCCTGTATCCTCCATATGAGTCGTTAGCTCAGTCGGTAGAGCATCTGACTTTTAATCAGAGGGTCGACAGTTCGAGCCTGTCACGACTCATTCAAGAAAAAAAGTTCTTGACTTTATAATTTAATTTAGTTACAATAACTAAGTACTGTTATTGATGCCGACTTAGCTCAGCTGGCAGAGCATCTGTCTTGTAAACAGGGGGTCGGAGGTTCGAATCCTCTAGTCGGCATAATGCGGAAGTAGTTCAGTGGTAGAACACCACCTTGCCATGGTGGGGGTCGCGGGTTCGAATCCCGTCTTCCGCTTTTAATTTTGCCGGGGTGGCGGAACTGGCAGACGCACAGGACTTAAAATCCTGCGGTGAGTGATCACCGTACCGGTTCGATTCCGGTCCTCGGCATTATTAATGCACCCATAGCGCAACTGGATAGAGTGTCTGACTACGAATCAGAAGGTTGCAGGTTCGACTCCTGCTGGGTGCATATTAGCGGGAAGTAGCTCAGTTTGGTAGAGCACCTGGTTTGGGACCAGGGGGTCGCAGGTTCGAATCCTGTCTTCCCGATAAATGAATAATTCATTTAGTGATCGCGGTGTAGCTCAGCTGGCTAGAGCGTCCGGTTCATACCCGGGAGGTCGAGGGTTCGATTCCCCCCGCCGCGATATTCATACAGCACTTGGACCTTTAGCTCAGTTGGTTAGAGCAGACGGCTCATAACCGTCCGGTCGTAGGTTCGAGTCCTACAAGGTCCATTGTGATTTCTTGTTAAAAATTGCAAGTATGATTTATTATGGAGGATTACCCAAGTCTGGCTGAAGGGAACGGTCTTGAAAACCGTCAGGTGGGTCAAACCACGCAAGAGTTCGAATCTCTTATCCTCCTTTTTTAATATCGCGGGATGGAGCAGTCTGGTAGCTCGTCGGGCTCATAACCCGAAGGTCGTAGGTTCAAATCCTGCTCCCGCAATTATGGTCCTATGGTGTAGGGGTTATCACGCCTGCCTGTCACGCAGGAGATCGCCGGTTCAAATCCGGCTAGGACCGTTACATAATGGCTCGGTAGCTCAGTCGGTAGAGCAAAGGATTGAAGCTCCTTGTGTCGGCAGTTCGATTCTGTCCCGCGCCATTTAAGATCAATATCTTATGCGGGTGTAGTTTAGTGGTAAAACCACAGCCTTCCAAGCTGTTGTCGCGAGTTCGATTCTCGTCACCCGCTTTTATTATGGGCCTATAGCTCAGCTGGTTAGAGCGCACGCCTGATAAGCGTGAGGTCGATGGTTCGAGTCCATTTAGGCCCATTTGGAGAAATACTCAAGTGGCTGAAGAGGCGCCCCTGCTAAGGGTGTAGGTCGGTAACACGGCGCGAGGGTTCAAATCCCTCTTTCTCCGTTATGGCCCGTTGGTCAAGTGGTTAAGACACCGCCCTTTCACGGCGGTAACATGGGTTCAAATCCCGTACGGGTCATCTTAATATATTATTTTAATATCGCGGGATGGAGCAGTCTGGTAGCTCGTCGGGCTCATAACCCGAAGGTCGTAGGTTCAAATCCTGCTCCCGCAATTATGGTCCTATGGTGTAGGGGTTATCACGCCTGCCTGTCACGCAGGAGATCGCCGGTTCAAATCCGGCTAGGACCGTGTGACTAATTTTTTTAACTATCCTTTTTAGGATAGTTTTTTTATTACATTACTTAATACACGGGATATTATGTATCGCTTTGAGTTTTATTTAATACTTTATTGTGATAAAATTTAATAGTTACAATCCATTCCCGAAAGGATTCGTTTTAAACGAAGATGCCTTGTAACCAAATTACTTATAATAATGGGGGAATTAAATTGACAGAAAAACACCTTTTTACTTCTGAATCAGTATCAGAAGGTCATCCAGATAAAATTGCAGATCAAATAAGTGATTCAATTTTAGATGCAATGTTAGAACAAGATCCTGAGGCAAGGGTCGCTGTTGAGACTACAGTAACTACAGGATTAGTAGTAGTAGTGGGTGAAGTTTCTACAACAGCACATGTTGATATACAAAAAGTTGTTAGAGAAACTATAAAAGAAATTGGATACAAGAATGGTAAATATGGGTTTGATGGTGATAATTGTGCCGTCATAACAGCTATAGATGAACAATCTCCAGATATTGCTTTAGGAGTTGATAATTCTCTTGAAGTAAAAAATGGAGATGTAGATCCACTTGACCAAATTGGTGCAGGTGATCAAGGAATGATGTTTGGATATGCTATAAATGAAACACCAGAATTGATGCCATTGCCAATCTCACTTAGTCATCACTTAATGAAAAAAGTAGCTGAAGTTAGAAAAAATGGAACTTTAGCCTATTTAGGACCTGATGCTAAAGCACAAGTGACAGTTGAATATGATGACAATAATCAACCGTTAAGAATAGATACAGTTGTTTTATCTACACAACATGATGAAAATATTTCACTAGATCAAATTAGAAAAGATGTAATGGATCAAGTTATCACTAAAGTAATACCTGATAAATATTTAGATTCAAATACAAAATATTTTATTAATCCAACTGGTCGTTTTGTAATAGGTGGACCACAAGGTGATGCTGGTTTAACTGGTAGAAAAATTATTGTTGATACTTATGGTGGATATGCTCATCATGGTGGTGGGGCATTCTCTGGTAAAGATGCTACGAAGGTAGATAGATCAGCAAGCTATGCAGCAAGATATATTGCTAAAAATATTGTAGCTGCAGGATTAGCATCTCAAGTTGAGGTTCAAATATCTTATGCAATAGGGGTAGCTCAACCAGTTTCAGTTTCCGTTAATACATTTGGTAGCGGAAAAGTTTCAAATCAAAAGTTAGTTGATGCAATTAGAAAAGTTTTTGATTTAAGACCTGCTGGAATCATCAAAATGTTAGATTTACGTAGACCTATCTATAAGAAAACTGCAGCATATGGACATTTTGGTAGAACAGATATTGATTTACCATGGGAAAAAACTGATAAGATAAATGAATTGAAGAAAGAGTTAGATTTCTAAATTTCTCTTGAAATAGATATACTATTTTGGTATTATCATTGTAAATTATAATATGAACGTAGATAAGGAATAGTAGAGTCTGTATTTTAATTTAAGAGAGTACATGGTTGGTGTGAATGTACTAAATAGAGATTTGAACTCGCCTTAGATGTTTCTTCATTGAAATTAGTAGGTGAAGACGGTACTTTCCGTTAGAAAAGAAGAGAGCTAATCATTTGATTGGAATATAGGTGGTACCGCGAGTTTTTCGTCCTATACGGAATAGTTTTATTTCGTATAGGCTTTTTTTATCTACAGAAGTTTATTATTTTTTTGAAAGGATGGAAATAGATGTCATATAAGCATATTGAAATAGAAAAAAAGTGGCAAAGATATTGGGAAGAACACAAAACATTCAAAACAACTGAAGATGATGATAAAAAGAATTATTATGCCTTAGATATGTTTCCATATCCATCTGGGCAAGGACTTCATGTAGGTCATCCTGAAGGGTATACAGCTACAGATATAATGGCTCGTATGAAGAGAATGCAAGGATATAATGTTTTACACCCAATGGGATGGGATGCATTCGGTTTACCTGCTGAACAATATGCGTTGAATACAGGAAACTCACCACGTGAATTTACTAAAAAAAATGTTAATAATTTTAGACGTCAAATTAAATCTTTAGGTTTATCATATGATTGGGATCGAGAGGTTAACACGACAGATCCTGCATATTATAAATGGACTCAATGGATTTTTGAACAATTATATAAAAAAGGTTTAGCCTATGAAGCTGAAGTTCCAGTTAACTGGAGTCCAGATTTAGGAACTGTTGTAGCTAACGAAGAAGTTATTGATGGTAAAACTGAACGTGGTGGTTTTCCTGTTATTAGAAAACCAATGCGTCAATGGGTATTAAAAATCACGGCTTATGCTGATCGCTTAATAGATGATTTAGACGATTTGGATTGGCCAGAAGCAATTAAAGAACAACAACGTAATTGGATTGGTCGTTCAGTTGGTGCAGCAATAAACTTTCCTGTTTCAGGAGATGAAAATACAAAGATTGAGGTATTTTCTACTCGTCCAGATACAATATTTGGTGTTGCAGCTTTAGTATTGGCACCTGAACATGAATTGGTTAAGCAATTAACAACTCCTGAACATGAAAATGAGGTAGAAGCATACATAGAAAAAATATCTCATAAATCAGATTTAGAAAGAACAGATTTAGCTAAAGATAAAACAGGTGTATTTACAGGTAGTTATGTTGTAAATCCTGTAAGTGGAGAAAAATTACCTATTTGGATTGCTGATTATGTTTTAAATTCATATGGAACGGGTGCGGTAATGGTTGTTCCTGCACATGATGAACGAGATCATGAATTTGCTCAAAAGTTTGATTTGCCTATCGTACAAGTTATCGAAGGTGGAGATGTTCAAAAAGAAGCATATACTGGTGATGGAGTTCATATCAATTCTGATTTCCTAAATGGCATGGATAAAGAAGAAGCCATTGATGCTATAAATAACTGGCTAGAAGAAAATGGAGTAGGGGAAAAGAAAGTTAACTATCGTTTAAGAGATTGGTTATTCTCTAGACAACGTTACTGGGGCGAGCCTATTCCTGTAATTCATTGGGAAGATGGTGAAACAACTTTAGTTCCAGAGGATGAATTACCTTTATATTTACCTAAAGCAACAGATATTAAGCCATCAGGAACTGGTGAAAGTCCATTAGCTAACTTAGATGATTGGGTAAATGTTGTTGATGAAAATGGTAGAAAAGGACGTCGTGAAACTAATACTATGCCACAATGGGCTGGTAGTTCCTGGTACTTCCTACGTTATATAGATCCACATAACAATCATGAAGTAGCAGATTATGAAAAATTAAAAGAATGGTTACCTGTAAACTTGTATGTTGGTGGTGCTGAACACGCTGTATTACATTTATTGTATGCTCGTTTCTGGCATAAATTCTTATATGATTTAGGTGTAGTTCCAACTAAAGAACCATTCCAAAAATTAGTAAACCAAGGAATGATTTTAGGTTCTAATCATGAAAAGATGTCCAAGTCTAAAGGAAATGTAGTTAATCCAGATGATATTGTTGAACAATATGGAGCAGATACATTACGCTTATATGAAATGTTTATGGGGCCTTTAGATGCGTCTATCCCTTGGAGTGAAGAAGGACTTGGTGGCGCACATAAGTTCATCAACCGTGTTTGGAATTTATTGATTGATGAAAATGACAATTTACGTGATAGAGTAACTACAATTAACAATCATGATTTAGATAAGATATATAATGAAACTGTTAAGAAAGTTACAGAAGACTATGAGGCTATGCACTTTAATACTGCAATTTCCCAATTAATGGTCTTTGTTAATAATGCTTATAAAGCAGATTCATTACCATTGGAATATGTAGAAGGCTTAGTAAAATTGTTATCACCAGTTGTTCCTCATATTACAGAAGAATTATGGTCTAAGCTAGGTCATGTAGGTAGCATAGCGTATGCTAAGTGGCCAACCTATGATGAAAGCAAGTTGGTTGAAGATGTTGTAGAAATTGTTGTTCAAATTAACGGTAAAGTAAGACAACATCTACAAGTATCTAAAGATGCTAGTCGTGAAGAATTACAAGCACTAGCTTTGAACGACGAAAGAATAAAACAAGAACTTGCAGATAAAGAAGTTAAAAAAGTTATTGCAGTTCCTGGTAAGTTAGTGTCAATTGTAGTAGCAAAATAAAGTTTAAACATTATTATTATTAAAAGATTCGTATTTCATGAAGTACGGATCTTTTTTATTGTCTTTACCATCAAATTATTATACTTATTAATACCTAAAAAACCACTATAATAATCTCGATAAAGATAATTATAATCTATTTGTTATTTTTAAACAAGATAATTTTTTTCAAATATATAATACTAATAATTTATGAAGCACAAAAAGGTGAATATTTATGAAGAGAAAAATATATTTATTCGGAAGTATACTTGCTACTTAAGGAAAATTTTTATAAAATGGTAGTTACAATATAAAAATTTTCTGAAAATCCTAAATTATAAAGGAGATTTTACATGAAAAATGAATTATCTCGAGCTTTAACTCATCGGCATGTCCAGATGATAGCAATTGGTGGTGCGATAGGTACAGGGCTGTTCTTGGGTTCAGGTTCAGCAATCCAAAAGGCAGGCCCAGCTCTGATACTAGCCTACTTAATTGCGGGTATTTTTTGTTTTTTTATGATGCGTGCAATTGGTGAATTAATTTTATCTGATAAAAGTAAGAATTCATTTATCGAATTTGTTAAGGTATACATGGGAAGAGGATGGGAGTTCATTATAGGATGGACTTATTGGTTATGTTGGGCAAGTTTGGCAATGGCTGACTTAACTGCTAGTGGTATTTATTTAAGATATTGGTTTCCTAATCTTCCCCAATGGTTGACAGCATTGATAATCATTCTTGTTCTATTAATTTTCAACTTACTCAGTGTAGGATTATTTGGTGAATTAGAATCGTGGTTTTCTAGTATTAAAGTTTTAGCGATTTTAGCATTAATAGGTACAGGTATTATTTTATTACTCACCCAGGCAAATGTAGGCGGGAATGAAGTTAGTATCATGAATTTATTTAATCATGGTGGTTTCTTTCCTAAAGGAGCAATAGGATTTATGGCGGCTTTTCCAATGGTTATATTTGCTTTCACTGGTATTGAAATGGTTGGTCTAGCTTCTGGAGAAACTGCTAATCCAGAGAAAGATATCCCACAAGCAATCAATACGTTGCCTTTTAGAATAGGATTATTCTATATAGGTTCGATGTTCGTATTGATGTGTATTTATCCTTGGAATGAAATTGTTACAACTTCTAGTCCATTTGTGCAAGTATTTAATGGAATTGGTGTCAAATTTGCTGCTGGAATTATCAATTTTGTAGTATTAACAGCTGCATTATCAGCATGTAATAGTGCAATTTTTAGTACAAGTAGAACTTTATTTGTTTTGTCACATAGTGGTCATGCACCTAAATCTTTTGGTCAAACTAATAATCGGAGTATACCGGTTAAATCATTGTTGTTTTCTTCAAGTTCATTATTTTTAATAGTTATATTGAATTATGTACTACCTAAGAGTATTTTTGATATTATTTCTGGTGTAGCAACAGTTAGCTTTGTTTTTGTATGGATTGCATTAGTTTGGTGTCACTATCAATATCGAAAAAATAGCCCAAATAGTAAGAAAATTTTTCCGATGCCATTGTATCCGGTAAGTAATGTTATAACAATAATCTTTTTTGTTTTAGTATTAGTTTTGTTAACTTTTAATACCAATACACTAATGTCACTTATCTTTTCAATAGTTTGGTTTGGAATTTTGGGGGCAATATATTTCTTTAAAGCTAGAAAGTAGTTTATAAAGCTGGTTAGAATTATCCTAACTGGCTTTTTTAAATGCTTATTTGCAGTCATTAGTAAAATGATTTAAAATTAATGAGCTAAGTATTTTTTGGAAGTAGGAATTACATAAAAATGAATGATAATAATGAACAAATAAAAAAAGATTTAGAAGAAACTTCTTCTAAAGAAAAAATGTTGAAAGGCTCAGCTTGGATGACAGCTGGGAGTATTTTTTCTAGAATTTTGGGAGCAATTTACATTATTCCATGGGCAACTTGGTTTGGAGTTAATTATCTACAAGCAAATGCCTTATTTACTAAGGGATACACTGTTTATGCATTATTTTTGATGCTGTCTACTGCCGGAATTCCATCTGCAGTGGGTAAACAAGTTGCACATTATAATTCTCTCAATGAATATGGAATCGGTAGGCGATTATTTAAGCGAAGTTTAGGTGTGATGATGTTTTTAGGAATTATCAGTGCAATGATTTTGTGGTTTATTGCACCATTAATTTCTCAAGGGGATGCAGCAGTTATTCCTGTATATCGTTCTTTAGCGGTTACATTGCTATTGATTCCAGTAATGAGTTTAACTAGAGGATTTTTTCAAGGATATTTTGATATGGCTCCTTTTGCTATATCACAATTAGTAGAACAAGTTGCTAGAATTGTTTATATGTTAGCAGCAACCTATTTAATTACTCAGGTGTTACATGGAAGTTACCAAAGCGCAGTAGTTCAATCAACTTTTGCAGCATTTATAGGAGCTGTTGGTGGCTTATTAGTTTTATTATGGCATTATTGGCGAAAACGACCAACTATGAATTATCTTTTAGCCCACAGTAATAATAAACTAGAAGTCTCTGATAAGAGATTAATAAAGGAAATATTGTATCAATCGATACCTTTCATCATTATTGGGTCAACTACAACTTTGTATAATTTATTTGATCAATTTAGTTTTCCAACAATTATGAGTTTTGTTACTGATTATAGTACTAAAGAAATTAATGCATTATATGCTTTATTTGCGGGAAATGCCAATAAATTGATAATGATTACTATTTCAGTTGCTGCTGCGATGGCTGACACTGCAATACCATTATTGTCTCAAGCTGTTACAAAAAATGATAATGAAGAAGTTTCAGCTGCTTTATTAGATTCGGTAGAATTATTCTTTTTTGTAATGTTACCTTGTTCTTTTGGAATGGCTGCAGTCTCTAGACCACTATATGTTTTATTCTATCCATATGATTATACAGGTATCTTTGTATTAGCTTTTTCATCATATATAGCTTTAGCATTAGGCTTATTTATGGTTTTAGCAGCTTTACTTCAAGGAATATATGAAAATACAATAGCAATTAAATTTGCGGTAATTGGAATGATTGTCAAAGTTATAATACAATTCCCATTAACAGCATTTTTACATGTATATGGTCCTTTAGCAGCTACAGGTATAGGAATGACCGTAAGTAATGTATTAATTTTTAGATACTTGTATTTCAAATATAATTTAAATATTAATAAATTACAGAAAAATACTAATATGATGATGTTATTTAGTTTATTTATGTTTATTGTAGTACTCGTTATATCATTTGCTTTAGGAAAAGTAACAAATACATATAGTAAATTCCAATCCACCATTGTGCTAATAATTGGAGCCGGAATTGGAGGATATATTTATGCTTTCTTAAGTTTGAAGGCAAGACTAGCTGATGATATTTTAGGTGCTAGAGCTAACTTTTTAAGAAGAATATTGAGAATTAAATAGCGTGATGTATATGAGATTAGATAAGTTTTTAAGTCAAACAGGAAAGTTCACAAGAGCGGAAGCAAAAAAGGTTATAAAGGCTAAGAGAGTAAGGTTAAATGGTGAAGTTGTCAAAGACGGAAAGATAAAAATAAACGAAGACTCAGATAAAATTTTTTTAGATGGGGAACTTTTAGCTTTGAATAACAAAGAAGTATATTATATGTTAAATAAGCCTATAGGAGTTGTATCAGCTACTAGGGATGATAAAGATAAGACGGTAATTGATTTAATAAATTTTCCTGGAAGAAAAGAAGATTTATTTCCTGTAGGTAGACTAGATAAGGAAACAACAGGATTATTAATTATCACAAATGATGGAAAATTTGCTCATGATATTATTTCTCCTAAAAAACATGTATCTAAAACATATGAAGCAGTAGTTACTGGAAAAATATCAGAAAAAGAGGTTAAAATATTTTCTCAAGGCATGGAATTAGCCAATGGGGATAAATTACAGCCTGCACAACTTGATATAATATCTTATTCTGAGAAGGATGATACTAGCAAAGTTAGAGTTATTATTCATGAAGGAAAATATCATCAGGTTAGACGAATGTTTGGAGCAGTGTCTCAAAGAGTGTTAGAACTAGATAGAGTAAAGATAGGACTACTTGAATTGGATGATACTTTGGAAAGAGGAGAATATAGGGAGTTAACAGAAGAAGAATTAAATTTAATAAAATAAGGAGAAGAGGACTAAATTTGTCCCTTCTCCTTATTTTTGTTCAGAAATAACTTTCAACATCGTTTTTTGAATCTTTTTAATAATATCTGTTGGTAATGTCACATAGTATTTATGGGATAAATTTTCAGCTATATAGCTGTGTAAATAAACAGCTGCGTTGATTCTTTCATCTAGTGAACTTTCCTTAAACTGTGTGATAAATGCAGCGAGGATACCGGTTAAGATATCTCCCATACCACCAGTTGCCATAAAAGGGCCACCAATTGCTAAATTATCAATAGTTCCTGATTGATGATAAATAGTAGTATGGTGTTTTTTTAAAATAACAGTAGCATTTAGCGATGTTTGTTTTTGTAAGTTGATGTCATCAATTTGTTTATCTATAGGAATACCAGATAGTCTTTGCCATTCCATTTGGTGAGGAGTAAAAATGATTTTTTTATTGTTAGCAATCAATTTTTTTAAGGAATCATTTTCAGATATGAGAGTGATTGCTGAACCGTCAATTATGCAAAGTTGATTATCAGAGATATTACTTAATGTAACTTCAAGAACTTCTTTAGCTCTATTATCAGTACCTAATCCAGGGCCTACAACTACTGCATCAGCCGTTGAAATAGCAGTTGTAAGAGATACTTTGTCAAAAAAATTAATAAACATTGCTTCTGGTACGACAGAATGTAATGAAGATAGATTTTCTTTATTAGTTGCAACAGTAACTAGCCCAGCGCCAGTATGAACGGCAGCGGAAGCAGACATAATTATAGCTCCACCATAGTTAATATTTCCGCCAATGAGTAATACTCTACCAAAATTACCTTTATGACTGTTAGGTTCACGTTTTTTAATGACTTTTTGTAAAATATCAAGTGTAATCTCCATAAATAGTACACCAGCCTTTTTTTAAGATATAATTATTATAATTCAAAATTCGTTTATTTTGAAAAAATTATGCTATTATTAAATAGTAAACATTTTTTAGGAGATGAATTGTAGAATGGCAATAGATTGGAAAGCAGAAGTTGAAAAAAGACGAGATGATATTCTCGAAGATTTAAAAACAATGCTTCGAATTGAAAGTGTACGAGATGAAAGTATAGCAACAGCTGATGCACCATTAGGTCCAGGCCCTAAAGAAGCTTTAGATGCCTTTTTGAATATTGGTAAACGTGATGGATTTGAAGTTGAAGAATTTGATGGTATGGCTGGACACATTAAATTTGGAGATGGTAAAGAAGATTTAGGTATTCTAGCACACGTTGACGTAATGCCAGCAGGTAAAGGTTGGGATACAGATCCATTTAACCCAGTTATTAAAGATGGAAAATTATATGCTCGTGGTGCCTCTGATGATAAAGGACCAAGTATGGCAGCATATTATGGATTAAAGATTGTTAAAGAATTAGGATTACCAGTTAAAAAGAGTGTACGTTTTATTTTAGGTACTGATGAAGAAAGTAGTTGGAGAGGAATGACTCACTACTTTGAAAAAATGCCTAAGCCAACAATTGGTTTTTCACCAGATGCATTTTTCCCAATCATCAATGGTGAAAAAGGTAATTTCAGTATGCTTGTAAAATTCGATGGTAAAAATGGTGATAAATTAAAATTATTATCCTTTGATTCTGGTTTACGTGACAACATGGTTCCACGCGATGCAGTAGCCGTTGTTGAAGGTAATGATCTTGAAAGCATGGCTGCTGATTTCAAGCAATATGTTGCTGAAAATAGTGTTTTAAGTGGCGATGCAGAAATTAAAGATGGAAAATTAGAATTATCCTTAATTGGTAAGGCTGCTCATGCACAAGAACCACGTAATGGCGAAAATGCAGGAACTTACTTAGCTGTATTCTTGAATAAGTACAATTTTGCTAAGGATGCCAAGGGATACTTAGCTTTTGCTGCTGAATACTTACATCAAGATTCACGTATGGATAATTTTGGAATTAGCTATACTGATGAAGTGATGGGTGATTTAACTATGAATGCTGGTATCTTTACATTTGAAGCTGGCAAAGGTGGAGAAATTACTTTGAACTTCAGATATCCTAGAGGTATTGATGATGAATATGTATTCAATGCTGTTAAGGAAGCTGCAACTAAATTAGAAGCTGTTTCATTTGAAAAGAAGGAACATGCAATGGTACCACATTATGTTTCACCTGAAGATCCATTGGTTTCAAAATTATTGGCTGTTTATAGTCGTCAAACAGGTCAAGAAGCTCATGGCATGGTTGTCGGTGGGGGAACTTACGGTAGATTGTTAGAACGTGGTGTAGCATTTGGCGCTATGTTCCCAGGTGTTGAAGACACAATGCACCAAGCAAATGAATTTATTCCAGTAGATGATGTAATGAAAGCTGCTGCAATCTATGCAGAATCCATCTATGAATTAATTAAAGACTAATTTAAGAGAACTTCAAAATAGTGGTTTGGCTATTTTGGAGTTTTTTTGTATTTAAAATATTGAGATTATAGACTTAAATAAAAGACTAAATATGATGAAGACAATTTATTAGAAATAGTAATCTATTTTTTCTTATATACTGATAAATAGAAAAAAGTAAAATATCAAAATCTAAATATAGAACCAATTTTTTAATTTATGTAAAACAATCGCTTTCAAAAGTAAAAGTTGCAGAAATTAAAAAATTGGTCTTGTGTAGAAAATGGAAAAATGAGATTAAATGAAAATAAAATTTATGTATAAATGAAATTGTTCTGGTTTATAAAATTTAGTATTATAATTTTATAATGTGACGATTTTACATACAAGGTGGCGACTGATATAGAAAATTTGGAAGAGATAACCCTTTTTAATGATAGTGAAGATAAAAATTTAATACAGATCAATATGCCAAGGCGGGAACTTTGGAAAAATTAATTCAAGATGAATTTGGGCAAGAGGAGTAGTGAGAAGATGAAAGCAGATACGATAAGATTGTTAGATTTATTAGCACAGTCTAAGGCTATTTTTGAAATACCTGTATACCAAAGAAATTATGAATGGCGAGAAGAGCAATGTCGTCAATTGTTTAAAGATATTTTACTGGCTGCTAAGGAACAAAAGCCACACTTCACTGGGGCAGTTGTATATGTAGAAGAGTCAGGACCTAATATGAGTCACATCTACAATATTATTGATGGACAACAACGTTTAACTAGTTGTTCTTTGTTATTAAAGGCAATTGCTGATACAAGTAATGACGAAGAATTAAAAGAAGAAATTGAAACTAATTATTTAAAAAATAAGTTTTTATCTGATAACAATCATATTCGATTAAAATCAGTGGAAAAAGACAGAGAAGCATATTATGCAATAATGTCAGATAGAATTGATGAATATGATAAGCCATCTAAGATGAAAACAAATTATAAGTTATTTATCAGGTTAATTGAAGAATCAGAATTAAGTAGTAGTGAATTGTTTACAGCAATTAATTTTTTAAATGTTGTATATATAGAAATTAATAGCAATAGGGATGAGGAAAATCCACAAGTTATTTTTGAAAGTTTAAATTCGACTGGTGTATCTTTATCTGCATCTGACCTAGTGCGTAATTTTATATTAATGAGTTTAGATAGTGAAGAACAGACTAAGTTATATAAAGAGTATTGGATAAAGATTGAAAGCTTGTTTATCAATAATAATATTTTTGCAGAGTTTATTAGGCATTATTTAATATCTAAGACAAAAAAAGCTGTTAAAAGAGAGAATACTTATTCTGTATATAAAAAATATTATTACGAACAAAACTTCAATGCTAAAGAAGCTGTTAAAGAGCTATACACTAATGTGCGCTACTATTCTCAATTATTAAATGCAAGTACTGAGAATAAAGAATTTAATAAAGCTGTCAGCCATATTAATACATTAGATAAAAAAGTTCTTTATCCATATTTATTAAAACTATTAGATATGCAAGTTAAACAAGAAATAAGCTGGAACGAAGTTGTAGATATAGCACATTTATTAGAAAGTTACATATATCGTAGAATGATTTGCAGTGTTCCAAGTAATGCTTTGAATGGTTTAGTAGTTTCATTAACTAATAAAGAGAATAAGAATGAATTAGAAGTAGTTGAACGAAGACTATTGAATAATAATTTTCCTACTGATAAAGAATTCAAAGAAAAATTACTGGAATATCCAATTTATAAAAAAAGAAAAGACTGTGCTAAATTAACTTTGGAAGTTTTGGAAGAATCAAAGACGAAAGAAACAATTGATTTTGAAAAAACACAGGTAGAACATATAATGCCAAAAAAATTATCAACAGATTGGCGAATAGAAGTAACAAATGCTGAAAGTACTAATCGTCAATATGGAGATACTATTGGTAATTTAACATTAACTGGATATAATCAAGAAATGAGTAATAAAGTCTATACAGAAAAAAGAAAATTTTATAGTAAATCAAATATAGTTTTATCAAGAGAAATTAGTGAAAAATATGAGGTTTGGGATAAAAATAGCATCGTAGAAAGAGCTAAGAATCTTGCAGACGAACTTTGCAGAATATTCGAACGTCCTACTTTAATTAAGAAGAATATTGCTGATACCTATAAAGGTGAACATAACATTTTAGATGAATTGGATGTAACGGGTCAAAAACCAGCTTATCTGATTATTCAAGAACATGATTATCAGGTATCGACTTGGGGAAGTATGATTGTAACATTTTTCAATTATATTTGGGAAAATGACAGTATGACATACAATAAGTTAAAGTCTGAAAAGACATTAGAATGGCTATTTTCAAATATACGAAATCCTAAAGTATTGAAAAATGGCGATGTAATAGAAACTAATTTCTCAGCTAATACTGTAGTTGCAGTATTGGCTAAAGTATCTGAAATGTGTGGTATTTCAGAAGAAGTAAGTTATATTCTTAAATAGAAAAGTTTATTTTTAGCGAATTAAATAGTTTACAGTAGTAAAAAATCACTGAAGATCATATCGATCCTCAGTGATTTTTTTCAGTTTTAAGACTTTTTCTAGTCTTATTCATAATGCCCCCGACAAGAGTCGAACTTGCACTTGGAAAACCAAACAACGACCTGAACGTTGCGCGTCTGCCAATTCCGCCACGGAGGCAAGAACAATAGTAATTTTACAATAAAGTATTACTATTTGCAATAATGCTAGTTCTTTTTAGGAAAGCTAATAGCAGTTCCATATCCGTGTAATAACATATACTTTGGACCAACAGAAACACGGACTATTTGAGGGACAAAGCGAATATCAATTACGCCATCAGCATCAAGTTCAAGTGCTTTATTTTCCAATTTTTTTTGAACTTGGGCATAAAGATTGTCAAATTGATCTACTTCATCTAATTCTTCTGCTTTAAGAGTTCTTTTCACGGTAGCATTAACTATACCCTTTAAAATATAAGATTGATTGAGACCACTTGTTGATAGAAACATTATATTCATCTCCTTAACAACTATAAATATCGTATATTTATAATACCACAAAAGTAGTTTATTTTTCTTTTAAAAATTATATTTTGATTAGAATTTTGATATTCAAAATATGTTTAGAAGGTAAAAATTATATAGTATCATCTGTATAAATAATATATTAGTTATGATTATATAAATTATATAAAGAACAATATTTTGAAGAATGACTATTTTAATAGCATATAGTGGATGTTTTGAGAAATCAAAATATCCATTTATTTTGTTTTGTAAAAATATATTTTTTTATTTGATGAATTTTTTTCATAGTCATTTGTGCGCGATTTGACAAAATAAAATCAATAAATTATGATTTGTTCATCGAATATTTTGATGTTCGAAATAATTTTAAGTGAGGTGCTTTGTGTGGCAATTATGGATGCACAGGAAATAATGGATATGATTCCTAATCGTTATCCGATCTGTTACATTGACTATGTTGATGAGCTAGTACCTGGTGAGAGAATTATCGCAACAAAAAATGTAACAATTAATGAATCTTTTTTCAGAGGACATTTTCCAGGAAATCCTGTAATGCCGGGAGTTTTACTAATTGAAACTTTAGCGCAAGCTGCGTCAATACTTATTTTGAAATCTCCAGAATTTGTAGGAAAAACAGCTTATTTAGGTTCTATAAGTAAAGCTAAATTTAGAAAAGTTGTCAGACCGGGCGATGTTTTAAAATTAAATGTCGAAATGAAAAAGAAACACGAGAACATGGGGATAGTAGATACTCAAGTTATCGTGGATGGAAAGAAAGCTTGTACGGCTGAATTAATGTTTATCGTTGCGGATAGAGACAAGAAGTTGTAGTTGCAAAGTAGTCTTATTTCGGTTATTATTTTGATAATCAAATTATTTGGAATACGAAAGATAAGGCGGTATAGGGATGGATGAAAGATATCAAGTAATAAATGATGCTTTAGAAAAAATTTATGCTGATATTGTATGGATTGAAGAAAGTGAGTTACGTAAGAGTGTTTTTAGTGATATCACGATTAAAGAGATGCATGCAATAAATGCAATTTCAATGTATGATCATCAAACAGCTTCACAAGTTGCTAAAAAGCTTCATTTAACCCCTGGAACGTTAACTGCAACAATAGATAGATTATGTCGAAAAGGTTATGCTGAACGCATTAGAGGGAATGATGATAGGCGAATTATTAGAATAGGTTTGACTAAAAAAGGTAGACTAGTTTATCGAGCACATGATGCTTTTCATAGGATGATGGTTAAAAGTTTTTTGAAGGATTTAAATCCAGATGAAATAAAAACTATTGAAAAAGCCATTCATAATTTAGAAGATTTTCTAAAAGAGCACTCTTAACTAAGGAGAACTAGGTTTGGAAAATATAGAAATATCTTATACAGCACGTTATGTTCCACCTGAAGTTATAGATAATCAAAGATTAACAGAATTTATGGATACATCTGATGAATGGATAAGCCAACGAACTGGAATAAAGAAGAGACATATAAGCTTAAATGAGAGTACAGCTGATTTAGCAGAGAAAGTAGCAGAAAAGTTATTAATAAAAAGCGGATGGAATCCTAATTCTTTAGATTTAATAATAGTTGCTACAATGTCTCCTAATTCTTTTACACCAGCAACAGCGGCTATTGTTCAAGGGAGAATAAGTGCTGATAATGCAGTTTGTTTTGATATTTCAGCTGCATGTTCAGGATATATATATGGTTTAAGTATTGTTGAAGCAATGCTAAGGAATATGAATTTAAAAAGGGCTATGCTAATTGGAAGTGAAAATCTTTCCAAGTTGATAGATTGGAATGACAGATCGACGGCTGTACTTTTTGGGGACGGAGCAGCAGGTGCTTTGATTGAGTTAAAAGAAGATACAGATTCTAAATTTATCAGCAGTGATTTAAAAACTATTGGAAATGAAGCTGAGTTTTTAACAGCGGGAATAACTAATCCGTTAGAAAAATTTCCAGATTTGGATAGCATAAGGAAATATACGACTTTCAAAATGGATGGCAGAAGAGTATATACTTTTGCGACTAGGGAAGTTCCCCAATCTATTCTAAGGGCAGTGCAAAAAGCTAACCTTAGTTTGGAAGATATAGATTATTTTATTTTGCATCAAGCAAATTCAAGAATTATTCGACAAGTAGCTAAGAAATTAAAGCAAGATGAAGAAAAATTTCCAATTAATATAGATAGTTTTGGAAATACTTCGGCAGCTAGTGAGCCTCTTTTATTAGATGAATTAATAGAAAATGGAACTGTAAAAAGAGGGATGACGCTAGCATTAAGTGGCTTTGGTGGTGGCTTAACAGTCGGTACTCATATTATTAAATATTAATTTAAGGAGAGAATTTAAAATGACAGAAGCAGAAGTATTAAAGAAAGTACAAGATATCGTAGTAGAACAATTGGATGTAGATGTAGATGATGTAACTTTAACAGCAGATATCAAAGATGATTTAGACGCAGATAGTTTAGATGTTTTTGAAATTATGAATGAACTAGAAGATGATTTAGACATTAAGTTAGAAGCTGATGAAAATATCAAAACAATTCAAGATGTAGTTACTTACGTGAAAAAAGAATTGGATAACAAATAGAAGGTAATTAATTATGAAATTAGCTATCTTATTTAGTGGTCAAGGATCCCAATTTACAGATATGGGATTGGATTTTTACCAGGAAAGTCCAATTTTTAAGGACTGTGTAGATAAAGCTAGTGAGATTGCAGATTTTAAAATTACTTCAGTATTTGCTAACGATGGAGATAAACTTTCTGAAACAAAATATATTCAACCTGCAATAGTTGCTATGAGTATAGGTATCTGGAAAATGTTACAGAATACTCTAGGTGATAAGTTAGCTGTTGAAGGCATGGTTGGTTTATCTCTAGGAGAATATAGTGCTTTAATTGCAAGTCAGAAATTATCTTTTAGCGATGGAATGTCAGTACTTAAAGATCGTGCTATTTACATGCAAGATGATGCTAATAAAGTTGATAGTAAAATGGCAGCAATTATTGACCCTCAAATAGAAGTAATTGAAAAATTATGTACCGATTATCCAAATGTATATGTGGCTAATTATAATACACCTAAACAATTAGTAATAGGTGGAGATGGCGAAGAATTAGTAGATGTTGTAGATAAGATAGATAGTCTAAATGCAGCTAAGAAAATAGTAGAGTTAAAAGTAAGTGGAGCTTTTCATACTCCACTTTTTACTAATGCAAGTCAAAAGATGAAAAAGAGATTATCAAATGTGACATTTACTGAAGGAAGTAACTTAGTTGTAAGTAATACTACAATGCGTCCTTTTGAAAAAGATTCTTTAGCAGAAATATTAGCTAAACAAATCATTAAACCAACACATTTTGGTGAATGTGTTCAATATTTAATTGATAATAAAAAAATAGATACGGTACTTGAAATAGGTCCTGGGAAAACATTAAGTAAATTTACTAAGCAAATTGATAAAAGTATTAAAAGATATCACATTAGTAAATTAAGTGATTTTAAAAAATTCATAGATAGTGTGAAAGAAAGTGAATAAATGAAATTAAAAGAAAAAGTAGTTCTAGTCACTGGAAGTTCAAGAGGAATTGGTGCAGAAATAGCATTAGCTTTTGCTAGAAAAGGAAGTACTGTAGTTTTAAATGGACGCCATCAAATACCTAATGATATGATTAGTAAGATGGAAGAAATTGGTTGTAACTATGATGTCATTCTTGGTGATATCAGTATAGAAAGTGATGTTAAAAGAATTGTTAAAGAAGTTATCGAAAAATTTGGTAGAATAGATATACTGATTAACAATGCCGGAATAACTAATGATAAGTTACTAATTGGAATGAAACCTGCAGATTTTAAGTCTGTAATTGATGTTAACCTAATTGGAACTTTCCAAATGACACAAGCTGTTGTGAAGAAAATGTATAAGCAACGATCAGGAGTAATTATAAACCTTGCTAGTGTGATTGGACAGCATGGAAATATTGGTCAAGCTAACTATGCAGCAAGTAAAGCCGGAGTTATCGGATTAACTAAAAGTGTGGCAAAAGAAGGAGCTATGCGAAATATTAGAGTTAATGCGATTGCTCCAGGAATGATAGTTAGTGATATGACAGATGTTTTAAGCGATAAAGTTAAAGAAAACATTCTCACTACTATCCCTTTAAATCGTTTTGGAAAAGCAGAAGAAGTTGCACAAACTGCAGTCTTTTTAGCTGAAAATGATTATATAACGGGACAGGTAATTACTGTTGATGGTGGAATGACAATTTAATGGAGGGTTCTAATGACTAACAGAGTTGTTATTACAGGAATGGGAATAGTAGGTCCTGTCGGAAATGACAGAGAAACTTTCTTAAAGAACATATTTGATAGCAAAGTAGGAATAGAAAAGATTACTAAGTTTGACGCTACACAGACTGGAATTTCAGTTGCTGGAGAAGTGAAAGACTTTGATCCTAAAAATTCTATTGGTAAAAAAGCTGCTAAAAGAATGGATGTATTTTCTCAATATGCAGTTCATAGTGCGATTGAAGCTGTTGAACAAGCAGGAATAAATGAAGAGAATACAGATTCATATGACATGGGAGTAATTTACGGATCAGGTATTGGAGGACTTACTACTATTCAAGAGCAAGTTATAAAGATGCATGAAAAAGGTCCTAAAAGAGTTTCTCCAATGTTTGTACCTACTTCCATAGTTAATATGGCTGCTGGAAATATTGCGATGCATTTTGGAGCTAAAAATATTTGTACAGCAGTTGTAACAGCATGTTCATCTGCAACTAATGCAATTGGGGAAGCTTATCGACAAATTAAAGAAGGTAGAGCACAGGTGATGTTAACTGGGGGCTCTGAAGCATCGGTTAACGAAATAGGAATTGCTGGATTTGCGGCTCTAACTGCTCTTTCACCTGAGAAAGATCCTTTAAAGGCTTCACTACCATTTGATAGAAATCGTTCTGGATTTGTAATGGGTGAAGGTGGAGCTACCTTAGTTTTAGAAAACTTAGAACATGCACAAAAACGAAATGCTACGATATTAGGAGAAGTTGTAGGTTATGGTAGTACGTGTGATGCTTTTCATATAACGTCTCCAGATCCTACTGGTGAAGGGGCAGCTAGGGCTATGAAACAAGCCATTGATGAAGCTGGTATAACTCCCGATAAAGTAGGTTATATTAATGCTCACGGAACTGCTACACATGCAAATGATAGTGGTGAATCATTAGCAATTAATAAAGTATTTGGAAAAAATAGCTCAGTAATGGTAAGTAGTACTAAAAGTATGACAGGTCATTTGTTAGGAGCTGCTGGCGCAATTGAGGCAGCTATTACGGTAAGAGCTCTTCAGATGCAACAATTACCTGAAAATGTAGGTTTGAATGAATTAGATGAAGAATGTAATATTAATATAGTTACAAAAGACAAGACTACCACTTCTAATTTAGAATATGCTATCAGTAATTCATTAGGATTTGGTGGTCATAATGCGGTATTAGCGTTAAGAAAATGGAGTGAATAAGATTGGATTTTAATGATGTGAAGAAGTTAATGGAAGACTTCAATAACTCTCCTACACGAGAACTTGAAATCACAACGGATGGTTTTCATATTCATTTGAGTAAAAATGAAGCACCATTTATTAGCCAAGATAATAAAAATTATGCTGATTCTCCAGCTATTGAAGCTAGCGATGAAAGTATTGTAAGCAGTAAAAGCGATGATCTCGATGATGCTAGTTTGATAAAATCTCCAATGGTTGGAACGGTATATCTTCAACCTGAACCAGAAAAAGCAGCTTATGTCTCCGTTGGATCACATGTTCATAAGGGCGATGTTGTATGTATTATTGAAGCCATGAAGATGATGACAGAAATCAAGAGTGAGTACACAGGTGAAGTTGTAGAAGTTTTGGTTGATAATGAAGATTTAGTTGAATTTGATCAACCTTTATTTAAAATTAAGGAAGGTTAGTTAAGTGCTAGATATAACAGAAATAAAGAGAATAATTCCGCATCGCTATCCCATGTTGTTAATTGACAGAGTAGAAGAATTGATTCCAGGGGAAAAAGCAGTAGCTAGAAGAAATGTTACTATCAATGAAGAATTATTTAATGGACATTTCCCTGGTAATCCAGTGATGCCAGGGGTATTAATTGTAGAAGCATTGGCACAAACAGGTGCTGTTGCTCTATTATCTTTACCAGAATTTAAAGGGAAAACAGCATATTTTGGTGGAATAAAATCTGCTAAATTTAGAAAAGTTGTTAGACCTGGTGATTCATTGCGTTTAGAAGTAACTTTAGAGAAGATTCGAAATAATGTTGGTTTAGGAAAAGCTATTGCAACTGTAGATGGAAAAAAAGCATGTACAGCTGAACTAACGTTTATGATTGGATAGGTAAGTAGTAAGGTAGGTAAAAATATGTTTTCGAAAGTATTAGTGGCTAATCGTGGAGAAATTGCAGTTCGTATTATTCGATCACTTAAAGAATTGGGCATAAAATCGGTTGCTATTTATTCAACTGTTGACCGAGAAAGTTTACATGTACAATTAGCAGATGAAGCTGTATGTGTAGGAACTGCCCGTCCACAAGATTCATATTTAAACATGAAAAATATTTTAGCAGCTGCTATTGGAACTGGTGCGGAAGCAATCCATCCCGGTTTTGGTTTCTTATCTGAAAATAGTCAATTTGTTGAGATGTGTGAAGCTGTAGGTATAACTTTTATCGGCCCTAATTCTGAAATAATTGATTTGATGGGAAATAAAGCTAATGCAAGAGAACAAATGCAAAAAAGTGGAGTTCCCGTGATTCCAGGAAGTGAAGGTTTCATCGAAACTGTTGAAGAAGCCAAGAAAGTTGCAAATAAGGTTGGATATCCGGTTTTATTAAAAGCAGCAGCCGGTGGTGGTGGCAAAGGTATTAGAAAGGTTAATGACGATAATGAATTAACATCATTATTTGAAGAGGCTAAGCGCGAAGCTCAAGTATCTTTCGGTGATAAAAGAATGTATCTAGAAAAAATAATGACAAATGTAAAGCATATTGAAGTTCAAATTTTTCGTGATAAGCAAGGAAATGTAGTTTATTTTCCTGAACGAGATTGTTCAGTACAAAGAAACAAACAAAAGATGATAGAAGAAAGTCCATGCCTTTTAATTACTGAGGAGCAAAGAAAAGAGCTAGGAAATATAGCAATAAAAGCAGCAAATGCTATTAACTATGTTAATACTGGAACAATTGAATTTTTAATGGATAGTCAACATAATTTTTATTTTATGGAAATGAATACGCGTATTCAAGTAGAACATACAGTGACAGAAATGGTTACAGGAATTGACTTGGTAAAAGCCCAAGTAAAAGTGGCTTCTGGAGAAAATTTACCATTTAATCAAAATGATATTCAAATTAACGGAAGTGCTATTGAATGCCGTATCAATGCAGAAGATCCATCTAAGAATTTTATGCCACAGGTTGGTAAGGTGCGTTATTTGTATTTCCCAGTAGGAAATTTGGGAATGAGAATAGATTCTGATTTGTATGCAGGTTGGGAAATCACTCCATTTTATGACTCAATGATTGCTAAAGTAATTTCTTTAGGTCAAGACAGACATGAGGCGATTGAAAAAGTAAAACGCTTATTGAGTGAGATGTTAATTACAGGAGTAAAAACCAATCAATCTTTCTACTTAGATATTTTAAAAGATAAGAATTTCTTAGATGGTAAAGTTACTACTGAATATTTAGAACAGAATTTTTTACCTAAATGGAAGGAAGAACATAAAGATGCAGCTATTTGATGAATTAAAAACAATTAGTAAAAAGCATATTAAGGCTAACAAAAAAGCTGGAGAAAAAGTTCCTTCGGGATTATGGATTTCTTGCCCTAAATGTCAACAGTCTATATATCATAAAGATTTAGGTAAGTATAAAACATGTCCAAATTGTTACTATGGGTTTAGAATTCATGCTCGTGAGAGATTAGAATGGTTAGTAGATACTTTTCAAGAATTTGATACAGATTTAGAAACTAAAGATCCGTTAAATTTTCCTGGATATAAAGAAAAATTAATTAAAGCGCAACAAGACAGTAAACTTAACGATTCAGTTTTAACTGGAATAGCAATGATTGATGATGTTGAATTTGCTTTAGGCATAATGGATCCATACTTCATTATGGGCTCAATGGGAACTGTGACTGGCGAGAAGATAACTCGTTTGTTTGAGAGAGCTACTCAGAAGAACTTGCCGGTAATATTATTTACAGCTTCTGGTGGTGCTAGAATGCAAGAAGGAATTAGTTCCTTAATGCAGATGAGCAAGATCTCTCAAGCAGTCAAGGAACATTCAAATGCAGGTTTATTGTACATAACTGTTATTACAGACCCTACTACAGGTGGAGTGACAGCAAGTTTTGCGATGCAAGGAGACATAATTCTTTCTGAACCAAGAGCATTATTGGGATTTGCGGGTAAACGTGTAATAGAACAAACTATTCACCAAAAGGTACCAGATGATTTACAAGATGCAGAAACTGTTTTAAAGAATGGATTTATTGATAATATTATTAAACGTGAAGATCAAAAAGAAAAATTAGCATGGTTGGTAAAAATTCATTCAATGAAAGGAGCTTTTTAGATGCCTAAAATTTTAAAGAAGAAAAAAACGGCTTCTGAAATTGTAGCTGCTGCGCGTGGGTTAAAAAAAGTAACTGCCAATGAATTGATAGATGGAATTTTTGATGATTTTTTTGAACTTCATGGTGATCGCAAATATTCAGATGATGAAGCAATTATAGGTGGAATTGCATTATTTAATGGGATTCCTATAACAGTTATTGCAACGGATAAAGGTGGTACTCCTGAAGAGAGAATAGCAAAACATTTTGGATGCCCAGAACCGTCAGGATATAGAAAGTCCTTACGTTTAATGAAACAAGCTGAGAAATTCAATCGACCAATCGTAACTTTTGTAAATACTTCAGGTGCTTATCCCGGACGATCTGCTGAGGAAAATGGACAGGGTGAAGCTATTGCTAGAAATTTACTAGAAATGAGTGATCTAAAGGTACCAATTATTTCATTTATTTATGGTGAAGGAGGCAGTGGAGGAGCTTTAGCTTTGGCATGTGGAGATCAAGTTTGGATGTTAGAAGATAGTATGTATTCTATTTTATCACCCGAAGGATTTGCTTCTATTTTATGGAAAGATAGTAAAAGGGCAGATGAAGCTGCAGAAGTAATGCAGTTAACTCCTGAGGCTTTATTAAAACAAGAAATTATTGAAGGAATAATTCCAGAATCTAATTCACATCGAAAAGTTTGCAAAGAGATAAAGAAAATATTGGCACAAGAATTAAAAAATCTAACTTCACTTACAAAGTTTGAACTTGTAAAAAGAAGAAAAGAGAGATATAGAAAGTTTTAGAAGGGAATGAAATTAATGTCAGACTTGTTAAAAGGAAAGAAAATCCTTGTTATGGGAGTAGCTAATAAGCGTTCAATTGCATGGGGATGTTCCCAGATGATGATGGAAAATGGGGCTGAATTAATATTCACATATCAAAATGACAGAATAAAAAAAAGTTTGAGTCGTTTAGTTTCTGAAGAAGAAAAACTAGTAGAATGTGATGTTTCAGATGACGCAAGTATTGAAAATGCCTTTAAACTAGTGAATGAACGTTTTGGAAAAGTAGATGGAATTTTACACGCAATTGCTTTTGCCAACAAGGAAGAATTGGGTGGAGAAATTATGCAAGCTAGTCGCGAAGGATATGCATTAGCTCAAGATATTTCAGCATATTCCTTGATTGCAGTTGCAAAATACGGCCGTGAAATTTTAAATGATCCATCTAGTATTGTAACATTAACTTATTTTGGTTCAGAAAGAGCTATCCCTAACTATAATGTCATGGGAGTAGCTAAAGCATCTCTAGAAGCTAGTGTTCGTTATTTAGCTCGTGACATGGCTAAGTATGGTACTAGAGTTAATGCTATTTCTGCAGGAGCAATAAAGACATTGGCTGTTACTGGAATTAAAGGTCATTCAGAGTTATTAAAAATGTCTGAAGAAAGAACAGTTGATGGGGAATCAGTAACAATTAGAGAAGTAGGCGGAACGTGTGCATTCTTGATGAGTGACTTGTCAACAGGTGTCGTAGGAGATGTTATTTACGTGGATAAAGGAGTCCATTTAATATAGTTAAAAAGTTGGAAGAGAGAGTCTCTTTCAACTTTTTTATAAATATGGAACTTATAATTAAAACCATTTTAGTTTATTTAATTAGTAAATATAGTATATAATGTAATTATGTATTATTGATAAAGATTATCGAAAGTGGTGTAGTTATGACTGAAAAGGGAAAAGAGCAGAATGCATTATTTATAATTTTTGGTGCTACTGGTGATTTAGCACAAAGAAAATTATACCCTTCTTTATTTAATTTATATAAAAAAGGTTTTCTTTGTAAAAGATTTGCTGTAATTGGCACTGCACGTAGACCGTGGACTGATGAACATTTTCAACAAGTAGTAAGGAATTCTATTTCCGGAATGGAAGATACTGCTGCCCAAGCAACAGAATTTTCTCGCCATTTTTATTATCAATCTCATAATGTAAATGATGTAGAGCATTACGTTACATTGAAGAAATTGGCAGAGAAACTGGATGAGAAATATAAAATTAATGGTAATAGATTATTCTATTTAGCAATGTCTCCACGATTCTTTGGAACAATATGTAAGTATCTAAAATCTGAAGAAATTGTGACAGATGAAGGTTATAATAGGGTAATTATTGAAAAGCCATTTGGTCATGACTTACAAAGTGCAGTTGAATTAAATGATGAGATTGCAAAATACTTCTCTGAAGAATCTGTATATCGTATTGATCATTATCTCGGTAAAGAAATGAATCAAAATATTTTAGCTGTTAGATTTGGTAATAATATTTTCCGTGCTCTATGGAATAATAGATACATTGATAATATTCAAATCACTTTGAGTGAATCTCTAGGTGTTGAAGATAGAGCAGGGTATTATGAAACAGCAGGTGCATTGAGAGATATGGTTCAAAATCATATTTTACAAATTGTTTCATTATTAACAATGAATGCACCAGTAACTTTTACTGATGTTGATATTCGCCGTGAAAAAATTAGTGCATTAAAAGCTTTACAATTGTATACTCCAGAAGAAGTTAAAAAATATTTTGTTCGTGGACAATATGCTCATACAGAAGATTTAAATGGTTATCGTGAAGAAGATCAAGTAGATCCAAATTCGACTACTGAAACTTTTGTTGCTGGAAAACTTCATGTTAATAGTATGAATTTTGCTGGGGTTCCAATTTATATTAGAACAGGTAAGAGATTAGCTGCAAAATCTACTCGTGTTGACGTAGTATTTAAGAATATGCCTAATAACATTTTTAATGCTAATAAGAAATTGTTACCTAATGTTTTGTCATTTGATATTGATGCAAATCCAGGTATGAGTTTAACTCTTAATACTAAGAAAGTTAGTCAATCAGGATATAAATTGGAAAATAGAGCATTGAGCTACCGTCATGATATCTCAACACAAGCAATTACACCAGAGGCTTATGAGAAACTAATTTTAGATGCGGTAAAAGGCGATGCTACTAATTTTGTTCATTGGGAAGAAGTTTACTATTCTTGGAGATTTATTGATTCCGTTAGAACAGCATGGGATAATGAAGATGTAGCCCCTGATGAATTGACAAATTATAATTGTAATACTATGGGGCCAAAAATTTCTGATGAACTACTAGCTAAGGATGGAAATTACTGGTTCTTTGATCCAACTAAATAATAATTTAGCTAAACAAAAAATCACAGTTCTGAAAGATTCAGAGCTGTGATTTTTATTTGTATTAATAATTATTTATTCAAACGATCTTGAAGTTCTTTTGTTAATTCTTCGTAACCTGGACGACCAAGTAAAGCAAACATGTTCTTCTTGTATGCTTCTACACCAGGTTGGTTGAATGGATTAATACCATTTAAGTATCCAGAAATAGCAACTGCAATTTCGAAGAAGTAGATCATGTAACCTAATGTGTATTCTGTTTGATCTGGAATGTTAACAATCATGTTAGGAACATTACCGTCTGTATGAGCAAGAACAACACCTTGGAATGCTTTTGAGTTTACATAGTTCATGGATTTACCTTCTAAGTAACCTAAGCCATCAAGATTTTCTTCTTCTTTAGGAATATCTGTATCATTTGTTGGATTTCCTACAGTGATAACTGTTTCCATTAAATTACGCATACCTTCTTGGATGTATTGACCAAGTGAGTGCAAGTCTGTTGAGAAGTTTGCTGAAGAAGGATAGATACCTTTACCATCTTTACCTTCAGATTCACCCATCAATTGTTTCCACCATTCAGCAAAGTATTGTAATGTTGGTTCGTAATTTTCAAGAATTTCAGTTGTATAACCTTTACGATATAAAATATTACGTAAAGCAGCATATTGGTATGCTTCGTTCTTTGTTAAATCAGCATCAGAATATTCTTTACGAGCATCAGCAGCACCTTGCATTAATTTATCAATATCAGCACCTGAGACTGCGATAGGTAATAAACCAACTGGTGTAAGTACTGAGAAACGACCACCAACATCATCAGGAATTACAAATGTTTCGTAACTTTCTGCGTCAGCTTCAGTCTTTAGAGCACCACGAGCACGATCAGTTGTAGCATAGATACGTTCACGAGCACCTTCAACACCGTACTTAGCAATTAATTTTTCCTTAAATACTCGGAATGCGATTGATGGTTCTGTAGTTGTACCAGACTTAGAAATTACGTTAACAGAGAAATCACGATCTCCGATTAATTCGATTAAGTCATGTACATAAGAACCAGAAATAGAGTTACCAGCGAAGAAAATTTGTGGAGCATTTCTCTTTTCAGCTGGTAATAAGTTGAAGAATTGGTGATGTAAGAAATCGATTGCTGCACGAGCACCTAAGTAAGAACCACCGATACCAATAACAACTAAAACTTCAGAATCAGATTGAATTTTTTTAGCTGCTTTTTTAATTCTGTCAAATTCGTCCTTGTCGTAATCAACTGGTAAATTTAAGAAACCGCGGAAGTCATTACCTGCACCAGTACCTTCGCGTAATTCTTTATCAACAGCAGTTACTAAAGCTTGCATTTCGCCAAGTTCATTGTCATTAACAAACTTAGTTAAGTTAGAGCTATCAAATGAAATATGAGCCATTATATATTCTCTCCTTATTAATAATAATTGTACGCTTACATTATACCGTAAAATAGTAAATTTGAACATATAAAATGAAGATAAATTATTAATTTTCCTTACAATCCCTTAAATATCAGTATAAGATAATAAGCATTTCTTAATTTATCTTTATCTTAATTGACGTATAAATTAGATAAGGGGTAAAATTATAAGTTAGTTAAGATTGAGAAAGGACGTAACTATCTTGAATTTACTCCGAATAAAAAAGTTCCTTAACACACGCTGGGGATTTTTCTCCTTGCTAGTCTTTTTATTTTGGTTAAAGACTATTTTAGTTTATTTTATAGACTTTCATTTAGGAGTTAAGGGCATCTATCAATATTTTGTACTTTTAGTTAACCCTTTAGCTACGACACTGCTCTTATTGGGGATAGCTTTGTATATTAAAAGGACGATTCCATCATATATATTTATGGGATTGATTTATATTGCGAATACAGCTTTACTGATGTTTAATGTCATCTATTATCGTGAATTCACAGATTTTATGACGATTAATACGATATTTGGATACTCTACGGTGTCACAAGGATTGAGTGGAAGCTCGTTTGCATTATTGAAACCACAAGATATTATTATTGTTGCAGATATAATAATAGTTGCTTTAGGCTTTATCACCGGTTTTCTTCATTTAGACAAACGCCCAATTCCACGAGTGCAAGCATTAGCTTTAACTTCGTTTTCGTTGTTTTGTTTAGTATTGAATATTACTTTAGGTGAAATTAGCCGTCCACAATTATTGTCAAGAACTTTTGATAGAAATTATCTAGTAAAGTATCTGGGAATAGATACCTATATGGTTTATGATGGATTGAAGACGGCAAGGAACAGTCAAGTTCGTAATAAAGCTGGAAGTTCAGACTTAAATAACATTATTAATTTTACGCGTAATCATTATGCTGAACCAAATTCTAAAATGTATGGAATAGCAAAGGGGCGCAATGTAATCGTTATTCATTTAGAAAGTTTTCAACAATTTTTGATTAACTACAAGCTAAATGATAAGGAAGTTACCCCATTTTTAAATAGTTTATATAATAGTAAAGAGACATATAGTTTTGCTAACTTTTTTAATCAGGTAGGACAGGGGAAAACTTCTGATGCTGAAAATATGTTGGAAACCAGTACGTATGGATTATCTCAAGGTTCTCTATTTTCAATACTTGGAACTGATAATACATTTGAGGGAGCTCCGGCTATATTAGGTCAGTCTCAAGGTTATACCTCGGCTGTTTTTCATGGGAATTCTGGATCATTTTGGAATAGAAATAATGTATATAAGAATTTAGGATATAATTATTTCTTTGATTCTAGTTACTATAATACTGATGCAAATAATTTAACTGAATATGGATTAAAAGATAAATTATTATTCCATGATTCTGTTAAGTATTTAGAAAGACTCCAACAACCTTTCTATACTAAATTTGTAACTGTATCTAATCATTTTCCATTTGCCTTAGATGATCAAAATACATCTTTTGATAAGGCTAATACATCAGATGCTTCGATAAATAATTATTTTGTGACAGCTCATTATTTGGATCAAGCTGTGCAAGAATTTTTTGAATATTTGAAGAAGTCAGGATTATATGACAATTCGATTATCGTTTTATATGGTGATCATTACGGAATATCTGATACTAGAAATTTAAAATTGGCTTCATTATTAGGTAAATCTTCATCCACATGGAGTGATTTTGATAATACTCAAATGCAAAGAGTGCCATTTATGATACATATACCAGGTACTAAAGATGGTGGTGTTCAAACTCAATATGGTGGAGAAATAGATGTATTGCCAACGTTACTGCATCTATTGGGAATAGATTCTCGTGATTACATTCAATTTGGAACAGATTTATTTTCATCAAAACACGATCAAGTAGTTGCTTTTAGAAATGAAGATTTTATAACACCAAAATATACAGTGATTGGTAATACTATTTACCAAAATAGTACGGGAAAAATATTAACCCATCCTAGTCAAAAAGTTAAGGATGAGATAAAGAAGGATAGGGAAAAGGTTAATACCGAACTATCCTTATCAGATACATTGAATAACAAGAATCTCTTAAGATTTTATATACCAACGGGATTTACTCCTGTTGATCCTAAGAAATATAACTACACTAATCAATATGGTCAGATTTTAAAGATTCAAGAGGATTTAGGAAAGAAGTCTACATCGCTATGGTCTAAAAATGGAAATAAAACAACTATTGATGATTATAGTTCAGACGCACCTGAATTAACAACAACAGATCAAAATGAAGCTAATGTATCAAGTGTAAAGAACACATTAAAATCCAACAAAAAAGAATCAATAGATACATCATCTTCATCGGCAGAAAGTGATTCTGATTAATGAAAATGATGAAAAAACCAGTAAAGAAGTAAGTTACTATCCTTTACTGGTTTTTTTGATAATAAAAAAGCTAACCTTTCTATAATAAGAAAAGTTAGCTATAGTTCAGACATTAAAGTCCAAAAATAATATTATAAATTAAAACGCCTGAAACAGCAGCGCAAATAGGTGCTAATACTGGAACCCATGCATAATCCCATTGAGAAGAACCTTTATGTTTTAATGGAAGTAATGCATGAACGATACGAGGGCCCAAGTCACGAGCAGGGTTTAAAGCAGGTCCAGTAGGTCCACCGAATGAAGTAACTAAAACCATAACTAGTAAACCGATACCTATGTATCCAGCACCTTGGTTACCATGTTCAAAGAATGAAGTATGAGTAATTGCTAGAGCACCAAAAACTAAAGTAAATGTTCCAAAGAATTCGTTAACGAAACCATTGAAACGACTATTTGTTGCAGAAATAGTTGAGAATGTTCCCAAAATACTTTCAGGGTCTTCAGTAATATCGTAGTGAGGGTAGAAACAAGCAACTACGACCAATTGACCAGCGATGGCACCTAAGAATTGTGCTAATATGTATAAAAATGCTTCATTCCATGGAAATGCTCCATTGATAGCTAAACCTAAAGTCATAGCAGGGTTAAATTGTCCCCCAGAAACACTACCAAACATCAAAGCTGGAACCAAAACAGCAAAACCATAACCGATAGAGATTGTAATCCAACCACTATGGTAGCCTTTAGTTCCTTTTAATTCAACGTCAGCTACAGATCCGTTACCTAACATAAGCATAATTGCAGTTCCAAAAAATTCTGCAGCTAATCGTGTAAATAATGGAAAATCCATATTATCCTCCTAAAGATATATGTTATATGTATGTAAGTAATATTAATACTCATATTATAATAATGAGTGATTAAAGCTATGTCAATAAGCAACTTGAAAATTAGAGTAATAATTTTCAAAAATCAAAAAAGTTTGTGAAAATAGTGTTTTTAGTTGCAATATATTCAAACAATACACTAGAATATTATTAGTGATTAAAGGAGGAAATTACATATGATGTCACAACCAATTGAACAAATGTTGATGAGAAACAGTGAGGATTTTTTAATTCCAGCTGATATTGTAGCAAATGTTCAAGAAGAAAATCATTTAGATCATGCTTTTATGGTATTGACTAAGGTGAGATATGCTAAAATTCCTGTTTTAGATCATAATCAAAAATTTAAAGGATTACTTTCATTGTCTATGATAACTGAAGAAATGTTAGGATTAAAAGGAATCGATGCAAGATGCCTTTCGAAAAAACAAGTTAAAGATGTTATGCAGACAGAGGTAGAAACAATAAAACCGACAGCTGATTGTGAGGAGATATTGCATCGCTTAGTTAATCAACCTTTTTTAGTTGTTGTAGATGATGATAATCGTTTTTTGGGTATTGTTACCAGAAGAGAATTATTAAAAAGTATGAATTATTTATCACATGAATTTGATAATTTTTATGTAACTGAACCTAAATAATTAGGCCTAATAAGGAGGAAAAATAATGGCAAAACTTGACGCTCATGATATTATTAGAACAATAGCTGAATCAAAAAAGAAGACGCCAGTTAAGGTTTATGTAAAAGGAGATTTAAATTCTTTAGACGTACCTTCAAATGTTGAAACATATTTTACTAATAATGTTGGTGTTATGTTTGGTGATTGGGCAGATGTAGAACCTATCTTGAAGGATTCCTCTGTTGAAAGTTATCATCTAGAAAATGATGGTCGAAATACTGGGGTAGCGATGGTAGATAAGAAGAAATTCAATGCAAGAATTGAACCAGGCGCAATTATCCGTGACCAAGTTGAAATTGGTGATAATGCTGTTGTTATGATGGGAGCTGTAATCAATATTGGCGCTGAAATAGGTGAAGGCTCAATGATAGACATGGGAGCTGTATTAGGTGGTCGTGCGATTGTCGGCAAGAACTGTCATATCGGTGCTGGAACAGTGTTAGCAGGTGTGGTAGAACCACCTTCTGCACAACCAGTTGTAATTGAAGATGATGTTTTAATCGGAGCTAATGCAGTAGTCCTTGAAGGTGTACGTGTTGGTAAAGGTGCAGTGGTAGGTGCTGGCGCTGTTGTTACTAAAGATGTAGAACCTTACACTGTAGTTATGGGAATGCCTGCTAAGAAAGTTAAAGATGTTTCCCAAGTGGATGATTCTAAAACTGAAATTGTTGATGACTTACGTAAATTATAATTAATAAAGAGCATGTGAAATATAAGTTGTTTCACATGTTTTTTGTTTATAGGACTATTTAATCTGGTTATATTAGAGTATAATGAGTATGATTAAAATAGATAAAGGGTGTAATTATGACTTTACAAGAAAATGAATTAATAAAAATCCGAAGAGATCTTCATCAAATACCAGAAATCGGTTTGGAGGAATATGAAACTTCTGATTATTTGTTAAAAATAATTAACGGCTTACCACAAGAGAATTTAGAGATAAAAAGATGGAAGACAGCTATCTTGGTTCATCTTAATGGTGAAAATAAGAATTATACCATAGGTTATAGAACTGATATTGATGGATTACCAGTTGAGGAAAAAACAGGTTTGCCATTTTCATCAAAGCATGAGGGGAGAATGCATGCATGTGGACACGATATTCATATGACGGTTGCTTTAGGTGTATTAAGTTATTTTGCTAGTCATCGTCCTAAATATAATATGACATTTATTTTCCAACCTGCGGAAGAAAATGCAAGCGGTGGAATGAAACTTTATCAAAGTGGTGAATTAGACGAATGGATGCCAGATGAAATCTATGCATTACATGATAATCCACAACTTCCTGCTGGTACAATTGGTTGTCGTAAAGGTACTTTGTTTGCAGGTACATGTGAAATACATGTGAAATTTATTGGTAAAAGTGGGCATGCTGCATATCCACATCAAGCTAATGATATGGTAGTTGCAGGAGCTCAATTCGTTAACCAAATTCAAACTATTGTAAGTAGAAATGTCGATCCGATTCAATCAGGTGTAGTTACTTTAGGTCATTTTTCTGCAGGAACAACAGGAAATGTAATTTCTGGTGTTTGTCAAATAGATGGAACAATCAGAGCTTTAACTCAAGAAAATAATTTGCTTATTCAAAAGCGTGTACGTACAATTGCTGAAGGAATAGCACATAGTTTTGATTGTGAATTGGAAATCGATTTACATCAAGGTGGGTATTATCCTGTTGAAAATGATGATAATACAACAGAAGCTTTCATTAATTATATGAAAAATGAAGATGATGTAGATTTTGTTGAAACATTACCTGCGATGACGGGAGAAGACTTTGGTTATTTAATTTCAAAAATTCCAGGAACAATGTTTTGGTTAGGAGTAGATAGTCCTTATTCTCTACATTCTGAATATTTAGCACCTAAAGAAGAATCAATTATGTTAGGTATAAATGCAATCACAGGTTATCTTAAAAATAGACAAGAAAGTTTAAATAAATAGAGATATTTTGAATGTATCATTCATAAAAATATACCCCGTAGTTACTTAGATTTTTATCTAATAATTACGGGGTATTTATTATATATAATTGATTATTTAGTTGTTAGATTGATAGGGGAAATAGGCATCTCTAAACCAGCTTGTTTTAAAGCCTCTAAATATTTTGCGAGAAATGCCCTTTGAACAGGAGCTTGGGCACCATTTTTAGTAAAAATAATTACTCTGTAAACAAGGCCATTTGGAGTCTCAACTACACCTAGAATTTGTGGTTTTTGGGTAATATCATCAAATTTGGGAGTTAAAGATTTGTTTACATTTTGTATAACAGTCTTAATTTTATCAAAATCTTGATTAGGCTTTACATGGATATCAATTTGGGCTCGCATATCATTACGCGAAAGATTGCTAACAATTGTGATGCTTCGATTAGGTATGTAATGGAGAGTACCATCATAGTCAAGAATTTGTGTCGTTCTTAAACCAAAAGCTGCTACCTTTCCAGAAATAGTCCCGATCTTAACGTCATCACCAACTGTAAATTGTTGTTCTAAAAGAATAAAAAATCCAGTAACCACGTCAGTAACAAATCCTTGAGCACCTAAACCTATTGCAACACCCATGATTCCGGCACCAGCAATTAAAGAACCTATTGGAATTCCTAGCAAAGATAATACCGCATAAAAATAGAAGAACAAAATAAAATAATGGAAGATATTTTGTGATAATGTGTAAGCTGTATTAATTCTTCCAGAAGACAATGATTCAACTAAACGATTTTTTTTAAAAGCTCGTTTGATAATTTTCTTACCAATGTAATGAAAAATATAAAATAGCAACGAAACTAACAATAACAAAATAGTTGTTGTTATAACTTTAGAAAGTAATTCATCCCAATTGAAGTTATCGATATACTTTTTGAAAATATTAGTATCAGTGCTAACTTTTTTAGTAATGATATTAGATTCCAACCAAAAATTAAGCAAAATTCCCATCCTTTCTGAAAATGACTAAATTAAGCATATCAAAAAAAGCAAGAAATTTAAATTGTAAAAATAATGTTGCAAAATTTTTTGTAAAATAATTAATTAATAATGAGAATTAAGAGCAAGATATACAAATGGAGTAAATAATTAGGTACTATATATAGAAAATATTTAATTTAAGGAGGAATTATGAGAAGTATAATAAAAAAAGAATTTACTTTAAGTAATGAAGAACAGGAGATTTTAGCAAGAGCTTGTCGTATAAAAAAATTCAAGTATGCAGAAACTATTTACAATGAAGTTGATGATCGTACACACTATTACTATTTATTAAATGGAAATATTGAAATTACAAAGTTATACGGTGATAGGGAGGTTCCTTTTTATAAAGGTAGGGGAAGATTTTTCCCTAATTTTAGTCAAAATGAAGAGTTATGTTGTGAAAGAGTAACAGTTGCTTCTAAAATAGCGACTGTATTGGTTATTAAACATGATGTTATGGAGAAATTAGTTAGAGCAGGTAAAGAATTTTGTAATCTAGTTTGGGATGATATTATTGAGGAACTGGATTTTTTAAAGAGTTTATCTCAAGAAATTGGTAATCGCAATAAACTAGAAGCATTAGATAGGACATGTAGACTATATGCGATATTTATAGATGAGAAAGATAAGCATGGACATTATGAATTACCCCGATCATTAAATCAAGAGAAATTATCTAAAATATTAGGTACTACACGTGTAACAGTCAACAAAAAAATAAAAGAATTAAGACAGAAAAGAGTTCTTCTTCAGAAGGAAAGAAATATGAGAATAGCTAACAAAGCAATTGAAGAATTTAAAAATTTCCTATGAAGATAGGCCTAGATGAGTAAATAGATACATAATTGTGATAGAATATACTGAGTAATTTTATTGACAAGGAAGTTAATGAATGAAGATAAAAGATTTTTTTGAAAAGATAAAGGATGACTTTTTAGCCAATTCTAGAATTTTTGGTTCTTGGTTTAAGAAAAAATGGACAAGATATCAAGGATGGCGATGGTTAACAATAGTCTTTTTAAGTATATTTTTCTTAATTAGTAGCTATGGAGTTTTTTTAGCCAAAAAGACAAATGTTAGAGGGTTGAAATCAGCATTACAAACCTCCACTGAGATTTATGATTATAAAGGACAAAAAGCAGGGGCATTATATTCACAAAAAGGGACATGGGTACCTCTTGATAAGATATCTGATAATGTTCAAAATGCTGTCTTATCTACAGAAGATCGTAATTTCTACCATGAGTATGGTTTTTCTATTACTGGTATTGGAAGAGCTACTCTTTTATATGCTAAAAACAAGATTTTACACAGAGATTATATAAGTGGCGGTGGTAGTACACTAACGCAACAACTTGTAAAAAATGCATTTCTTTCTCAAGAACAGACATTTTCAAGAAAAATTAAAGAAATATTTATTGCTATGCAAGTAGAAAATGATTACTCAAAGAAAGATATTTTAGCAATGTATTTAAATAATGCTTATTTTGGAAATGGTGTTTGGGGAGTAGAGGATGCAGCTGAGAAATATTTTGGTGTACATGCTAGTGAATTAAGTGTGCCACAAGCAGCTACTTTAGCAGGTATGTTAAAGAGTCCAACAGCTTATAATCCAATAGATCATCCCCAGGCTTCAAGAGATAGAAGAAATGTAGTTTTGGGATTGATGGAGGATAATAAAAAGTTAAGCGCAGAACAAGTTAGTCAGTATCAAGCAACTCCAATGACAACAAATGATAACTATCAATATACATCTAGTTATAGATATCCATATTATTTTGATGCAGTTATTAACGAAGCGATGAATAGATATGGGTTAAGTGAAACAGATATTATGAATAGAGGATATAAAATATATACATCCTTGAATCAAAATTATCAAAATGAAATGCAAGATGATTTTGCTGACAGTAGTTTATTCCCATATAATGCAGAAGATGGAACTAAAGCACAAGGGGCATCTATTGCTATTAATCCTCAAAATGGGGGTGTAGCTGCAGTTGTAGGTGGAAGAGAAGGAACTCATGTATTTAGGGGGTATAATCGTGGTACACAATTAGTAAGATCGCCAGGATCAACGATAAAACCTCTAGCTGTATATACTCCAGCTCTTCAATCAGGATATCATTATGATACTGATGTAAAAGATGAATTAAAGGCATATGGTAAAGATAAGTATGAGCCTCATAACTGGAATGACGTGTATTCTGGAGAAATTCCTATGTACCAGGCCCTAGCTGAAAGTAAAAATACTTCTGCTGTATGGCTATTAAATAAAATTGGAGTTTCTAAAGGTTATAAGTCTGTCGAAAAATTTGGAATAAAGTTAACTTCAGATGACGAAAATCTAAGCTTAGCATTAGGCGGCTTGAAGAAGGGAGTTTCACCTTATCAAATGGCTAATGCTTATACAGCCTTTGCAAATGGAGGAAAATTATATACTGCTCATTTTATTACAAAGATAGTCGATGCACAGGGTAAAGTGATTGTGGATAATACAGAGAACGATTCTAAAAAAATAATGACTAAAAAAATTGCCAATGAGATGACTAGTATGATGATGGATGTATATAGAACAGGTGGGACAGGTCAATCTGCTAGTCCAAGTGGATATACGATTGCTGGGAAAACTGGTTCTACCGAAAGTTTAACAGCATCTAATAGTTCAAATGAAAACGATCATTGGTATATAGGATATACACCTGATGTAGTAGTAGCAACTTGGGTAGGTTTCGATTCTACTAAGTATTCGTTAAGTGAAGAAGGTATTAGAGGTGGAGCAAGTCTATTTAAGAATGAAATGGAAGGTATTTTGCCTCATACTGCTGGAAATACGTTTACTGTTAAACCAGCTTCAACTATGGTAGCCCAAGAAAGTGGAGCTTCTTCGAGTTCATCAAATGTATGGGATACATTTAGAAAAGCAGGTGAAACATTAGATGATTCATTCTCTAAATCAGCATCTGATTGGGGAAGTAAGGCTTCATCTTTGTTTGATCAAGGAAAACAAAAATTACAAGAATGGTTTGGACAATAAGAATATATGTTAAAATAAGAATATAAAGGTTTTGGAGGAATTATTATGATAAATGTTTATGATACAGCTAATCAATTAGAAAAAGATTTACGTGAATCACAAGAATACAAAGATTTACAAGCAGTTGTTGCTAAAGTTAAAGCAGATGATGCTACTTTTGCAGTTTATAAGAAATTAAGAGAAGCACAAAAAACTTTACAAGAACAACAAATGCAAGGAACACTTGATGAAAAAGTGATGAAATCATTACAAGAAATTAGTCAAGAAGCTTCTCAATATCCACTAATGATGGAATTGATGGAAAAAGAACGTGCCATCAGTGTTTTAATTGATGATTTGAATAAAATAATTTTTAAACCTTTAAGTGAAGTATATGATATAGAAGGTTAAGATTTAACTCCCATGGAAGCACAGAGTTGCTTAACTGGGAGTTTTTATTTTAAAATAAGTTTTAGAGAAACATTAAGTGTGAGGAAAAGTAGGAATGGAAGAAAAAAAGTTATTAGATTTTTCAATAAATGAAAATATGGATATTTTTGTTTTGATTAAAAGTGCTGAAGTAAGAGTGGCGAAAAACGGGAAAAAGTTTATTGCCTTTAATTTTGCTGATAAATCAGGTGAAATAAGTGCTAAATTCTGGAATGCAACTGAAAAAGAAATCGAAGAATTTAAAGAAGGAAAAGTTGTCAGATTAAAAGGAAAAAGAGAGAATTATCAAGATAATCCGCAAATTAAGATATTTAATTTAAGAATTGCTACAGAAAATGAACCTAACAAACCTGAATATTATTTACAAACTGCACCAGAATCAATTAAAAAAATTGAAGAAGAAATTAATAATACATTTTTTGAAATTACTAATCCTAAATGGAATAGAATAGTGAGATATTTGCTAAATAAATATCATGATAGTTTCTTTTCATTTCCTGCGGCTAAGAAAAATCATCATGCTTTTTCTGGAGGATTAGCATTTCATACAGTATCTATGTTGAGGTTAGCTAAAGCGATTGCCAAGGAATATGATGTATTAAATGAGTCATTGTTATATGCAGGAGTTCTTCTTCATGACTTGGGGAAAGTAAAAGAGCTATCTGGACCGATAGCAACTAAATATACACTAGAAGGTAACATGATAGGGCACATTGTAATTGTTGACGAAGAAATTGTAAAAGCGTGTGAGATATTGCAGATAGATTATAATAGCGAAGAAGTAATTTTGCTAAGACATATGATATTATCACACCATGGCTTGTTAGAATATGGGTCACCGGTCAGACCACATATTATGGAAGCTGAGGTATTACATCAAATCGATCAACTTGATGCATCGATTCAAATGATGAAGAGTTCATTAAGTCATACGGAATCTGGTGAATTTTCTGAACGTATTTTTGGCCTTGATGGTCGTAATTTCTATAAACCTAAAGAATAAAGATATCAAGTAGATATTATTTTATTAGAAAATAAAAAGGCACATAGTCGAAATTGACTTGTGCCTTTTGTTCTATTTAGAACTAGAAGAACTACCTAAGTAGCTAGATAAAATATTTTGTAAATCTTTATCTTTAATAGATACATTACCCTTCTTTAGAACCTTAGATACAACTGTTTGTAGAGTTGTAGAATCACTCATCTTAGAATCAATGATTTGTGATTTTAATTCAGAAGTATGATCTGACATTTTACCTTTACCAGTATTCTTAATAGAATAAATTACATGGTAACCATATTCAGTTTTTACAGGTTCAGTTGTGAAAGAACCTTGTTTTAATCCAAAAGCAGCCTTCTTAAAAGTACTATCTAATGAAGTATCTGTGTTGTCAAAGGCAGCTAATTTACCACCATCGTTCTTAGTAGAAGAGTCAGTAGAATATTTCTTAGCTAATTTCTTGAAGTTAGCGTAACTTCCATCTTCTTTTAATTTATTAATGATGTCTTCAGCAGTACTTTTCTTGGATACTAAAATATGAGCTACTGTAACTTTAGGTTCATATTCTTTCCATTGAGCTTTTAATTGTTTATCAGTGATTTTTGTATTATCTTTTACAGCTTCTTTTAAAAGTAAGTTAGAACGAATTTCTTGTTTGAAACTAGATTTAGTCATGTCATTTTGTGCTAAAACAGAATCAAAAGAAGAACCATATTGTTTTTTGTAAGTATTATATTGTTCATTAACTTTTTTATCAGAAACTTTTGAACCATATTCTTTTTCAAGAACTTTATTTAAGATCATTTGTTGAAGAACTTGCTTACCAGAAGAAGTTTTCTTCATACTACTATAGTATTCACTTTCAGTAATCTTTCCGCCAGATGTTGTAGCTACTGTCTTTGAACAAGCAGCAAGACCGAAAGTTAAAACAATACCAGATATGGCAACTAACCATTTCTTTTTCATGATAAATATACACATCCATTCAATTAATTTAAATTAACGATAATAACTATACCATAGATATTGAAATGATAGTAAAAAAAACTAAATCTTACAAAAAAATAAAAGAAAAAGTCTAAAAATCAAAGACTATCTAAAGTTTTATTGACTTCTTGAGAAAAAGTGTCAATTTCAGTTAATAAATTTTCAATAGTATCTGAGGATTCACTAACCTGATCTAATAGTTGCATTACATTAAACAAGACTTTCTTTGAAGCAAAAGAAACTTGTGAAAGTTCTTTAGATAAGTTTTCATAGTAATCTTTATAGATAAGAAATTCATTTTTAAGAGCTTTTCTATTGTAATAAGCTAATCCAACAGCACCCAGAGCAATTGGAATAATAAGTTTTCTTTTTTTCATAGATTATTTCTCAACCTTAGAAGCAATTTGATTAGCAATTTCTTGAAGTTTTTTACTATCATATTTTGAAGAATTATCATCAAATCTAAGGCCAAATCCTTCTTTTTTACTATAACGAGGAATCAAGTGTATATGAGAATGGAACACAGATTGATAAGCAACTTCACCGTTATTATTAAGGATGTTAAGGCCTAAAATATTAGGATTAGAATTTTTAATAGCTCTGGCAAGCATTGGAATACGACTAAAAACTTTAGCAGCTAAATCTGTATCGTATTCATAAATATTAGCTACATGTTTTTTTGGAACTACCAAAGTATGTCCAGGAGTAACTTGTGAAATGTCTAGGAAAGCTAATACTTCATCATCTTCATAGACTTTTGTGCTAGGAATTTCACCAGCAATGATTTTACAAAAAATGCAATCTTCCATAAATTTCTACCTTCTTTCAAGTTAATCTATCTACAATTATACACCTATTAGGCGACTACTAGACATAATTTTTAACTGCTGCTAAGATGATATTAAATTAAGAAATAGAAGGAATGTAGAATGACTTTAAAGGTTAAGAATTTAGTAGGTGGTTATTCCCAAATACCAGTGTTAAAAGGGATTGATTTTAGTGTTGATAATGGCGAATTGGTGGGCTTGATTGGTCTGAATGGTGCTGGAAAGTCAACGACAATTAATCATATTATAGGGTTATTACATGCTATGAAAGGTTCAATTGAGATAGATGGGATAACTATTGATGAAGATGCACAAGCATACAAGAGTAAGATTGCTTATATTCCGGAAACGCCCATTTTATATGATGAATTAACGTTAAAGGAACATATAGAGTTGACGATACTGGCATATAATTTAGATAAAGATGAAGCTTGGAAAAGGGCCAATGAGCTATTGGAAATATTTAGGTTACAGAATAAATTGGAGTGGTTTCCAGCCAACTTCTCAAAGGGTATGAAACAAAAGGTAATGATCGTGTGTGCCTTCATTACTAAGGCTAAGCTCTTTATTATCGATGAGCCGTTTTTGGGATTGGATCCATTGGCTACAGATGATCTATTAAAGCTCATAGATGACGTTAAAAAGGAAGGATCAGCTGTGTTAATGTCTACGCACGTACTAGGAACGGCCCAAGAGTACTGCGATCGATTTGTAATGATCAATCATGGAGAATTGAAGGCAAGTGGGACATTGGAAGAATTACGAGCTCAATTTAATAAGCAAGATGCTTCTCTTTCTGAGATTTATTTGAGTTTGACTAAAGGGGAAAAGGCCAATGAATAATCTATGGAAGAAGCGATTAAACCTGTATCTAAAGCGAATGATCAAGTACTATCGCTATGTATTCAATGATCATTTTGTAATTGCGTTACTCTTTTTACTGGGTGGAATAAGCTACACATACTCTAATTTCATAAAGTCCTTAAATGTAGATCTATCGTACCCATGGGCCAAGCCGGTAGTAATCATTGCCTTGCTTGTGATGTTGCAATTTGGAAAGGTAGGGACATTAATTGATGAGCCTGATAAAGTGTTCCTTTTGCCACAAGAAAAGGGTATGAGAGAGTATTTGATGAAAGCACAAAAGCGAGCTTGGGTGTCAAACAGCGTTATTCAAATCGTTGTCTGGATCGTTTTACTGCCTTTCATTTACTACGGTGTCCATTTAAACTTAGTAGAAAGCATAATCCTATTATTAAGTCAGGTAGCTTTAAAGGTTGCCCAGGTAAACTTATTCTTTATCCGAGCCTTTGAAGCGAAGTATCAAGCAGGCAAATATAGTCTTATCCTTAATTATGTGGTACCTTTAATCGTTTATACGCTTGGCTTGTATGCATCCATATATTTCGCATTGGGGATTACCGTTGGGCTAATTCTGTATTTGAAATCATTGCCTAAAAATAAAATCATTCAATGGAATTATTTGATAGACGTAGAAAAACTAAGACTGATGAGAAAATACAGTTTCTTCAACCTATTTACAGATGTTCCCCAAGTAAAGAAGAAAGCTAAGCGTAGAAAGTACCTAGACTGGCTCATACCTAAGTTTAAAAACGTATATGGCTACCTATTCATTAGGGCAATCATCCGAAATGGTGAATATAGTGGCCTGTATGTACGCCTAACCGTTATCGAGTTCATTGTCCTACTCTTTATCCCTAAATTCTGGCTTAGCCTGGTAATAGGAATGTTGTTCATCTACTTAATCGGTTTCCAAATGTTACCACTATACAAGTACTTTGACGATAATGTATTCGTACACCTATACCCACTCGAAACCAACAGCAAAGGCAAAGAATTCAAAAGCATTCTATTAGCTTTATTGATAATCAATGCCTTTATATCAGCCATAGCCGTATATATCGCTATCCAAAACCTACTACTCTCAGGAGCCTTCCTTGCCCTTGTATTAGTCGAAAGCATCCTGTTTGTTTATGGATATGCAAATTTAAGATTAGAAAAATCTTGACACCTAATAGATATATTTGTAGACTTAGTTTAGTTAGCACTAAATGCGAGGAGTAAGTCATTATGAATCTTAATTTAGAAAATGGATGGCAAATCCTCCCAATCGGTGGTGACACAGATACAGCATATATGGGAATAAAAAGTGATCAAAAAGTATTTTTAAAACGAAATACCTCTCCTTTTTTAGCAGCATTGTCTTTGGAAGAAATAGCACCTAGACTAATATGGACGAAGAGGATTTCAACAGGTGATACTTTGACTGCCCAAGAGTGGTTAAATGGTAGATCTTTATATAGGAGTGAAATGGGACAAAAATCGGTATCTGATTTATTATATAAAGTTCACCATACTCCTGTACTTAAAAAAATGTTAATTCAAGTTGGTGGAAAAGTAGTTACGCCAATTGATTTAGTGAGAAAGTACTTTGAAGGACTTCCTGATGATTTAAATCAGCATCCGTTATTGAATAAAGTAGCAAATTATTTAAAGGCCAATCAGCCCGATTTAAAATCTGATTTTTATGAAGTATGTCATGGGGATTTGAATCATAAGAACTGGTTGTTGTCAGATAAAGAAAAACTTTATTTAGTGGATTGGGAATCAGCTAGAATTGCTGATCCAGCTAGTGATCTTAGTATGTTAATGTGTCAATATGTCCCACGTAAAAATTGGGAGCAATGGTTACGTCAGTATGGTTTAGAAGTGAATAGAGATTTATGGTATCGAATTTACTGGTATTCATTGATAAATTTATTGCTCGATGTTAAATACTATCATCAACGTGGTCGTTTCACAGAAATGAACCAAGACATATTAAAAATATCGGAATTAATTAATGAACTTAATTTTTAAAATGTAGAATTGTTGAGATAGAGGAAGTTAGTACATTAACCCCTCTATCTTTTATTTTTTGTAGGAGGACTAGTATTGCGATTAAGAAATAAACCCTGGGCTAAGCCTTTGATTGAAGAAAATCCAGATTTTGTAGTAACAGAACCAACAAAATTAAAAGGAAAATGGCACACACGTTTTCAAAATAATAATCCAATTTTTGTCGAAATAGGAATGGGAAAAGGTCGTTTTATTGTTGAAATGGCCAAAAAGAATCCAGAAAAGAATTACATTGGATTAGAATTACAGACAGTTGCTGTAGGAATTGCCTTGAAGAAACAGTTAGAAGAGAAACTACCTAATCTTCAGTTAATATGTGCTAATGGTAGTGGCTTAGGAGAATATTTTGAAAAAGGTGAAATTGCAGGTATCTATTTGAATTTTTCTGATCCTTGGCCTAAGAAACGTCAAACTAAAAGAAGATTGACGTACAAAACTTTTCTTGAACAATATAAAGAGGTATTAGATTCAGATGGACATATTGAATTTAAAACTGATAACCAAGGATTGTTTGAATATTCTTTAGTTAGCATGAATAATTTTGGAATGAAATTTGACGGAGTTTGGTTGGACTTACATTCATCTCCTGAGGCTGAAGATAATGTAATGACAGAATATGAGGAAAAATTTAGTAAAAAAGGGCAACCAATTTTTAAATTAGAAGCCCATTTCTAAGTTGATAATATGTGAGTCAATAATTTTTCCGGTTTTTGCATCTGCAGTAAAGGTATAATTAATGGTTTTTCCTGAAGGATCAATACATTTTACACCACCAGCATAAGTTAATGGTTGATTAAATTGATAATTTTGACGAGGGTATACGTGGATCCAGGAATCTTTGACTATATACTGTTTGGAAAATTCGTCTCTTATCTTTGATAAAACAGTCTCGCTATTTTTGATATACTTCCTTTTTAAATAGAAGATGAGCAAAAATAAAGGACAAAGGACAATAAGCAGAGCAAAAAGCAATTGTAAGTTCAGTTTTTTCACAGTCATCAATCCTTTCAAACTAACTATAGTAATATCAAATATTTGATGAATAAGCAATATATTTTACTTATTATTTTTTTAAGTTATAATTAATTACAAAAAGTAAGGAAGTGTCTGTAATGGAACAATTGGCAAAAATGAATAAACAAGAACTAGAAGAAAAATTAGCAAAGGGAAAATACGTACTATTTTTCACAGCTGGTTGGTGTCCTGATTGTCGTTTTATAAAACCAGCTATGCCTGAAATTGAAGAAGAATTTTCAGATTTTAACTTTATTCAAGTTGATAGAGACGAAAATATTGATTTATGTCAAGAATTAGATGTATATGGAATTCCAAGCTTCATTGTTTATGAAGATGGAAAAGAAGTAGATCGTTTTGTAAATAAAGATAGAAAGACTAAGAAAGAAGTAGAAAATTTCTTAAAAGCGATCTAAAATTTTAATAAAGGAGAAAAGAATCAGATGTTTATTGCTAGTTATAATCCTAAAAGTATAGGTGATGTATTGGTTGTTGTTCTAAGACCTGATACAATCCAACAAAAATCAGAAAAAAAGGGAAATGTTGTAAGAATTTTTGACGCTGAAAGTAATACAACATTAGGATATAACTTTTTTGGTATTTCAACTGTGTTGGCGGACCTACAAGGACATGGAGAGGAACAATTAAATCAAGAACAAGTGGATAAGTTGAATAAATTACTTGAAGAAAATGATTTTGATCCAGAATTAATTTTAGATGCTAATTCAAAATTTGTTGTAGGGTACGTAGAAAGTATGAAAGAACATCCTGATTCTGATCACTTACACATTACCAAAGTAAAAGTTGATAATGATCAAGAATTGCAAATTGTATGTGGCGCTCCAAATATAGACGAAGGACAAAAGGTTGTAGTGGCTAAAGTAGGAGCAATGATGCCAAATGGTGCTATGATTTTTCCTGGAAAATTACGTGGTGTAGAAAGTATGGGAATGATTTGTTCTGCTAGAGAATTAGAGTTACCTAATGCACCACAAAAGAGAGGAATTTTGGTTTTACCTGAAACCGACACTTTTGAAGTAGGAAAAGAGTTTAATTTTGTAAAAGGTGCAGAATTATTTACAAATAAAGCGTAATAATATGATAGAATGGGCTAGTATTCAAATTTATTTTGAAATATTAGCCTATTTTTTATAGGAAAATAAAGAATTTAGATAGGATGAGATAGAATGGAACATTATGATGGACCAGCTTTTTTTCGTAGACAAGGTCGATCAAGTAATATAGATGAAAATAGTGCAAAAAAAAGTTCAAATGTTTCTTCTACATCTTCTTTTAAGAAAGCTAGTCATAAATTTGAAGGAAGAAATATTAGACGTCAAAGAGCTTTTGTGCGAACAAGCACAACTTTGGACAGTTATAGAACACGTTCATTTCGCCCTACATATGTACCACCTTCATCTATTAAGTTTACTAACAAGAATGACAAAGAAAAATATAGTAAGTTAGTAGCAAAATTGAGATTAAAATTTAATAATTTATGGTTATTCACGGATGATTTTCAAGAGTCTAAAGATATTGTAGATGATAATATCTTTGAAGAAAATAATCTCCAACAAATTGAAAATAAAAATGAATTACCTGAGGATGAATTAGAAACACCAGCAGATAGTAAGTTAACTGAAGAAATAAATGATGACAATGCTGATGGTGATATTAAAGTTAATAAAGAACAAGAAATTAGCGAGCCTACTGATGATAAAGAGAATCAAGGAAATGAGGAGACAGAAGATATAAATAGTAACGAGATAGAAGTTTCAGAAGATTCTATGGAACAAAATGATATTGATACTATTTCTTCAGAAGAAAGTGACGACAATAGTATGGATACAGTAATTCCTTACGAAACAGCTAGAAATTATCATCATGAAGAAATTGAAAAAACTATAGAACTTAAGCAGCAAGATGATAATGCTCCTAAGAAAAAAGCATTAGATCGTTCTTTAGATGAAATTATGCAACAAGAAAAGAATGATATGCAAAGTCACTTATCCTTATTTAACCAGTCGCAAAAAGGTGACAATAAGGAAAATTTAATGTATAAATTCCCGGAAATGTCATTACTACCAGATCCTGTAATTAATGATGAAGATGAGATGGATGAATGGGTGTTACAAGAAGTAGATATTCTAAATGAGACTTTAGAGGCTTTTCATGTTAAAGCTGAAGTTACTAATTGGACTATTGGCCCAACAGTTACTCAATTTGAAGTAACGTTAAATAGGGGAGTTAAAGTTAATAAAATTACAAATTTGACAGATGACTTAAAATTAGCTTTAGCAGCTAAAGATATTAGAATAGAAGCACCAATTCCCGGAAAACGAAGTGTGGGAATTGAGATACCAAATAAAAAGTCACGTCCAGTTATGTTATCAGAAGTCTTAAATTCTAAAGCCTTCAAAGAAGCAACCTCACCTTTAACTGTGGCATTAGGTGTAGACTTATTTGGACAACCCCAAGTTACAAATATAGCTAAAATGCCACACGGTCTGATTGCGGGGGCAACAGGTTCGGGGAAATCAGTATTTATCAATAGTATGTTAGTATCTTTATTATATAAAGCAACACCGACAGAGCTAAAACTGCTACTGATTGATCCTAAAGCTGTTGAAATGGCTCCATATCATGATATTCCACACTTATTGGCCCCTGTTGTATCTGATCCTCAAGCAGCTACGGCATCATTAAAATGGGCAGTTAATGAAATGGAAGAACGATTTGAACGTTTAGCGGCTGCAGGAGCTAAAAATATAGAATCGTACAATGAAAAAGCTGAAGAAAACGGAGATTATGGATTAAAAATGCCATATATTGTCATCGTTATAGATGAATTGGCAGATTTAATGATGGTCGCTTCTTCTGAAGTTCAAGATTATATTATAAGAATTACACAAAAAGCGCGTGCAGCGGGGATACATATGATAATTGCAACGCAACGTCCAAGTGTAGATGTTATAACTGGTGTTATTAAAAGTAATATACCTACTAGAATTGCTTTTATGGTATCTAGTCAAGTTGATTCAAGGACGATTCTAGATTCGTCTGGAGCAGAAAGATTACTTGGTAGAGGAGACATGTTGTATTTAGGAAATGGTGAAAGTCAAGCAAGACGTATTCAAGGAACGTACGTTGAGGATGAAATAGAAAAGATTACAGACTTTATCCGAGAACAAGGAACTCCGACATATGCTTTTAATCCAGATAAGTTAAAAGTTATAGAGACACAGACTGAAAATGAAGATGATTTAATGCCTGAAATTTTAGAATATATCGTTAATGAAGATGGAATTTCTATATCTAAGCTTCAAAGAGTATTTTCAATAGGCTATAATAGAGCTGCAAAAATTATTGATGATTTGGAAAGTAAACAATACATTTCGTCTGCAAAGGGGTCTAAGCCTAGGGATGTATATTTAACTCCTGAAAAACTTAGAAAAATGAAGGAAACAAATTAAGTCTAAATAATAAAAATAATTATATTTATGGTATCATTGAAATGATTGGAAGTTAGAAAAGAGGAAACGTAGATTATGAATAGTGAACAAACATATTTTTTTGTAGGAATTAAAGGAACTGGAATGAGCTCTTTAGCTTTAATTTTACATGATAAAGGATATAAGGTTCTAGGATCTGACATTGATAAGTATACTTTCACACAAAGAGGCTTAGAGAATGCTGGAATAAAAATTTTACCATTTGATGAAGATAATATTAAGGAAGATATGATCGTAGTTGCTGGTAATGCATTTGGTGATGATCAAGTAGAAATTAAAAAAGCTCATGAGATGGGATTGACAGTACAAACATACCCAGAAACAGTAGAACAAATTATTGAAGAAACAACAAGTATAGGTGTTGCTGGTGCACATGGTAAAACAAGTACATCAGGTTTACTAGCTCATGTATTAAGCGGAGTATCACCAACAAGCTATTTAGTTGGCGATGGTTCTGGTAAGGGAACTCCTAATGCACGTTTCTTCGTTTTTGAAGCAGATGAATATCGTCGTCATTTCGTTGCATATCACCCAGATTATGCGATTATGACTAATATTGATTTTGATCATCCAGATTATTTCACAGACATTGATGATGTTAGAGATGCATTTGAAACATTGGCTATGCAGACTAAAAAAGGAATTTTTGTATGGGGCGAGGATGAAAACTTGCGTAAACTTAATGCAAAAGTTCCAGTGCATTATTATGGTACTAAGTCAGATGATGATTTTAGAGCTGAAAACATTAAACGTACAACGAAGGGTTCTAATTTTGATGTCTATTTCCATGATGAATTTATTGGAAATTATGATATTCCAATGTTTGGGGAACACAATGTTTTAAATAGCTTAGCTGTAATTGCTGTTTCATATATGGAAAAAGTAGATCAACAAGAAATCGCTAAAGAATTGTTAACATTTAAGGGTGTTAAGAGACGTTTTACAGAAAAACGTGTGGCAGATATGGTAATTATTGATGATTATGCACATCATCCAGCAGAAATAAAAGCAACAATAGATGCAGCTCGTCAACAATACCCAGATAAGAAGATAATAGCAGTATTCCAACCACATACTTTCAGTAGAACAATTGCGTTAATGGATGAATTTGCTGAAAGTTTAAGTTTAGCAGACAAAGTTTACTTAACTGATATCTTTAGTTCTATTAGAGAACATGATGGAAAAGTTTCTTCTGAAGATTTAGGTAAGAAAATTAGTAAAGGTGGAGAGGTTCTAAAATTAGATAATATGTCCCCTCTACTAGATTTCCATGACGATGTTGTTATTTTTATGGGAGCAGGAGATATTCAAAAATATGAACATGCATATGAAGATTTGCTAAGTAATTTGAGTCTAAAAAATAACTAATTATTAAAAGATCATTCTAAAAAATATCAAAACAGACATCTGTCTAATTAATTGTTAAAAAAATCTACATGTGGTATGATATGTCTAAGAAAACGTGGAGGTGTTGTCATGTCTGAAGATGTGCATAGGCGCGGTAAAACAATTGATGAGATAAAAGAAGGAGATTCTTTAACTGTTACTGAAAGTATAAGCGATAGAGATCTGTTATTATATTTAGGTATTACAAACGATAATAATCCTCTATATATTCAACATGATTATGCAAGAGATACTGAGTATCAAAAGCCAATCGTTCCACCAGTATTACTTACAGGTATTATTACAAGTTCAATTTCTAAAGTTTTACCGGGACCAGGTAGTGATGTAGTTAATTTATCAACTAATTTTATCCTTCCCGTCTATCATGATGAGATGGTAACATTTAGTTTTGAAGTTATTAAGGTTGATAGCATGAAAGAAGTTATTACGATTTCTGTTGAAGGTGAAAATGAAGATGGAGATCGTGTTATTGATGCAGTGGTGATTGTAAAGCCACCTAAGATTTTTTAATACTTTAGACTATGAGAGGATTTGATATTGAGAATGAATAATAATGAAATTTATGGAAATCAAGCTGGACTAAATAGTTTTATGACTAAGATGTATGGCTTTATGGCTGGTGCAGTTGCAATTTCTGCTGTCACAGCTTATCTGATTTCTAATGTATATCAAGTACAAGCCTTAACTTTTTTTGCTAATAATCGTTGGGCTGTATGGGGAATTTTGATTTTGCAAGTTGTTTTAGTTATGTCAATGTCTTTTAAGGCAGATAGATCACCTGCTATGTCGTTAACTGGATTAGGATTATATTCAGTGTTGGAAGGATTATTCTTTGGATTAATTGTTCAGGTATATTCAAGCCAAGATGTAACGATGGCATTTGTTTCAGCAACTGTTATGTTTACAGTATTAGCTTTAATGGGAACAAATACTAAGAAAGATTTGTCAGGAATAGGTCGTCAAGCAATGGCTGCTTTGATAGCTTTAATTATTGTAATGATAATTAATATTTTCCTAAGAAGCTCAATTATAACTTTGGCATTTTCATTTATAGGTGTTGTTATCTTTGCAGCTTTAATAGCTTGGGATTCACAAAGATTTCGTCAAATGTATATTCAATATGGAAATCAAATTAATACGACAAATTTAGCGATTATGGGTGCATTACAATTATATTTAGACTTCGTAAATTTATTTATACAATTATTAAATATTTTTACTGGTTTAGGTGGAAACAAAGATTAATATTTCAGGCTTGGGATTTTTCCCAAGTCTTTTTTTATTTAATAGAATATAGTTTATTGGTACAATAAGATTAGAAGAAAACGAAGGGAGTATATAGTTGGACTTCCAGCTAAGTGTATTATGGTAGAAGAAAAAAATAAATTATTATTAATAGATGGAAATAGTGTCACATTTAGAGCTTTTTTTGCTTTGCACAATTCTTTAAGTAGATTTGTAAATCATGAAGGATTACATACTAATGCAATTTATGGATTTAAGAATATGTTAGATAGCATCTTAACTAAGGTTAACCCTACACATATATTAGTAGCATTTGATGCTGGTAAAACTACTTTTAGAACTGAAAAATTCACTGATTATAAAGGTGGGAGAGCTAAAACTCCTTCAGAATTATCAGAGCAATTTCCAGAAATAAAAAATTTACTAGAAGGATATAGAATAAAAACTTACGAGCTAAAAAATTATGAGGCTGATGATATTATCGGAACATTAGCTGCAAAAGCTGAAAAGAAAAATTATGATGTTGTAGTTGTTACAGGAGATAGGGATCTAACGCAATTAACAACTGACAAAATAACAGTTGCTGTAACAGTTAAGGGTGTTAGTGAAATTGAAGAATATACTCCAAGTCATGTTGAAGAAAAAATAGGTTTAATCCCTGAACAAATCGTTGATATGAAAGCTTTAGTGGGGGATACTTCTGATAATTATCCTGGGGTTACAAAAATTGGTGAGAAGACAGCAATTAAATTGTTGAAACAATATGGTACTTTAGATGGAATCTATAAAAATATAGATGAAATGAAAAAGTCTAAGATGAAAGAAAATTTAATCAGAGAAAAGGAAATTGCTTATTTATGTCAAGATTTAGCAGAAATTAGGAAAGACGCTCCAGTTGAAATAGATTTAGAAGAAACTGAATGGACTGGGAAAAATATTGAGAAACTAGTAACGTTATATCAAAAATTAGATTTTCGAAAGTTTTTATCACAATTAAAGGCTGAAAGTAGTGAACAATTAGATATTTTTGAATCTAAAAGTAATATAGAATTTACTGAATTAACAGAAGAAAATTTAGATGATATAAATGTTAGTGATAATGACGAAATAGTATTTAATTTAGAAATAGATGGAGAAAATTATCATACAGCTGAAATTATTGGTTTTTCTATTAAAATAGGTGATAAATATTTAGTGTCGGATGATATAGATTTACTAAAGAAAAAACAAATCAAGAATTTGTTGGAATCAGATGAAGTTGAAGTAGATTTATTTGATGGCAAAAGACAATATGTTGGCTTAAATAGATTAGGTGTTACTTTATCGAAAATTAATTTTGATTTGTTACTTGTATCATACTTGCTAGATAATAGTGAAAATAGTAATGATCTAGGTCTGTTGGCACAACAGCACGAATATTATGATGTAGAATCTGATGAGCAAATATATGGTAAAGGTGCTAAACATGCTGTGCCAAAAGATAAAGAAGTTTTATTTGAACATTTAGTGAGAAAAGTAAAAGCGATAAATAATTTAAAAGAAAAATTATTTAATGAGTTAGAAGAAAATCAGCAACTAGATCTATATACAAAAATAGAACGTCCATTGTCGATTGTATTAGCAAATATGGAAATTGCGGGCGTAAAAGTGGATAGTAATAGACTAGAAACTATGCAAAGTGAATTGAAAGAACGATTAAGTGAACTAGAGCAGGAAATATATAATGAAGCTGGAGAAGAATTTAACTTAAATTCACCAAAACAATTAGGTGTTATATTGTTTGAAAAATTAAAGTTACCAGTTATTAAAAAGACAAAAACAGGATATTCAACAGCAGTAGGTGTATTAGAGCAACTTAGAGGTATGTCCCCAATTGTTGATAATATCTTACAATATCGTCAATTAGCTAAAATACAATCTACATATATTGAGGGATTGTTAAAAGTAGTTTCTAAGAAAGATGGGAAGGCCCATACAAGATATACTCAAACCTTAACTTCAACGGGAAGACTATCTTCAGTTGATCCAAATTTACAAAATATTCCAGTTCGTTTAGAAGAAGGTCGAAAAATACGTCAAGCTTTTGTTCCAAGTCATCCAGGATGGGAAATATTTTCTTCTGATTATTCACAGATTGAATTACGTGTATTGGCACATATTTCAAAAGACAAAAATATGCAAGAGGCTTTTAAGGAAGGCATGGATATTCACGCAAGTACAGCGATGAGAATTTTTAATGTAGATAGTCCAGATGAAGTAACTCCTAATATGAGAAGACAAGCTAAAGCTGTTAATTTTGGAATTGTATATGGTATTAGCGATTACGGTTTATCACAAAATATAGGAATATCAAGAAAACAGGCTAAACAATTTATAGATACCTATTTAGATACATTTTCAGGTGTAAAAGATTATATGGAAAAAATTGTTGAATTTGCTAAAGAAAATGGATATGTAGAAACTATTTTTAACAGAAGAAGATATCTACCTGATATAAAGAGTCGTAATTTTAATTTACGCTCTTTTGCTGAAAGAACAGCTATGAATTCACCAATTCAGGGTAGCGCGGCTGATATTATTAAGGTTGCGATGATTAATATGCAAGAAATGTTAAAAGAAAAGAATTTGCAAGCAAAAATGCTACTTCAAGTACATGACGAATTAATCTTTGAAGCACCAACAAAAGAAATTCCATTATTAGAGGATATGGTTCCAAAAGTTATGGATTCAGCAGTTAAGCTAGATGTACCGTTAAAAGTTGAAAGTAAGCATGGACAAACTTGGTTTGATACGAAGTAGGAAGGTGAGATAATGCCTGAATTACCAGAAGTTGAAACAGTACGTAGAGGACTAGAGAAACTAGTCTTAAATAAAAAAATAAAAGATATTAGAGTGTTGTATTCTAAAACTATAATTAATGAAGAGACAGAATTCATAGAAAAACTAACAAATAAAACTATTAAAAAAATTGATAGACGTGGGAAATATCTATTATTTAGATTTAGTAGTGATTTGACAATGATTTCCCATTTGAGAATGGAAGGGAAATATTTCGTTGAACCAAGTACAAAAGAAGTTGAAAAACATACCCACGTAGTATTTGATTTTACAGATGGGACATCACTTAGATATAACGATGTTAGAAAGTTTGGCAGGATGCAATTGGTTAAAACAGGAGTGGAAATGCAAACTGCTGGCTTAGCTAAATTAGGGCCAGAACCTAAAGAGGAAACATTTATAGTTGAAGATTTTTCTAAAAATTTGAAAAGGAGAAAAAAAGCTATAAAAAATGCCTTATTAGATCAAACAATAGTGGCAGGTTTGGGAAATATTTATGCAGATGAAGTGTTGTGGATGAGTAAAATCCATCCTGAAACACCAGCAAATAAATTAACTGAAGAGGAAGTTAAAGTTTTACGAGATAATATTATTAAAGAGTTAGCGTTAGCTACCGAAGCTGGAGGAACTACAATCAGATCATATACAGATGCATTTAGACATTCTGGAGGATTTCAGTTTAGCTTACATGCTTATCAAAGAACAGGAGATCCTTGTGAGAGATGCGGAACACCAATTCAAAGAATTGTTGTAGGTCAGAGAGGAACACATTTTTGTCCTAAGTGTCAGGTGGTAAAATCATGAAAATTTTAGGATTAACTGGCGGAATAGCTTCAGGGAAGACGACTGTTAGCACATATTTAAAAGAGATGGGATATCCAATTATTGACGCTGATAAAGTTTCTCGTAAAGTTGTGGAGCCACATACAGAAGGCTTAAAAGAAATTAGTCATTTTTTTGGAAATGATATTTTACAATCTGATGGAAATTTAAATAGAAAAAAATTAGGTGAAATAGTTTTTGAAAACAAGGACAAAAGGGAATTACTTAATAAAATATTGAGTAAAAAAATACGCACAGAAATAATTAATCAAATTGAATATTATAAAAAGCAAGGTGCAGATGTATTAATCTTGGATATTCCTTTGTTATTTGAAGGTGGATATGATAAGATGTGTGATTTTACAATGGTCATATACATTCCTAAAGAATTACAAATAGAAAGATTGATACAAAGAGATGGACTAACTAGGGATAAAGCGTTAAAAAGAATATCTGCTCAATTAGATAGTGCAGAAAGAAATTCCAAAGCTGATATTATCATTGATAATTCAAGAAGTATTGAAGATACTCATAATCAAGTGATAGAATGGCTAGAGAGAAATAATTTAATGTTAGAGAAATGAGGTGAGCTACAACTATGAAATGCCCAAATTGTCATAAAAACGGTTCTAGAGTTGTAGATAGTAGACCAGCGGATAATGGACATGCCATTAGAAGACGCCGAGAATGTGAGCAGTGTGGATATCGATTCACAACATTTGAGAGAGTCGAAGTAACCCCTTTATTAGTTATTAAGAAGAACGGAACAAGGGAAGAATTTCAAAGAGAAAAATTGCTAAGGGGAATTGTAAGAGCTGCTGAAAAACGTCCTGTAGGAATAGATGAAATTACAGAAATAGTTGATAAAGTTGAAAATAAACTACGCTCTGTTGGAGGAACCGAAGTCTCAAGCCAATTAATTGGAGAATATGTAATGAAAATATTGGCTGATGTTGATGAAGTTGCCTATATTAGATATGCGAGTGTTTATAGGGAATTTAAAGATATGCACGCCTTTGCTGATGAATTAAGGGAATTAATGGATCGTGAAGAAAATAATTCGAAAGATTAGGATGAGTTTATGGATAGCGCATTGAATAAACTATCACCAAAAGATGGATATTTGGTATCTGCATCTACCTATATAGATAATCATGATATTGAAATTGTTCAAGTGCTGTATCAGCCAATAATAGGTATTGTAGCGGTAGCATTATATTCATATTTACGTTTTGAAATTGACCCTAAATTAATATTAAGTGAGAGAAAACTGAATAAGAATATTATAGATGGCTTAGGTATAAGTATTCCTGAGTTATATGATGCACGTTTGAAACTTGAGGCTACTGGGCTTATAAAAACGTTTGAAGGTGAAGATAAATTAGGTAAGTATCATATCTATGAACTTCAAAAACCATTAAACGAAGTGAAATTTTTTACAGATGATTTATTAAGCACGGCGTTATTAGAAATGGTTGGAAATGAAAAATTTAAAAAATTATCTTTATGGAATAAATTTGATAATAATTATCATGATAAAAAAGAAGTTACAAAGCAATTTTTTGATGTATTTAATTTAAATAAAGATAATATTGTTTTACAAGCTCAATTAAATAATAGTAAGATTTCAAATGATGAATCTCTTATTAATCGTCAAAAGGTGTCATTAGACATGACAGTTTTTAGTGATTTCATAAAGAACTCATATGTAAGTTCAGATGATGTTATGAATCACTTAGATATTATTAAAAGTGTCAAATTAGTTTATGGTATAGATGAATTTCAATTAGTAAAACTTTTAGAAAAAGCAATTAATGTAACAAATAATAAGATTGATTATAATGAATTTAAAAAATTAGCTCAAAAAAATTTTGATAGCGGAATTCGAAGAAACTTTAAGAAAAACAAGATAGTAGAAACGGCTAAAGCTAAAGATGACGAAAAAGATAAGAATATTGATCCTTTAGTTAATGCTTTTAAAGCCTATGTTCCATTAGAATTTTTAGAGATTCTAAAAAATGAGTTAGGAAGTTTTGTCACTGCTAATGAAAGGTATGCTGTAAAAACATTGGTAGAAAAGCAGATGTTACCAAATGAAGTTATTAATGTTTTAATTCATTATTTGTTAGTTGTTCAAGATAGTTCTACCATCTTAAAAGGAACATTTGAAAGAATTGCTGCTGATTGGACAAAGAAAAAAATAAAAAACGCTCAAGAAGCGATGACTTACGTTAAAAGTTTCACTCGAGAAAAATCGCTACAACGCAAAGCGACAAAAAAAGATTCAAAAGGCCGCAAAAGTAATGTAATTGTTAAAGAGAAATTACCTGAATGGGCTAAAGAAAAGGGAAAGAATAAGCTAACAGATGTTGGAAAGAAAGAAAATAAAGAAATTGACGAGCTATTGAAAAAAATAAATGGAAAGTAGGTGAGCTATGTGGAAGATATGGGAAAGGAACTTAGTAAAAGACTAGTAGAAAATAAGTGGGAAAAAAAGTATAAAGAAATAATTGAAAAAAGTTTAAAAGATGATGATGTGCAATTGTTTTTACGTGAAAACAAAGATAGACTAAGCCATCAAGAAATATTAAAGGGTGCAAGTAAGTTATATGAATTTGTTGACTTGAAGCAAAAAATAGCAGAAGGAAAAGAAGTTTTTGCCCCAGGGTATTCGCCACAATTAACTATTAGTGATCATCACATTGAAGTAACCTATGTACCTACTAAAAAATTGATAGAAGAGAGACGACTAAGAGAAATAAATAATAGAATTAATATTGTCAATCTTCCTAAAAGTATTCGTAAAGCAACACTAGAAAATTATTATAGAGATGATGATGGAAGAATGATAGCTTTAAAAAAAGCTATAGAATTTGTTGCGAACTATACTGAAACGCCTAATATCTTTCATAAAGGACTATATTTATCTGGATCGTTTGGAGTAGGAAAAACATATTTACTGGGAGCGATTGCTAATAAATTAGCAGAAAAGGGGATAAAAGTAACTTTAGTTCACATGCCATCTTTTGCTGTAGAAATAAAAAATTCTATTGGTAAAAATACCACTATGGAAAAAGTTGATGCTTTGAAAAAATCTCCTGTATTAATGATGGATGATATAGGTGCTGATCAATTAAGTAGTTGGTTTAGAGATGATGTTCTAGGTGTGATTTTACAATATCGTATGCAAGAAGAATTACCAACTTTCTTTAGTTCAAATATTGCTTTAGATGACTTAGAAGAATTTTACTTAACGCAGAATACGAGAGGCGAGTTAGAACCCTTGAAAGCTAAAAGAATCATGGAAAGAATTAGATTTTTAGTTGATGAAGTAGTTATTAATGGTGAAAATAGAAGAAATAAATAATGAAAAACCCTTGAATAATTTTCAAGATAATGGTTAAATAAAACTGTAGATTTCGTGAAAGACAAACGGATTACTATGATTCAGGGATGAAAGGCTTGACTGAAAACTTTCAATAATGTAGTATTCTTACCACTTTCATGTATTGTTTAATGAAAAGTTAGACCGGTGCGACCGTTAACAGCACAATGAGTAGTTTGTTTAAAGCTAAAAATTAAAGGTGGAACCACGTTAATAGCGTCCTTAATACATCAATGTTGGTGTGTTAGGGACGTTATTTGTTTCATAGAGAATTCAGGAGGTAGGATTAATGTCTAGTATAAAAATTACATTTCCAGATAATTCAGTAAAGGAATTTGATGCTAGTGTAACAACAGCTGAAATTGCTAAATCAATTAGTATTAGTTTAGCTAAAAAAGCTGTTGCAGGAAAAGTTGATGGTAATTTTGTTGATTTAAATCAACCATTAAAAGAAGATGGATCTATTGAAATTATTACAAAAGATTCTAATGATGGATTAGTTGTATTGTGGAGAACAGCAGCACAAGTTTTAGCTAATGCATTGCATGAATTATACCCAAATATGAAATTTGGTTTGGGTGATGTTACAGAGCATGGATTCTATTTTGATACTGATAATTCTGAAGGTCAAGTTGCAGAAACAGATTTTGAAAAGATTTCTCAAAAAATGTCTGAAATAATAAAGGCAAACTTACCTATAGAACGAGTTGAGTTTTCAGAAGAGGAAGCTTTGAATTTAGTATCAGGTGACGAATATCAAGAAGAATTAGTTAGAGATGTAGCTAATAAAAATAATGGTAGAGTAGTTGCTTATAAGCAAGGTGATTTCATTGATATCACTGATGGAGTAGTTTTATCTTCAACTGGTGAAGTAAAGATTTTTAAACTATTATCTGTTGCTGGTGCATACTGGAAAGGTGCTTCAAGCAATCCAATGTTACAACGTATCTATGGTACAGCTTTTTATAAGCAAAAAGATTTGGATGCTGAATTACAACGTCAAAAAGAAGCTCGTGAAAGAGATCATCGTGTAATTGGAAATGAATTAGATTTATTCTTTGTTGATCCTAAAGTTGGTGCAGGATTACCATATTGGATGCCAAATGGTGCAACAATTCGTCGTGTAATTGAACGATATATAATTGATAAGGAAGTTGCATGGGGATTCCAACATGTTTACACTCCAGTGCTAGCAAATTTGAACTTGTATAAGCAATCTGGTCATTGGAATCACTATCGTGAAGATATGTTTCCACCAATGGATATGGGCGATGGTGAAATGTTGGAATTACGTCCGATGAACTGCCCATCCCATATTCAAGTTTACAATCATCACAAGCGTTCATATCGTGAATTGCCATTACGTATCGCTGAATTAGGTATGATGCATAGATATGAAAAATCTGGAGCATTAACAGGATTGTCTCGTGTTCGTGAAATGACTTTGAATGATGGTCATGACTTTATTGAACCAGATCATATTGAAGATGAAATTAAGACTTTAATTAAATTAATGACGGAAGTTTATAATGACTTTGATATTACAGATTATCGTTTCCGCTTAAGTTATAGAGATCCTAAGAATACAGAAAAATACTTTGATGACGATGAAATGTGGGAAAAATCTCAAAGTAAGTTAAAAGCTGCTATGGATGATATGGGACTAGAATATTTTGAAGCTGAAGGTGAAGCTGCATTCTATGGTCCTAAGATTGATGTCCAAACTAAGACAGCTTTAGGTGGAGAAGAAACATTATCAACTATCCAATTAGACTTCTTATTGCCAGAAAGATTTGATTTGAAGTACATTGGTGCTGACGGTGAAGAACATAGACCAGTTATGGTTCACCGTGGAATTGTTTCAACTATGGAACGTTTTACAGCTTACTTAACTGAAATGTATAAAGGTGCATTTCCAACTTGGTTAGCTCCACATCAAGTAGATATTATTCCTGTTAAGAATGATTTACATATGGATTATGTAAATGATTTAAGCAGTAAGTTGAGAGCACATGGCATTCGCGTTACTGTTGATGATAGAAATGAAAAAATGGGATATAAGATTCGCCAAGCTCAAGTAAACAAGATACCTTATACACTTGTTATTGGTGATGAAGAAGTTTCAAATGGAACAGTAACAGTTCGTAAATATGGTGAAGAAAAGACTAACACTATGACAAAGGATGAATTTAAGAATCTTTTGTTTGAAGATATAGAAAATTATAGTAGAGAAAAATAATTTCTATTATAGTCTTGACGCTTTTAAGTGTAGTTGATATACTTATAAAGTTGAGAAAAAAGCAGAGGCACCCGCTTCTCGCCTAGGAAATGTAGGTTTCCGGGCAGAAATTATGATATTAATTCTAATTAAAACGGATTATTAAGACGGGCATTCTGATTTTTGGATGTCCGTTTTCTGCATTTTCTCTCTGAATTATTTTTGGAGGTGAATATCATAGCAGTCGATAAAATGGTTAATGAAGGCATTCGTGCTCGAGAATTAAGATTGATTAGTGACAATGGTGACCAATTAGGTGTAAAGACTAAGCAAGAAGCACTAAAAATGGCTGAAGATGCAAATCTTGACCTGGTTTTAGTTGCTCCTAAAGCTAAGCCACCTGTTGCAAAGATCATGGATTACGGTAAATATCGTTTTGAACTTCAAAAGAAACAAAGAGAAGCTCGTAAAAAGCAAAAAGTTGTTAATATCAAAGAAGTTCGTTTAAGTCCAACTATTGATACGAATGACTTTAATACTAAGATGAAGAATGCACGTAAGTTCTTATCTAAAGGAGACAAGGTAAAAGTTTCCATTCGTTTTAAGGGACGTGCAATTACTCATAAGGATATTGGTCGTGATGTCCTTAATCGTTTTGCAGAAGCAACGGAAGACGTTGCAACTGTAGAGTCTAAAGCAAAAATGGATGGTCGTAGCATGTTCTTAATGCTTGCACCAAAAACTGAAAAATAATAAAACAATTTATTTATTTTAGGAGGATATATAATCATGCCAAAACAAAAAACACACCGTGCATCAGCAAAACGCTTTAAGCGTACAGGAAATGGTGGTTTGAAACGTTCAAACGCCTACACATCACATCGTTTCCACGGTAAAACAAAGAAGCAACGTCGTCAATTACGTAAAGCTTCAATGGTATCTGCTTCAGATATGAAACGTATCAAGCAAATGCTTTCTCAAATGAAATAAGAATATCTAAGATAAATATTATAAAGAAGAAAAGTTACTTAATTATGTAACTATACCTAGTATAAAGGTTGAATTTTTAAGGAGGAATTGTCATGCCACGTGTTAAAGGTGGATCTGTTACACGCCAACGTCGTAAGAAAATTATCAAATTAGCTAAAGGTTATCGCGGAGCAAAGCATATTCAATTCAAAGTTGCTAAGCAACAAGTTATGAAGTCATACCAATATGCATTCCGTGATCGTCGTAAGACAAAGTCTAACTTCCGTAAGTTATGGATTGCTCGTATTAATGCTGCTGCTCGTCAAAATGACATTAGCTACAGCAAGTTAATGCATGGTTTGAAGTTAGCTAACGTTGAAGTTAACCGTAAGATGTTAGCTGATTTAGCTATTACAGATGCAGCTGCATTTACAGCACTTGTTGATGAAGCAAAGAAAGCTTTAGCTGCTGAATAATTTAGTTTATTTCATTAAGTGAGAAGGTATTTTACCTTCTTGCTTTTTTTATATCCTTAAAATTACTTATAATTTTGTATAAACAGATTGCTCAGGGAAAATATGATATAATTTAAATTGATAAAATATTAGGAGAATTTTCAATGTTTAAAAGATTTATACCGACTTGGAAGATTGAATCTATTTATGATTTAACACCACAAGAAGTTAAAAATCATGGAATTAAAGCAATTTTAACGGATTTAGATAATACATTAATTGCTTGGAATAATCCAGATGGTACACCAGAACTCAGAAATTGGTTAAAAGTTATGAGAGAGGAATCTATACCAGTTATAGTCGTATCAAATAATAATCATAGGCGTATAAAAAGAGCGGTAGAACGTTTTGAACTTCCATTTGTCTCAAGGGCATTAAAGCCATTTGTTAGAGGAATAAATATTGCCAAGAAGAGATATAATTTAAAGAGTGACGAAGTTGTTTTGGTTGGAGACCAATTAATGACAGATATTGCTGCTGCTAATAATGCTGGTATTAGGAGTATTCTAGTTAAACCTTTAGTTAAAAGTGATGCATGGAATACTAAGCCAAATAGGATGTTAGAAAAAATCATAAAAAACAATTTAATAAAAAATAATAAAATGGAAAAATCATGGAGGCATTCCTTAGATGACAGAAACTAGTAATGAAATTTTATATTGTATTGGGTGTGGAGCTAAAATTCAATCTGAAAACCCAAATGAACTAGGGTATACACCGGAATCTGCTGTAAAAAAAGGATTAGAGACAGAAGAATTGTATTGTCAACGTTGTTTTAGATTAAGACACTATAATGAAATAGCAGATGTAAGTTTGACAGATGATGATTTTTTAAGATTACTAAATCAAATTGGTGAATCAGATTCATTGATTGTCAATGTTGTAGATATATTCGACTTTAATGGATCAGTTATCCCGGGACTACATAGATTTGTTGGTAAGAATGACGTTTTGTTAGTAGGCAATAAATCTGATTTGTTACCTAAATCTTTAAAACGTTCACGGATTAAAGACTGGTTACGTCAAGAAGCTAATAAGCAAGGTTTGAGGCCCATAGATGTAGCACTAACTAGTGCAAGTAAAGGATATGAAATTGATAATTTATTAGAATTAATTGATAAGTATCGTAAGGGTAGAGATGTATATGTAGTGGGTGTTACTAATGTTGGTAAGTCTACACTTATTAACCGTATAATTAAGCAACAAACAGGTATTTCTGAGTTGATTACAACTTCACGCTTTCCAGGGACAACATTAGATAAAATTGAAATACCATTTGATGATGGTAAAAACTTGATAGATACACCGGGAATTATTCACAAGCAACAAATGGCACATTACTTAACAGGAAAATCGTTAAAGTTTGCCTCTCCTCAAAAAGAAATCAAGCCTAAGGTTTATCAATTAAATGAAGGACAAACCATTTTCTTAGGGTCTTTAGCAAGATTTGATTATATTTCTGGCGGACGCACAAGTGTAATTGCATATTTTGATAATAATTTACCATTACATCGCACAAAGTTACAAAATGCTGATAAATTTTATGAAAAACATGCAGGAGAATTATTACAACCACCTACTAGAGAAGAATTGAAAAAAATGCCTAAACTAACTAGATTTGAGTTTAAGGTAAGTGAAAAAAGTGACTTAGTATTTTCAGGATTGGGTTGGATAAGTTTAAGTCCGAATACAATTGTTGCTGGTTGGGCTCCGGAAGGTGTAGGAGTATTAATAAGAAAAGCAATGATTTAAGTATAGAAAGAGATGTGTAATATGAAACTTAGAGGAAAACAAAAACGATATTTACGTAGTGAGGCTCATCATTTAAAACCTATTTTTCAAATTGGTAAAGATGGGTTGAGTGAAGTATGGTTAGATGAAGTTTTAAAGGCATTAGATAAAAGAGAACTATTAAAAGTTAATATTTTGCAAAATTCACTAGTGGAAGTTGAAGATGTTAAAGAATTTATAGAGAATAATAGTGATGCACAAGTTATTCAAACAATAGGTAACGTGTTAGTTCTCTTTAAAAAGTCTGATAAGGCTGAAAACCAAAAAATTTCAGTAAAAGTTGCAGAATTATAAAAATTAGAGGGATATACAATGGTTGAAACAATAACAATTCCTGAAATAGAAGTCATGGCTGAATTAATAACGAATATGAAACATAAGAGGGTAGGAATATTAGGTGGTACTTTTAATCCACCACATCTAGGACATTTAATTATTGCAGAACAAGTAAAAAGCCAATTAAATTTAGATGAAGTAATGTTTATCCCTGATTACCAACCACCTCATATTGATAAAAAAACAGCTATTTCTGCTGAAAAGCGACTAAAAATGGTGAAACTTAGTACGATGGATGAGCCTGGATTTAAAGTTAGTGATATAGAGTTACGACGTAAAGGTGTAAGTTATACAATAGACACAATTAAGGAATTGAAATTGAAGAATCCAGAAGTAGACTATTATTTTATAATTGGTGGAGATATGGTTGAGTATCTACCAAAATGGCATAGAATAGAAGAACTAATTAAATTAGTAAAATTTGTTGGTGTTGGTAGACCTGGATATAGAAAGGAAAGTAAATATCCAATTATGTGGGTAGATGTTCCAATGACAGATATCAGTTCAACTTTAGTTAGACGAAATGTAAAGCAAGGATGTTCTATAAAATATTTAGTGACACCAGAAGTGGAAAACTATATACATGAAGAAGGTTTGTATCGTGAGTAATCTAGATTTAGAATATGCAGAGGGAATTTTTCCTGGAACGCGAGAAGAATTGATAAAAAAAGTAAAAGAATCAGTAAAAGAGTCAAGATTTAAACATATACTTGGTGTAGAAAAATCAGCAATCGAATTAGCTAAGCAAAATGATTATAGTATAGAAAAAGCAAGTATTGCTGCTCTAGTACATGATTATGCTAAGGAAAGAACAGCAGAAGAATTTAAAAAAACAATTTTAGATGAAAATTTATCTAAAGATTTGCTAAATTGGAATAATTTTATTTGGCATGGTGTAGTTGGTGCAGAAATCATTAAAAATGAATTACAAATTAAAAATGAAGAAATTTTAAATGCTGTTAGACGACATACTGTAGGTGATGTTGAGATGACAACTTTGGATAAGATTATATATGTCGCCGATTACATTGAAGAGGGACGCAATTTTCCAGGAGTAAAGCTAGCTAGAACAATTGCTAAAACAAATTTAGACGATGCTGTTAGTTATGAAACTAAACATGTTTTAGAATTTTTGTTAAGTCAGGATAAAGTTATCTACCCTAAAGCTATACTAACTTATAATAAATGGGTAGCAGAGTAATTATTTGAAAGGATTTTGATTAATGGATAGTAAGAAACTTTTAGAAATAGTTGTAAAAGCTGCTGATAGTAAGAGAGCAGAGGATACAGTAGCATTAGATGTTCAAGGAATTAGTATATTAGCGGATTATTTTGTAATTACACAAGCTAATTCTGAACGACAAGTAAAGGCTATTGCTGATGCAGTTAAAGAACAAGTTTATGAAGCTGGTGCTGATGTTAAAGATATTGAAGGAAAAGATGGAGCAAACTGGATATTATTAGACTTAGGCGATGTAGTAGTTCATGTTTTCAAGACAGAAACTAGACAGTTTTATAATTTAGAAAAACTATGGTCTGATGCACCATTAGTAAATATTGCCGATTGGATAAAATAATATGATATATACAACGTTCGCCCAATTGTACGACAAATTAATGGATCCGCAAATGTATAGGGATTGGGTATCTTATTTTGATAGATATGAATTTGAAAAAAATAGTAATATTTTAGATTTAGCATGTGGTTCTGGAAGATTTGCAGTGGAAATTGCAAAGAAGGGCTATGATGTAACCGGATTTGATTTATCTGAAGAAATGTTGTCATTAGCATATCAGCATTCATATGAAGAAAACATAGAGTTAACATTAGTTGCTGGTGATATGCAAGATTTATCAGGTCTAGAAAAATATAATGTTGTAACTTGTTTTGCTGATTCTTTATGTTATTTACCTAATAAAAGAATATTAAAGAATGCATTTAGAGAAGTGAAACAACATTTAAAAAAAGATGGTGTTTTTTTGTTTGATGTAATAACGCCATATAAGACTGATAAAATATATCCAGGATATATGTATAATTACAGTGATGATGAGCAAACTTTTGTATGGACAACATACTTAGGAGAATATGAACATAGTGTTGAACATGATTTAACTTTTTTCATTTTTGATGAAAGTATTAATGCATATAAAAAAGTTAATGAACTTCATAAAGAAAGAACTTACGAATTAAGAGATTATATTGAATTGCTGAAAGAAGCTGGCTTTAATCAGATAGAAGTAAGTGCCAAATTTGGACGTAAAGATATAGAAAAACAAACTGAACGTTGGTTCTTTAAATGCAGTATTTAATAAGTGGTGATAGTAATGAAAATTATTGGTATTATAGCAGAATATAATCCATTTCATAATGGTCATCTATATCAAATAGAAAAAGTTAAAGAGATTTATCCGGAATCAATCATCATTGTTGCTATGAGTGGTAATTTTCTACAAAGAGGAGAGCCTGCAATTGTTGATAAGTGGGTAAGAGCAAAACAAGCACTGTTGAATGGTGTAGATGTAGTTGTAGAGATACCGATTGCTGGATGCGTACAGCCTGCCGATAGATTTGCTGAGAATGGGGTACGAATATTAAATAATATGGGATGTGAAGAACTTTTCTTTGGTGCTGAACATGCTGAGTATGATTTTATGACTTATGCACAGTTAGTTCAAAATTTAGATAGTACTGAATTTTCAAAAAAAAAATATATCTTATGCTGAAGCATTCCAAGAAGCTGTTGCAGCAAAAATAGGACATAATATAGATTCACCTAATGATGTCTTAGGCTTGGCATATGCTAAGGCAAATTTGAAATTTGGAAAAAAGTTAAAGTTAAATCCTATCTCTAGAAATGTTGCAGGTTATCATGATAAGTCTTTGTCTCCTGATAGTAATATCGCAAGTGCTACAGCAATCAGAAAAGTTTTGTTTTCTAAAGATCATAATTTAGTTGATAAGTATCTTCCTTCCTACCAAGATTTAAAGGATGAAAAATACATTTCTTGGGATGATTTTTGGCCATTTCTAAGATATAAACTAATATCTAGTGATATTGATGAGTTAGCTAATATTTACGGGATGGCTGAAGGAATTCAATATAGAATGAAAAAGAAAGCTTTAGAACTAAAGGTGGAAGCGACATTTGATGAATGGCTAAAAGCTGTTAAATCAAAAAGATTCACATATACTAGGCTAACAAGATTATCAGTTGCTACTTTAGTAGGAATGAAAGTTAATGATGTTAGTTTGTATAATAAATTTCCTTATGTGCATTTATTAGGATTTACGAAAAATGGACAGAAAGCTTTGAATATAATGAAGAAAAATAGTGAAATACCATTACTGGCTAAAATATCCCAACAAGATAAAGACGACTTTTATCATGTTGATTATAGAGCTGGGAAAATTTATCAATCTCAAAATTATAAAGAGCAAGATTTAAAAAGAGCACCATTGATATTTTGAGGTGTCAAGGAAAAAACATTGACAAAGGTTTAAATGAAAGTTATAATCAAATTTGTTGCATTGGGAGGAATATAACATGAAATGGTCTTTAAAAGAGCTAAATCAAGCAAGTGAAGCTCCAATCCATTTTACAGAGAATTTAGATTTGAATGAAGCATTAAAATCTAGAAGATCTGATATTATAAAAGTTTCAACAGTACATGTTGATGGAATGTTTTCTATTGACGAATTAGGAGTTTTAGGCTATATGAAGGTTAACTGTACAGTAACCTTACCTTCTAGTCGTTCATTTCAACCAGTCGATTTAGAACTTAATTTTGATGTAACAGAGCATTATTTAAGTCATTATAATCCGGATTTATCAAGTTTTGAAGATACGGATGTCGTTATTGTATTAAAAGATGATATACTGAATCTTGCAGATGTTATAGAAGACAATATATTGTTACAAATTCCTATGCAGGTTTTATCTGTAGATGAGAAACGAGATGACGCGGTTATGCCGTCTGGTGATGACTGGAGTGTCATTCGTGAGGAACAGTTGCAGAAAAACAATCATAAGAAAGATAATATTGATCCAAGATTAGCTAAGTTAAAGAATTTCTTTGATGAAGATAAATAGTAATAGCTATTGCAAATTTTGTGAATAACAAGTAGAATCTTTCTTGGTAGATTTATTTATTGTTTTAAGGAGGTGTCTAATAATGGCTGTACCAGCACGTAGAACATCTAAAACTCGCAAGAGATTACGTCGCACACATTACAAGTTACAAGTACCTGGTATGAGTGCTTGCCCAAATTGTGGTGAATTACGTAAAGCACATCATGTATGCCCAAGTTGTGGATACTATGGTGACAAGGAAGTTGTAAAAACTAAGTAATCGAAATATTAATTAAGATTAAAGGGACCATGGCCCTTTAATAACTTGGATAACGCTTTTCTTTATTCAGAAAGAAAAGCGTTATTTTAATATTTACTAAATAAAAAGTACGATAAAATTTGAGATAATAATTTTATCGTACTTTTTTGAAAACTGGATTATTTTTTTGACACATCAATGTACTTAAAATCAGGATTAATAGATTTATCTAAACTATTGAATTGCTGTTCCATTTTTTCAATAATAATTTTCTGATTTTCATCGTTAATTTTCATTTTCCTATCTAAATAGATTGGATCTCCAAAAGCAACTGTAGTTTTTTTTCTAGTTAAAAGTCCTTTAAAGGTTAATGGCCCTTGATACACAGCAGGAACAATAGGAACTCCTGAAAGTTTAGCAATTAAAATTGCTCCACCTTTTAGTTTTTGAGAATGTCTAGTTCCAGATGGAAACATGATAAGTGATAAATCTTTCTTTTTTAACCATTTAACAGGAGTTTTAATAACTGAAGGTCCAGGATTTTCTCGATTAACAGGAAAAGCATTGGCGTGTACAAGAATGAATCGTAATATAGGATTTTTGAATAATTCTTCTTTAGCCATAAAAGAGAATTTCTTTGGAGAAGCAGCTAATGCAAAATATAAAGGATCGAACCAAGTCCTATGTGGGCCGACTAAAATATAATTTCCAGTTGGAAGTTTTTCTTTATTTAAATATGTAGGTTTTCCATTAACAATGTAAACTATAATACGAACTATCACACGAATGAAAGAATAAAACATTGAGCGACAACCTTTCTATAATTTGTTATACTACTATCATATAGTATGAAAAAAATTTTTAAGTTGCAAGTAAAAAATGAGGTTTTATAATGCATGAGGATATATTACTATCTAATGAACGAATTGATCAATTGTATTCATCAAAGATAAAAATTATTCAAAGTAGCGAAGTTTTTTCTTTTTCAATAGATGCTATTTTATTGGCTGACTTTGCAGACTCATTGAAGAAAAAGAATTCTAAGATAGTGGATCTATGTGCAGGAAATGGTGCAGTAGGTCTTTTTTTGAGTCAGAAAGTGAATGGAAAAATAATCCAAGTAGAGATTCAAAAAAGATTAGCTGATATGGCTAGAAGAAGTATATTACTGAATAATTTAGAAGATAAAATCACAATCTTAAATGAGGATTTAAATAATTTACAAGGTTTGATATCAAAAGATTCGGTTGATATGGTGGTATGTAATCCTCCGTATTTCGCTAATTTGGAAACAAGTAAAAAAAATCCTAATCAGTACTATGCTATTGCAAGACATGAAATTAAGGTAACTCTAGAACAAGTCATAGAAGTTACAAGTGGACTTTTGAAATTTGGTGGGAAGGCTAATTTTGTATATAGACCTGATAGGCTACTTGAAATGTTAGATTTAATGAGAAAACACAATATTGCTCCAAAAAAAATTCAATTAGTATATCCAAAAAAAGATAAGGAAGCTAATATTGTATTAGTTCAAGGTATAAAAGCAGGAAAAGATGGTGGGATTCGTTACCTTCCACCTATAATTGTGTCTGAAGATAATGGAAAATATACTAATGTTATAGAGGAACTTTTATATGGTAAAGGAAAATAGCTATTATTTCTATGTATTATTGTGTGCAGACAATACTTTATATGGAGGATTTACGACTGATTTAATTAGGAGATTAAATCAACATAATGATGGAGTAGGTGCTAAATACACAAGATTAAAAAAACGTAGACCGGTTGAAATGATTTATCATGAAAAATTTAGTTCTAAAAGTATGGCTTTAAAAAAAGAATATGCATTTAAGCATCAATCTAGAGAAAAGAAAAATAAATATTTAGTTGAACATGGTGTAGATAGAAATTTAATTGAATGATTAATAAAATCATTGCAATTCATACAATAATAAAGTATAATCTTTTAAGTGTGTAAGACACAATTCACACTGCATGCGATAGTTAAAAAGTTGCTCGTCAGAGTTTTTTAACAATTGAACATGTGGGAGGATAAAAAAACAAATTATTTGGAGGTAAATTGTAATGGCAGTTATTACCATGAAACAATTACTAGAAGCTGGTGTACATTTTGGTCACCAAACACGTCGTTGGAACCCTAAGATGAAGAAGTATATCTTTACAGAACGTAACGGTATCTACATCATTGACTTACAAAAAACAGTTAAGTTAATTGATGATGCATATGACTTCATTAAAGATGCTGCAAGTGATGACGGCGTAGTATTATTTGTTGGTACAAAGAAGCAAGCACAAGAAGCTATCGAAGAAGAAGCAAAGCGTGCAGGTCAATACTATGTTAACCATCGTTGGTTAGGTGGTACTTTGACTAACTGGAATACAATTCAAAAGCGTATTAAGAAGTTAAAAGAAATCAAGGCAATGGCTGAAGATGGTACTTTTGATCGCTTACCTAAGAAGGAAGTTGCTTTGTTAATTAAACAAAGAGATCGTTTAGAAAAATTCCTTGGTGGTATTGAAGATATGCCACGTATTCCTGATGTATTGTTCATCGTTGATCCTCGTAAAGAACGTATCGCTGTTAAGGAAGCTCAAAAGTTGAACATTCCTATTGTTGCTATGGTTGATACAAACGCTGATCCTGATGAAATTGATGTTAAGATTCCATCAAACGATGATGCAATTCGTGCAGTTCGTTTAATCACTTCTAAGATGGCAGATGCTATCATTGAAGGTCGTCAAGGTGAAGATGATGCACCTGTTACTGAAGATACATTTGAAAATACAGATGATCAAGTTGATTCAATCGAAGATATCGTTGAAGCTGTAGAAGGCGACAATGATAGCACAGATGCTGAATAGTTAGTTAACTTAGGCTGTCTCGAATTTGTGGGCAAATAGCCTCAGTTTGAGACAGCTTTTTTAGTAATTTTAATTTTAAGGAGGCCAATTAAGATGGCAAAGATTTCTGCTGCTCAAGTAAAAGAGTTACGTGATAAAACAGGCGTTGGTATGATGGACGCTAAAAAAGCTTTAGTTGCTGTAGAAGGTGACATGGAAAAAGCTATTGATTTCTTACGTGAAAAAGGTATGGCAAAAGCTGCTAAGAAGAGTGATCGTGTTGCTGCTGAAGGTTTAGCAAACGTTGCTGTAAATGGTAATAAGGCTGTTATTGTTGAAGTTAACGCTGAAACAGACTTTGTTGCACAAAATGATCAATTTAAAGCATTAGTAAAGCATATTGCAGACGTTATTGCTGAAAACACACCTGCTGATGTAGAAGCTGCTTTACAATTAAAGACAGATAAAGGTACTCTTAACGATGAATTAATTGAAGCTACACAAGTTATTGGTGAAAAGATTAGTTTACGTCGTTTTGAAGTTGTTGAAAAGGCAGACGCTGACAACTTTGGTGCATACTTACACGATGGTGGACGTATTGCTGTATTGTCAGTAGTAGAAGGTGCTGATGAAGCTACAGCTAAGGATGTTGCTATGCACGTTGCTGCTATTAATCCTAAGTATGTAAACCGTGATGAAGTTCCAGAAGCTGAAGTTGCACATGAAAAGAAAGTTCTTACAGAAGAAGCTAAGAATGAAGGTAAGCCAGAAAAAATCATTGAAAAAATGGTTGCTGGTCGCTTGAACAAGTTCTTTGCAGAAGTTGCATTGGATGATCAAGACTTTGTTAAGGATCCTGATTTAACAGTTGCAAAATATGTTGCTTCTAAGAATGGTAAGGTAAAATCTTTTGTTCGTTATGAAGTTGGCGAAGGTATTGAAAAGAAAGAAGAAAACTTTGCTGAAGAAGTAATGTCTCAAATTAAATAATATTTAATTTAGTTGCTGTAAATGTTGGTTTATCAACGTTTATGGCAATTTTTTTATACTTTTATATAGTATTAATAAGTTTATGTCGATTGTCGTATAGGAAATACTACTTAGTTAATGTTAAATAAAATAATAATTCAGCACTTGTAAAAGAATAATATTATGTTATAATCAAATTTTGTACAAATATAGTGATCAATTTTAAAATTAAGATTCTTTATAGCTAATGTATGGTATAATTACATGTGAAAGAATTTTGTAGGAAATTGTCAAAGGAGGGTTGGACATGCTGAGGAAAACAAAGAATTTTTTGAAGGCCAATGGAGTTTACTATGAAAAAGAACACGTTAATCCACTAATGGTTCCTGAGAGAGTTTATGTATTAAAATTTGGAATCGATGAAAAAACAATGAATAATCGCTTTATCGTCGAATATACGTATACATGGACTGGAAGAATTAAGATTAATAAGATTTCCTTACGTTTACATGGACAGCAACATCCGCGTGAATTCAGAAATGAGGCACAGTTGTTACAATATTTAAAGAAACATTCTAAGAGATATGTAAAAGGTAAAGAAATATCAAATAAAAAACGTAGTAAATAGTAAATGAACTATAATTAAATAAAAATCCGTTCAAGAACTTGTTAAAATTCTTGAACGGATTTTTTAATTTTCAGTATATAGTTTTAAATGTTCATCTCTAGATATTTTTCCCATGTCTAAAAGAGTATCAGCAATAGTATTGAGAACAAATTGACGATCTGATTTATTTTCTACAAAATCGTATTTATCGCCGTCTATTACTAGTAATGGGGATTTATCATAAGTACGTTCCCATTCGTCGTAGAATTCTAATAATCGTTTATAGTAATCTACTAAAGAAGGATCATTTGTAACCTGTTCATATTCACGTCCTCGTTTTTCAATACGCTTGATCATTGTAGGATAAGAAACTTTAATTAGAATCATCAAGTCTTTATGATTTTTAGGGGTTGCTAATTTAATTTCATCTAGCATATTTTTTAATAATTCTTGATAAATTTGATACTCTATTTGGGTTGCATTACCTAATTCTGTATTCATTCTCATGAACATAGCATCTTCATAAATAGATCTATCTAATATATTGTTATCCCCACGCATAGCTTCTTTTATCATTTTGAAACGACGATTTAAGAAGAAAGTTTGTAAAAGGTAAGTATAAGGATTGGTTACATCGGTAGCGCCAGCAGCTCTTTTTTTTGCTGCCAATTCATTTCCTTTATAAAATAGTGGTAAAACAGGATTATCAGTAACTGGTTCAAAGAAAGGTGTAGTATTTAATTCTTGAGATAATAATTTTGTTAAACTAGACTTTCCAGAACCAATAATTCCAGCTAAAGTTATCAAAAGTAATTCCTCCGTTAAAATAAACTTACATTTAATTTTACCTTAAGTAAAGCAATAATTCCAAAATATTATTATTTAATGATAAAGTTCGTGTTTTTGTGATATAAGAGTGTTTTTTATCACGTATTTAAAAATAAAATTCGAATTTTACTTTGACATCTAAGGCGCATTTTGCTATTCTATGTTTGTCTAGGAGGGATAATTTTGAAAAGAGAAGTAGCAATTGTAATGGGTAGTATTTCTGATTGGGATACTATGAAAGAGGCAGCTGAAATTTTAGAAAATTTTGGAGTAAACTATGATAAAAAAGTTATTTCAGCTCATAGAATGCCAAAAGAAATGTTCGTCTTTTCTGAAACTGCAAAGGATAAAGGGTTAAAAGTAATTATAGCTGGAGCTGGTGGCGCTGCACATCTTCCGGGAATGGTAGCAGCTAACACTATACTACCGGTTATTGGAGTCCCAGTTAAATCTCGTGCATTAAATGGAATGGATTCATTATTGTCGATTGTACAAATGCCAGCTGGAATTCCGGTAGCTACTACAGCAATTGGTGCTTCAGGTGCTAAGAATGCAGCATTATTAGCGTTGCAAATTTTGGGAATTAATGATGAAGAAATAGCTGAAAAATTAGTTTTATTTAGAAAAAAACAGCATGATGATGCAGAAAAGAGCGGTGAGCAACTTGGATAGTATGATAATGCAAGGAAAAACAATTGGAATTATCGGTGGAGGACAGTTAGGGCAAATGTTGTCATTTTCTGCAAAAAAAGCTGGAATGAGAGTTATAATCTTGGATCCTAATCCAGATTGCTCAGCGGGACAAGTTTCAGATGAACAGATTGTAGCACCTTATGATGATATAGATGCAATAGAGGAACTAGCTGATAAGGCCGATGTATTAACCTATGAATTTGAAAATGTTGATCTTAACGCATTAGAGAATGTTAGTAGCAAAGTAGAAATCCCTCAAGGTACGGAATTATTAAGAATTACTAAAGATAGAATAAGAGAAAAAACTTTTTTGCAAAAAAGTGGGTTAAAAGTAGCCCCATTTGCTGAGATAAATAAATTTTCAGATTTAGAAAAAGAGATAAATGAAATAGGTTATCCAGCAATCTTAAAAACATGCGAAGGAGGGTATGATGGTAAGGGACAATTAGTTCTCAATTCAGAAAAAGATTTAGTTGAAGCTGATGAAATTATAAAGTTAGGACAATGCATTTTAGAAGGAAAAATAAATTTTCAAATGGAATGTTCGGTAATGGTAGGAAGAAACCTTAGAGGTGAGATTACTGTATTTCCAGTAAGCGAAAATATCCATCGTAACCAGATATTACATGAAAGTATTGTACCAGCTAGAATTTCAAGTGAATTACAAGAAAAAGCAAAAGAAACAGCTGTAAAAGTAGCTGAAAGTTTGAATTTGTGTGGAATCTTAGGAATTGAAATGTTTATAGGCGAGGATAATGAGATTTACATAAATGAATTAGCACCTAGACCACATAATTCGGGACATTACTCAATAGAAGCATGTAATTTTTCACAGTTTGATATTCATAATAGAGCTATATGTAATTGGCCATTACCTAAAATTGAGCTATTAAAGCCAGTAGTGATGGTGAATGTTTTAGGACAACATGTTGAGAAAACACAAGAATTGATATCAAAAAAACCTACATGGCAATTCCATGATTACGGTAAAGGTGAAATTCGTGTTGATAGAAAAATGGGACATGTTACAATATTAACAGATGATATAAATAAAACACTTGATGAGATTGTATCAACTCATGTATGGGATTAAAGGAGAGTAAAATGATTTCACGTTATACACGTCCAGAAATGGCAGCAATTTGGAATGATGAAAAGAAATACGAATGTTGGTTAGCAGTTGAGTTAGCTGCGGATGAAGCTTGGGCAAAGCTTGGTCATATTCCTGATGAAGATGTTGAAAAATTAAAGAAAAATGCAAAGATAAATGTAGATCGTATTGCAGAAATAGAAGAAGTAACACATCATGATGTTATTGCATTTACGCGTGCTTTATCTGAGACATTAGGTGATGAAAAGAAATGGGTACATTATGGGTTGACGAGTACAGATGTCGTTGATACTGCCTATGGTTATCAATTAAAGCAAGTAAATGATATTTTACGTAAAGATTTACAAGAATTTAAAGAAATTGTTGCTCGTAAAGCTAAAAAGTATAAGAATACTGTTATGATGGGACGTACTCATGGAGTCCATGCAGAACCTACTACATTTGGCTTGAAATTAGCAAGATGGTATTCTGAGATTAATCGTGATATTGAACGTTTTGAACATGCTGCTAAAGGTGTAGAAGCTGGTAAAATTAGTGGTGCTGTTGGTACATTTGCAAATATTGATCCTTTTGTTGAAAAATATGTATGTGATAAATTAGGAATTAGAGCACAAGAAATTTCTAGTCAAGTTTTACCAAGAGATTTACATGCTGAATACTTATCTGTATTGGCTTTAATTGCTACAAGTTTGGAAGAATTTGCAACTGAAATTAGAGGATTGCAAAAATCTGAAACACGTGAAGTAGAAGAATATTTTGCAAAAGGTCAAAAGGGATCTTCTGCAATGCCACATAAGCGTAATCCTATTGGTTCTGAAAATATCTGTGGATTAGCTAGAGTTTGCCGAGGACATATGGTAACTGCCTTTGAAAATGTTTCTTTATGGCATGAACGTGATATCTCTCATTCATCAGCAGAAAGAATAATTTTACCTGATACTACAATTTTGATTGATTACATGTTACATCGTTTTGGAAAGATTGTTGAGAATTTAACAGTCTTCCCTGAAAATATGAAACGTAATATGGATAGAACATTCGGATTGATTTATAGTGGACGTGTACTTTTGAAATTAATCGATACAGGAATGAGTAGAGAAGAGGCATACGACTTAATTCAACCAAAAACTGCTGAATCTTGGGATAAGCAAGTTCCATTCCGTCCTTTGTTAGAGCAAGATGAAGAAATTTCTAAGCGTTTATCCAAAGAAGATTTAGATGATGCGTTTGATTATCATTGGCATTTACGTCATGTAGATGATATTTTTAAACGCGTGGGATTAGAATAATAAAATATATATTAACAGAAGTGTATTTTATAATATGCTTCTGTTTTTTTTGGTTTAAAATACTTGTATTTTGAGATAATTATATGATAAAAGTAATTTGAAGGAAGTGATGAAATGTGTACAAGTGTTAGTGTTATTTCTGAAGATGGAACACATGTTATGGGAAGAACAATGGATTGGTATGATCTTTATGTGAAACCTATGTATGTTCCCAGGGGATATCAGTGGAAATCAGCATTTGATAATAAAAAATATATAAACAAATACGCTATAGTTGGTGGAGGTTTTCAAGATAATAATTATATTGATTTAAGTGATGGAGTTAATGAATGTGGGTTGATGGCCCAAAAATTGACATTTTCTAATGGAGCACAATTGGTTGATGATAAGCATGATGATAAAATCCAACTTGAAGCATATGAATTTGTTACTTATATACTTGGAAATTTTTCTTCAGTAACTGAAGTAGAAGAAAATATAGAGAAAATTGAACTAATGAGTAATGTAATTAATAATACAAAACATGGTGGATCAGAGTTACATTTTAGTCTTTCAGATGAGAGTGGACGAAATATTGTAGTTGAACCTAGTCAGCACCCAATGAGAATAATTGATAATCCTTTAGGGGTAGTAACTAATATGCCTAAATTTGAGCGTCAGTTGGCAAAATTAGAAAATTATATGGAATTTACTGATGAATTTAAAGAAAATTCGATTAAATATGGAAAATTTCATGTAACTACTGGAAAACTGGGTGGCAAGAAGACACCACCAGGATCTTACTCTCCAAGCCAAAGATTTATTCGTGCATCTTATTTAAAGGAACTTGTTGATATGCCTAAAACACGCGATGAAGCCGCATCGTTAGCATTTGGTATATTAGATACAGTTTCAATTCCTAAGAGTAAAGCACATAGACCGACGTATACAGTTTATAGAGCAGTTGCGGTATCAGAGGATAGGACTTATTATTATCAAGTAAATGGGCAAGCTACGGTTAGTGGAATTAAATTAGATGAAGAGCTAGTACAAAATACAGAACCGATAGTATTTAATGTATCGAATATATGGAATCCACAAATGTTAAGTTAATAAAAAAAGTTGCAGACTTCAAAATCTGCAACTAAAAATAAAAAAGATCAGGACAAAATCCTGATCTAACAATTATGAAATGATCCGGGTGAGATTCGAACTCACGACCGTTCGCTTAGAAGGCGAATGCTCTATCCAGCTGAGCTACCAGACCATCACAACAAAAATTATTATATGGTATATACTTATAAATGTCAATTGATTTTTTCTAAATAATAATATTTTTTTGTTAGAAGAATATTTTTTAAATGATATTAGAAATGATTACTATAAATAGTTTTAAGTGTAACTTTAATGATAGGCATTTTTGTGGTAAAATGTTAAAATTGCAATGAGTAGAATTTAAGATATAATTTATTTGTCATTATTATATAGGAGTGTCGTATATGAGCAGAATTTTAATAATTGAGGACGAAAAAAATTTATCTCGTTTTGTTGAACTTGAATTACAACATGAAGGATACGAGACAGAAGTATGTAAAAATGGACGACAAGGTTTAGAATTGGCACTGGACGAAGATTGGGATGCCATTTTATTAGATTTAATGTTACCTGAATTAAATGGTTTGGAAGTTTGTCGTCGTGTTCGTCAAGTGAAGAATACACCAATTATCATGATGACTGCAAGAGATTCAGTTATCGACAGAGTTTCAGGTCTAGATCATGGGGCAGATGACTATATTGTAAAACCATTTGCTATTGAAGAATTACTAGCAAGATTAAGAGCCGTTTTGCGTCGTGTAGAGCTAGAAAATGAACAAAATGGAAATAAACAAACAACACTAACATATCGCGACTTAACTATTGAAAAGGAAAATAGAGTTGTAAGACGTGGAGATGAAATCATAGAATTAACTAAGAGAGAGTATGAACTACTATTAACGTTGATGGAAAATATAAATGTTGTTTTAGCTAGAGATACACTTTTGAAGAAAGTATGGGGATATGAAACACAAATAGAAACAAATGTTGTGGATGTTTATATCCGTTATTTACGTAATAAGATTGATCGTCCTGGAGAAGACAGCTATATCCAAACAGTTCGTGGTACTGGATACGTAATGCGTTCCTAAAAATTAAGGTGTTGATAATATGGAAACGACGAATGAAAAGAAAAAGTTTTTTTCGATTAACTTAAAATGGTCGTTGGGAACAGGTCTAGGTGTTGTTATAATTTTTGCCGTTTTTGCAACACTTTTATTTCAAAGTTTTTCCAGTCTTTTAATAAGACAAGAAAAGGGACATTCAGAAGAGGCGATGAATGCTGTAACTTTAAGGTTAGCGCAATCTAATAGTACACTTACAGATACTGGTGTAAGGGATATTCTTAGCTCTTCTTGGAATGATGATATTCAGAATAGGAAACAAGCAGCAATATATTCTGATTCTGTTTTGACTGCAACTTCAGGAAAAAATATAGGAATTAGTGTTTATAGTGTTAATAAAGAATTGCTATTTGCTTCTAGAGGAGTATTAGTAGATTTTTCTAGCAAAAATAAACAAAAAATCACGAAAATCAATGGACAAACTGTATATATAGTTAGAAGACCTGTTTATTCAAATAAAAGTAATAAATTAATTGGATATGTACAAGTCACTAATAAATTAGTAGATTACGATGCTACTAGACATAAGTTAATATTGATATTTATTGTTTTTGGTGTAACTGCTGGGTTAGCTAGTGCTTTAGTTGGATATGTACTTTCAGCATGGTTATTAAGACCAATAGAACTTATAAATGAAACAATTGGTAAAATAAATACAGATGATGAAAGAGACTCCTTAGCTAACGTTAGAGTTCCGATTCTAAATCAAAATGATGAACTATCAGAATTAAGTAATTTATTTAATGATATGCTTGATAGAATGGAAAGATACATTCAACAACAACAACAATTTGTAGAAGATGTATCGCATGAATTGAGAACACCTGTGGCGATTATTCAAGGACATTTGGACTTATTAAGTAGATGGGGCAAGGATGATCCACAGATATTGGAAGAATCTATTTCAGCATCATTACAGGAAATAACAAGAATGAAAAGTTTAGTTCAGGAAATGTTAGATTTATCTAGAGCAGAACAAGTAGAGTTGCAATTTGGTAATGAAGTTAGCGATGCAAGAGAAGTAGGATTACAAGTATTCAATAATTTCAAGATGATACATCCAGATTTTACATTTGTTTTGGATAATGATTTAAAAAATAATACACCAGTAAAAATTTATAGAAATCATTTGGAACAAGTGTTAATTATTCTGATGGATAATGCAGTAAAATATTCTCAAGATAGAAAAGAAGTTCATATGTCAATTTCGAAGAATAGTAAGTTGGTTGAATTTGTTGTTCAAGATTTTGGGGTTGGAATTTCACAGGAAAATATAGATAAGATCTTTGATAGGTTTTATCGAGTTGATAAGGCACGTAGCCGAGATAAGGGTGGTAATGGACTTGGATTGTCAATTGCTAGAAAGTTAGTTGAAGGCTATCATGGATCTATGTCTGTTGAGAGTGTCGAAGGACAGGGTTCCTTATTTAGAATTTCTTTACCATTGGTAGACTTAGATAATAAAAAATAGGAAGTATGGCAAGTAAGTCATACTTCTTATTTTTTATATAGCTTTAAGAATGAAATTGGTTAAAAAAGAGGCTAGGGGAAAACCATATTTTTAGATGAATTTTAGAAAATAGTTATATTAAAAGCCGCTAGGAATCAACGTTTTTAGTAACGCGATTTCTAGCGGCTTTTTCTAGTCTCGATATAAAAAGTTATATTTGATCATTTCTTACGATTTTGCTTACCAGCGTTTCTTTTACGATTTTTTTCATGCATATCCTTAGAAACTGAGGTTACTTTCTTTTCATCATCAGTCTTCTTTACAGGTGATTCAACGGTAACTTCTTTAATTGGTTTATTTTTCAGCTCTTTTTTAATATCCTTACGAATTCTAGGACGCATGAAATTAATAATTAGAGTTTGAATGCAAGCAAAAATACCACCAATAAAGAAATACAATCCTAAACCAGCAGGGGAAATGTATGTCATTCCAGTTAGCATTACTGGAGATACAATAATCATTGATTGCATTTGCTTTTTTTGTTCTTCAGGTAGTCCTAATGTAGACAACCAACCTTGTAAAGCATAAATAACAAATGTTAGCACAACAAAAGTAAAACTTCTATGACCTAAGTTAATTCCCATAAAAGTTGTCTTAGATAACTCAGGAGAATATTGTATTGCCGCATATAAAGCAGCGAAGATAGGCATTTGTATAAGTAATGGAAGACAACCAATTCCACCAACCATAGAAATATTATTTTCTTGGTAAAGTTTCATCATAGCTTGGCTAGCAGCATTTCTCTCTTCAGGAGTCTTGGCATTTTTTTGCTGCTCTTGAATTTTAGCAAGTTGAGGTCTAATCATTGCAATTTTTTCTTGTTGAATGGTTGCTTTTTTAGATTGATTAATCATAATAGGCATCATAATTAATCGAACAATGAAAGTAATAACTATGATTGACCAGCCATAGCTTCCACCTAGAACACCGGATAGCCATTCCAATAAATGTTGAGTAGGTATAGCTAATTTTTCGTAAATGAATCCATAGGGTTTTCCATCCTTGGTTCTTTGTACACAACCACTTAATAATAGAGCGATTGTGAGAAATGAAGGTAATAGTATGTATTTTTTATTTTTATTCATTAATAATTCCCTTTCATATTTATTCTGTAGAATACTATACTTGATTAAACGTTTTTTTTCAATATAAAAATAAACAAGCGGATACAGTGAAACGCTTGTTTAAACAACTAATAAGTTACAGAAAAGTCATTATATGTTTTTACAGGAATTTCTGAAACTTCAATTTTTGTAACTTTAGCAAATGGATTTTTTGGAGCTTTTATAGAAGATATGAATTGCGATAATAATAGACTATTTCCCTGTGCTTCAATATAAACAGTTCCATCGCTTTGGTTACGTACAATTCCCTTAATACCCATATTATCAGCGATAGCTTTAGTTGTATAACGGAATCCAACACCTTGGACGGTACCGAAAACAATAATCTTATAATTTTTCAAACTTATCACCACCTGTTATCATTATACTAAAAAATAAGACATGAACGTTTAATAACCTTAAAAAACGTGATAACATAAGTTAGATAACTAATTGAAAGTAGAGTGTATATTGATGGATATAGGAATTGATAAAATTAATTTTTTTACTTCTAATTTATACGTAGATATGACTAAACTAGCAATTGCCAGAAATGAGGATCCAGATAAATATCTTATAGGTATAGGTCAAAGTAAAATGGCAGTAATTCCACCTACTCAAGATATAGTTACGATGGGTGCGAATGCTGCAGAATCTATGCTCACAAATGAAGATAAAGAAAGCATTGATTTGGTAATTGTGGGGACAGAATCAGGAATAGATAATTCTAAATCAGCAGCTGCTTATATTGCTGATTTGTTAGGTCTAAGAGATGATATTAGAACTTTTGAAATAAAGCAAGCATGTTATGGTGCAACAGCTGCGTTACAAATGGCTAAAGCACAAATTGCGTTAAATCCGGATAGTAAAGCGTTAATTATAGGTGCAGATATTGCTAAATACGGATTGAATACTCCTGGTGAAGTAACACAAGGTGGTGGAGCAGTTGCAATGTTAGTTAGTGCTAATCCTAAATTATTGTCATTTGAAGGAGGTTCGACATATCTATCACGTAATATAATGGACTTTTGGAGACCTCTTGGACATAGCGAGGCTTTAGTTGACGGAAAATATTCATCAAACGTATATTTAGACTTTTTTAATAATGTTTATAGTAATTATAAAGATAAGACTGGATTTACTATTGATAATTTTGAAGCTCTTTTATTTCATTTGCCATATACTAAAATGGGATTAAAAGCATTACGAGAAGCACAAAAAGATGCAGATGCTAAAGTGTCAGCTAAATTAGCTCATAGATTTGAAGATTCACGCTTGTACAATCGACAAGTAGGCAATTTGTATACGGGTTCCTTATATTTAAGCCTATTATCATTATTAGAAAACAATGATGATTTAAAATCTGGTGACAGATTAGGTCTATTTAGTTATGGTTCTGGAGCACAGGGAGAATTCTTTGCTATGCTTTTGAGAAAGGATTATCGTAAATATTTAATGAATACAACAAATGAGTTTCTACAAAAAAGAACACGTATTTCTGTCGAAGAGTACGAAAAAATTTATTTAAGGAGCTTACATTATGAAAATAATAGTGAATTAGATTTAGATATGGATGATGCTCAATTTGTTTTAACAGGCATAAAGGAAAATCAAAGACAATATAAAAATAGAATTTAAATAATTTTTATTCTAATCTTAATTATGTCAAGCTTTAGAACTAAAGGAATATTTGGTAAAATAAGATTATAGTTTTATTTAAAAATTAATGATTATTAAGGAGAGTTCAAATGGCGGATTCAAACCAATTTAATTTATCAGACCATGACTATGCGACAAAAGAGTTATCTAACTCATTGATAAGCAAAATAGAATATTTAAAGGTTTTAAACGATGCTATTGACGAGCAAGACGACCGATTAGTTTATCAATTAATAGACGGTCAACGCTACTCCAAAGAAATTTTAAAAGCAAAACATAGCGTAGCAGATATAGAAAATGAAAGTTTAATTTTAGATGTTCATGATAAAATAAGTGCTTTTTTGAGTAAAAAGTTAATTACTTATTTACGTGAAATGTATCCTTTCTTTTATTTTGAAGAGATAGGTGTAGGGCGTTTTCAATTTTATTTTGGAAATTGGTGGGGACGACGCTTATTTGGTGAATTAGATGTATTGAATGTCGAATTCAAATTTAATGCTGAAGAATACGAAAAGTTATCTCGAGCATTTGAATTAGAAGTAGAGAATAAAAGATATAATACAGATGAAATTAATAAAATTTCTGAAGAGACAGATTCTTTACAAGAGTTAATAGACGGACAAGACAGTCGTGATCAACGTAAAGATGAAATAAGAAAAGAATTGAAGAGACAATCTCAGGAAAAAGTAAGTTTCTGGGAGCAATCTAAACAAAAGGAACAAAGACAAAAGTTAATGTCGGAGTTATCAAAACTAACTGATTTAGATGAAGCAGCAAATAATGCGTATCAAAAGATTCGTGAAAATGAAGAAAAAGTTTTGAATTTGTCGAAAGAAGATACATTATTAGGCTATGAAAAGCAAAGTATTATTACAAAGTTTGGTACATTTGAAAACTTTATTGACCATAATAATTCTCTATATCGTGATTATATTGCTGATTTAATTGCAAGAAAAGGGAGAGTAGATTAGTATGGAAAAAAATAATAGCAATGGTACTGTTACCTTTTACCCTAATAACTATGAAAATAGTGAGGAAGATGTACACTCTTTAAGTACTAAAGGAAGACTTCTTTCATATAACAATCAACTAAAAGATAGTTTACATAATGGATTGAAGTTCACAGAGTTATTGGATGAACTTATAGAAACTACGGATTCCCAAAATTTATTAAGAGCTGCAATGGAACTGACTCTATTTCAACTAGATACGGCTTATTTAGTTTTTCCTCAACAATATAGTCAATCTGATTATTATTTGATCTTTTTAAATAGATTATTACAGTTACATCAAAACGAACAGGTTATACTACAGTCATCCGATAGAAATGATGAATTGTATCATGAATTTCCAGGGATAAATCAAAATGGCTACTTCACTTTTAGAATAGATAATACAGAAGAAGGTGGGGCTTACTATACTGAAAAAAATACAGGTGAAATTTTGTTCTATCTTAACTTCCAAAGAAGAATTTTACATTTCAATAGTAGAGCTATCACTAACTTATTAGTTGTTGATTATAGCAAGACATACAATTATGAAACTGTGAAGAAGTTTGAGATGTATTTAATGGCTTTAGGAGAATATTTCAAAAAAGATTATGGATTTGATGTGGACTTTAACATTATGGATCCTTCCAATAGTACATTCTATCAATTTGGTAATACAGGTATTCCTCAAGCGGCTCTAGATAAATTATTTATTCAAGCTGCGAGAGAAAACTTTATGTTAATAACAGGCTTGCATAATGAAGCTATTTTGAAACTGGATAATGGTGTTGAAGTTACAATTTATGATAAATCAATAGAAGATAGTAGTGCTACATTAAATAAGTGGGGATTAGTTGTTACAGATGATGATCATAAAGTATCTTGGTTTGATTTACTGTTCCAATATGATTTCATTCGTACATGGTACTTAGATAATTTAAGTAGTTTAGAAATACAATCTAATCCTTTATATTTCTAATTATAAATTTTTGCTGAGGGTCTAATTTATATGGATATTAATGAAATAGCTAAAAAAGTTAGAGGAAGAGAAATTAAGTTGTTTTTACCAACAAAAGTTTTAAATCCAGAAGAAAGAGTAGCTGGACTCTATGTAGGTTTAAATATTTATTTGGCAAAGATGATGGAAAATGTTCGTAATGAGAATAGAAAAGAACTTATAGAATATTTTTGTGAGACAATGGTATATTTTATAAGTATTGCTAATGAAAAGAAATGGCTCTACCTATTATTATTAAATGAAGAACAAATATCAAATTTTAAGTCTAAATGGCATAGTAAATCATATAATAGTGTTTATTTAATTATTCAACAACAGATAAATAAGTGCTATTTTAGTCATCAAAGTACAGAATTTGTACATGCGTGGCATATGTTAATAAAATTTGGCTTGGTAGAATTAGGGATAAGTCCAGAAGAGATAGAAGATTATTTTAATCAATAAAACTAAGAATAATTTGAAATAAGCTTGCAAAAGAGTATTCATTCTTGATACTATTTATAGGTAGCTAATTGATGGGAATACTTATGTCTTTTATTTAATGTATTTCGCTAACATAATTTTAGGAGGATAAACAATGATTTCAGTTAACGAATTTAAAAATGGTTTAACTATTGAAGTAGATGGTGAACTATGGCGTGTTGTTGAATTTCAACATGTTAAGCCAGGTAAGGGATCTGCATTTGTACGTTCTAAATTAAAGAATTTACGTACAGGTGCTGTACAAGAAAAAACATTCCGTGCGGGTGAAAAAGTAAATCAAGCACAAATAGATCGTAAAAAGATGCAATATCTATATGCTGATGGTGATAACTATGTATTTATGGATACAAATACTTACGAACAGCTTGAATTACCAGGTTCACAAATCGAAGAAGAACTTAAATATATGAAAGAAAACATGGTAGTAAGTATCATCATGTTTGGTACAGAAACATTAGGTGTTGAATTACCTAATACAGTTGACTTGGAAGTTAAAGAAACAGAACCAGGCATCAAAGGTGATACATCTTCAGGTGGTTCTAAACCGGCTACAATGGAAACTGGTTTAGTAGTACAAGTTCCTTTCTTTGTTAGTGAAGGAGACGTTTTAACTATTAATACAAGTGACGGTACTTACATTTCACGTGCTTAGTTAAGAGGTGTTTTTAATGGCAGATAATATCGTCTTAAAAAACGAAGAAACAAATGATTTAGGTAGAATAGAGATGGCGCCTGAAGTTTTAGAAATTATTATTGGGATTGCAGCTGCTAAGGTTGATGGAGTTTACTCAATGAGAGGATCATTGGCCAATAATATTTCTGCACTTCTTGGTCGTCAAAATCGTGGTAAAGGTGTAAAACTAAGTAATACAGATACAGATTTAGCTGTTGATGTATATACTTTCCTTAATTATGGTGTCTCTGTTCCTAAAGTAGCTAATGAAATTCAAGAAAAAGTACGACAACAAGTATTGTTTATGACTGGAATAGAATTAGCGGCAGTTAATGTTCATATTCAAGGTATGGTTCCGGAAAAAGAAGAACCTACAGTTGATCCTAACAACCTGTTTGAAGAAAATGGTGACGAATAATGAGCTTGAGTAGACACGATATTAGAAAAATAGCATTTCAAACTTTGTTTGCATTAGGAAGTAATCCAGATGCGAATAGTGAAGATATTTATCAAGAATTACTAGGTGAAGATAGCAATGATTCTGATTTATCATATTTGAATGAACTTGTAGATGGTGTTCTAGATCATCAAAGTGAAATTGATATGGAAATTACTAAATATTTGAGAAAAAATTGGAACATTGGACGCCTTAATAAAACTGATTTGATTATCTTGAGAATAGCTATATTTGAAATTAAGTATAGTGATGTTGCTGGTAAAATTGCTGTTAATGAAGCTGTTGAATTGGCAAAGGAATTCAGTGATGATAAGTCATATAAATTTGTAAATGCTATTCTACAAAACTTAATATAAAAATGAAATACAGTTATATCACTGATATAGCTGTATTTTTGATTATATAATTAGTTTTTTTAATTATTTTGAGAACGTGCGCATTAGATAGATCATTTATGGTAAAATTTATTTTATGAATTAATGTTTAAAGGGAGAATTTTTATGGTAGCAACAATATTAGATGGGCGAATGTTATCTAAAAAAATAAGAACTAATGTATCTGAAAAAGTTAGCTTATTAAAACAAGAAGGGATAACTCCAAAATTAGTAGTAATTTTAGTAGGCGAAGATCCTGCTAGTCAAGTTTACGTAAGAAATAAAAGGAAAACTGCACATGCGTTAGGTATAGAAGCTGTAGATATTAGATTGCCTGAAAATGTTGAAGAAGATGAATTAATTAGGTTAATTGATGAATTAAATAGTGATGGAACTGTTCATGGTATTTTAGTACAATTGCCGTTACCAAAACATATAAATGAAAATAAAGTAACCCATAGAATTATACCCGAAAAAGATGTAGATGGATTTCATCCTTTAAATATCGGAAAACTATTTATGAATATACCTGGACCATTACCTTGTACCCCAAGAGGAATTATGGAATTTTTCAAGGAATATGATATTCCTGTTTCAGGAAAAAGAGTTGTAATTGTTGGTAGAAGTAATATTGTAGGTAGACCAATGGCTGCATTGTTGGTAAATAGTGATGCTACTGTAACAATAGCGCATAGTAAGACCAAGAATTTAGCTGAAGTGACAAGGCAAGCTGATATTTTGATTGTTGCTATTGGTAAAGATGAGTTTATAGATGAAAATTATGTAAGGAAAGGAGCTGTTGTGATAGACGTGGGTATGAATAGAAATAGTGATGGAAAATTAGTAGGCGATGTTAATATGGAGAGTGTGAGCAAAGTAGCCAGTTATATAACACCAGTTCCTGGTGGCGTAGGACCGATGACAATTGCAATGTTGATGAAACAAACAGTAGAATTAGCAGAAAGAAGTGTTACTGGTGAGTAAAGAATATTTAACAGTAAGTGCTCTGACAAAATATTTGCATACTAAATTTACTCGTGATCCTTATTTAAGGAGGGTATATTTAACAGGTGAAATATCTAATTTTAGACGTAGAGCTACACATCAGTACTTTAGTTTAAAAGATGATAATGCTGTGATAAGTGTAATGATGTTTCAAAGTGCCTTTTCAAAAATAAAGTTTGAACCAGAGGAAGGAATGAAGGTGCTGGTCTCTGGAAGAGTCGATTTATACGAAAAATCTGGAAGATATCAAATAATTATTGATACAATGCAACCTGATGGAGTAGGTGCACTATATCAAGCATATGAACAACTGGTAAAAAAATTACGAATAGAAGGATTATTTAATGAAGAATTAAAGAAACCTTTGGTTAAATACCCCAAGAGAATTGCTGTTATTACCAGTCCATCTGGTGCAGTTATTAGAGATATTATTACTACAACACGTAGACGCTATCCAATTGCACAACTAGTTTTATTCCCAGCTGTTGTTCAAGGAGATGATGCTGCTGATTCTTTAGTTGGAAGATTAAAACAAGTAAACGAAGATGGAAATTTTGATACAATAATTATTGGTAGAGGCGGAGGATCAATAGAGGATTTGTGGCCTTTTAATGAAGAAAAGGTTGCTAGGGCAATTAGTGATAGCAAGATTCCAGTTATATCTTCTGTAGGTCATGAAACTGATACAACAATTGCAGATTTAGTAGCAGATGTTAGAGCTGCTACACCTACAGCAGCAGCTGAATTAGCAACACCTGTATTGAGTGAAGAAATAGTGAAGATTAAGCAGTATCGTTTAAGAATAATACAAGTTCTAAAAAATAAAATATACAATTATCAACAGATTTTAGATAAGGTATGTAGTTCATATATTTTGCAACAACCAGATAGACTATATACAGGGTATGCGCAAAATTTAGATTCATTGATTAATAGAAAAAATCAAGCTTTTAAAAATTTAGTTTATCAAAATGAAAAACAATTACAGTTATTAGAAAGTAATTTACAACATAATAATCCAAGCATTAGAATTAAAGATGAAAAAAATAATTTACAGCAGTTATTAGAAAAAATGCATCTAGGGATGTTAGGTGTTTTTAATGATAAAAGCTATAAATTAGAAAAATTAATGTCATCTTTAGATATGTTAAGTCCATTGAAAGTTATGAATAGAGGATATAGTTATATTTTAAAAGATGGTAAAACAGTAAAAAATGTTAAATCATTACAGCCAAATGATGATGTAACACTTTATTTTGAAAATGGTAGTGCTGAAGCTAGAATAACAAAAATTAGAGAGGAAAAAGAATAATGGCAGAAAAAGTAACTTTTGAACAAGATATGAAGAACCTTGAAGAAATAGTAAAAAGACTTGAGCAGGGAGACATTCCATTAGAAGAAGCAATTGAAAAATTTAAACAAGGGATGGATTTGAGTAAAAAATTACAAAATACACTTCTACAAGCAGAAGAAACATTGACTAAAGTAATAGATGATAATGGAGATGAACAATTATTTGAAAAAGAAAATGAGGATTAGTAATTTAACTGAATTTGAAAAAATCTCACTCCCAAAATTAGAGAATGAGATGGATCTTTATTTAAATTCTTTGAATAGTAATCAAATTTTGAAAGAATCTATGAGATATTCAGTTGATGCTGGTGGAAAAAGAATAAGACCTTTATTGGTGTTAATTTCAGCGTATTCTTTAGGTAAGAAAATTTCAAAAAGTGATTATCAAGTGGCAGGTAGTTTGGAACTTCTGCATACCTACTCATTAATTCATGATGATTTACCAGAAATGGATAATGATGAATTAAGAAGAGGAAAGCCAACTAACCATAAAAAATTTGGGCAAGCAATAGCAGTTTTAGCAGGGGATGGTTTGTTAACGACTTCATTTGAATGGCTATCTCTTACTGATATTGATAACGATAAAAAAATAAAATTAATCTCACAATTAGCTTTGGCTGCTGGACCACAGGGGATGGTAAGTGGTCAAACTGATGATATTTTAGGGGAAAGTAAAAAATATAATTTGGAAGAATTGAAACATCTTCATGCAGGTAAGACAGGTGCATTGTTAAGATATGCTTGTGTTGCCGGAGGGATTTTGAGTGATGCTTCTGATAATCAATTAGAGTTACTAAGAAAATATGGTGAGAATTTTGGCTTAGCATTTCAAATTTATGATGACTTATTAGATGTGATTGGTGATGCCAAATCTTTAGGCAAAAATGTTCATAAAGATGAGATAGAAAATAAAAATACTTATCCAATTCTTTTAGGAATACAGGGGACCAAGGAAGCTTTAGTTGAAGTTTTAAATAATACTGAGAATTTATTAAAAGAAATGGCAAATAATGATATTGCAATAGACCTATTTGAGCAATTGTTAGATTATTTTAAAGTAAGGAAGTAATTATGAAAAAAGAACGTGTAGATGTACTATTAGTTAAACAGGGATTATTTTCTACAAGAGAACAAGCTAAAAGGGCTGTAATGGCTGGCGAAATTTTAGGAGAGAACGAAGAAAGATTAGATAAACCCGGAATGAAAATTTCTGTAGATACTGAGTTACATTTTAAGGGGACAAAAATGCCTTATGTAAGTAGAGGCGGTTTAAAACTCGAAAAAGCACTTAAGGTATTTAAAGTTGATGCAAAAAATAAAACTATGTTAGACATAGGATCGTCTACTGGAGGATTTACAGATGTAGCTCTACAAAAAGGGGCCAAATTAAGCTATGCTTTAGATGTAGGAACTAATCAATTAGCTTGGAAGTTGCGTCAAGATGACAGAGTTGTTGTTATGGAGAATACAAATTTCAGATACAGTAAATTAGAAGATTTTACTAAAGGACAACCAGATTTAGCTACAATAGATGTTTCTTTTATTTCTTTACAGTTAATATTACCAACTTTACATGAGATTATTCAAAATAATGGTGATGTAATAGCTTTAATTAAGCCCCAATTTGAAGCTGGAAAAGAAAAAGTTGGAAAACATGGAATTGTAAGAGATCCAAAGGTTCATCTAGAAGTACTAAATAAAATCATAAGTTTTGCAGCTGAAGAAAATTACGATGTTGTTGAATTAGATTTTTCACCTATCACTGGTGGGGAAGGAAATATTGAATTTTTAGTTCATCTGGTATCTAAGGAAAGTGTTGGAAATATTTCGCCTAGTGTAAATCCTGAGTTAATTGTGAAACAAGCTCATGCTACATTAGATATTAAAAAGAAAGCATAATTATATGAGAGAGGGATGAACTGAATGAGAAAGCAAGTCAGACAGAAACTTATCAAGGAAATCCTCCAAGAAAATGTTATATATAAGCAAGAAGATATTGTAGAAAAGTTAAATGCTCGTGGAATAAATGTAACGCAAGCAACTATTTCTCGCGATGTGAAAGAAATGCAACTAGTTAAATTGCCAACACAAACTGGTAGTTATAGGTATAGTATGCCTACGCTAAAAGAAATTAATGTAGAAAAGAAATTGAGTGATACATTAAGTGAATCATATGTTTCTTCAGCACAAAATAGAGAACTATGTGTATTTAAAGTTTTACCTGGTAGTGGACCTGCAGTTGCTAATCTGATTGAACAAGCAAAATATCCGGAAGTTTTTGCGACTTTAGGAGATGATGCTACAGTCATGATATTTGCTTACTCAGAAGAAGATGCAATAAAAATGGAGAATAAGTTGTTAAATCTGATAAATATAGGGTGATTATATGTTACAAGAATTATCAATAAAGGATTTCGCCATTATAGATGAAATACAAATATCATTTCAACCTAAGATGACAGTATTGACGGGTGAGACAGGTGCTGGTAAATCAATTATTATTGATGCTCTGGGCTTATTAGCAGGAGGCAGAGGTTCTACTGAATTTATTCGTAAGGGTGAGAAAAAAGCTGTTATTCAGGGGTTATTTACATTACCTAGAGAAGCTAATACTTACAACATTTTGGAAGAATACGGAATAGATTCTGAAGATGGACAAATAATCTTGCAAAGAGATTTATATCGAGGCGGAAGAAATATTTGTCGCATCAATGGAATGATGGTAAATTTGGCAACTTTACGAAAGGTAGGAGAAACATTAATTGATATTCATGGGCAGAATGAGCACCAAGAATTGATGAAGCCAGAAAACCATATAGATTTGTTAGATGAATATGATAAAAAAACATCCCAGTTAAGAAATCAATATCAAGTTGTGTATCAAAATTATCGTAAGCTAAAATTATCAATGGAAAAAAAAGAAGCTGATGTGAAGGCCTGGGCCCAAAGACTAGATATGCTAAATTTCCAAGTCAAAGAAATTGAAGAAGCTGGTTTAAAAATTAATGAAGAAGATGAACTAGTCGAAGAAAAAAATAAATTGGATAATTTTCAAGCAATACATGATGCTTTAGAATTGAGTTATCAAATTTTATCTGGTGAAAAAATAGATGTAGTTGGAAATTTAGGAAATGCAATGAATGAGTTAAGCGATGTTTCAGATTTATCAGAAAATCTTCAAGAAATCAATACTAAAATTTCAGATGCTTTTTATAGTCTAGAAGATGCCGCTCGTGATATTTCAGATGAACTTGATTCAATGGAGTGGAATGGAGAAAGGTTAAATGAAATAGAGGAAAGATTAGAGTTGATCCACCAATTGAAGAGAAAATATGGTGATACAATAGAGGATATTTTGCATTATCATAGTAGAATTGAAAAAGAATTAAGAGAAATGGAAAATGCGGAACAAAATTCAGAAAAGCAAGAAAGACAATTATCTGAGGCATTAGAAAAAGTAAAAGAATTGGCAATAAAACTTTCGAAACAGCGGAAGAAAAGCGCTAAAAAATTAGAAAAAATGATCCATGAACAATTAAGTGCATTATATATGGACAAAGCTGTATTTGAAGTTAAATGTTTAAATAATTCTAAATTGTATTCTAAAGGTATCGATAAAGTTGAATTTTATATTCAAACTAATCCAGGTGAAGAAATGGGCCCATTAGCTAAGATAGCTTCAGGTGGTGAACTTTCACGAATAATGTTAGCTTTAAAAACAATTTTTTCTCAAAAGATGGGTGTCACAAGTATTATCTTTGATGAAGTTGATACTGGTGTTAGCGGTCGTGTAGCTCAAGCGATTGCTGAAAAAATAAGCCAAATTTCAAATAATTCACAAGTTTTATGCATTACTCACTTACCGCAAGTTGCAGCAATTGCAGACAATCATTACTATATTTCAAAATCTGTCAACGATGGTAGAACAGAAACTTCATTAAAAGAATTAGATGAAAAACAAAAAATTAGAGAGATAGCAAGAATGTTATCTGGATCTGAAATTACAGAATTAACATTGAAACATGCAGAAGAATTAATTAAAATGTCAAAATAAAAAGCTAGGATTTGGTATTGTGTAACACCATATATTGGTATAAAAACAATACATCCTAGCTTTTTAAATAAGATCACGATATAATCCAACAACTTTTCCTAAAATAGTTACATTTTCTAAGATAATAGGATCCATTGTATCATTTTCGGGTTGTAATCGGTAATATCCATCTTCTTTGAAGAAACGTTTGCAAGTTGCTTCATTCTCTTCAGTCATAGCAATAACTATTTCTCCATTATTTGCAGAAGATTGCTTACGAACAATAACTTGATCACCATCTAAGATACCAGCGTTTATCATACTCTCGCCACGAATAGATAACATGAAAAGATCATCAGCAGATTCAAAATAAGGTGGTAGAGGAAAATAATCTCTATTTTCTTCAACTGCTAAAATAGGTTCACCAGCAGTAACAGTACCTACAATGGGAATTTGAGTTTTGTTAGGTAACTCATCCAACATTTCTAAGCCTGCTAAAGTAATTTCAATGGCGCGAGGTTTAGTAGGATCGCGTTTAATGAGGCCCTTACTTTCAAGCTTAGAAAGATGTCCATGAACGGTTGAAGTAGATGATAAACCAACAGCGTTACAAATTTCACGAACAGTAGGTGGGTAGCCACTATCAGATACATGTGAAAATATATAACGAAGAATATCATGTTGACGTTTCTCTGATTTTGTCATTCTAGACACTCCAATATTAATATAATAACTTGATTATAGCATAGAATTATTAAGAACGTCAAACTAACGTTCGTGTTTATAACTTGTCTTTTTGTAAGCTTTTTGATAATATGTCAAATAGAGTAAATCACAAAGGAGTGAGACGATTGGCTGATAATAAAGGAATTCCACAAGAGTTAATAGATAGAATAAATGAACTTTCTAAAAAGAAAAAAGAAGAAGGCCTAACATCTGAAGAGTTAGCAGAACAAAAAGAATTACGAGAAACCTATCTTTCTTTATTTAGAGAAAATTTTAGAAGCCATATTGAAATGCTACAAGTATATGATAAAAATGGTAAAGAAGTAACACCTGAAAAGGTAAAAAAGATTCAAAGAGAACGTGGTCTAAGAGATGATTAATTTATCTTAGTGTAAGCGTTGATAGGTAATATTACAAATGATATAATATAATAAGCGTTAAAAAGTAAGATTAATTTTTTAAATTATTAGATAGGTTAATCTTATTAGAGGAAGGAGAACTTATAGATGAGTACAGGTATTTGGGTGCTTATTGTCATTATTGCTGCTGTGCTAGGCTTTGTTGGTGGTTTTTTTGCTGCTCGAAAGTACATGGAAGACTATTTAAAGAAAAATCCACCTATTAATGAACAAATGATGCGTACTATGATGATTCAAATGGGACAAAAACCATCTGAAAAGAAATTGCATCAAATGATGAATGCAATGAAGAATAATTATGGTAAGAAGTAATTAGTTTTTGAGGGAGTGAGTAGATGTAAGTCAGTCACTTCCTTATTTATTATTATAATTTAGATTAAGGTGGTATTATTTAATGCAAGTACATAACGTCAATTTAACAATTAGTGCCGTAAGACCAGAACAATATCCAGATGCTAAATTGCCAGAAGTAGCACTTGCTGGTCGTTCCAATGTTGGAAAGTCTTCATTAATTAACACATTAATTAATAGAAGAAATTATGCCCGTACGTCAAGTCAACCCGGAAAAACGCAAACGCTGAATTTTTACAATATCGAGGATTTATTATATTTTGTTGATGTACCAGGTTATGGATATGCTAAAGTTTCACAAAAAGAAAGAGAAAAATGGGCTAGAATGATAGAAACATATTTTTCTACTCGACAAGAGCTAAAGGGAGCTATCAGTTTAGTAGATGCTCGCCATGAACCTTCAGAATTAGATTGTCAAATGATAGAATTTTTGCATTATTACAATATACCTGTATTAGTTGTAGGAACGAAAATAGATAAAATTCCAAAAAGCAAAAGAAATAAAAGTGAAAGTCAAATTAGAAAAAAACTACAATTGACAAAAAATGATAGACTAATTTTATTCTCTGCTGTTGATAAGATAGGTAAAGATGAAGTTTGGAATTGGATTGAAAGTATTACCAAAGTTAATTAATAATTGTGAGGAATATTATGGAATTTAATGAATATCAAGAAGCGGCTAATCGAACATTATATGGAAATGAGCAAGTTCTTACAAATTGTGCATTAGGATTAGCTGGGGAAACAGGACAAGTTGTTGATTTAGTTAAGGCGTATACTTTTAAAGGAAAAGATTTAGATAAAGAAAAATTAGTACATGAACTTGGGGATGTACTTTGGTATTTATCACAAATTGCAGAATGGGCAGATATACCCTTTGATGAAGTAGCGCAAGAAAACATCGAAACGTTAAATAAACGTTACCCTAATGGATTTAATCCAGCAAATTAATCAAAAGTCATTGTGTTTATGAAACATAATGACTTTTTTATTAAGAAATATTTTTTTAAAGTAGACAACAGGTTGAAACTTTGTCATAATTCTTATGATAGGGGTGTCGAATTTGAAAAAAAAAGTTATAAGTCTTTTCAAAAAGAATTGGAAATATTGCTTATTAGTAATATTAGTATTGAGTATAATTTTAGTTATTAAAAATATTAACAAAAGACACTACGATATTGAAGATTATAATTCTAATATTCAATTAAAAAATGATGGCTCTATAGGAGTATCGACACGTGTACAATATAATATTCATGGTAAGTATGACTTATTAGTTATTCCACAAGCATTACCAAAAGATGTAGATACGATTAATAATGTGGAAGTGTATGAAATTAAAAATAACAAGCAAGTCTTATTAAAAAAAGGGACTAATGCAGATATATCTAAAGAGGCCAAGATGAATGCTGGTAAATATTTTGTCACTTCTGATTTAGCAGAAACAAATACTAAAGTAAAAGTAAGAATATATCAACCAGTTGAAAATGAGAGAGTTACATACAAACTAACATATAATGTACCAAATGCGATTATAAATTATGGTAATAGTAATATTTCAGAATTAAATTGGAATATACTGAGTAATTGGGGACATAAGTTTAGCAATATTGATATAACATTTGATTTACCTAAAAAAAATCCACAAATTTTACGAGCATGGGTGAGAGGCACAACCAATGGTAAAATAACGACTAGTAAGAAAAATGGAAAAGTGAATTTTAATTTGAATAGTCTTTCCGAAAATAAGAGTTTACATTTAAGGCTAATATGTTCTAAAGATCTATTTGCCTATAACACTAACAATATGTTTAAAACCCCTATTCCAACAGAAAGTAGTATTGCAAGATATGAATATAAAAATAGTGATAAGGTAAAGAGGAATAGTAAAATAAAATATACTGGAAAATATATTTCTATAACAATATTATTAATTGTTATGACAATTATGGGAATATTCAGTTGGAGAGTGTTATCTAGAAATTTAGTTTTATCAAATTATCTTAAGTTTACAAAATATTCATTTGATATTCCTAACATATCGGTTAAATATGTTAGATCGATTTTATTTCCTAAACGAAAGCCAAACAGAAATGTTTATGCAGCATATATAGTAGACTTAATAAATAAGGGTGATCTAGTATTAAATCCACTAAGAACTGAAAATTATCAGACTATATATGACTACGAATTGCAAGTTAAAGATGAACAATTTATAGAAAATAATAGATTGAATACATTATTATTTAGTAATCTTACTTCTGACAATAAAATTAAGTTATCTGAAATAGAGGAAACTGTCAATCTTATGAAAATTTCAGAAGTTACTGAAACTTATAAGCAATGGCAAGGGAAAATTAAAGAAGAAGTGGATAATCTATTTAAACTGGAACATAAACGTAATTTAAAAGGTTATTTTACTAAAAAATGGTTAATATACTGGACACTATTCAATCTAGTAGGAGTAATTTTATTTTTTATTGTATCTAAGTGGTTAGGGATAATTATAGCTACAATTCTTATTGTTAATGATATAAGTTTGATATATATATTTATTAATGTTTATAAATATAAACCTGAAATATTTATAGAACTGAGAAGATTAAAGATTTTATATCGAAGTTTACGCAATATAGAAAAGCTAGAATTGAATGATGTTGGTGATGAAAATTTTTGGGAAAAATTATTACCATATGCAATAGCTTTAAATACGGGAGAAAGAACAAATCGAAAACTATATCAATTATATAGTGAATCAAATATCTTTATGAAAGATTCTATACTATATATAGGAGATTTTGCTGAAAAAATAGGTGAAATTTTTATTAGGTTAGATTTAAATAGTGAAACGTTGAATATAAAAAAATAAACTATAAATACTGGTAAATGTGGGAATTTACTGGTATTTTTTATTAAATATTTTAAATATGATAAAAAATTAAAAAGTAACTATATTAAGAGCAATATTTTTATTATAATAAGGGTAGTATATTTTAGTTTGCTGGGAAGAAAGAGGCGGATGTGTAATGGACAATAAAGGAATAGTACAGAATGACATAGCAGACGCACAAGATAAGGTCCAAAAACCTCAACAAAATTTAAAAGATGAAATCAAAAATTTAAACAAAGATATAGTTGAATTCACAGAATTAAAAAATGAAAAAGAGTCAGAGTTAGACAACTTATTAAATTTACAAATATCATTACAAAATGAATATGCAAAATTAGTTAACATAAAAGAAAAAATTTCAAATGAAGGTGAAGAGAGTCAGAAAGAAGAGTTAGAGAGAAATAAAAAATCTCTAGAAAGAGTAGAGAAATCTTTACACGAGACGGAATTACAGTGGAATGATAATCATAGAAAATTGATTCAAGCCAAAAAAGATCTAAATAATGTAGAAGAAGAAGTTAGCAACATTGAAAAAAAACAAGTTAATGCTAAAGATAGTTCAGAAATAATAAAAAGAGATGTAGAACGTGCTGATAGAAAAGTAAAGATTTCTTATGAAGATTGGATGCGTAAGAAAAAAGAAATAGAGAGTACAGAAAAAGATATAGCTCAGTGTAAAAACGATATTTCTAGTAAGAAGAAGCAGTTAGAAAAAGAAAAAGATAAGTTACCAACTACGGATAAGTTAGTCAAAGAAGTACAGAAAAAAATAGATAAGAATTTGGAAAATATAGATACAGTTCAAAAGCAAAGGGATGAATTACAATCTATATTATCTAAATTAGCAATTGCAATAGAAAAAGAAAAAAATAAAATAGACTTATTGCCGCAAATTAGGATACCTCAAGACTACACACAACTGCTCTTTGAAAATTTTAATTATGGAAAAATTTCTCGTGAAGAAGTAGCAGATATAATATCTCCAGGCCTAGAACTTAATAATAAGAAGTTGAATTTTTCAGAAATTGATGATAAGAATAAAATTTCAGATGTAACAAAGCTTACATTGCAAGAATTAATAGAAATCTCAACATTTGTAGCAAGTTTATTAAATCCATTACGAGAAAAAATGGGAAGTAGGTTAATAGAGGTTACTCCAGATTCTATACAGTTCACACAAGCAGTGGTAGATAGGTATAATCAGGATAATTGGCAAACTTTTTACAGTCAGAAAAGTAATAAATTAGGTTTAGGACATGATATTGAAGGATTGTCAGATCTATGGAACCAAACTCCAAGTGTTTTTGAGGATTATGATAGCAAGGATGAAGAATTGGCTAATGGTGAAGAGTATTTTAATGAATTTAGTGATAATGAAATGACTATGGCTGACTTAAAGACTGTGATTTATAGAGTATTAGTTGATTTTCTATTTAATGACACTAAAAATAATTTTGGCCATTTAGAAACGTTGCTTGGTTTAAATAAAAGCAAAGACTATAGTACACACTATATGGCTGTGGGAATTGATAACAATTTAGCTATTCACTTTGAATTCGCGTATAACAATATAAAAGCTAATGGTTCATATGTCATATCTGATTTTGGAAAGAAAAATATAGAAGCAAAGATCAACGAATTAAAGGCTGAGCAAGCTGGAAACTTAATAAAATTAAGTGATCTTAATAGTCAATTGGAAAATGAAAATAAGAATAAAATAGCGTTGGAAGAAGAGTTACAAAATGCCCAAAAGGGTCCTGATATGACTGGGATTATGAAATTGGAAGATGATTTAAATTCTTTGAATAAAAATATTAGCGTACTACAAGATAGATTAAGAGGGAAAAACAATTTATCAGAATTGGTACGTGAAGAGTGGATAAAGAATAAGGGACTTTTAAGAAGAGAAGAAAATAAATTTGAAGCAAGCAAAGCAGCTATCACTGCAACTGAAATTGAATTGAATTCTATTAAAATTGATTTAAGTCAGAAAGAAAAACAAGTAGAAAAATATAATAAATCAGAGTTAGAAAATAGTGAACAATTGAATATTTTGAAAGTAAACTATGAAACTATTCAAGAAAATATACAGACTATATTAGACGATTTAAAAGAATATAATGGGATTGATCAAAAGATTGAAGAATTAAAGGAAAAGCTTATTAATAATGAAAAAGATGTAGCAAAGATAACTGCCGTATATAATGATTTAGTTGTTAAAGTTCAATCATATCAAAATGTATTAGAATATAAGGAAAAAGAATTAAGTGACTTACAAGAATATGAATAGTCTAACATAAGTTAATAGTGTCAAGTTAATTTCCTTAACAAATAATAAAAAAAACTGGAAATAGGTTTGAAAAGATGGTATTATATTAAACGTCGAAGATAAAGTTATGTCTTTTTGAAATCTAAAACATGTTTGGAGGTTTAAAACATGCGTGTAAATATTACTTTAGAATGTACAGAATGTCATGAACAAACATATCTTACAAGCAAGAATAAACGTAACAATCCTGATCGCATCGAATTGAAAAAATATTGCCCACGTGATCACAAAGTTACTTTACATCGTGAAACAAAATAACAACAGGAAAAAATCCTGTTGTTTTTTTCTTTATGTACGACATGAGGTGATGCAATGTCAATGAATAAGAAAGAATTTAGAAAAAACCAAATTCAAAAATTACAGAAATTAAGTAAAACTTGGGAAAAAAAGTTAGATGAACTAAATCTGTATAAAGAGTTATTTAAAACTACTGAGTGGGAAAAAGCTGATAATGTAGCAATTACACTGAGTGAAGATTTTGAGTTAGATACTTTTCCTATAATTTCAACTGCTCAGCAACAAAATAAAAAAGTTTTAGTACCTAAGACTTTGCCAAATAGAATGATGGAGTTTGTTGAATTAACTCCTGATGTCAAAATAGTAAGAACTAAATTTGGTGTTTTGGAACCTGAAAGTGAGAATTATGTTAATAAAGAAAATATCGATTTAATCATTGTCCCGGGCTTGGCATTTGCTGAAAATGGAGCAAGGTTAGGATTCGGTGGAGGATTTTACGATAAGTATTTAAGTGATTATCGTGGAAATAAGGTAGCACTTGTTGATAGAAGTAGATATTTCCAAGAACCTCAGTGGGATGTTGATAGTTTTGATATTTACATTACTAATCAAATAAGAATATAAAGAGGTGCGGTTTATGTTGCAATATTTAAAAAATAAACCTAGTATCACTTATACGTTAATTATTCTTAATATAGTAATGTATATAGTAATGACATTATTTGGTGGAACAGAAAATATTGCTAATTTAGTGCGTTTTGGAGCAAAGTATTCCCCTTATATTATCAATGGTCAGTATTGGCGCTTGATAACTCCTATGTTTATTCATATAGGATTACAACATTTACTTATCAATATGATAACTTTATATTTTTTAGGAACTTTATTAGAAAATATTTTTGGAAAGACAAGGTTCTTAATAATTTATCTAGTAAGTGGAATTTGTGGGAATATAGCAAGTTTTGCATTTAATTTTAGTAGTATTTCTGCAGGTGCTAGTACAGCATTGTTTGGTATGTTCGGTTCTTTTTTGATGTTGGGAGAATCTTTCAGAAGAAATCCATATTTACAAACTATGTCTCGTCAATTTTTTCTATTAGTAATATTGAATATATTTTTTGGTATGTTTGGTAATTCGGATTTGGCAGGACATTTAGGTGGATTAGTAAGTGGTTTTCTTTTAGGTTATGTCGTTGGGGTTCCTAATTTAGGTAGGGTCCCTAAAGTTAAAAGAATTGTAAGTTTTGTGATTTTACTTTTTATAAATTTAATAATCTTAAATTTGGGTTTTACAAGTTAAGTACAATTCAAGTATAATTAAAAGTTGAGGTGATAGAGCATGAAAACGTTATATGATGTACAGCAATTATTAAAAAATTTTGGAATTTTTGTATATGTTGGGAAACGTATGTGGGACATTGAGTTAATGGCTCTAGAACTTGATCATTTATATAAAGCAGGAGTAATTGACAAGCAAACTTTTTTGTCAGCAAAGTTAGTTCTTAATCGGGAACATGGTGTTGAAGAAAAAAGAGCTAAGTCACCTGTAAAATTTAATATTAAGGAGAATGAGGAATGAATAAGAAGTTAATTGGTGTTGATTTAGGCGGTACAACAATTAAATTTGCTATCTTGACACTAGATGGTGAAATTCAACAAAAATGGAGTGTTGAAACTAATATTTTAGACGATGGTAAACATATTGTTCCTGATATTGTTGAATCAATTAATCATCATTTAGATTTATATGATATGAAGCCAGAACAATTTGTTGGAATTGGAATGGGTACACCGGGAACAGTAGATATTGAAAATGGTACAGTTGAAGCAGCATTTAACTTGAACTGGAAAGAAAAGCAAAATCTAAAAGAAGAAATTGAAAAGGGCACTGGTATGAAGTTTGCTGTAGATAATGATGCCAATGTAGCAGCATTGGGTGAACGCTGGAAAGGTGCCGGAGAAAATGATGATGAAGTAACATTTGTTACATTAGGTACAGGTGTTGGTGGTGGTGTCATCACTAATGGTGAAATGGTTCACGGAGCTGGAGCTGGTGGTGAAATTGGTCATATAAATGTACAACCAAATGGCTATTTGTGTACTTGTGGAAATCATGGCTGTTTAGAAACTTATGCTTCTGCAACAGGTGTTGTACGTGTTGCACGTGATATGGCTGAAGAATTTGCTGGAAAATCTGATTTAAAGAAAATGTTAGATGATGGGCAAGATATTAGTTCTAAGATAGTATTTGATTTAGCAAAAGATGGCGATGTTTTAGCTGAACGTGTTGTGGATCGTGTTTGCTACTATTTAGGATTTGCTTGTGCTAATATTGGTAGTCTTATCAATCCATCATATATTGTAATTGGTGGTGGCGTTTCTGCAGCGGGTAAGTTCTTATTAGATCAGGTTGATAGTTACTTTAAGGAATTTGCTTTCCCTTCAGTTAAAAAATCAACTACTTTAAAACTTGCTGAATTAGGAAATGAAGCTGGAGTTATAGGTGCAGCTTCACTAGCTTTAAAATTTAATAAGTAGTTAATATTTTTTAATAATTACAGCTAAGGAGGTCTTAGTACAATGTTTTTGGCTGATATTTCTGTATGGGCATGGGTAAACATTATTCTAATTTTATTAGTAGCTTATCTTCTAGGAATGCAGTTATATACCTACATTTCTGGGAAGAGAGTATCTACCATGCTTGATAATGAAGAATTTAAAAAGGGAATGAAAAAAGCTCAAGTTATAGATTTGCGTGAACCTGACACTTTTAATGCGGGACATATTTTAGGAGCACGTAATATGCCATATAGCCAATTTAAAATCTATAAATCAAGTCTCCGTAAAGATATGCCAGTATATTTATATGAAACTGGAAGAACAATTGCTACAAGAGCAGCTGTTCAATTGTACAAAGACGGTTTTAGAGATTTATATATATTAAAATCAGGCTATGATCGTTGGGATGGAAAAAAGAAGAAGAGCAAATATTAATAATAAAAATAGCAGCAAGGCTAATAAATCTAGCTTGCTGCTATTTTGATATAAGACAATTACTATTTTTTATCCTTGATGTGCAGAACGACTCTTGCGTAAAGCACGACGACGATGTTCTTCTAAAATAGCTTCTTTTTCTTCAATTGGTTCAACAACATTTTTCTTAAAAGTAAAAACAGCACCAGCTAAAGCACCTAATGTTGTTGTAACACCTAGTAAGAAACCTAAATTAAATTTTTTCATATTGAGTACCTCCTTCGAAGTGGTTCTATATACATTATGAATGATATTGATAAAAATATCCAGGAAAATAGTTATAATTTAAGTAATAATGATATACTAATTTTATAAAAAGATAATTAAGGGAAGATAGTATGACACAAAAAGTTATTGTGATTGTTGGCCCAACAGCAGTAGGAAAGACAGCTTTATCAATTGATATTGCTAAGAAATATAAAGGACAAATTATTTCAGGCGATTCAATGCAAGTTTATAAAAATTTGGATATAGGAACAGCAAAGATAACACCTGATGAAATGGAAGATATAAAGCACTATATGATAGATATCTTACAAGTTCAGCAAAGATTTTCTGTTGCTGACTTTATAGATAACTGCCGTAAAGATATAAAGGAAATAGCTAATGATGATAATATACCTATCATCGTTGGTGGGACAGGCTTTTATTTGCAAGCACTTTTAGATGGTTATAGTTTAGGTGGAGATACTTTTGATCAATTGAGTATTGAAAGAAGAAAAAAGTGGCAACTTTTTATGGAAAAAAATGGAAAAGAAAGATTGTGGGAAGAACTAGCAAAATTAGATATAGTAGCTGCTAGGAAAATTCCAATCAATAATTCTAGAAGAGTGATAAGGGCTTTGGAGGTTATTGAACAAACTGGACGCCTTTTTTCTGAACAACATGATGAAAGTAATGAGGAATTTGAGCCATTATTAATAGGATTGAATACTCAAAGAAGTACCCTATATGAAAGAATTAATAAAAGAGTAGATATAATGATTCAAACTGGATTGATTGAGGAAGCAAAGTACCTATATGATTTAGGCGGAGCTACACTACCTGCTGGTAAAGGAATAGGTTATAAAGAATTTTATCCTTATTTTGATGGTGAAATATCTAAAGATGAAGCTATTGAACTAGTAAAAAGAAATTCACGTAGATATGCTAAACGACAATTGACATGGTTTAGGAATAAAATGAATGTAGTTTGGTTTGATTTAGTTAATAACCCTGAAGATATAAAGAAAATATATAAACTAATTGATGATTGGATATAAATATTAAGGAGTGAAGTGATAATGAGTAAATGGTCAGAAGATTTACCTAAAGATTTACAAAATAAAATAGAGATAGTAGATGAGAAAATATCTTCAAAATTAGAGGATATAACAGAAATAGTATTAAATAATCAGCGAAGAGTATTAGAATTATTTAGGAAGCATCATGTCGCTGAGGAAGACTTAGTTGGTTCAACAGGATATGGTTATGATGACATAGGTAGAGATAAACTTGATGCTATGTTTGCTGATTATTTTAAAACTGAAGATGCTATGGTTAGACCGCAATTGACATCTGGTACCCATGCCATTTCAACTGCATTTTTTGGAGTGTTGCGTCCACATGATACATTGCATTATTTAACAGGAATGCCATATGATACTATTCAAGAAGTTATAGGTGTAGCTGGAAATAATCCAGGAACTTTGGAAGAACATCTAATTAATTTTTCTTACACACCACTTTTAGATAATGGGAAAGTAGATTATAAAAGAGCGAAGGAAGATTTACAAAAAGATTCTTCGATAAAAATGGTAGCTATACAACGTTCGCGAGGTTATTCTTCAAGAGATAGTTTCGTTGTTTCTGAAATAGCTGAGATGATAAAATTTGTAAAAAAATATGCCCCTCAAGCGATAATTTTTATTGATAATTGTTATGGAGAATTTACAGAGACTGAAGAACCAACATTTTATGGAGCTGATTTGATGGCTGGCTCCCTATACAAAAATGCTGGTGGTGGAATTGCAAAAACAGGTGCATTTTTAGTTGGGAATAAAGATCTTATTGATAGATGCGGTGCAAGGCTCATTGTTCCAGGAGCAGGAAAGAATGAAGGTGCCACATATCCATTTATGAGAGATTTTTACGAAGGTTTCTTCTTGGCTCCTAATGTGACAGGAGAGGCAATTAAAGGATCGATTTATACAGCAGCATTACTAGAAGAAATGGGAATGGATGTATCACCTAGCTGGGATGCGCCTAGGACAGATTTGGTTCAAACGGTTAATTTTGGTAATCCTGATGCAATGGTCAAATTTTGTGCAGCAATACAACATAATTCTCCTATGAATGCATATGTTGAACCAGTTCCAAGTTATATGGATGGATATGAAGATAAAATTATTATGGCATCTGGAAGTTTTACAGAAGGGTCCACAATAGAATTATCAAGTGATGGTCCTTTAAGAGAACCATATACATTATATATTCAAGGTGGATTAACTTATGCACATGTAAAAATTGCTATAACTAAAGCGGTGCTAGAAACATTTTATAAATAAAAAATTCGTGTAAGAAAATATTACATGGGATATTGACATTTGTCTGTCTTATTGATATCATTAACACGTAATTTAAAGGAGGGTTGGATTATGCGAGAAAAAGAGCTTAGACGTTCACTTGCAGTTTTACCTATGGGAACTGTTATGAAACTAACAAATCTTACTGCACGCCAGATTAGATACTATGAAGAACAAGAATTGGTTATACCTGAACGTAATGCGGGAAATAGGCGAATGTATTCCTTGAATGACATAGATAAGCTTTTAGAAATTAAAGATTTTTTAGGTGAAGGAATAAATATGGCGGGAATTAAGCATATTTATGAAGAAAAAGCTAAAAAAGAACAAGAAAAAGCTGATAAACATAATACATTAACAGATGCTGATGTTCGACGCATTTTACGTGATGAGTTTGTATCTGCTGGTGGTTTCATGAAAGATAATGATTTTTCTTTGCGTAATAACCGTTCACTTTAAATTAACAACCCGACAAGGAGCAATAAAAGATGGTAAAATTCGACTACACAAAAGATGACATTCGACGCATTGCAAAGGAAGAAAATGTACGTTTCTTACGTTTAATGTTTACTGATTTATATGGAACAATTAAAAATGTTGAAGTTCCAATTAGTCAGTTAGATAAAGTTTTAGATAATAAGATGATGTTTGATGGTTCATCCATTGATGGCTTTGTACGTATTGAAGAAAGTGATATGTGGTTATATCCAGATTTATCAACATGGATGATTTTTCCATGGGGTGGAGAACATGGAAAAGTTGCTCGTTTAATTTGTGAGGTATATAATGCAGATCGCACACCATTTTTAGGAGATCCTCGTAATAATTTAATTAGAGTACTTGATGAAATGAAGGAAATGGGCTTTACAGAATTTAATATCGGGCCTGAACCTGAATTCTTTTTATTCAAATTAGATGAAAAAACTGGACGTCCAACAATCCACTTAAATGATAAGGGAAGTTATTTCGATTTAGCTCCTGTTGATTTAGGTGAAAATTGTCGTCGTGATATTGTGTTAGAGTTGGAAAATATGGGATTTGATGTAGAAGCTTCCCATCATGAAGTAGCTCCTGGACAACATGAAGTTGATTTTAAGTATGCGGATGCTTTGCATGCATGTGATAATATTCAAACATTTAAACTTGTTGTAAAGACTGTTGCACGTAAATATGGATTACATGCAACATTTATGCCAAAACCATTAGATAGAATTAACGGTTCAGGCATGCATTTAAATATGTCATTGTTCCATAAAGACGGTAATGCATTCTTTGATACTAAAGGTGAAGAACAACTATCACAAGATGCATACTACTTCTTGGGTGGCGTATTGAAACATGCACGTAACTTTACTGCTATTATGAATCCTACTGTAAATTCTTATAAACGTTTAGTACCTGGATATGAAGCTCCTGTTTATGTGGCTTGGTCAGGACATAATCGTTCACCACTGGTTCGTGTTCCAATTGCAAGAGGAAATTCAACTCGCTTAGAATTACGTTCAGTAGATCCATCTGCTAATCCATATTTAGCAGTAGCTGCATTACTAGAAGCAGGTTTAGATGGATTACGTAATAAAATTGAACCAGCAGCTCCTGTTGATAGAAATATTTATGCAATGGATGATGAAGAACGTGAGGCAAATAACATTCAAGATTTACCATCAACATTGCACAATGCATTAAAAGCATTGAAGACAGATAAGGTTGTTCAAGATGCTATGGGACCACATTTATATCAAAACTTCTTAGAAGCAAAGCGTTTAGAATGGGATGCTTATCGTCAAGAAGTTTCACAGTGGGAAAGAGATCAATATTTAGAAATGTATTAGTGAACTTTAAGATGAATAAGTCATTTTGTGGACTTATTCATCTTTTTTATATATGTTATTTTAATTAGTATAGAATTTAAAAATTAATCATTTCTTAATATTTGCTTAATAAAATAGTCTAATTTATTGAGTGCTATATATTTACAGTTAGTAAGCTAGTTTTTTTATGAAAGAGAGGAGTAAGCCTATGATTTCAATAAAAAAAGATACAGTAGAAGTTACTATAGTAAATAATAAACCGGTAATTGATAAATTAAGTATAGATAGAAAAAAGAAGCATAAGCCAGTAATTAAAATTAAGTAAATAGATGTTTATTTATAATAATAGTTTTAGCAACACTAAGCGGATGATAAGATAGTATAGGTAGCTATCTTATCATCCGCTTAGTGTTGCTTTTTTTTAAGGAGTGATATGCATGTATAAAATGAATTATGATTCACCAATCGGAAATATAGTTTTAAAATCTGATGGATATTCTTTAGTAGAATGTTATTTTAGTGATGAGGAAGAAAATGAAGAAAAAAATATTGGTAATGTGGTGTTAGAAAAAACAGTACAATGGTTGGATGACTATTTTAAAGGAAATAAGCCATTAATTAAAGATCTACCAATTAAATTTAAAGGAACTGAATTTCAATTGAAAGTATGGAATGAATTATTAAAAATACCCTATGGATCTACCATATCATATAAAGAATTAGGCAAAATAATTTTTGGTGAAAAGAATATTTCGTCACAAGCAATTGGAAGAGCAGTTTCAAAAAATAAATTATTAGTAATAGTTCCATGTCATAGAGTGATAGGTAGTAAAGGAGATTTAGTGGGGTATGCTGGAGGAATAGATAGGAAGAAATATTTATTGGATCATGAAAAATAAGTAATAATTCCATTATTGTAAGCATTTACGAGGTGTTTTCTGATATAATAAGTACAATAATGTAAAAAGTGGGGTTGAATTTAATTATGGTTCAGTCAATTAATACAAAAGTAGATTTAACAATGGCAGGTACGTCTTATATGGGATTATCTGATTATGGAAAGATAATGATAGGTGATAAGGGATTTGAATTTTTTAATGATAGAGATGTTAGAAAATATATCCAAATTCCATGGGAAGAAGTGGATGTAGTTATAGCTTCTGTGATGTTTAAAGGGAAATGGATACCACGCTTTGCTTTGAGAACTAAAAAAAATGGTATGTTTACTTTTTCTGCCAAAAATTCTAAAGAAGTATTGCGAGCAATTAGAGAATATGTTCCTGCAGATAGAATGGTTCGTTCATTAACTTTCTTCCAAGTTATTAAAAGAAATTTAAAGAACTTATTTAAAAATAAAAAATAAGTAGCAATTATTTTTGGACCTACTATCATTATGATAAGTATGGTAAAATGAAGTTTTAGAAGAGATAAAATTTTATAGAATGAATTATGATAAATATTGGGAGGAATTTTACATGTCTGACATCAAGTATAAACGTGTATTACTAAAGTTGAGTGGTGAAGCACTTGCTGGTGATCAAGGAAAAGGAATTAATCCGCCCGAAATTTTGAAAGTTGCAGAAGAAATAAAAGAAGTTCATGATTTAGGTGTACAAATTGCTATCGTCGTAGGTGGCGGAAATATGTGGCGTGGTGAAGCTGGTGCTGAAATAGGAATGGAGAGAGCACAAGCTGATTACATAGGCATGTTGGGAACTGTTATGAACGCTTTAGCACTTCAAGATAGTCTAGAGTCAGTTGGAGTTCCTACAAGAGTTCAAACAGCTATTGAAATGAGACAAGTAGCAGAACCATATATTCGTAGAAAAGCAATTCGTCATCTAGAAAAAGGAAGAATTGTTATTTTTGCAGCAGGTACAGGCTCACCATATTTCTCAACAGATACTACAGCTGCATTAAGAGCATCCGAGCTTAATGCAGAAGTAATCTTAATGGCTAAAAATGGAGTAGATGGAATCTACAATGCGGATCCTAAAGTTGATCCTACAGCTAAAAAGTATACTAAGTTAACACATATGGATATTATTAATAAGGGATTACGTGTTATGGATACTACAGCTTCATCATTATCAATGGATAACAATATTGCTTTAGTGGTCTTCAACATGAATAACCGAGGAAACATTAAGAAGGTTGTTGAAGGCGAAGAAATTGGTACAACAGTGGAAGGAAAATAATTATGAAAATAACAGAACCTATTATTAAAGAAGCACAAGAAAAAATGACGAAAGCAGAGGACTCTTTACGAAGAGAATTAGGAAATATCCGTGCAGGACGTGCTAATGCCAGTTTATTGAATAGAATTAATGTAGAATACTATGGAGCTCCTACTCCTTTAAATCAAATGGCACAGATTTCAGTTCCTGAAGCACGTGTATTGTTGGTCACACCATATGATAAGTCCTCTTTGAAGAACATTGAACATGCTATCATGGCATCAGATTTAGGAATTGCTCCAATGAATGATGGAACAGCAATTCGTTTAGTCATTCCACAATTAACTGAAGAACGTCGTAAAGAGTTAGCAAAGCAAGTAAAGGCTGTTTCTGAAACTGGAAAAGTTGCCGTTAGAAATATTCGTCGTGATATGATGGATGCTTTGAAGAAAGCTCAAAAGAATGGTGACTTAACAGAAGATGATTTAAGAGATTTAGAAAATCAAGCACAAAAAGTGACAGATGAATCTATTAAAAATATTGATAAAATTACAGAGGACAAAGAAAAAGAAGTTCTCGAAGGATAATTGCAATAGACTATTGTATCACGAGGGTAAAGATTTGTTACTTTGCCCTTTTTTTATTGTATATTAACTTTATTGTTTAAAAAAAAGCTGCTATAGTAATTTAGAGGTATATTTCCATTATGGAGGTGAATTTAGATGTTGGATTTTTTTAATAAAAAAGAAAATATAGACGAAAAAAGGAATAAATTAAAAAGAGAACTAATTCCTAATCATATAGCTATTATCATGGATGGAAATGGACGTTGGGCTAAGAAAAGACACTTACCGCGAATAGCAGGACATAAACAAGGAATGGAAACTGTAAAAAATATAACTAAGGTAGCGAGTAATCTAGGTGTTAAAGTCCTAACGTTATATGCTTTTTCTACAGAAAATTGGAAACGTCCTGATAAAGAAGTGGATTTTCTTATGGATTTACCGGTCAAGTTTTTCAATACTTTTGTTCCTGAATTAATTGAAAATAATGTAAGAGTAAATGTTATGGGTTATATAGATATGCTACCTAAAAAAACTCAAAAAGCTGTTTATGATGCAATTGAACAAACTTCAAATTGTACAGGAATGATCTTAAACTTTGCGTTAAATTATGGTGGTCGTGCTGAATTAGTATCTGCTATTCAAAGCATTGCTAGTGAAGTAAGTGAAAATAAATTAGAGATAGAAAAGATAACTGAAAAAGTAGTAGATGCTAATTTAATGACTGGAAAGCTTGCTCCATACAATGATCCTGATTTGTTAATTAGGACGAGTGGAGAAGAAAGAATATCAAATTTCCTATTATGGCAATTGGCATACAGTGAATTTGTATTTACTGATACATTATGGCCGGATTATTCAGAAGAAGATTTATTGGCTAATATTTATACTTTTCAAACAAGAGATAGAAGATTTGGCGGATTAAAAGAGGAGAAAAAATAAAGATGAAACAGAGAGTTATTACAGCAGTCATAGCATTGCTGATTTTTATTCCTTTACTAGTAGTGGGAGGAAATTTATTTAGTATATTAGTAGTAGCAATGGGATTAGTGGGAATGTCAGAATTCTTAACTATGAAAAGAAAACTTTTAATTTCACCTGAGGCAATAGTAGCTTTTATGGCAGTAGCTTGCCTATTAGTACCAAGTAATTGGATCAATTTTTTTCCAAATGGAATTTTTTATAGTGGATTCTATTTCTTCACGCTAGTATTACTAGGATATACAGTTGTTAGTCGTAATAGATTTTCCTTTGATGATGTGGGAGCTATAATTTTAGGAGCTATTTATTCAGGATTAGGATTTCACTATATGATTTATGCTCGCCAAGAAAGTTTATGGATGATTTTATACGCATTCTTGATTACTTGGATTACAGATAGTGGCGCATACTTAATCGGGCGTCAAATTGGGCGTACTAAGTTAGCTCCTCATATTAGTCCTAACAAAACATGGGAAGGATCAATTGGGGGTACAGTGAGTGCTGTCATTATCGTAGGAATCTATCTTTTCTTTAAGCAAGGTGTTTTTCCATACGGCTTTTTAACTATGTTAGGAATAACAGTATTTCTATCAATTGGTGCTCAATTTGGTGATTTAATTGAATCAGCATTTAAGAGACATTATGGAGTAAAAGATTCTGGAAAAATTTTACCAGGACACGGTGGAATATTAGATAGATTTGATTCAATTTTGTTAGTTTTACCTTTAATGCATTTCGTTGGGTTAATTTAGCAAGGTTTAAGAGAGGATGGTTAAATGATTATCACAATAATTGCATTTATTATTGTTTTTGGAGTCCTCGTTTTTGTACATGAATTTGGACATTACTTTTTTGCAAAAAAGGCAGGAATTTTAGTAAGAGAATTTTCCATTGGTATGGGGCCTAAACTATGGTTTTATCGAAAGAATAGTACTACATATACAATCAGATTATTACCTATAGGTGGATATGTGCGTATGGCAGGCGCCGAGGAAGATGATGTTCCTCTGAAAAAAGGAATGACAGTTAGCCTGTTAATAAATGATGAAAATAAAGTAGTAAAAATTAATACAAGTAACAAAAAAACTTTAATTTCAGGTGTTCCTGTTCAAATTTCTGATTGGGATTTAGAAGATAAGTTGTGGATCGAAGGATACGAGAATGGTAATGATTCAGAACTAAAAGTATATGAAGTAGATCATGATGCATGCATAATTGAAAATGATGGAACAGAAGTGCAAATTGCACCTAAAGATGTCCAATTTCAGTCAGCTAAAATTATTCAAAGAATGCTTACAAACTTTGCAGGCCCTATGAATAATTTTATTTTAGCAATTGTAGCTTTTCTAGTGATCGCACTTGTGCAAGGTGGAGTAGCTTCTACAGATAATCAAATAGGAAAGGTCCAAGAAAATTCGGTTGCACAGAAAGCAGGAATAAAGCCTAATGACCGAATAATAGCTGTTGATAATATAAAAACTACTACTTGGCAAGAAGCTTCCGCCCAAATCCAAAAAAATGGGAATAAAAAAATTATTTTAAAAATTGATAGAAAAAATAAAATTATTAAAATAAAGATAACACCTAAAGTTCAAATTGAGAATGGTAAAAAAGTTGGAATGATAGGAGTTATGGCAAAAGTCCATTATGATAAATCAATTGTTGCAATTTTGTCATATGGATTTACTCAAACTTGGTATATAATAACAAGTATCATAGGAGTTTTAGGTAAAATGTTTACACAGGGATTCAGTTTGAATGATTTGGGTGGACCTGTAGCAATGTACTCTTATACGAGTGAAGCTGCTCATTATGGTATCTTGAGTATTATGAATTTAATGGCAGTTTTGTCTATAAATTTAGGTATTGTAAATTTATTGCCAATACCTGCGTTAGATGGTGGGAAATTGCTATTAAATGTAGTAGAAGCAATCAGAAGAAAGCCTTTGGATCCAGAAAAAGAGGGTATAATTACTTTGGTAGGATTTGGTTTTTTAATGATTTTAATGATTTTAGTAACCTGGAATGATATTCAAAGATATTTTTTACATTAGTATAATTAATGATTTAAAGATGGATATTGTTTTCAGAGAGGAGTAAAAAAATGAAACAATCACAAATGTTAATTCCAACATTAAAAGAAATTCCAAGTGATGCTGAAGTTGTCAGTCATCAATTAATGCTAAGAGGGGGATATATCAAACAAATAACAGCTGGTATGTATGCTTACTTACCTCTTGCATATCGAGTAATGAAGAAAATCGAAAATATTATTCGTGAAGAAATGGATAGAATTGATGCAGTAGAAATGCTAGTCCCTGCAGTTGTACCAGCAGAGTTATGGCAAGAGTCAGGACGTTATGAAACTTACGGTCCTACTTTGTTTAAATTAAAAGATCGTCATGAACGAGATTTTATTTTAGGACCAACTCATGAAGAAACTTTCACAACAATTGTAAGAGATGCAATAAAATCTTACAAAAAATTGCCACTATATTTATATCAAATTCAAATGAAGTATCGCGATGAAAATAGACCTAGATTTGGTTTATTACGTGGTCGTGAATTTTTGATGTTAGATGGTTATTCATTCCATGTTGATGATGCAAGTATGGAAAAAGTTTTTAATGATACTGACAAAGCATATCAAAGAATTTTTGAACGTTGTGGGCTAGATTTTAGAGGAATTATTGCTGATTCAGGCGCAATGGGAGGAAATAGATCAAAAGAATTCCAAGCCATCGCTGAAGTTGGAGAAGATACAATTGCATATTCTGATTCGTCTGATTATGCAGCTAATATTGAGATGGCAAAGAATTTGAGAATACCTAAACAATCTCATGAAACTCCAAAAGATTTGGAAAAAGTTGCTACACCTAATGCCAAAACAATTGTTGAAGTAGCTGAATTTTTGGGAACAGATACTCAAAATGAAATTAAGACTCTACTATTTGTGGCTGATGACGAACCTGTTGTTGTTTTAATGAGAGGTATTGACGAAGTAAATGAAGTTAAATTAAAGAATCATTTAGGAGCTATTGATTTACGTCCAGCTGAAGAAGAAGAAGCTGTAAAATTCTTAGGTGCAAACTTCGGCTCTCTAGGACCTGTAGGAATTGATGAAAATCTAAAAGTACTAGCAGATTTAGATGTTGAAGGAATGATAAATGCTAGTGTAGGTGCCAATGAAGATGGTTACCATTATATAAACGTTAATATTGATAGAGATTATCATGTTGATGAATTTTTAGATCTACGTGAAGTTAGAGAAGGAGAACTATCACCAGATGGCGAAGGTGTATTGAAATTTACACGTGGGATTGAAATTGGTCATATTTTCCAATTAGGAACTCGTTATTCTGAGAGTTTGGGTGCAGATGTATTAGATGAAAATGGACGTCAAGTTCCTATGAGAATGGGTTGCTATGGAATTGGTGTTTCACGCTTATTATCAGCAATAGTTGAACAACATAATGATGAAAATGGTATTGCTTGGCCTCGCGAAATTGCTCCATTTGATATTCATGTTGTTCCTGTTAACGTAAAAAATGATACACAAAGAGAACTAAGTGAAAAAGTTACTGCAATGTTAGAAGATGCAGGATATCAAGTGTTAGTTGATGATAGAAAAGAACGCGCAGGAGTAAAATTTGCAGATTCAGATTTAATTGGACTTCCAATTCGTATAACTGTTGGTAAGAAAGCAGATGAAGGAATTGTTGAAATTAAACTTCGTCAAAATGGAGAAAAGATTGAAGTTAAGTTAGAAGAGTTATTAAATTCTGTAAAAATACTTTTTAATGAAACAATTACTGATTAGTTAATATTTTTATTTGAAGTGACTGAGATTAAGTGTTAAATTTTTCTCAGTTACTATTTTTTTTGAAATTAAGAATTTGGGGAAAGGAGCTACTTCTTTGGAAACCAATAAACAAGATCTATTTAAGAAATTATTAAGACAGATTAATTGGGAAAATAAACATGGGTTTGAAGAGGTATTTACGAATGCAGAAATTCAAAAAGTTGAAGTTCATGTAGAGAGTAAAGTTTTGAATTTTCATTTACAGATAGAAGATATACTGCCATATGAAGTATTTTACCAATTTTATCAGCAACTACAGTTAGCGTTTAAAGATATTGCCAAAGTTGACATCACTTTGCATACAAAAAATCCCATTATAACGAATCAAAAGTTAGGAGATTATTGGAAATGGGTTGTATTTAATAGTGGTATTCAATCATCATTTATACAAGAACTTTCCAGAAGTAAAGTACCATATTTAGATAATAATAGAGTAATTTTACTGGCAGAAAATGAAATTGTAAAACGTTTTTTAGTAGATCAAGCTTTAGGTCCATTAGAATCAACATATCACAAGATAGGGTTTCCTAAATTTTCAGTTAATACTCTAGTTGATGAAACTAAGGCTCAGGAGATAATTGAGAATATTAAAGAACAGAAAGCTAAGAGCGATGCCGAATTGGCTCAAAAAGCTGTAGAAGCCATAAAGAAACAAAGTGAACAAAGAGAAAAATCTAAAGCAGAAGTTCCTAGTATAGAAGGGCCGGTCCAACTAGGAAAGAAAATTTCACCTGATCAAGAAATTACGCAAATGATTAATATAACTGAAGAAGAACGTTCAGTTACAGTTCAAGGCTACGTGTTCGACAAAGAAGTTAGAGAGTTACGTTCAGGAAGAAAATTATTAATCCTGGAAGTTACAGATTACACTTCATCATTTGTCGTTAAGAAGTTTTCACGAACTGAAGAAGATGAAGCAATGTTCGATGCTATAAATTCTGGTGTCTGGATTAAGGTGCGTGGAAGTGTTCAAGAAGATAACTATATGAGAGACCTAGTTATTAATGCATATGATTTGAATGAAATAAAACATGAGAGTAGAAAAGATACGGCCCCTGAAAATGAAAAGCGAGTTGAATTACACCTTCACTCTAATATGAGTATGATGGATGCTACTAATAGCATTACAGAATACGTATCTAAAGCTGCGGAGTGGGGACATAAAGCTATTGCAATTACAGACCATGGGACGTTACAGGCATTTCCTGAAGCACATGCTGCTGGGCAAAAAAATAATGTCAAGATTCTCTATGGTGTTGAGGCAAATATTGTAGATGATGGAGTTCCTATTGCGTATAATGAGCAACACAAAAACTTGAGAGATGCAACATATGTTATTTTTGATACTGAAACAACAGGTTTGTCAGCACAATATGATAAAGTAATAGAACTTGCTGCTGTAAAAATGGAAAAAGGAAATGTTATTGATACGTTTGAAGAATTTATTGATCCCGGTCATCCTCTTTCACAGACTACAATTAATTTAACAAGTATTACTGATGACATGGTAAGAGGTTCTAAAAGTGAGGAAGAAGTTTTTAGGTTATTCAAAGAATTTTGTAAAGATTGCATTATTGTAGGACACAATGCTACTTTTGACGTAGATTTCATGAATACAGGATACGAACGTCATAATATGGAAATGATACAGGAACCTTGGATTGATACATTACCGTTAGCAAGATATTTATATCCTGAAATGAAGGGATTTAGGCTTAATACATTAGCTAAAAAATTGAATATAAAATTAGAACATCATCATCGAGCTATATATGATGCTGAAGCTACTGGTTTTATATATTATGCTATGTTAAAAGATGCTGAAGAGAAACAAATATTATATCATGATGACTTTAATAAGCATGTTGGAGAAAATGATGCGTATAAACACGAGCATCCATCGCATGCAATAATTTTAGCAAAAACACAAGAAGGGCTAAAGAATCTCTTTAAATTAACTTCAGAATCTATGGTTAAGTATTTCTATAGAGTTCCAAGAGTACCACGTTCAATTTTAGAAAAATATCGTGAAGGACTTATAGTAGGGTCTGCTTGTGCTGATGGAGAAGTATTTACAGCAATGATGCAGAAGGGATATACAATTGCTAAGCAAAAAGCAGAATTTTATGATTATTTAGAAGTTCAACCAAAGCCGTTGTATGAACCATTATTAGAACAAGAATTAGTTAAAGATAATGATAATCTTGAAGAAATTATTACAAATATGGTCAAATTAGCCCACGAACTAGATAAACCAATAGTTGCTACTGGAGATGTTCATTTTATGAATAAAGAGGATGCAATTTATCGAAAGATATTAATCCATTCTCAAGCAGGAGCTAACCCATTAAATAGATTAAAAAAATTACCAGATGTACATTTTAGAACTACAGATGAAATGTTAGAAGAATTCAGCTTTTTAGGAGAAGATATAGCAAAAGAAATTGTGGTAACCAATCCTAATAAGTTAGTAGATGAAATTTCAGAAATTACTCCTGTTAAAGATAAACTTTATACACCTAAAATGGAAGGTGCAGAGCAAGACATACATGATCTTACTATGAATAGAGCACATGCCTGGTATGGTGATACTTTACCAGAAATAGTTCAAAAGAGATTGGATAAGGAATTAAAATCTGTTATTGGTAATGGATTTTCGGTAATTTATCTAATTTCACAAAAATTAGTGTATAAATCTAACAAAGATGGATATTTAGTAGGTTCTCGAGGATCTGTTGGGTCAAGTTTAGTTGCAACAATGACAGGTATTACAGAAGTTAATCCATTGCCACCACATTATCGATGCCCAAAATGCAAGTGGACGCATTTTTATGAAAAAGGTGAGTATGGTTCTGGTTACGACTTACCGGATAAAGACTGTCCTAATTGTGGTACAGAATTAATAAAAGATGGACAAGATATACCTTTTGAAACTTTCTTAGGTTTTAAGGGAAATAAAGTTCCAGATATAGATTTAAATTTCTCTGGTGACTATCAACCTATTGCACATAATTATACGAAAGTCTTATTTGGTGAGAATAATGTTTATCGTGCTGGAACAATTGGTACGGTAGCTGATAAAACGGCTTATGGCTATGTTAAAGCTTATGAGAGAGATACTGAACAAAATTTCAGAGGTGCTGAAATAGATAGACTAGCTAAGGGAGCTACTGGAGTAAAGCGAACTACAGGGCAACATCCTGCAGGAATTCTTGTTGTTCCTGATTATATGGATATTTATGACTTTACTCCAATACAATATCCAGCAGATGACCTAACAGCTGCTTGGCGTACAACTCACTTTGATTTTCATTCGATTCATGATAACATCTTGAAATTAGATATTTTAGGTCATGATGATCCTACGATGATAAGGATGTTACAAGATTTATCTGGAATAGATCCTAAAACTATCCCTACAGATGACCCTGGAGTTATGGCTTTGTTCTCAGGAACAGATATTTTGGGTGTAACTCCTGAAGAGATTCAATCTTCGACAGGGACATTGGGTGTTCCGGAATTTGGTACTCGATTTGTTAGAGGAATGTTAGAAGAGACCCATCCAAAAACATTTGCAGAGTTATTAAAAATTTCAGGATTATCACATGGTACAGATGTTTGGTTGGGAAATGCAGAAGAATTAATAAAAAATGGGACTGTAACAATGCCAGACGTTATAGGATGTCGTGATGATATTATGATGGATCTAATTCATATGGGTGTTGAGTCTGATAAAGCGTTCAAGATTATGGAACATGTACGAAAAGGTAGAGGAATACCAGATGAGTGGCAAGCTGATATGAGAGCAGCAGATGTTCCTGAGTGGTATATCGGAGCATGCTTAAAAATTAAGTATATGTTTCCTAAAGCACATGCTGCTGCGTATGTCTTGATGGCACTAAGAATTGCATATTTTAAAGTTTATTATCCCCTTGTTTACTATGCAGCATATTTCTCAGTACGTGCGGATGATTTTGATTTGGTTTCAATGTCTAGAGGAAAAGAAGCTGTAAAAAATGCGATGGAACTCATAAATTCAAAAGGAAATGAAGCAACAACTAAAGAGAAAAATCTTTTAACAGTATTAGAAATTGCTAACGAAATGTTAGAAAGAGGTTTCGATTTTAGTATGGTAGATATTAATAAGTCTGATGCTCAGAACTGGACTATTCAAGAAGACGGAAGAACATTATTGGCACCTTTCACAGCAATCCCTGGTTTAGGACTAAACGTAGCTAAGCAAATTGTTGCTGCAAGAGAGGAACAAGAATTTATTTCAAAAGAAGATCTAAGTAAGAGGGGAAAAGTATCTCAATCATTGATTGATTTTATGACAGAAAATCATGTATTGGATGATTTACCAGATGAAAATCAATTAAGCTTATTTTAACTACTAAATAAACTTAGAAATTCTCAGTATAATAAGAAAAACAGAGCAATGTTAATTCTTGTATTCTAATTTTAGCTATGTTAAACTAAGTTATATTAGATAACTCGTAAAGAGTGAGCAGAAATGCTCACTCTTTTTGTTGGAATAGTTTACTTTGGTTCTATTTCTGCTGAAGTATTGCTTTAATTTAGTTGAAGGAGGCTCATAAGTGAGTAGTGTTGTTGAAACAGTAACTAATCTGGTAACCCCTATTCTAGATGAAAATCATTTTGAATTAGTTGATGTAGAATTTGTAAAAGAAGGAAAAAGTTGGTATTTAAGAGTTTATATTGATAAACCTAATGGAATTAACATTGAAGAATGTGCCTTGGTGAGTGATAAACTCAGTGAAAAATTAGATAGTTGTGACCCAGATCCAATACCACAAGCTTATTATCTAGAAGTTTCATCACCAGGTGCTGAAAGGCCTTTAAAGAAAGAGAAAGACTATGAACGTGCATTAAATAAGTATATTCATATTTCTCTTTATCAAGCTATTGATGGACAAAAAGTTTATGAAGGTACTATGGTTGATTTAAACAAAGAAACTTTGACATTGGAATATAGAGTAAAAACAAGGACAGTAACTAAGACTTTTGATCGAAATAAAATCGCAAAAGCTCGTTTGGCAATTAAATTTTAATAATTATTAAGGAGATAATAGAACAATGAGTAAGGAATTACTAAACGCATTAAATGCCTTAGAAGTTGAAAAAGGTGTAAAGAAAGAAATTGTGATTGAAGCATTAGAAGCAGCTTTAGTTTCAGCTTATAAGCGTAATTATGGTCAAGCTCAAAATGTGGAAGTTGAATTTGATAAGATTGCAGGTAATATCCATGTTTATGCTGTTAAAGAAGTAGTAAATGAAGTGTATGATTCTCAGTTAGAAATTAGTTTGAAATCTGCTCTTGAAATTAATAGAGCTTATGAAATTGGTGATACTATCCGTGAAGAAGTTACACCAAAAGATTTTGGGCGTATAGCAGCACAAACTGCTAAACAAGTAATCATGCAACGTGTTCGTAAAGAAGAAAGAGAAGTTATTTATAATGAATATGTTCAATATGAACAAGAAATTGTTACAGGTGAAGTAGAACGTAGAGATAATAAATTTGTTTACGTTAATTTAGGTAGAATTGAAGCTGTTTTGTCACGTCAAGATCAAATTCCAGGTGAAGAATACAAGTCACATGATAAAATTAAGGTATACATTTATAAAGTTGAAAACACATCAAAAGGACCTCAAGTATTTGTAAGCCGTTCTCATCCAGATTTGTTAAGACGTTTATTTGAACAAGAAATTCCAGAAATTTTTGATGGTACTGTAGAAATAGTTTCAATTTCTAGAGAAGCCGGTGATCGTGCTAAAGTAGCTGTTCGTTCTAATGAAGATGGTGTAGATCCTGTTGGAACATGTGTAGGACCAAGAGGTGAACGTGTACAAGCTATCGTAAATGAACTAAAAGGTGAAAACATGGATATTGTTGAATGGCGTGAAGATCCAGCAGAATACATTGCTAATGCTTTGAATCCTGCTAAAGTATTAGACGTTCGTTTTGATGATGAAAATGAGCATGCTTGTACAGTTGTTGTACCAGATGATCAATTGTCTTTAGCAATTGGTAAACGTGGACAAAATGCAAGATTAGCTGCAAGATTGACAGGTTATAAAATTGATATTAAATCAGAAAGCGATGCTGCTGATTTAAATAACGTGGAAGCTGATAATAATGATATTGATGATGAAGATCAATTGATGTCAGACTCTTCTTCCAATATGATTGAGGAGGAATAATTATGGCACAACGTAAAATTCCTATGAGAAAAGACATTGTTACAGGTGAGATGGTACCTAAAAAGGAATTAGTCCGTGTTGTTAAAAATAAGGAAGGCGAGGTAAGCATAGACCCTTCTGGGAAAAAATCTGGTAGAGGTGCATATATCCATCTAAATGTTGATGTAGCAAAAAAAGCAAAAGTTGATAAGACTTTTGATAAAACTTTTGGTATTAGTATTTCTGATGATTTTTATGATGAATTGATTGCATATGTTGATCATCAAGTAGAAAGAGCAAAATTATTTGGTAATGGAAAATAGGATAAAGGTATTAAATTTATTAGGTTTAGCTAGAAGAGCTAGTAAATTAGTAACAGGGCAAGAATTAGTCTTATCGCGAATTAGAAGCAACAAAGTTAATATTGTTTTTGTTGCTAGTGATAGCGGAAAAAATTCATTGAAACAATTTACTGATAAGTGTAAGAGTTACAATGTATTTTTATGTAAGTCTTTCACAAAAGAAGAGTTAAGTTCAGCTATTGGACAAAAACGTTCCGTTATTGCTGTAAATGACATTGGATTTGCAAATAGAATGAAAGAACTATTATCTGATTAATTTATTGTTCATTCTTATTTTAATGCGATAGGGCTTCTGAAGTTAGGGTACTAAATTAGGAGCGTGATAATATGGTAAAAAAACGTATTTATAAATTGGCTAAAGAGTTAGGTATAAGTAGTGAGAGAGTAATAAAAATTGCTAAAAAATATGATTTTAAAGTTACAAACCATATGTCAGCATTAGATGAAAATGAACAGAATAAAATTCGTGGAAGTATAAGTCTAAAAGCAAAGAAAAAAGAGCACATACAACATAATAAAAATAAAGATAATTTTCATTCCAAAAAGGTACAAAAAAGTAGTACAGGGAGTAAAGACGAAAATAATCATAAGAATGTGCATAAAAATAATAGAAAGCGGTCTGGTAGTAGTATGAAAGAAAATAATAATGCAAAGAACGGACAACGTAATAATAGAAATAATCGTTCTAATAATAAATTTAAAAATAAACGTAATAACAATAATAAACGTAATAATAATTTTAAGAAGGGAAATCCTGTTCCACCAAGAAAAAATAAGCCATTGCCAGAAACATTGGTTTATACTGTAGGGATGAATGTAGCTGATATTGCTAAAAAAATTCATAGAGAACCTGCAGAAATTATTAAGAAGCTATTTATGATGGGGGTAATGGTAAACCAGAACCAATCCCTAGATAAAGATACAATTGAACTTTTAGCTGCTGATTATGGTATTAATGCAGAAGAAAAAGTTGAAGTGGATGTGTCTGATATTGATAAGTTCTTTGAAGAAGAACAAAACAACACTGAGCATTTAGAAAAACGTCCTCCAGTAGTTACTATTATGGGACATGTTGACCATGGTAAGACAACTTTACTTGATAAATTACGTCATACGCATGTTACCGAAGGCGAAGCTGGTGGTATTACACAACATATTGGTGCTTATCAAGTAAGACATGATGATAAGATTATAACTTTCTTAGATACACCAGGACATGCTGCATTTACTAACATGCGTGCTAGAGGTGCTGATATTACAGATATTACTGTTTTAGTTGTAGCTGCTGATGATGGTGTTATGCCTCAAACTATTGAAGCTATTAATCATGCTAAAGCTGCAGGTGTACCTATAATTGTAGCTGTTAACAAGATTGATAAACCAGGTGCAAATCCTAACCATGTAATGGAACAACTGACGGAATATGAATTAATTCCTGAAAGCTGGGGTGGAGACACAATTTTTGTAGAGATATCTGCAAAATTTGGTAAGAACTTAGATGAATTATTAGATATGATTCTTTTAGAAGCAGAAATGTTAGAATTACATGCTAATCCAAACCAAAGAGGGGCAGGTTCTGTTATTGAAGCCCGTTTGGATAAAGGAAAAGGTTCAGTAGCTTCATTGTTAGTTCAACAAGGTACGTTACATGTTGGTGATCCAATTGTTGTGGGTAATACATTTGGACGTGTACGTACAATGGTGGATGCTCGTGGACATGATATTAAAAAAGCTACACCAGCGACACCTGTAGAAATTACAGGGTTGAATGAAGTACCGGATTCTGGTGATAGATTTATTACATTTGAGGATGAAAAGACTGCTAGAGCTGCAGGTGAAAAGCGTGCCGAAAGAGCTTTATTGAAAGAACGTAGTCAAACAAATCATGTTACTCTAGATAACTTATTTGATACTCTTAAAGAAGGAGAATTAAAAGAAGTTGGAGTTATTATAAAAGCTGATGTTCAAGGATCTGTTGAAGCTTTAGCACAAAGTTTTAAGAAGATTGATGTTGAAGGTGTACGTGTAAATATTATTCACCAAGCAGTAGGTGCCATAAATGAAAGTGATGTTACATTAGCAGAAGCATCTAACGCTATCATTGTTGGTTTTAATGTACGTCCTACACCATTAGCTAAACAACAAGCAGAATCAGATAATGTTGATATACGTTTACACCGAGTTATTTATAAAGCTATTGATGAAATTGAAACAGCTATGAAGGGTATGTTAGAACCTGAATATCAAGAAAAGATTACAGGACAAGTAGAGATACGCCAAACATACAAAGTTTCAAAATTAGGTACAATTGGTGGTGGATATGTTATTGATGGGTATATTCGCCGCGATAGTGGTGTACGTGTAATTCGTGATGGAATTGTTATTTATGAAGGTAAATTAGCTTCTTTGAAACGCTTCAAGGATGACGTTAAAGAAGTTAAACAAGGATATGAATGTGGATTGATGATTGAAAAATATAATGACATAAAAGTTGGAGATCAAATTGAAGCATACATTATGGAAGAAGTTCCAGTTGATTAATCTTTATTATACAGGAGGAAATTATGGCACAACATTTTCGTGTAGGAAGATTATCTCAAGAAATTCAACGAGAAGTAAATGATATCTTACTTAAACGAGTGCGAGATCCAAGAGTTAAAGATGTAACTATTACAGGTGTAGAAGTTTCTGGTGATTTACAACATGCTACTATCTATTATAGTATTTTATCAGATAAGGCTTCTGATGAGAAAAAGGTGCAAACTGGTTTGGATAAAGCAACTAGTTTGATTAGAGGCGAACTTGGTCATCGTTTAAGTATTTATGTAACTCCTGAAATTAAATTTGAACGTGATAAGTCTGTTCAATATGGAGATCATATCGATGAGCTTCTTAGAAAACTTCACAGTACAGATAAATTTTAGTATTTTTAAGAAAGTATTTAAGAGGGTATGGTTGTTAAATCGTACTCTCTTTTTTGGAGGGATTTTTAATGGATGGAATTCTACCTTTGTATAAAGAACGTGGAATGACTAGTAATGATGCTGTCATAAAATGTAGAAAAATTTTTAAGACTAGAAAAATAGGACATAGTGGAACTTTAGATCCTGAAGTTGATGGTGTTTTACCGATTTGTGTGGGAAAAGCTACAAAAGTGGTTAATTATTTAATGGATTCAGGTAAAGTATATAAAGGCGAAATAACATTGGGATTTGCTACTACTACTGAAGATTTGGAAGGCGAAGTAATTTCGAAAGTAAAACTTTCTGAACCATTTTCAGATGAGAAAATAAATGAAATTTTGTCTAGTTTTATAGGTGATATAATACAGGTTCCGCCTATATATTCTGCTATAAAAGTTAACGGTAAAAAATTATATGAGTATGCTAGAGCTGGTGAAAAAGTAGATATTCCAGAAAGAAGAGTTCATATAGAATATTTTAAACAAATTTTCCCTTCAAAATTTGATAAAGAAAAAGGACAGCAAACTATATATTTTGAAGTCGGTTGTGGTAAGGGTACATATGTTAGAACTTTAGCAGTAGATGTTGGAAAAAAATTAGGTGTTCCAGCTGTTATGAGTGATTTGACAAGGCTTAAAAGTGGTGGCTTTCAAATTGGAATGGCGAAGTCATTATCACAATTAGAAAAATTAGCACATGAAAATAAATTATCTGAATCATTATATCCTATTGATTATGCTGTTAAAGATTTACCAAGATATGATTTGAAATTAGAACAATGGAAGATAGTGAAAAATGGAGGCTTTTTATCCGTAAATACTTTTAAAGAAAATTACGATAGAGTGAATCTTTTCTATGATGATAGAATTAGATGTATTTATCAATATAATAAAGAAAAAAATAGATATCAATCTGAGAGAATGATAGATTTAAGTTAGGAAGGGATATAGATGAAAATCGTAAAATTGAAGGAACCTTATGATAAAAATGCAATTGTTGATTCTCCAATTGTATTAGCTTTAGGTTTTTTTGATGGAGTTCATCGTGGACATCAAGAAGTAATAAAAAGAGCTATAGAAAAAGGAAAAAGTTTAGGTGTAAAAGTTGCAGTAATGACTTTTGACAGACATCCAAAAATCATCTTTCAAAATATTGATGGTGAAAAGTTTAAATATCTAACAATGTTGGATGAAAAACTAGAACATTTTAAAAATTTAGGTGTAGATATAGCTTATGTTGTTAAGTTTGATGAAAATTTAGCTTATCTTTCACCACAAGATTTTATAGATAAGTATGTAGTAGGGTTACATGCAATATGTGTTGTTGCAGGTCAAGACTATACTTATGGAAAACATGATATTGCTAATATGGATACTATTTCGGATTTTGCAAAAGGAAGGTTTGAAATAATAACTGTAGACCACTTACAACGCAATAATCAAAAAATTAGTTCTACTCAGATAAGAAAAGATTTAGATAGCGGGAATGTGGAAGCTGCTAATTTGCTATTAGGATATCAATATGAAAATCATGGAACTGTTGAACATGGTTTTAAGAGAGGAAGAAAAATAGGATTTCCAACTTTAAATGTTTCTATCCCTAAGAATGAACGTATTTTAGGAGAGGGTGTATATGCTGTTAAAGTGAAAATAGATAAAGATAATTCATGGTATGAAGGAATGGCATCTATAGGGCATAATGAAACATTTGGTGATGATTTAGAAAAAACAGTTGAGATAAACCTATTTAATTTTGATAAAAGTGTTTATGGAGAAAAAGTTATTGTTAAATGGTATAAATTTTTAAGAGAAATGGTGAAATTTGATAGTGTTGAGGAACTAATAGATCAATTAAATAAAGATAAAAGAGATACTGAGGTCTTTTTTGGAGACTTGAAAAAAATTAGCACTTATAGGGTTGCTCTGCTAATTTTTTGTCTAAAACTCTTGACTAATCCCATTAACTAGGTTATATTAATAATTGACTTAGCACTCTAATGTGTTAAGTGCTAAAAGAGGTGGTTGGTTTGCTAACTGAAAGACAGTTGTTGATTTTGGAAACAATAATCCGAGATTATACTGATTTAGGACAGCCTATTGGTTCTAAAACTTTGCAAGAACAATTACCTATACGTGTTAGTTCAGCTACTATTCGAAATGAAATGGCAGTTCTTGAAAAACAAGGTTTTATAACTAAAGAGCACTCTAGTTCTGGTCGAATTCCTTCTCTTAAGGGATATCGTTATTATGTTGATAATTTAGTTAAACCCGTTAAAATAGATTCGAAATCTGTAAGAAGTATTCAATCTCTATTTGGAAATGAATATCGTAGAGTTGATGAAATAATAGAAATGTCTGCAAAGATATTGTCTGATTTAACTAATTATACGGCGATAACTTTGAGACCAGAAGCTAGTGATTTAAAACTCGAAGGATTCAGGATGGTACCATTAGGAAATGGCCAAGTAATGGTTATTCTCGTTGCCAGTGATGGATCAGTTGAAAGCCAAATTTATAATTTACCTAATAACATAGATGGAGAGTCTCTAGAAGCTGTTATTAGGCTAATTAATGATAAATTGGTAGGTTCTTCCCTTAGTGAAGTCACTTCTAAACTACAAGAATTGCAGCCGTTACTTACTAAATATATTGAAAAATCTGATGGATTTATCGATGTATTTGGTGGAATCTTAGATAAAGCTATCAAAGAGCAGTTTTATATTGGTGGAAGGCGAAATTTGTTGAATTTTGCTAACGGTAATAATTTAGAACAGATCAAATCCCTGTATTCATTAATTGACGATGAATCAGATAAGATTGGTGGGTTAGTAGATAATACAACTAATCCACACGATCATCATGGAATTTCGGTTAAAATAGGCGATGAGATGTCTGATAGGTTATTGTTAGATTACAGTCTTGTATCGGCAACTTACAATGTTGGGAGTCATGGTCGAGGCATGATTGCTATTCTAGGGCCTACTAACATGCCGTATTCTAAGATGATAGGATTGGTTGAAGTTTTCCAAAAAGAGCTAACTAAAAAATTAATTGATTATTACCGAAATTTTGATAAGTGATAATTGAAAGGGGTGGCGATGTGTCTGAAGAAAAAGTAAAAGCTTCTGAGCAAAATGAAGATATTGAAAAAGAAATTAAAGAAGATGATAAAGCTTCATCTGTTGAGAATGAAAAATCAGTAGAGGAGACAGATGATTCTTCAAAAGCATTAGATGAACTTCAAAAGAAGTACGATGATATTGAGGATAAATATTTACGAGCTGAAGCTGAAATGGCTAATATGACACAACGTTTTAAGAAAGAACAAGAAATGTTGTTGAAATATGAAGGTCAAGATTTAGCTCGTGATATTTTACCAGTTATTGATAATTTAAATCGAGCTTTAGAAATTGAAGTAGATAATGATGCATCACAGCAACTGAAAAAAGGTATAGAAATGGTTGCTCGTGATATGGAAAAAGCCTTGAAAAACAATAATGTTACTAAAATAGATTCTCTAGGAAAGGTGTTTGACCCTACTTTACATCAAGCTGTAAAGACAGTTCCTGTCGAAGAAGGACAAGAACCAGAAACTATAGTACAAGTTTTCCAAGACGGATACATGCTAAAAGATAGAGTATTACGACCAGCGATGGTTGTTGTAGCTCAATAAGTAGTATTTAATTAATATTTTTATAAAAGAGGTAATACATTTATGTCAAAAATCATTGGTATTGATTTAGGTACAACAAACTCAGCTGTTGCTGTACTAGAAGGTAAAGATCCTAAAATTATAACAAATCCAGAAGGTAATAGAACAACTCCATCAGTTGTATCATTCAAAAATGGTGAAACACAAGTTGGTGAAGTAGCTAAGCGTCAAGCTATTACAAATCCAAATACAGTATCTTCTATAAAGCGTCACATGGGAGATGCAAACTATAAGGTAAAGATTGAAGACAAGGAATATACTCCACAAGAAATTTCAGCAATGATTTTACAATACATTAAAGATTATGCTGAAAGTTACTTAGGTGAAGAAGTATCACAAGCTGTTATTACAGTTCCTGCATACTTTAACGATTCACAACGTCAAGCAACTAAAGACGCAGGTAAGATTGCGGGTTTGAAAGTTGAAAGAATTGTTAATGAACCTACAGCTGCAGCTTTAGCTTATGGTCTTGATAAATTAGATAAAGATGAACGTATTTTAGTATTTGACCTTGGTGGTGGTACTTTTGACGTTTCTATCCTTGAATTAGGTGATGGAGTATTTGAAGTTCTATCAACTAATGGTGATACACATCTTGGTGGTGATGATTTTGATAATAAGATCATTGATTGGTTAGTTGAAAACTTTAAAGCTGACAATGGAATTGATCTATCTCAAGATAAAATGGCTATGCAACGTTTGAAAGATGCTGCTGAAAAGGCTAAGAAGGACTTATCTGGTACAACAGAAGCACAAATTTCACTACCATTTATTGCTGCTGGTGAAGCTGGTCCTTTACACTTAGAAACATCATTATCACGTGCTAAGTTTAATGAATTAACTGAAGATTTGGTTGAAAGAACAAAGATTCCTGTACGTAACGCTTTAGCTGATGCAGGATTAACAAATGCTGATATTGATGAAGTTATTTTAGTTGGTGGTTCCACACGTATTCCTGCAGTTAAGGAAGCTGTTAAGGCTGAAACAGGACATACTCCTAATGAATCAGTTAACCCAGATGAAGCTGTTGCTTTGGGTGCTGCAATTCAAGGTGGAGTTATTACCGGTGATGTTAAGGATGTTGTTTTATTAGACGTTACACCTCTATCATTAGGTATTGAAACAATGGGTGGCGTATTTACTAAGTTAATTGATCGTAATACAACTATTCCAACATCTAAGTCTCAAGTATTTTCTACAGCAGCTGATAATCAACCAGCAGTGGATATTCACGTTCTTCAAGGTGAACGTCCAATGGCTGCAGATAATAAGACGTTGGGTCGTTTCCAATTAACAGATATTCCTGCTGCTCCTCGTGGTGTGCCACAAATTGAAGTTAAGTTTGATATTGATAAAAATGGTATTGTTAATGTTTCTGCTAAGGACTTAGGAACAAATAAAGAACAAAAGATTACTATTAAGAGTTCATCTGGTTTGTCTGATGAAGAAATTGATCGTATGGTTAAGGAAGCTAAAGAAAATGAAGCTGCTGATAAGAAACGTAAGGAAGAAGTTGACTTGCGTAATGAAGTAGATCAATTATTATTCCAAACAGACAAGACTTTGAAAGAAGTTAAAGATAAAGTTTCTGCAGATGAAGTTAAGAGTGTTGAAGATGCGCGTGATGCTCTAAAGAAAGCTCAAGAACAAAATGATATCAATGAAATGAAAGCTAAGAAAGATGAGTTAACTAAGTTAATTCAAGATATGTCTGTAAAATTGTATCAACAAGCACAACAGGCTCAACAAGCTAGTGGTGCACAAGGTGATACTTCAGCTAATAACTCTACAAACGATGATAATACGGTTGATGGAGACTTTAAAGAAGTAGATCCTGATGAAAATAAGTAGTATCTATCTTGTAAGATAGGATTGAGCCATATGCTTTTATGCATGTGGCTTTATCTTTATTAACTATTTAAGTTATAATTAGTTGTGTAAATTTGGCAAAATGAAAGTCATTTTGTACTTTGAAAATTGGAGAGAAAAAAATGAATCCATATGATGTTTTAGGAGTTTCTAAAGATGCTTCTGATCAAGAAATAAAACGTGCATATCGTAAGCTATCAAAAAAATATCATCCAGATTTAAATCATGAACCTGGTGCTGAAGAAAAATTCAAAGAAGTAAATGAAGCGTATGAAATTTTAAGTGATCCTCAAAAAAAGGCACAATATGATCAATTTGGTACAACAGGTGGACAGCAAGGCTTTGGTGGTGGCCAAGGTTTCGGTGGCTTTGATTTTGGTGGATCTGGAGCAGGTGGCTTTGAAGATATATTCAGTTCATTCTTTGGTGGTGGTCAAAGCAGAAATAATAATGGCCCTCGTCAAGGGAGAGATCTTCAATATGAAATGCATCTAACTTTTGAAGAAGCAATCTTTGGAAAGAAAACAGAAATTAAATATACTAGAGAAGAAAATTGTAAAACTTGTAGCGGGACAGGTGCTAAGCCAGGAACATCACCTGTAACATGTTCTAAATGTCATGGTAGAGGATTTATTCAGGTTCAACGACAGACACCTTTGGGTAGAATGATGTCTCAACAAGAATGTGATGTGTGCCACGGTACTGGTAAAGAAATAAAAGAAAAATGCTCCACTTGTCACGGAAGTGGACATGTAAATGAACAACATGCTATTGAAGTTACAGTACCTGCTGGTGTTGAAGATGGTAATCAAATGCGCTTGAGTGGTCAAGGTGAGGCCGGAGTAAATGGTGGACCATATGGCGATTTATATATTTACTTCTCTGTTGCACCTAGCGATAAGTTTAAACGTGATGGGGCAGATATATACTTGAGTTTGCCTATTAGTTTTGTCCAAGCTGCACTTGGTGATGAAGTTGAAGTGGATACAGTTCATGGTAAGGTTAAAATGAAAATTCCAGCTGGAACTCAAACAGGAACAACATTTAGACTTCGTGGGAAAGGTGCACCTCATTTAAGAGCTGGTGGAAATGGTGATCAACGTGTTACAGTCAAAATAGAAACACCTAAGAATTTAAATAAGAAGCAAAGAGAGGCATTAAAGGCTTTTGCTGACTCTATGGGTGAAGATCCTAGTGGTGATGATAGTTTCTTTGAACGTTGGTCTAAGAGTAAAAAAACTAAACGAAAAAAATAATTAGATAAATTAATGAAATATACCTTTGGCTTCGTTAGTCAAAGGTATATTTGTTTAAAGGTGAATTATTAAATGAATTGACCCTATATGTAAAAAAAAGGTATAATTAATAATTAGATATTTAGAAAAGGTAGGAGTGTTCTCATGGATTTAGAACAAATGAAAGTTCGTCAGAAGCATATTCGGAATTTTTCCATTGTGGCACATATTGATCACGGAAAATCAACTCTAGCTGATCGAATTTTAGAAATGACTGATACAGTAACCAAAAGAGAGATGCAAGATCAACTTTTAGATTCAATGGAATTAGAGAGAGAACGAGGCATTACAATTAAATTAAATGCTGTTGAATTGCACTATCATGCAAAAGACGGTGAGACATATATTTTTCACTTGATTGATACACCGGGACACGTTGATTTTTCATATGAAGTTTCTAGATCTTTAGCAGCTTGCGAAGGAGCTGTATTAGTTGTTGACGCTGCACAAGGGGTAGAAGCGCAGACTTTAGCAAATGTATATCTAGCTTTAGATGATGATTTAGAAATTGTACCGGTTATTAATAAGATAGATTTACCTTCAGCAGATCCAGAACGTGTTCGTCAAGAAATTGAGGATGTGATAGGACTAGATGCTTCTGAAGCTGTTTTGGCTAGTGCTAAAAAGGGAATTGGAATTGAAGAAATGTTAGAACAAATAGTGCAGAATGTTCCTGCTCCTGACGGGGATTTAGAGGCACCGTTGAAAGCTTTAATTTTTGATTCTGTTTATGATGATTATCGAGGTGTAGTTCTAAGTATTAGAGTTGTTGAAGGGACTGTAAAGCCTGGTGATAAAATTCGTTTGATGAATAGTGGCGCCGAATATGAAGTAGTTGAAGTTGGTGTGAATTCACCTAAACCATTAAAGAGAGATTTTTTAATGGCTGGAGACGTGGGATATCTTACTGCAAGTATAAAAGATATTCAGGATACACGAGTAGGTGATACTGTAACAAATGCTAATAATCCGACAGCAAAGCCACTCGAAGGATATCGTGAAATGAATCCTATGGTATATTCAGGATTGTATCCAACAGATAACGCTAAATATAATGATTTACGAGAAGCGTTAGAAAAATTGCAATTAAATGATGCTGCTTTAGAGTTTGAACCAGAAACTTCACAAGCTTTAGGATTTGGTTTCAGATGTGGTTTTTTAGGTTTGTTGCATATGGATGTTGTTCAAGAAAGATTAGAACGAGAATTTAATATGGACCTAATAACAACGGCTCCTTCTGTAACATATGATGTTGAATTAACAGATGGTACACATATTAATGTATCTAATCCATCTGAAATGCCAGAAACACCACTAATCAAGCAAATTAATGAACCATACGTTAAGGCAGAGATAATGGTACCAAATGACTATGTTGGCGCTGTAATGGAGTTATGCCAACGAAAACGTGGTACTTTTGTAACTATGGATTATCTAGACGATTATCGTGTTAATGTTATTTATGAAATACCATTATCTGAAATAATTTTTGACTTCTTTGACAAGTTGAAATCTAGCACACGTGGTTATGCGTCATTAGATTACGAGTTAGATGGAACTAGACCAAGTGATTTGGTGAAAATAGACATACTTCTTAATGGTGATAAGGTAGATGCTCTAAGTTTTATTTCTCATAGACAATTTGCTCAAGCGAGAGGTAGAGTAATAGTTGATAAGCTTAAGACTATCATACCACGTCAAAACTTTGAAATTCCTATTCAAGCTGCTATTGGAGCTAAAATAATAGCTAGAACTAATATAAAAGCTTATCGTAAAGATGTAACAGCAAGAATTCATACTGGTGATCCAGATAGACGTGCTAAATTACTAGATAAACAAAAACGTGGTAAAAAGAGAATGAAAGCAGTAGGTACAGTAGATGTACCTCAAGCTGCTTTTATGGCTGTATTGAAGACAGATGAAGAAATAAAATAAGTATATTTTTAGAGTACTGGATGAGTTAACAACAATTCCGGTACTCTTTTTTTATGGGAAATACAAGCAAGTTATGAAGTAGGTAATTATATAATTTATATTAAATATATTTTTGAATACTCTTGACAAAGAAAAAATGGAGAACTAAAATATAATAGTCGAATAATTTTGGGCATTCGCCAAATTGGTAAGGCAGTGGACTCTGAATCCATAATTTACAGGTTCGAACCCTGTATGCCCAATCTTTTTATTAATTGAATACTATATTTTAAGGATAAATCTTACATAGATTTATCCTTTTATTTTTTTATTGAAAATAAATTTATAAATAGATTGGAAATTAATAAGTTATATGTAATATTTAAAAGTAACGCACATAAAGCAATGAGAAAAAAGTAAGGTGTATAGGAATATATTTCTAATATAACAGTTAGATTAGTTCATAGTTCATCAGTATCCATTGTAACTTTATATAACATTAAATTTGGATATTCACGAAATAATATATATTTTCAATGTTTTTATATTGAATTTATCTATTAAACAAAATATCATGTATCATTTTGTGACAATATTGTGGTATAATATTTTCATAAATCATAGTAAGGAGAACGAACATGAAGAAGTTTATTACATTTTTAAGTATTATTAGTAGTTTAATCTTTCTTTCATTTTTTGTTAAACCACAGTTAGTTCATGCGGATGAAAAAACATATACAATAGCTACTGATGTAACATTTCCACCATTTGAATATGCGAATGATAGTAATAAATATGTCGGCATTGATATTGACTTGATGAATGCTATAGCTAAAGAAGAAGGATTTAAAGTGGATCTGAAGCCAATTGGTTTTAACGCTGCTTTGCAATCTGTTAGTGCTGGACAAGTTGATGGAATGATCGCAGGAATGACAATTACAGATGAACGTAAGCAAAAATTTGATTTTTCGAAACCATATTATTCATCTGGTATTGTTATGGCTGTAAAACCTGACAGTAATATTAAAAGTTTAAAACAGCTACGCGGAAAGAAAGTAGCTATAAAAACAGGGACTTCAGGTGCGGATTATGCTAATTCTATAAAAGATAAATATGGATTCAAGACTGTAACTTTTGATGATTCAGATAATATGTATAATGATGTGAAAAATGGGAATTCTGTTGCATGTTTTGAAGATAGTGCTGTTTTAGAATATGGTATTAGCACAGGTTTAGGATTAAAAATAGTAACTAAACCAGCTAATTCTGGTGATTTTGGTTTTGCTGTAAAAAAAGGAACACACCAGGAATTAATGAATAAATTCAATGATGGTTTAGATAAACTTAAGAAAAATGGAAAATACCAAAAGATAATTGAAAAATATACAGGTAAAAGTGCAATTTCAGCTACTAAAGAGGCTAATGAAAAGAAAAGTAAAGATAGTCATACTGTCTTAGGACTATTAAAACAAAATAAAAAGGCCTTCTTAGATGGAATAGTAGAAACTTTAAAGTTGACAGTAGTTGGGATTATAGGTGCAACTATTTTTGGGATTCTAATAGGAATGTTAGGTGTTGTGCCAAACAAGTTTGCTCAAGGTATTTCTACAACAATAATTTATATTTTTAGAGGACTTCCATTGTTAGTTCTAGCTTTGTTTATTTACAATGGTATTCCTAGTTTAACAGGATCAAAAATTCCAGCATTTATCGCCGGAATTATTACATTAACTTTAAACGAAGGTGCATATACTGCAGCCTTTGTGAAGGGTGGAATTGAGGCCGTAGATAAAGGTCAAATGGAAGCAGCTAGAAGTTTGGGACTTTCATTTGGCAAATCCATGAGAAAAGTTATCTTACCTCAAGGTGTTAAAATTATGATTCCATCTTTCATTAATCAGTTTATAATTACATTAAAGGATACTTCAATTTTATCTATTATAGGTATATTAGAATTAACTCAAACTGGTAAAATCATTATTGCCAGAAACTTAGAAGGTTTTAGAATTTGGGGTATTATAGCAATAATGTACCTATTAATAATTACAATTTTGACTTTATTATCCAAATGGATTGAACGGAGGATAAATAACTAATGACAGATTTAAAAGTAGATGTTACAGATTTAAAAAAGAATTATGGTAGTAATCATGTATTAAAAGGAATCAATTTTAAAGTAAAAAATAATGAAGTTGTAGTCTTAATTGGACCATCTGGCTCAGGGAAAAGTACGTTGTTGAGATGTCTAAATAAATTAGAAGAACCTACAAGTGGGTCAATTATCATTGACGGACATGATATAAGTGATCCTAAGACTGATATAGATAAAGCACGTGAAAATATCGGTATGGTTTTCCAGCACTTCAATCTATTTAATAACTTAACAGTAGGTGAAAATATTACTTTGGCACCAGTAGAGCTTGGAAAGTTAGAAAAGGAACAAGCTGAATTTGTAGCTAAGAATTTACTAGAAACAGTAGGCTTAGCTGATAAATATGATGCAATGCCTGCTTCATTGTCTGGTGGTCAAAAGCAAAGGGTTGCTATAGCAAGAGCATTAGCTATGAAACCAGATATTATGCTATTTGATGAACCCACTTCGGCTCTAGACCCTGAAATGGTTGGAGATGTTCTTGAAGTAATGAAAGAATTAGCTAAAGATGGAATGACTATGGTTGTTGTAACACATGAAATGGGATTTGCTAAAGAAGTTGCAGATAGAGTTGTTTTTATGGCTGATGGCCATGTGATGGAAGAGGGTACTCCTGAAGAGGTATTTGATAATCCTCAAAATGAAAGAACTAAAGCATTTTTAGACAAAGTAATTAATGTCTAGAGTATAAAAAAATTGGAATTAAATAATCGCTAAAGATTGCATTATTTTAACAATGGCGATCTTTAGCGATTTTTACTATTCATAAGATAATTCGACAAGGTATACATTTCTATCAGTTAAATGAGCTGTACTAGCCCAAACTTCATGGTATCCGCGTAATTGGCGACCAGTCATTTGAAAGAAATCGTCTAATAATTTTCCATGTTGAGAAATAAAGTCAAGCTTTAATCTATTAACCATAAGACTATTATCAGGGAAATATATTTCTGCATCTGAAACTTTAACTTTATCAGAAATAAATAGTCTAATAACATTATCGTAAGCGGGAATGGCCTTTACTAAATCATCAGGATGTCTTTTAATATAAGATAAGATGAAGAATAGAGAATCTGAATTACTTGCCAAAACACAAAAACTCCTTTACACAATCATTTAATATTCATTGTATCATTTTTAGAGTACACTTAGTATATAAAATAAAGAAAAGAGAGAATAGGATGTTTGAAAGAACTTGTGATTTAATAGAAAATTTATATAAAGATAACATTGTTCCTGGTGTATCATATGCTGTAATAAAGCCCGGAGAAGTATTAACTAAAGTCATAGGGAACAGTCAGGTGATTCCTAAAGTAGAAAAACTAAAAGCAGGCATGTTATATGATATGGCTTCTTTAACTAAAGTTGTAGGAACTACGACTGTAATTTTAAAGTTAGTTGAAGATAACAAGATATCAATTGATGACAAAGTGATGGATTATCTACCATTATTTAAAGATGATAGAGTTACAATTAGACATTTATTAACTCATACTTCAGCATTAAATGGGTATATACCACACCGAAATGAGCTAAATGCACAAGAGTTAATTAAGGCGATGTACACTCTAAAAGTAGGAGACTGGTTAGGAAAAAAAGTGATATACACAGATACAGGATTAATATTATTAGGAGAAATAATTCAAAAAATATATAATAAACCTGTACAGACAGTTATAACGCAAGAAGTGTTACAACCATTGCAGCTATTTGAAAGTACATTCAATCCGGATCCGAGATTGTGTGTTCCTACTGAGGTTCAAAAAAATGGTAAAGTCTTGAAAGGGGTTGTACATGATCCTAAAGCTAGAATTTTAGGTAAATATTGTGGATCAGCTGGTCTATTTATGTCGTTAAATGATTTGATTAAGTTTTCTAATTGGATTATAGATAATTCAAAAAACAAAGTATTAAAAGACAAGACAATATCTAAATTGTTTAATGATTGGACTCCTAACGGGACTTTGGGGCGATCGCTAGGCTGGGATTTAAGGTATAGAAACGATAGAGTTCCATGTATTTATCATACAGGATATACTGGTACATTCATTTTAATAGATAGAGATAGTGGATGTGGATTAATAGTATTGAGTAATAGGGTTCATCCAAGTTCTAATAATCAAATCTTTTTAGATAGAAGAGATATAATTATATCTACTTTTCTTGATGAAATTATTAATTAAAAAATAATAGGAGGCTGGGAAAAACTATATTTTCAGATGAATTTTAGAAAATAGTTATATTAAAACCCGCTAGGAATCAACGTTTTTAGTAACGTGATTTCTAGCGGGTTTTAAGTCTTGAGACTATTTTCCTAGCCTCTATTTGTTTTAGTAGGTAGGTTTGATTTCTAGAGCTTGTTGTTTTGATAAATCAGCATCTGGATATTTTCTTTGTAAAGCAGTAATTAATATACGTTTAGCTAATTCACCATTTCTAGCTAAGATAGGTCCATGGAAGTAAGAACAGTACGTATTTTTAAAAATAGCACCTTCAGTTTTGTCTTTTCCATTATTTCCATGTCCACTTACAACAGTACCTAGAGGTCGCTCATTTTTTCCTAAATATGTGACTCCATTATGATTTTCAAAGCCATGATATTCTTGGTTAGTTTCTTCGTTTCTAATAACAATATCTCCGATGAAACGGTTATTATCTTGACTTTCAGTATAATGATCTAGGGCATGAATACCTTCAATTTTTTGGCCGTCAGCCCCAATATAGTATTGACCTAGTAATTGATACCCACCACAAATGGCAAGCATTGGCCCGCCATCATGTATATATTTAGTTAATGCTTCTTTTTTTGATTGAATATCTTTTGAAACAATCATTTGCTCGTAATCTTGGCCACCACCAAAAAAGGCAATATCATACTTTTCAGGATTAAATTCTTGATTTAAGGAGATAATATCAACTTTTAAATTGGTGTCCATTTGTTTAGCATAATAGCGTAAAGCAAGGATATTTCCGATATCACCATAAGTGTTTAATAAGTCACCGTATAGATGAGCTAAATTTAGTGAATATTTCATGATTAATCCATGCCTCCTTTAATATAACCTTGTTCAGATAATAATTTACGTAACTGTAACACAGCAGTATAAGTTGCTAAAACATAAATATGCTTAGTTGGCATTTTTTTAATATTTTCAAGCACGTCAGGAAGTTTTTCTTCTTGAGAGAAATTTTCTTCAGGTACACCAGCGACTCTCAATCTAAAAGTAATATCGCGATATCTTTCACCACCAGTTAAAATAGCTGGTATCTTATCAAATGGAAGAGATTCAAAACTTCCATCCCAAATCCAGCTAGTATCGATACCGTCAGCATAGTTAGCATTTAATAACACTGCTAAAGAAAATGGTTCTGTATCGGTTTTTATCATGTCAAGCACTTGATCTAGACCAACTGGGTTTTTAATCAAGACCAATGTTAGTTCTTTATCACCTATCTTGATAACTTCTTGTCTTCCAAAGACTTTTTCATCGTTACTGCTTAAAGCATGTGCTATCTGTTGAGGTGAAACGCCTAATTCATTTCCGACAGCATATGCTGCTAAAGCATTATAAATATTATATGTTCCACCTATATGAAGTGAGATGGTAGTATTGTCGATTTCAAAAGTCGAGCTTTGAGGGCTTTGACTTAGAATACGATTCATTCGATAAGAGAGTTTTGGGCGTTTGAAATCGCAGTTAGGACAATAATATTTTCCTAAATTACTGTAACTTCTATTCTTATAATGTAGAATATGCTGGCATTTAGGACATAACAAACTGTCTGTGTTAGCTGGTGCCATTTGTTCTCTATCTGCTTTATCATCAAATCCGTAATAAATAACTTTGTTTTTTAAATCCCTACTATTGAAGATAGGAGCGTCACCGTTAGCAATAACGAGTGCATCGGGATGCATATTAATACCCTTTAATATTTTATCGTAAGTAGTATATATTTCACCATATCTATCCATTTGATCACGGAATAAGTTTGTCATGACGTAGATAGAAGGGGATATATATTGAGATATAATTGGAACATTGGCTTCATCGGTTTCTAATACTGCAAGCTTTTTTCCACTCTTTGTTTTTTGAGCGGTTAGAAAGGCAGATACAATACCTTGTTTCATATTAGATCCACTAGGGTTAGTTAAAATGTTGGAGTATTTTTCACCTAAAACTTTAACAGTTAAAGCAGTAGTTAAAGTCTTGCCATTAGTACCTGTGATGATAACTATTTCATAATCTTTTGCCAGACTTTTTAAAACATCAGGATCAATAGCTAAAGTAATCTTTCCAGGTAAAGAAGTACCACCATTTGTAAATTTGTGTAAAAACCAATGTGAAGTTTTTCCTGCCGTAATGGCAACTGAACTTTTCAAACTCATTTTAAAGTTCCTCCAGATATATGTTTGATAAAAAAACATAAGAATTTAATAATACTAGAAAATATGATAGCATAAATTTGTAGTTGTGCATATCAAAAGGACTATATTAAAAGGTAGAGATATTGTAAATTTAAAGAATATTGAAAGTTTAAAATTAAAAAGTGTTGTTGTTCATAATTATTAATTATAAAAAAGCGTGATATAGGCTTGTTTTTAGTCTATGAAATAATCTATACTAGACTAGGAAATTTTATTCAATGGAGTGATTTTTTGTGGCTCAACTTTTTTTTCGCTATGGAGCGATGAATAGTGGTAAGACAATCGAAATCCTTAAAGTTGCACATAATTATGAAGAACAAGGGAAAAATGTTATTATCATGACAAGTGGTTTGGATAATCGCGATGGTTATGGTTATGTTTCTAGTCGTATAGGTTTGAAAAGAAAAGCTATTCCAGTTGTTAGTGAAACTAATATTAAAGATCTAGTAGAACAATCTTCTTTAGAGCCTGCCTGTATTTTAGTTGATGAGGCACAATTTTTAGAAAAACATCATGTATTGGAATTAACTCAGATTGTAGATGAACTGAATATTCCTGTAATGACTTTTGGGTTAAAAAATGATTTTATGAATGAGTTGTTTGAAGGATCTAAATATCTTTTATTATATGCTGACAAAATAGAAGAAATGAAGACAATTTGTTGGTTTTGTAATAAAAAGGCTATTATGAATTTAAGAATGCATGATTCTAAACCGGTATATAGTGGTGAACAGATAATGATTGGTGGTAATGAATCTTATTATCCAGTATGTAGAAAACATTATTTTAATCCACCTATTAATAATTTAGAAAAAGATGAAGGAGAAATAAATGGATAAGTTATTTGATAGATTGCAGATGTTAGAAGACAGATATGAAGAATTAGGTGAACTTCTATCAGATCCCGATGTAATTTCAGATACAAAGCGTTTTACAAAGTTATCTAAAGAAATGGCTGACTTAAGAGAAACTGTTGAAAAATATAATAAATATAAAGAAGTAACACAACAAATTTCTGATGATGAAGAGATGCTAAGTGATGGATTAGATGATGAAATGGCATCTTTAGTGAAAGAAGAATTGTCAAATGTCAAGGATGAGAAGGTAAAGCTAGAAGAAGAAATTAAAATTTTATTACTACCTAAAGATCCTAATGATGACAAGAATATTATTATGGAAATTAGAGGTGCTGCTGGTGGCGACGAAGCTAGTTTATTTGCTGCAGATTTATTTTCTATGTACAGCAAGTATGCTGAACGTCAAGGATGGTCAATTGAAGTTATTGATAAGAATGTAACAGAAGTTGGTGGCTTTAAGGAAATAGCACTTATAATTAACGGTAATAGTGTATGGTCTAAGTTAAAATATGAGAGTGGTGCCCACCGAGTTCAAAGAATACCAGTAACAGAATCTGCAGGACGAGTACATACATCAACTGCGACAGTTGTTGTTATGCCTGAAGAAGAAGATGTAGAAATTGAGCTAGATCCTAAAGATATCCGAGTAGATGTTTATCGTTCATCCGGTGCTGGTGGACAGCATATTAATAAAACATCTTCTGCTGTACGTATGACTCACTTACCTACAGGTATAGTTGTTGCTATGCAAGATCAACGTTCTCAACAACAAAACAGAGAAAAAGCAATGAAAATATTAAAGGCTCGTGTATACGACTACTACGCTCAACAAGAACAAAGTGAATATGATGCAAATCGTAAATCTGCAGTTGGTACAGGGGATAGATCTGAAAGAATTAGAACTTATAACTATCCTCAAAATAGAGTTACAGATCATCGTATAGGTTTATCATTAAATAAATTAGACCGCATCATGAATGGTGAGTTAGAGGATGTTATTGATGCTTTAGTTTTATTTGAGCAAACTAAAGCAATGGAGAAGTTGGAAAATGAATAATCCAACATTTTTTGAAGTCCAGAAATGGGCTTTTTCTTGTATAAAGGGAAATGGTGGTACATTAGAAGATGTAGATTACTTAATATGTGGTCAAATGGGTTGGAATAAAACACAACTATTGATGAATTACCGGACACGTATTGATGATAAAAATTACCAAGAATTACAAGAAAAGATAGAATTGTATAATCAAGATTATCCCCTGCAGTATTTAATAGGTTATCAGGATTTTTATGGTTTGAGACTAAAAGTTACGAAGGATACATTAATACCACGCCCAGAAACTGAAGAACTTGTGGATTGGATTTTAAATGATAATTCAAAAAATGAGAACTACGATGTCTTAGATGTTGGTACAGGAACTGGAGCGATAGGATTAGCACTAAAATCTATACGAAGTAACTGGAATATTTTTTTATCTGACATTTCGGAACCAGCATTAAAAGTAGCTAAAGAGAATGCCCAAAATTTAAATTTAGATGTATCATTTTCTACAAGTGATTTATTTGAAAAAATTGAAGGAAAAAAAGATATCATTGTTTCTAATCCACCATATATTTCGGAAAACGAAAAAATTTATATGGACAAAAGTGTTTTGAATTATGAACCTCATCAAGCTTTATTTGCAAAAAATAATGGACTAGAAATATATGAAAGAATTGCAAATGAAAGTGGTAAACTTCTTAAACAAGGTAGCAAAATCTATATGGAGATAGGATTTTTACAGGGAAAGGCAGTAAAAAAAATCTTTAAAGATAGTTTTCCAAATTCGGAAATTACTTTAAAGAAAGATATCAATGGTAATGATAGAATGATCTGTGTAAAAATTTAGAGGAAGAAGGAGATTTTTTGTTAATCACAAAAATTTATAAACCAAGTGAGTTTAATGAAGCTGCAAAAGAATTACGTCTAGGAGAACTTGTAGCTTTTCCAACAGAAACAGTATATGGATTAGGAGCAGATGCTACTAATGAACAAGCAGTAAAGAGGGTTTATTTGGCTAAAGGAAGACCATCAGATAATCCTTTGATTGTGACTGTATCATCACTAGAGATGGTAAAAAGATTTGTTCCATCGTTAAGTAAAGAGGTAGAAAAGATAATAGAAAAATTCTGGCCGGGTTCATTGACAATTGTACTAAAAATAAAAGATGGTAGTTTATCTAAGACAGTAACAGGTGGTTTGAAAACTGCTGCGTTTAGAATGCCTAAAAATGAAACTACATTAAACTTGATAACAGCATTAGGTAATCCTATTGTAGGCCCTTCAGCAAATTCTTCGGGAAAGCCAAGTCCCACGACTGCTCAGCACGTTTATCATGATTTAGAGGGAAGAATTGCAGGTATTTTAGATGATGGACCTACTGATGTCGGTGTAGAGTCAACAATTATTGATATGAGTACAGAAATACCAACAATTTTAAGACCAGGAGCAGTAACAGCAGAAGAAATTGAAAAAGTCATAGGTAAAGAAGTATATAGTGATAAACATAAAGTTAAAGAAAATGAAATACCTAAAGCTCCGGGAATGAAATATAAGCACTATGCTCCATCAGCACAAGTGTTAATAGTTAATAAAGATAATTGGAATAGTGCACTACAGTGGGCAAATGAAAATAAAAATCAAGTAGGAATATTAGCTGATGATGAAGTATTGAGTAAAGCCTTAGAAAATAAAACTTATTCATTGGGAGAAAATGTAGAAAGTGCAGCTAAGAATCTTTTTGCAGGGCTTAGATATTTTGATGATGACAATCAGATTAAGTATATTTTAGCCGAAGCGTTTCCTGAAGAAGGTGTCGGTTTAGCATATATGAATCGTTTAAAAAAATCAGCCGGTAATCAATTTTATAATAAATAGAGTAATTATTTATTAATATGGTAGAAATTAGATGTGATATCATATAAAATTAGTAGAGAAAATTATATTAATTAAATCAAGGGAGCGTTAAACATGGGAAAATTTCAAGTATTAGATCATCCATTAATTCAACACAAATTATCAATTATTAGAGATAAAAATTGTGGAACAAGAGAATTTAGACAATGTGTAAATGAAATAGCTGAATTAATGGTTTATGAAGTTTCTAGAGATATGCCTTTAGAAGATGTAGAAGTAGAAACACCAATTACAAAAGCAACTACTAAACGACTAGCTGGTAAAAAAGTGGTAGTAGTTCCAATTTTACGTGCTGGTATTGGAATGGTAGATGGTATCTTGGAATTAATCCCAGCTGCTAAAGTAGGTCATATAGGCATGTATCGTGATGAAGAGACACTACAACCACATGAATATTTTGTGAAAATGCCAGATGACTTAGAAAATCGTGAAATGATAATTGTTGATCCAATGTTAGCAACTGGTGGTTCAGCAATCATGGCTGTTGATGTACTCAAAAAGCGTGGTGCAAAATCTATAAAATTTGTTTGCTTAGTTGCTGCTCCAGAAGGTGTTAAAGCATTTCGTGAAGCACATCCAGATGTAGATATTTATTCAGCTTCATTAGATGAATATCTAAATGAAGACGGATATATTGTTCCTGGATTAGGTGACGCAGGTGATAGATTATTTGGTACTAAGTAAATAATTAGTTTGTTAGTATTTTAATTATTAATAATTACTTTTAAAATGATGATTTATTGAATTTAAATGCGATAAATCATCATTTTTGTATTATTTTTCTCAAATTGACTTTTGTAATTTTATCAAAATGGTGGTATTATCTTTTTAGTATTCGAAGATTTATCCCGTCTTTGAATGCATACCAGTTGTTTTAAGCTCACTGGACAAAATTTGAAAAGAGGTGAGACTTGGTGAATGAAGGAACTCAAATTGTAGAGTTTTTTGGAATTTCTTTTAATGTTGGTAATATTGTTTCTGGATTAGTTTCAGCGGTAATAGTATTCGTAGTATTATTTTGGTTATCTCGTAAAATTCAAATGAAACCTGTTGGTAGACAAAATGTTTTAGAATGGGTTGTAGATTTTACAAATGGTATTATAAAGAATGCTTTACCAGATGAAGAAGGAAAGCAGTTTGGTTTGTTAGCCTTTACCTTATTTGTTTTCATCTTTATCTCTAATCAGTTGGGATTAATAATAGAGCTTACGTTTAATGGAGTTGAATATGTGAAAAGTCCCACATCTTCTCCATTAACAACGTTAACTCTAGCATTTATGATACTAGTGTTATCCCATTATTTAGGAGTAAAGAAATTTGGTTTTAAGGGATATTTTAAAAATACATTCCTTAGTCCAATGCCAGCATTATTACCTATTAGTATTTTTGAACAATTTACTAATTTTATAACATTGGCATTGCGTTTATATGGTAATATTTATGCCGGTGAAGTTTTGCTAAAATTAATTTACAATATGGCAAACTCTAAAGGTGTATTAACATATATACCTGCAATTCCATTGGAAATTATATGGCAGGGATTCTCTGTCTTTATCGGAAGTATCCAAGCCTATGTCTTTGTCACATTGACAATGGTATACATCTCTCAAAAAGTTGAAAAAGAGTAATCGAGGAGGATTTTAATTATGAGTGCTTTAGCATTAATTGGTGCAGGTTTAGCTGCTGCAGGTGCTGCTATTGGTGGTGCTATTGGTAACAGTCTTGTTATTTCTAAAATGTTGGAAGGTATGGCTCGTCAACCAGAACTTTCAAATCAATTACGTAGTAATATGTTCATTGGTGTTGGTTTGGTTGAAGCTACACCTATCTTAGCTATTGTTGTTTCTTTCTTGCTTGTTGCAAAAGGATAATTCTCAATTTAATTAATTTAACAAATATTGGATTGAGGAGGTGTCAATAGTAATGAACACAACATTTTTACTAAGTGCTACTGAACAAGGTGTTGCATGGGGAGATTTTATTTTCTACATCGTAACGTTCTTGATTTTGCTTGCTCTAGTTAAAAAGTTTGCATGGACTCCTATCACGGATATGATGGAAAAACGTGCAACAAAAATCTCTAATGATATTGATTCTGCTGAACAAGCGCGTCAAAAAGCAGAAGAGTTAGTTGAAAAACGAGATCTTGCTTTGAAAAACTCTCGTTCAGAAGCTTCTCAAATTATTGATCGTGCAAAGAAAAATGGAGAACAACAAAAGGCTAATATTGTAAGTTCAGCACATGAAGAAGTTCAGACAATGAAAGCTAATGCTAAGAAGGATATTCAACAAGAACGCCAAGAAGCATTAGATAGTGTGAAAAATGATGTGGCAGAGTTATCTATTGAAATTGCTTCGAAGATTATTCGTAAAGAACTAACTGCTGATGACCAAAAGGCCTTAGTTGATTCATATATCGAAGGGTTGGGAAAGCAAAATGAAACTAGATAATGAAACGATAGTACATCGTTATGGAAAAGCCTTATTTGAACTTGCTGAAGAAATGAAAATAAGAAATAAATTTCATTCTGAATTGCAAGAATATAAGAAGGTACTCCAGAATGAACCACAGTTAAAAGTCTTTATGAGTAGTAATCAAATTAGTCCTGAAGCTAAATTGAAGATTATGGAAATTTTGAAGAAAGATTCTTCAAAGTTAATGACTAATCTTTTAGATATGCTCTATGACTATGGTAGAATTACTAGTTTAGAAGGCATTATTGATGAATTTGACAGATTAAATGACGAATTCGAAAAGACAGTGCGTGCATCAGTCATAACTGCTATCGAATTAGATGAAGAACGCAAACAAAAACTAGCATCTTCATTTGCTAATGTTGTTGGTGCAAAAAAAGTCATTATTGACCCTATTGTCGATCCTGGGATTATAGGTGGAGTTATTTTAAAATCTGAAAGCTATATCTATGATGGATCTATTAAAACAAAAATTGCACGCATTAAACGTCTATTATTAAAATGATTTAAAGAGGTGAGACTTTTATGAGCATTAAGGCTGAGGAAATCAGTGCTCTGATTAAACAACAATTAGCAAATTATCAAGATGAGCTTACTGTTGATGAAGTTGGTACTGTTACTTATGTTGGTGACGGAATTGCTCGTGCTAATGGTTTAGACAATGCGCTTGCTGGCGAATTGGTTGAATTTGATGATGGTACTTACGGTATGGCTCAAAACCTTGAATCTAATGATGTAGGTATCATTATTTTAGGTTCTTTTAAGGGAATTCGTGAAGGAGATACTGTTAAACGTACAGGTCGAATCATGGAAGTTCCAGTTGGTGAAGAGCTAATTGGTCGAGTTGTAAACCCATTAGGACAACCTATTGATGGTTTAGGTGAAATTAAAACAAATAAAACACGTCCAGTTGAAAGAAAAGCTCCAGGTGTTATGGAACGTCAATCAGTTACAGAACCATTACAAACAGGTTTGAAAGCTATTGATGCATTAGTTCCAATTGGTCGTGGACAACGTGAATTAGTTATTGGTGATAGAAAGACTGGTAAGACATCAGTTGCTATCGATACGATCATAAATCAAAAAGATCAAGATATGATCTGTATTTATGTAGCTATTGGTCAAAAGGACTCAACAGTTCGTACGTCTGTAGAAACTTTACGTAAATTTGGTGCTATGGATTATACAATTGTTGTTTCTGCTGGCCCATCATCACCAGCACCATTATTGTACCTAGCTCCTTATGCTGGTGCTGCTATGGGTGAAGAATTTATGTTCAATGGTAAGCATGTTTTGATAGTATATGATGATCTTTCAAAGCAAGCTGATGCTTACCGTGAATTATCTTTGATTCTAAGAAGACCACCTGGTCGTGAAGCTTATCCTGGTGATGTTTTCTACTTACATTCACGTTTATTAGAGCGTGCTGCTAAGTTAAGTGACGAATTAGGTGGAGGATCAATGACGGCATTGCCGTTTATTGAAACAAAAGCAGGGGACGTTTCTGCTTATATTCCAACTAATGTTATTTCTATCACAGATGGTCAGATTTTCTTAGACAGTGATCGTTTCTATTCAGGTATTCGTCCAGCTATTGATGCTGGTACATCTGTTTCACGTGTTGGTGGTAACGCACAAGTTAAAGCTATGAAGAAAGTTGCTGGTACTTTACGTACAGACTTGGCATCTTATAGTGAATTAGAATCATTTGCTCAATTTGGTTCTGATTTAGATGAAGCAACACAAGCAAAATTGAATCGTGGACGTCGTACAGTTGAAGTACTAAAACAACCACTTCATAAACCACTTCCTGTTGAAAAACAAGTATTGATATTATACGCATTAACACACGGATTCTTAGATCCAGTTAAAGTTGATGATATTTTACCATATCAAGATGGTTTATTTGATTATTTTGATGCAAATCATAAAGATTTACTTGACGAAATAGCAAATACAGGTAAACTACCTGAAACTGAAAAATTAGATGCTGCAATCAAAGAATATGCAGCTACATTCCAAGCTAGCGAAAAATAAGAAAGGTTGGTGAAAACTAATGCCAGCTTCTCTACAAGAAGTTAAACGTCGAATTGAATCGACTAAAAAAACTAGTCAAATTACCAGTGCGATGCAGATGGTTTCAACTGCTAAGCTTAGTCAAATTCAAAAGCATGCGACTAGTTATCAAGTTTATGCCACCAAAATTCGCAGTGTTATAACACATCTTTCTAAATCACATTTACTAGATTCAGTAAATACTACTAGTAAAAATAGTGATGGAAAGGTAAACACTCTAGGAATGTTAAGGCAGCGTCCAGTAAAAACTACAGGGATTGTTGTCATTACTTCTGACCGTGGTTTAGTTGGAAGTTACAATAGTAATGTTATTAAAGAAACTCTCGAACTTATAGAAAATAATCATCATAGTACTGAAGATGTAGCTATTATAGCTATTGGAGGTACTGGAGCAGATTTCTTTAAGAAGAGAGGTTATAACGTTGCTTATGAGTACCGAGGAATAAGTGATATTCCTACTTACAAAGATGCTAGACCTTTAGTAGAGGCAATTGTAAGTATGTATGATAAAGAAGTATATGATGAATTATTCGTTTGTTACAGTCATTTTGTAAATACATTAACATCAGAATTTAGAGCTGAAAAAATGTTACCAGTTTCAGCTGAAAACATGGGACATGATGACTTAACAAGTAACGATGAAGGCTACAGTATTGAATACGAAACTGAGCCTTCTGAAGATGCAATATTAGAAGTAGTTTTGCCACAGTATGCTGAATCTTTGGTATATGGTGCAATTCTTGATGCTAAAACATCTGAACATGCATCAAGTTCTACTGCAATGAAATCTGCATCTGATAATGCTAAGGATATTATTTCTTCATTAGAATTGCAGTATAATCGTGCTCGTCAAAGTGCTATTACTACTGAAATCACAGAAATTACAGGTGCTCAGGCTGCCTTAGAATAGTAAAAAATTGGGAGGAATAAACTAATGAGTTCTGGTAAAGTAGTTCAAGTTATCGGACCCGTTGTTGATGTTCAATTTCCTCTAAGTGAATCATTACCAGATATTGACGATGCTTTGAAAGTGAAACGTGAAGACGGTACAGAATTAGTTATCGAAGTTGCACTTGAGCTTGGTGACGGTATTATGCGTACTGTTGCTATGGACTCCACTGATGGTTTAAAGCGTGGAGCTGAAGTTGAAGGTACAGGGGCATCTATTAGTGTTCCTGTTGGTAAAGATACACTTGGACGTGTATTTAACGTTTTAGGAAATACCATTGATAATGGGCCTGAATTTGATGAGGATCATCCACGTAATCCTATTCATCGTGATGCTCCTAAATATGATCAATTGAGTACAGGGATTGAAATCCTTGAAACAGGTATAAAAGTTATTGACCTTTTAGCACCTTATATTAAAGGTGGTAAAATTGGTTTGTTCGGTGGTGCCGGTGTTGGTAAGACTGTTTTGATTCAAGAGTTAATTCATAATATTGCTCAAGAACATAACGGTATTTCAGTATTTACTGGTGTTGGTGAACGTACTCGTGAAGGTAACGATTTATACTTTGAAATGAAAGAATCTGGCGTTTTGGAAAAAACAGCCATGGTATTCGGACAAATGAATGAGCCACCTGGAGCCCGTATGCGTGTGGCTCTTACAGGGTTAACATTAGCTGAATATTTCCGTGATGTTGAAGGTCAAGATGTGTTATTATTTATTGATAACATTTTCCGCTTCACACAAGCTGGTTCTGAAGTTTCAGCTTTGTTGGGACGTATACCTTCTGCCGTTGGTTATCAACCAACACTTGCAACTGAAATGGGTCAATTACAAGAACGTATTACTTCTACTAAGAAAGGTTCTGTAACTTCTATTCAAGCTGTTTATGTTCCAGCTGATGACTATACTGACCCTGCACCTGCAACAACATTTGCTCACTTGGATGCTACAACTAACTTGGAACGTTCTTTAACACAACAAGGTATTTATCCAGCTGTGGATCCATTAGCATCTACTTCAAGTGCTTTAACACCTGAAATTGTTGGTGAAGAACATTATGAGGTTGCTACAGAAGTGCAACATGTATTACAACGTTATCGTGAATTACAAGATATCATTTCTATTTTAGGTATGGATGAATTATCTGATGAAGAAAAGATTATTGTTGCACGTGCACGTCGTATACAATTCTTCTTATCACAAAATTTCCATGTTGCTGAACAATTTACAGGTAACCCTGGTTCTTATGTTCCTGTTGAAGAAACAGTAAAAGGATTTAAAGAAATTTTAGAAGGTAAGTATGATAATCTTCCTGAAGAAGCCTTCAGATTAGTTGGTGGAATCGAAGATGTAGTTGAAAAAGCTAAGAAACTTGCTGGCAATAATTAAGGAGGTAACGTCTGATGGATGAAAAATCTATATTGACGATAAATGTCGTTACTCCTGATGGAAGTGTTTATGAAAATACTACGGATTTAGTTATTTGTAAAACTACTGTAGGTGAAATAGGTATAATGCCTAATCACTTACCATTGCTGGCTTCTTTAGCTATTGATGAAGTTCGAGTAAAAGTTGATGATGAAAATTTTGATGAAATTGCTGTTAGTGGCGGATTTATGGAATTTTCAGACAATACTTTATCTGTTGTTGCTTCAGCTGCCGAAAGAAAAGAAACTATTGATGTTTCTCGTGCGGAACGTGCTAAGCAACGTGCTGAAAAGCGTATTGAAGAAGCTAAGAACGAAAATAATGACATTGATTTACGTAGAGCTGAAGTTTCCCTACGTAGAGCTATAAATCGATTGAACATTTCAAAACACTAATCATAATAGAAAGACAGTATTTTTTGGATACTGTCTTTTTTTATGTAGAAAAATTTAAAATTTTATAAAAATCATGACTTAATTTATAAATTATGCTATTATGAGTTCGATTAGTTTAGAAAGGAATAATATTAATATGTATTTAGGATTAATGGCAGTAGTTACAATTATTAGTCATTTTTTCTTCATAACACTCGTTTTTATAAGTTTTCAGGGATTAAGACTAGATTATTTTTTTAGTAAGGAAAAACAAGGAAAATTCCGATTAGCACTTGTACTTTTTTCTGTAGCTATCGGGTATTTAGCAAGTGAATTCTTCTTAAGTTTTATCGATAGTATTCGCAATTTGCTATTTTTAATTAAGTAATGCAGAGTGAGGAATTGTAATGGAAAAAATTGTAGTTCGTGGTGGAAATAAGTTAGAAGGAGAAGTAGAAATTGAAGGAGCTAAAAATGCAGTTCTTCCTATCTTAGCTGCAGCAATCTTGCCCAGCGAAGGAAGAACGATTCTAACTAATGTTCCAATGCTATCTGATGTATATACTATGAATAATGTAATCAGATTTTTAAACGTTAAGGTTGGCTTTGATGAAAATGAAAAATCAGTTGAAATAGACGCAACTGGTAAATTATCATATGATGCACCATTCAAGTATGTTTCTAAAATGAGAGCATCGATTGTTGTGTTAGGACCATTATTAGCACGATTAGGCAAAGCTAGAGTAGCAATGCCTGGAGGATGTGCTATAGGTTCTCGTCCAATAGACTTACATTTAAAAGGATTAGAATTGTTAGGAGCTAAAATTGAGCAACATAATGGTTACATAGATGCACATACCGATGGAAGATTGGTGGGAGCAAATATTTATTTAGATTTTCCAAGTGTTGGTGCTACTCAAAATATTATGATGGCTGCTACTCTAGCTAAGGGCACAACTATTATTGAAAATGTTGCAAGAGAGCCAGAAATTGTAGATTTGGCTAATGTTTTAAATAAGATGGGAGCTAAAGTTTACGGAGCGGGTACTGAAAAAATCAAAATTATAGGTGTAGAAAGTTTACACGGAACTGAACATGCTATTATTCAAGATAGAATAGAAGCTGGAACATTTATGGTTGCTAGTGCTTTAACCCAAGGAAATGTTTTAATTAAAGAAGCAATTGCAGAACATAATATCCCATTGATTTCTAAACTAGAGGAAATGGGTGTAAAAGTTATCGAAGAAAATGAAGGCATTCGAATAATAGGACCTGAAAAATTGAAACCAACTACAGTTAAAACTTTACCTCATCCGGGTTTTCCTACGGATATGCAACCACAAATTTCAATTTTGCAACTAGCTGCTGAGGGAACAAGTATTTTAACTGAAACTGTGTTTGAAAATAGATTCATGCATTTAGAAGAATTGAGAAGAATGAATGCTGATTTTAAAGTAGAAGGGAATTCGGTAGTTCTTCATGGGCCAACTGATTTCAATGGTGCCGAGGTAGCTGCTACTGATTTAAGAGCTGCAGCTGCGTTAGTTTTAGCAGGATTAGTTGCGAAAAATATTACTCAAGTTACTAATCTAAAGTATCTTGACAGAGGATATTATCATTTCCATCAAAAATTAGCTTCTTTAGGTGCTGATATTAAGAGAATTGATGATATTACTGATAGATCATTTGAAATAAAAAAGGAAAAATTAAAAAACGTCAATAACTTACAATAACTAAGTTCTTAATCCGTTAAATCAAATAAGATGGTTTAACGGTATTTTAGTGCTTTTAAATAGGAATTAAAATTAAAATTTAATCCATATAGAAATACAAACATATCGAAAACATTGATATATAAGTAATTATAGACACTTTTCTAAGTGCCTATTTTTATTTTGAATACGTATTTGAATACGCATTGACTAAAAATCAATGTATTTTGCAAATTTCTCTGCCGTTTTCTCTCTAGCTGATTTAGTAACGTGAGTATAGATATCCATAGTTGTTTTTATGTTTTCATGACCTAATCTATCTTGAACCTCTTTAATGCTTGCCCCACTTTCAAAAAGTAAAGATGCATGAGTGTGTCTGAATCCATGAGGTTTAATTTGTGGAAGATTATATTTTCTCAAAAAAGACGGAAGAAACTGGTCAATGTATTTGTTTATGAAATTTCCGTTATTTCTATGAAAGATAAATCCGTCGCCTTTGTCTATGTTTTTACCTTGCTTAAACAATTCTTTTCTAAGTTCGTTTTTCCACGTTCTAAGAGCGTTTAAAGTGGTGTCGTCAACTGATATAGTACGTATACTTTTACGTGTCTTAGGCGCTTGTATATGTAAGCCTCCGTTACTATCAATTGCAACAGTCTTATCTATCGTAATGGTTTCGTTGTTAAAATCTACGTCAGACCATTTTAATGCAGCTAACTCACCTTTACGCATGCCAGTAAAAGCCAATACTCTAAATACTACATACATTTGATATGTAGCATGTTTCTTTAAAGTTTCTAAGAACGTTTTTAATTGTTCTTTAGTGTAAAAATTTACTTGGTTACCAGTATCATCTAAAGTCTTTCGTTTTTTAGGAACGATTACGTCGTTCATGGGGTTGGTTTTAATTTGTTTCATCACTTTAGCATAATCCAGTATTTGGCGTGTTATGTTGATTACATTGTTATAGTTTCTTAGATTTTTAAAAATCCTATTAACTTGTTTTTGACAAAATGCAGTATCTATCTTATCCACTCTTAATGAACCAAAATAGGGGAGTATTTGAACGTTTATAATATTGTTTTGAGTGTATGCAGTGCTTTCCTTAACAGTAGTCTTGTATTGCTCAAACCACATTTTATAGGCCTCATCAAAGGTCATGATTTTACGCTCGCTTGTTGGAAGCCCGTTTTCTATAACCTCTAACTCTAAACGTGATAGGGCAGTTTTTGCCTCTGCTATCGTTCTAAATCCACGCCTTGTGGTGCGGCGTTGCTTGCCTGTTACTGGATCAGTACCCAGATACAAGTTAAACATGTACGCCTTAGAGCCATCTTTTTTGGTATATTTTTTGACTTGTGCCATTGAACTCATCTCCTTAGAATGTATGTTCTTTTTATGTTCTTTTTAAACCCGCCGATTTCGACGGGTTTGCTAAAATTCTAATTTCATTTGCTTAGATTGAAAAGTGTTATAAGCCAATCGTTTTGTTAATTTCATGTATAGCTATAGCTTTTAGCACTTCAAATGAGATGCCAGAAAGTTTGCTAGATACTTTTTTTGTTGCTTTCCAAATCTTATTATCACGAATACTGTTAAGGTATTCATGACCTGAATAAGTTAAATTAACGTTTGTAATAATTTTGATGGTGTTATTGGCATATATAAAGTTTGCAGTAACTAAATTACCTTCTTTCAGTTTTGAAATAGTGTAAGATAACTCATTATTACTTTTGTCTGTACTTTTAGCAAATTCAAATAAATCTTTAGAATCAAGCCCTTGTAATGGGGCTTTTTCTTCTACATGGATTAGTAATTTTCTGATGAAATCATAATCTAGTTTCACATAATCACGTCCTTTCTAAAGTACAACCAATCCAACAATTTTAAATTCATTATTTTAAATTTATACCGTTTCCTAGTAATTTACTTTCTGCAATAATATTTCCATATCTATCCTTAAAAGTAACTAATCCTATATTATCATCGCCAGTTTTTCTCTTAACGGCACCTTTAATAGCATTATATATATTTAAATACATTGCTTTTTGTTGATTATCAGTGGCTGACATTGCCCTTGAAGGAACAGTTACAACATATCCACCATATTCATAACTTATTGCAAAATCTCCTAAGTCATTATTTTGCATATATTCATTTAATTCTTTAACGGCTTCATTTATTTTTTCATCATCATTTGAAGACGAATCACTTGAATTTTTGCTTTCAACATCATCAGAAGTTTCACTAGATGATGTTTCTTTTTTCGAGGATTTAGTAACTTTTTTCTCACTATGTATAGAACTGGTTCCTTTACTATTTGTATCATCGTCATCAGGACCAACAATAGCAGATATTAAAAATATAGTGGCTATTGTACCTAAAATAATACATTTGAGAATGCTAAATAAATATTTTTTAGTGCTACCTGAATTTCTTGTTTTAAATGCAACCCTAAAGCAAAAATAAGTCATAACAATTCCTAAAATAAATATAATAAATCTAATCATGATGTTTTAATCCCTTTCTTTTTGTATCTATCAATAACTCATCATAATAATGCAGCTTTCAATATAATATGTACTCACCATTGTTAACGCTCTTAAAATTTCTATTGAAGAACTTGGTTATCTCATTTTTTGCCACGTCTGCTAAATAGTGGGGGATACAGTATGAATTTAGAAAATCATAGACGCTTATATCTCTGATTTCAGTATCACTACAATAGAATGGAACTAGCAATCTAACGGCTACCAAATTTGTTTCATATTCAATGCCAGTTTTATTATTATATAATGTATTGTAGAAGAATAAGTCTGTTTTATCTCCACGGATAATATGCGAAAGCTCATGAGCGTATTGAAATACCAATTCATCTTTATTATGCCAGTCTAAATTCATTACAACACACATATCATCATAAGAAGAACCTGGTGGAGTATATGGATCAAAATGTTCCCATATCACACGTATATTATTATCAACTGCAATCTTATTTAGATAAGATATTATATCGTCAACCATAATAATATACCTCCACTATTTCAAATCGTTACGTGTGCCTCTCATTAGTCGCCTCATGAATTCTAAATCTTCTTTTGGTATTTGGCGTCCTTCGTATGTAAAAATCACGCTGTCGTCCTCAATATCGGCAGTTTTGACGGTTTCGGTTTGAGTTGGTTTTCCGAGTAGGTAATCAACAGAAACACCGTATAATTCAGCCAATTCTTTCAAAGTTTCAAGGTCCGGTTCTCTACTACCATATTCATAATTAGCATATGTTTGCATTGTCTTTAAACCTATTTTTTTAGATACATATGTTTTATTCCAACCTTTACTTTCTCTTAGATTTTCTAATCTTTTACCTAATTCAACTGACATAGGATAACCTCCCATCTAAATTTATATTTATATAATATATTATATATTAGTTAAACAAAAAATACACAATCTTAAACAAAAAGTTTAAAAAGGGTATTTACTTTTACAAAATGTTTAGTATAATAATAGTATAAAGTTAAACGATATGTTTAATTAAAGGAGGTGAAAACATGACCTTGTTGAAAGAAAATTCAAGTTCTATTTTGAAAAAAGAACTTGAAAATAAGGGGTTAAAACAAACTTATGTAGCAAAAAGTATAGGAATTACAGCTCCTTATCTAAGTCAAACGTTAAACGGTAGCAAGCATTTAACTGTTGAAATAGCCATAAAGTTGGCACGTTTTTTAAACGTTCCACTTGAAAAAATTTTAAATTAAAGTTAAACGATATGTTTAGTTAAAGGAGGAATAGAAAATGAAACAAATAACCAAGGAACAAGAATTAATTAGGTTAGTTCATCTAATTGATGATGACCTAACATACACCAGAATGTACTACAGAAAAATGGCAGGAGTTGAGTTGAATTTTGAAAAACGCCGCCACAGACGTATTCAAAGATTACTTGAAAATCAACTAAAAAAATAAAAACAGAGGAGTTACCAGGAATGGACGAAATAGAAAAGCTAACTGAAAAAATGGAGGTGTAGTTATGGAAGTTACAGTTCCAATAAAAATTGAAGCAAAGGAAGTGGCAAACGAAATTGTCAGTCAAGCACTCAAGACGTTTGATACACGCATGAATCTAATGGCTGATACTTACGATTTGCCACCTTATCCAACACAAGAGCAACTTAAACAAGCTCTAGGCATTGGGCAATCACGCTTAAATGATTGGATTGCCATGGGATTAAAAAAACAAATATGGTCAACTGGTTCAATCAGGTATGACCGTGAAGAAGTTAGAAAGTTCTTGAAAGAGAACTTTGAAATTTAGGATTGGAAGTGACCTGATGGAACCAGTTTTAGCAGTATTAATTGGATGTTTGATTTATGTAGCGGTTTTTGTTTTAGTTAGTTGGCTCAAGGACATTTTTACATGGAGGAAATGATATGTGGTGCATTTATGGAATCTTTATCTGTATGGCTTATGCCGGTTGTGTAGATCTTTACAGATTGCACAAGAAACGTAAAGGAGGTGATGAAAAATGATCACATTAACTAACGCTGGGTATGTTGTATTGGTAGGATTATCAGTTTTAGGTGGATATATTCTACACGGTGTTGTAGATGCTATTAAAGATGGAACGTTTTTTGATTAAGGAGGGATAAGCGTGGAAGATTTAAATTTAAAAGTTGCTGACGGCGGACGCTTTAAATGTGATAGTTGCGATTACGTATTTGAAGTGTACGGAGCATACGCTGAAGATATCAAGCGTTGTCCTATTTGTGGAAGTTATGATATTTGGATCATTGAAGAGATGATGATTTAAAAAGGGGGGGTGAGATTGTGGCAGAACAAAAAAATTCAGTGGTTGCCGCCACTGAAAACAAAAATATAAAACCTAGTTATTATTATATAACAAAAATTATGAAATTTGTAGACACAGTAGAAGATAGATACAAGTTAGTTAAAAGTTTCTATTGTGTTAATAAAGGTGATTTGAGTAAAGAAGATAAGACTAAAACTAGGGTAATGATGAACTTGTTAAAAATGCAATTAGAACAAAAGCAAGGAGCGTAATGAGATGGCTGAAATAGAAGAATTAGAACAAGTAGAAGTTGAAGAAGATAGATTTATCGTAGATAGTCCAGAAAAAGCAGATTGGGCTTTATATAAGCTGAGAGAAGCTAATAAACTAATCAAGCAAAATGAAAAAATAGCAGAGGAAAACCATGAACGTGTTGATAAATGGTTAGAGCGCGAGAACTCTAAAGCTAATGCATCTAAAGAATATTTTGAAGGTTTACTACAGGAATACTTTACCAATGAAAGAGCTAAGAACTCTAAGTTTAAATTTAGTAGTCCTAATGGAACTTTATCATCAAGGAAACAACAAGATAATTGGATTTATGAAGAGAACAAATTAGTTGATGTGTTAAAAGATACTGAGTTTGTAACAAATGTACCTAAGCTAGAAAAGGGACTATTCAAAAAATCAGCAAAGAAAGGCTTAGATGGTCTATCAGTTGTTGGAAACAAGGTTATAAATACTAACACTGGAGAAGTTATTGATGGTGTCCAAATTCAAGAACAACCAGACAAAATTGTAATCAGTACGGAGGACTAAGCATGACTAAAAAAGACTATGAACTTATGAAACTAGCTGAAAAGGTTAGCAAGGATAGCGTGTGGATGTGGGGCAAAGATAAACCAAAGGAGTGATAAGAATTGCAGATATATTTTGATGGAAAAATACCTGAACAACCACATCAATATTTTGTGTATGGTGCTGGTGGCACAGGAAAAACAAGCCTTTTAAATTTATTCAAAGGGAAAAAATTTCTATTTTCATTCGATATGTCAACTAATGTTGTCCGTGGACGTGAAGATACTGATGTGGCAGTGCTTGAAGAATCTGACGCTCCACAAGTTCAACAGCTAGTACTTCAAACAATTATACAAGCAGTTGAGAGCAAAAAATATAAAGTCATTTGCTTAGATAATATGTCAGCACTTCAAAATCTAGTGCTAGAAAATATTGATGGACGTTCTAAAGATGGACGACAGAATTACCAGAAGTTGCAGTTGTGGTTTAGACAACTTGGAATGTACTTAAGAAACAGTGAGGTAACTGTACTAGCAACAGCACATCAAATTGATAATGGTGGAAGTCTTGGAAATGGTAGATTTAGCCCAGATATGAACGATAAGACGTTTAACGCTTTTACATCAATGTTTGATTTTGTAGGTCGTATCTACAAAAAAGATGATAGCAGATGGATAGATTGTGACCCTGAGCAAGGTAATCAAGGTAAAAACAGGATAGATGATAGAACCTTGATACATGCAGAAGATTTATTAAAACCAAAAGAAGAAAAGAAAGTAGAGGAAAAATAAAATGAGTTTTGGATTTACAAGCAATACAAGTAATGTTTTTGGAAAGATGGTAGAAGAAGCAGGAAGTTATAACGTAAAGATTATGGATAGCTCAGTTGCTAAGAAGTCTAAGACAGGTAAGGAAATGGCAGTACTTGATTACGAGGTTTTAGATGGTAAGTATGCTGGTGGAGCAATTAAGTGGCACAACATAGTATGGGATGAAAGTTCAGAAGAAACTACACAACTTTCATTGAAAAGATTTAACACGTTGACTGCAGCTTTAGGTTTTCCAGATGGTACTAACTTCAATATGACTTTAGAAAGATTTGTGAATGGAATCAAAGGTAAGCAATTAAATATTACAGTTGATTGGGAAGAAGGAAATAATGGCAATTATCATCTAACTGTTAAGACACAACAAGAGCTTAAAGAAAAGAGTGAACCCAATGGAGTGTTTAGACCAAATGGGACTAAAAAAGCAACTGAAACAAGCACAAATCCATTTGGAAACTCTAATCAATCAAAACAAGAAACAACGAATCCGTTTGAACAAACTACATTGGAAAATACTGATCCATTCGCAAAGAACTCAACAACAATAGATATTCCAGACAAGGACTTGCCATTTTAGAGGTGTAGCCAATGGAAAGGTCTAGAGCATATAGATTTTTTCACAACAAAGAGGAGTGGCTGGCAATCAAGCCAGTAGAATCTCTCAATTTAGAACATATAGAAACAGTTAGTGGGTCTAAAGATGAATTCTATATTGATTGGGAATTAGCTGATAGACGTAAACTCAGAACAAGGCAGAGAAGATTATTCTTTGCATTAATAAATGATATTGTCCAGTGGTCAGCAATGCCACAAGACTATCTAAAAGATATGTTCTATCTTCAATACTCAGCGTATACAGGCAAAGAGATCAGCCTAGCAGATAGCTCTAAAGCAAGTGTTAGTGATGTAAACGTGCTGATAGATTTAGTCATTGATTTTATGTTTGAGTGGAACGTGCCTTTCAAGGAAGGCTATAAACAGTTGCCACGAGAGGAACGGTATTTTATCTATCAGTGCTGCAGACATAGAAGATGTTTAGTTTGTGGAGATTCTGCTGACATTCATCACCTAGATACGGTGGGAATGGGCGTTGATAGAAGAAAAGTAGACCATACACAAAAGCACGTAATGCCACTGTGTAGAACACATCATGAGAATTATCATCAGTTAGGTGCTGAGAAGTTTGCAGAACTATATCACGTACCAATCAATGGAATAAAACTTGATGCTGAAACACTTAAGAAATTAGGTGTCAAAGGAAATTACGAGAGCCAGTAAGCTAAGACTGCCGAAAGGGTGAGAAGCCCTTTAAGGAGTGGCAAATATGATTATTAACAATTTATCCACAATCATGGGTAGGAAAGAATCAAGATAAAGGAACTTCATGAACGCACTGGAATTTCAAGAAGCACTTTAACCAAACTTTATTACGATAAAACGTCAATGATTAAGCTAGATACGATTGATACGTTGTGTTCAGTTCTAGATGTTACACCAGGAGAGTTGTTTGAATACAGAAAGGAGTGATAAATATGGAAGAGAAACCTAATTATTATTCTATTTTAACTGCTGATGTTAGATATGACAAAGAACTTAAAGCTAATGAAAAATTATTATTTAGTGAAATTACAGCATTGGCAAATAAATATGGATATTGCACAGCAAGTAATGGTTATTTAGCTGATTTGTATGATGTAAAGAAGACAACTGTTTCACATTGGCTAATTCATTTAAAAGAAAAGAACTATATAAGAATTGAAATTGAGAGAAATGACAAAAAAGAAATAATCTCAAGAAAAATTTATCCAGTTTCTACCCCTATTGCTCAAAAAAGCAATAGGTATAGTACAAATGAGCAAGACCCTATTGCTCAAAAAAGCAAAGGGAATATTACAAGTATTAATAATATAAATAGTGAAGTAGATAAAGAGAATAAGAAAGATAGATTTGATTACGATAAATTTATTAGTTGGTTTAATGAAATAACTGGAAGAAGCTTTAGTAGCAAAGCATTATTTAAAAAATATATTAATGCAAGATTGAATGAAGGTTTTACTAAAGAAGATATAGCTAAGGTAGTTACATTTAAAGCTGGTAAGTGGAAAGATACTGAAATGAAAGAGTATTTAAGACCTAATACATTGTTTGCATTAAGTCACTTTGATAACTACTTACAAGAAGCAAAGGAAGGCTTGCCTGAACCACAAAAAAAGAAAAGTAATACCAGTTCCGCCCGCCGCCCAGAGCGAACAGAAGAAGAGGAACGATTGTATCAACTTAGGTTATATGCATCTGAACATCCAGAAATATATGAAAGTGATACTGAAGGAAATAGAGCTATAAGAGAGGAGTTAGAAAGACTTGAACGAAATAGAGTTAAGGGTGGTAGAAGCCCTACTGAATAAACCTGATTTAGCAGATAGTACATTCATTAACTATGAGTGGTTTGAAGATATCAGATTAAGAAACATTGTAGAAGCTATTCAAAAATTAGAAGTTCAAGAGCGTACTCTGTTTAATATCTATTCTGAGATGACTAATGACGGAAGTATCGAATATAAGCATTTAGTAGATTTGCAAGGTCAATTTGTAACGGATGCTAACTTTGACAATGACGTTAAGTCACTACACAAGATGTATGCTCAACGTAATTTAGAACTTAGTATGGATGTTTACAAGCAATCACCAAGAAAACAGGAATTAGCTAATCTATCAGAAGCAATCTCTGAGTTATCCAAAATTGATGAAGAAGATGATAACGGAGAACTTGAAGGAGCAATTGAAGAACTTCAGGAAAGATTAGCAACTAATCAACCAGCAGGAATTAAAAGTTTTAGAAGACTAGATGATTTATTAGCTGGTGGTTTGTATGGGTCTATGCTTTTTACAATTGGTGCTAGACCTGCAGTAGGTAAGACGGCTTATGCGGTTAATCTAGCATATCAAATTATGATGAATGATCCAGAAGTTCAAGTTGATTTTTTTACCCTTGAAATGAACAAACGTGAGATGCTTAATCGTTTCATTTCTAGGAGTGCAAATGTTGATAGCCAAAAATTGAAAAATCCGTCAAATAGCTTAGATATAGCTTTTAGTTCTATGGTAACAAATGGAATTGAGTGGGTAAGAAGTCATAAGTTGAGAATATATGATAGGATCCTCAATCTTGGTGGAATTCTTAGCGTGATTAGAAAGAATGCATCTAAAGCTAAACCTAATAAGTATGTAGCAATCATTGATTATATAGGGTTGGTAAAGGTTAATAATCGTCAAGATCGTTGGCTACAAGTAGGTCAGATAACACGAGAATTAAAAGTAATTGCTAACGAATTTAATGTGCCAGTTATAGCACTATCACAATTAAATCGAGAATCTGAGAAACGCAAGGAATTATTATTATCTGATTTACGAGAATCAGGAAGCATTGAACAAGATAGTAATGTGGTTGCTTTTTTATACAGACCTGATGAAGAAAATAAGTCAATAGTAAGGCTATCAGTCAAGAAAAATCGTGAAGGTCAACTTGGAGATATAGATTATTATTTTGACGGAAAGTATATGTTCTTTAAAGAGGATAGTGAAACTATATGAGTTATATGGATTATAACGAGTTTCAGGCAATCATGCTTGAAAATAGCTATCAACAATCAAAAGCAGTTGAGGTTTATTTAAATAAAGCGTCCTACTATATGAGATTAATAAAACGAATAGTAGAGAATACAGCAGATAAACAATCAATTGTAAAAGTAAAAATGGAAAAGTTTATCAAGATGTATAACGACAAAAGAATTGAAGCAGTATGGGATGCGATTTCAGTAGCTGAATTAGAGAAGCTGCAAGGATGGAAATTCATTGAAGATGGTGAAATGTTTATTTTAAATCTGCAGATTAAATATCAGGGAAAACTAAAAAAAGCTACTGAATTTGAAAAGAAACAAGTAGAGTTAGCAACTCTTTATGAACAAGCGTACAAGAAACAGTTAGTTAAGGAGAATTAGAAATGAGTTTAAATTTTTATAGTGAGATCGATAGTTTACAAGTTACAAACAAAGATGAAGTGGTTATCAAGATAAAGACATCAGGTTCTAATTTGGATAAACAAATTGATGAGTTAAGAACGTTAAAAAATGATGGCGCAGTACGTATCATGATTGAATCTGCAATTGTACATTATACGGTTCAAAAAGATATTGAAACTGGAGAAGATGTAACTACTTATGAAAAAGATTCAAATGGTGTTTGGCAAGGTAAACCTAATGGACAATCAGCGTTGAATTTAGGCTTGGATCAAGTAATTAATCAAGATGAAGATATTACAGCAGATATAGTTGATAAATTCTTAATTCAAGAAAAATATGAGAATGAATCAGGTTTCAATGTACGACAAGCATTATTAAAAATCAGTGATGGTTTTACATTTGATGATATTGCTAAAGATATGAAATTAAAAAACACAACTGAACTAGTTAAGAAGTTAAATGAAGCACGTATGCAATATGCACCAATGGCTAGAGTATGGTTTGAAGAATCGAACAAGCAAAGAAAGGCAGAGTAATATGGGAATTAATATCAAATTAGACGAAAAATATTATATTACTGATAATAGTTACAATACGGCTATTTTAGCTAAAAAATTAGGAGTTAATAAAAACGGTAAACAAGCAGAAAAGAGACGTTATTTTCCTGACTTTGGAAGAGCAATTGTAGCATGGGCTAGAGAAACTGGGAAAAGCGGAGAGAACGTTACAAGTTTTCAAAAAGCTGCTGAAATTTTTGATAAGAAAATAGAAGAAGCAAAGACTGCTATCAATGAATCGTGCAGTATTTCTTACGAAAAAGGCAAGAAAGATGGAAAAGAAGAAATTATCCAAAAGTTTGAAGAAAAACATCACGTTAGAGGAGCGTCAAAATGAACCATACAGCAAAAAAAGTAACGGTTGGTAGTTTTACTTTTGATAGTCAAAAAGAAGCTAAATTCTATGAAAATTTTATCCAGAATAGCGGGTATAAATACGAAGTTCATCCCAGTTACGTAATTAAAGATAAAGTAGCTATAGGCGGTGTGAATCTAACTAGAATCAGCTATACTCCAGATTTTGTAATTTTTGATAATTACGGAAAAATCAAACATGTATATGATGTGAAAACCAGCATTAATACACAATTTGGAGCTGATACTGCTGCCAAGCTTAGATTTAATTTGTTTGCTAGAAAGTACGGTGTGCCAGTTGAAGTAGTAGTACCACGAGCTAATGACTTTAAAATGAAAATCTATGGATTGACTAAAAACGTCAACACAAGGCACGAGCGAACTAATCGCAAAGGTAAGCGAATAGTTGAGTTCTATGACGTGATGCAAAGTGTTGATTATGATGTAACAGATTTTATAGGAATTTAAAAGGAGATCTAAAAATGGAAATTGAATATAAAAATGAAGATTATAAAAACAAAGAAAGTATTTATAAAGTTGGAAATGTAATTGAATATAGAGGGGAAATTTATTTAGTGTGTGAAACTCCTTTAGCGCTGGGTGAAAGAAAGTATTTCCTTGTCTCCTTAAAAACGTCCAAAGTATCATCATTGATGTTCAAAACATTAGAGAAACTAGAAGAAAATATAAGGAGCGTGTCAGATAGATTAGTCAAAGCTAAGTTGACAGTTGATTACAAGTTAGATGGAGATGAATAAAGTGAAGATAATGAGTAAATTATTAGGTTGGTTAATGATTATTTCAGTTTTTGCAATAGTCATAACAACAATTATAAGTGCATTCCATTTTGATGATTACTTACTTCAATGTTTTCTATACGAAATATCAATATTTTTGATTTCATTTATTCAAAAGATATGTTTGATGCTGAATTGTTAGAAAGAAAGATTAAAGAAGAGATGTGGAAACTTGAAGAGAAAGAATTAAACAGGAGCAAGAGCGATGAAAACACTTAGTAAGTTATTAACTTGTTTACTGGTTATTACAATTTTTGCAAATACCATAACGTTTGTTTTAGGAATTTTTTATTTCTTTGATTTTGAAACATTTGGTATGTGGCTTATGGAGTTGGTTGTGATCTTTATTCTAACCTATGCTAAAGCAAATGTTGATTGTTATGTAGATCAGTACGAGTCACAAGAAAACAAAACTAGAAGAAGCAATAAATAGTAATTAAAAAATATTACCACGTATTAGTGGTAATTATGTGGGTATACGTTAATGGCAGACTGCCAGAATCTCCATTCTGGAAGTGCGGGTTCGAATCCCGTTATCCGCTTTAATATCGATATTAAATTAAAGTTAATGGAGTTGATGATATGGTTAGGAACAAAATGGAAGATTTGAATAATATTTTGTTTGAACAATTAGAGCGTTTGAATGATGATAGCTTGAATTTAGATGAAGAATTAAAACGAGCTAAAGCTATCAGTAATGTATCAGATAAACTTATTCAAAGTGCTGATTTATCATATAGAGTTATGAAATTACGAGCTGATATAACTGGAGATATAGAAACACCTGATGTATTGGAGGCAAAGCATGTCAAAAAGATTGAGTCCAAAGATAATTAATTGGTTAAAAGTCAATGTTCCAGGTAGACCGTGGAAAGAAGTATTTGAGTTATTTCAAAAAGAATTCCCTGATTTTGTTTGGACTGTGGATGCTATGAAAAATGCATGCTATCAACGTAATATTCGTAATGGTATTTTAGTAAGTCCTGAGTCTAAAAAATATTGGTTCAAAAAAGGACATAGTGTTCATAATGAAAAACCTTTAGGTAGTGAATTTAAAATTAAGGGATATGTGATGGTTAAAGTAAAAATGGATGGTTCTAGATATGATAAATGGAAACCTAAGCAAGTACACATTTGGGAACAACATAACGGTCCATTACCAAAAGGATATATTATCACATTCATAGACGGAGATAAGTCAAACCTAAATATTAATAACTTGGCTTGTATTAAAAAGAGTGTGAACGGTGCAATGAACATTAAAAGTTTACGTTCAGAATCGCCAGAATTATTCAAAGTTAGAGTAGCTCAGATTGAACTAGATCAAAAGATTAAAAGGATAACTAAGAATTTAGGAAGTGATTAATTTGGGTAGGAGAAAGAAAATATTATTCACTGATTATTTCATAAACTTGGTAGACACGTATAAATTGAATCAAGTAGGAGAAAGAACGTATAACAAATATTGTTTAACTCACAGACACTTGAAGAAAATTTGTCCTGACTTGTATTTACAGGACATGAACGCAAATGATTATCAACAAATCTTAAATGAGTTTGGTAAGACTCATGAGAAAGCTACTATAACAGATTTCCACCGTCAATTAGCTTGGGCTTTAAAGAGAGCTTATAACGTTGACGGATTAACAGATAGAGATGTTACTTATGACGCTCAAATTCCTAAAGGTGTAGTAACCAATAAGAAGAAACCTAAATTCATGGAACTTGATGACATGAAGAAGTTAGTAAATACTTTAAAACATTTGAATTCATCTTATGCACATTTCTTTTTGATTTTACTAAAAACAGGTTTAAGATTTGCTGAATTACTAGGAATAACATTAGAAGATATTGATTTTGAGAAGAAAACAATATCTATTAACAAGACTTTGGATTATAAGAAAGGTGCTTATGATGAAAATTTTTCAAGAAGATTTAAAAGCACTAAAAATAAATATTCGGTTAGAACAATTCCAGTAGATGATGCAGTTATATACATGTTTTGGAGAAATGCTAAAGGTGCTGATAAAGATGAAAGTATCTTTGGGTCAATTAAAGGATTCCAATATAATTCATCACTTAATAACAAACTAGAACAAACTTGTAAATATGCAGGAGTTCCAGTTATAACTTTGCATGGATTAAGACATGAGCATGCTACTTACTTAGTTAGTCAAGGTATTGATAGTCGTGCTGTTGCTGAAAGGTTAGGTCACGTTGACGATTCGGTAACTAGAGAAGTTTATATTCATAGACTGGAAACGGAAAGGGTTAGAGATAATCAACAAATTATGAGGAGTGTTTCTAAGATATGACAAAATTTAGAGAACCAATAAAGGGTAAAGATCCAGATTTTAAAATCATGCCTTCAAGAGCGGAAAATTTTTGGGTAGATAGATTTGAACAAATAAAATCAATAAATCCTAATTTTGAAATGACTACTGACGATGAAAATATGCGTAAATCATCAATAATCAATTTGAAGTGTAAGACTTGTGGGTTTTCCGAAAATCTAAGATTACAATCTTTATGGATAAATAAAGATAGGCAATGTAAAGGATGCAAGATACAAAACGATAGGCTAAAATTCAAGGAAATTCAAGCAAACAACCCTAATTTTGAAATGACGGCTGATGATTACGTTTTAGAAAATTCAACAAAAATCAACATAAAATGTAAGACTTGTGGTAATACAAATCAAATAAAATTTAATTCACTGTTATTAACTCCGAATAGGAAATGTATTTATTGTGAAAAAAACTAATGGTTTAAGGGGAGCAAATAATGAAATTTGATGTAAAAACAGTTAATGGAATTTTAGAAATAGATGACGCTTTTAAAGCTCCAACAAAAATGATGAATTTAATGCTAGATCCTAAAAAGCGTAAAGAAACGTTTGAAAAATTTTTAGAAATCGAAACTGATATGAGTTATGAATGGTTTCAAGAATATTTTGGCGATGAACAAGCAGAAAGAAAGTCAAAGAAACAGGACTTTACACCTAGTTCAATTTCTAATTTAGTTGCTCAATTAGTTGGGAAAGGCAAGAGCACTTATTACGAGCCTGCAGCAGGTACTGGCTCAATGCTAATTGCTAAATGGTGGAATGATAGATTAAAGAATCCATTATATAAGCGTCCAGATACTGATAATCCACTAATTAAGTTCCTAACATCTCCAATCTTTACCTATGACCCACGAGCATATTGGTATCAAGCAGAAGAATTATCTGATAGAGCAATTCCGTTCTTAATTTTTAACATGGCAATCCGTGGAATGAACGGTTCAATAACTCAGTGTGATTCTTTATCAAGAAAAGCTACTAGAGCATTTTTTATCAGAAATGATACAGATAATTATTTAGGATTTTCAGAAGTAATTGAGTTACCTAAAAACCAAGAAGTAGCTGAATTATTAAATGTTCATTGGGATTGAGAAAAAGACATTTAAAATGAATCGATTTGTAACGATTGGAAAAATTGAGCTAAAGGAGCATGGAAGAATGAACGAAAACATTAAAAATATGGTAGAAGAACTCAAGCATGAGTTTCCAGACTTAAAAGAAGACATAGATTTAATTATTTATGATGAAAAGATGAATGGATATTTCTTTGATGATGAATTTAAAGAAAAAATGCTTTATAAGCTTTGGATAAACTATAAAGGAATTTCTGTAGGAATTGTTAGAGCTAACCTTGAAGATAATTTGTTTTATATTGAATCATGCAGTTATATGAACCAAGAAGATTTAGTGCTTTTTTCCAAAATAATAACCATAATATTCAAGCATTTAAACAAGATTTAATTTGAAGAATATACAGGGGACTAGAAAATGAAAATACTAGATGCATGTTGTGGATCAAAAATGTTTTGGTACGACAAAGAAGAACCGCATACAACTTACATGGATATTCGTAATGAAGCGTTGGCCTATACTGATCGAGATACTGTAAGAGAAGTTGCAATCAATCCAGACCTAGTGGCCGATTTTAGAAATATACCATTTGATGACAATAGCTTTGATTTAGTCATATTCGACCCACCACACTTGATCCACGTTGGAGATAATTCTTGGTTGGCCAAGAAGTACGGAAAGTTGGATAAAAATACGTGGACACAAGATTTAAAATTAGGCTTTGACGAATGTATGAGAGTACTAAAGCCTAACGGAACAATGTTGTTTAAATGGAATGAAGAACAAATCAAAACAAAGGATGTATTTGAAGTGTTTGGACAACAACCAATTTTAGGAGATAAACGCAGTAAAACTAGATGGAGTGTTTTTATTAAAAAGCATGCGAAGTAGTGGAATTTTAACGCTTTGACGGAGAAAAAGTCTTACCACCAACAACATGGAATCCGGTCAAACAAATCACAGATTATATTGAGACCTTATTTAGTGCAGATGACATCATATCATATGTGAATGATGGATATAAACACGAGCAAGGAGATCATGAGAAATGGCTACCTAACAGGGGTGTTTATACAAAAACTGCAGGTCAAATTATAGATGAGTTACGTAAAAGTAACGGCGATGTTGGAATGGTGTTGGGAGATCCTAACGTTGAAATGGGAGCTTGGATCAGGTTCAATCCCTTAGACGGTAAAGGGATAACTAATGAGAATGTTGTTGATTATCGTTATTCATTAGTTGAAAGCGACAGTATGTCGATTGAACAACAATACGAAGTCCTAAAAAAGCTAGAATTGCCAATCGCAGTGTTGGTTCATTCTGGTGGTAAAAGTC
>OGKM01000015.1_pt1 | contig 154465 bp, 139 predicted proteins | sample 1572501 | NCBI WGS metagenome assembly OGKM01 (sample SAMEA2582154, study PRJEB24529) | metagenome | biome: Human gut stool | place: China | collected 2011
GCCAAATAAAATTTCAAAAACAGTCTTAAAAATGCAAGCATTTTATACCTGTTTTATGAAATTTTGCTTGGCTCTGAACAGTTACATTTCCTATAAGCAAATTTCGGCAGTCCGCCTTCTTCCGGTACTTTTACAGAACCCTGGATGAGAGGTAGTGCATAGTCAATGAACTGCTGTCCGATATCGGAACCATTTCCTGTGATCCAGTCTAAAGGAACTGTTTTCTCCTGATTACAGATGAGATTTACATCTTCCGGAGCGTAAGTAATGTGGTAATCCGCATCGTCTGTACGGTGGAAGGCAATCATCATTCCTGTTGTTCCCTTCAGTGCAGTCTGTACACCGAAAGAACCGGAAGCAATCGCTTCTTTCTCGTCTGTCGCAGAGAGTATAGCGGAAGAACAACGCTGGTTGACATTGAGTTCGATAGAACGAACTTTTACGCCAAGGCGGTCTTTCACGAGGTTTTCCAGATATTTTCCGGAGCCTGTCAGCATTTTATGTCCGAATGTGTCTACGCCTACATCACTTGCAAGCTCGCAGACAAACTTACCGTTTCCATCATTAATTCCTTCGGAAATGCAGACAACCAGGTTGGAAGTATGCTCGAAAGCTTTCTGAACATCTGCAAGGAACTGTTCCTGATCAAATGCAACTTCCGGAAGATAGATGAGAACCGGATTGTCGCCTTCGAATTTACGGGCAAGGACACTGGCAGCGGCCAGCCATCCGGCATGACGTCCCATGATCTCAACGATTGTAACGGATTTTTTATTATCATAAACAGAAGCGTCGATCGCAATCTCACGAACAGTGGATGCTACATATTTGGCAGCACTTCCGAATCCCGGTGTATGGTCTGTCAGGACAAGGTCATTGTCGATCGTCTTAGGGATTCCGATGAAACGGATCTCGCTGTTTACAGTCTCAGCATAGCGGGAAAGCTTGCTTACTGTATCCATGGAATCATTTCCACCGATGTAGAAGAAGTAGCCGATATTGTACTTCTCAAATTTCTCAAAGAGCTGCGGATAGACAGCGTCTGTCAGGTCTTCCGGAAGTTTGTAACGGCAGGAACCAAGATAAGATCCCGGTGTTGTCTTGATCAGTTCAAGCTCACCGTTCACTTCTAAAGGTTTCATATCCATCATATTCTCATTCAGGAAACCTTCGATTCCGTTGATCATTCCATAAATTGTTCCAATGACATCCTCACGATTCAGTGCTTCGTAAACAACCCCATAAAGGCTGGCATTAATAACTGCGGTTGGTCCGCCGGACTGTCCGACGATTGCATTCTTCTTCATAAAGTTTCTCCTTTGGTTTAAGTTGAGATAGTCGATTTCTGTTGTCAATATATTCTAAGAACTCAATAATATATTAATGATTCGTTATTACTATAGCTGAAAAAAAGAAAATTTACAACAATAAGTCGAAAAGATGATATAATGAGCGTAAAAGAAAAGGAAGCGACGCCGTAGGCGGCATTTACTTTTCTTACGCCATTATCGAATGAACAGCCTGTGTAACAGGCGGTAGAGCGCGGTTAGCGCGGGTTCATGAGATAGTCAAACGTAAAAGAAAAGGAAGCGACGCCGTAGGCGGGCATTAAAAAATGGAGGTTAAACAATGAAATATATTTCATTTGCAATTCCATGTTACAATTCAGAAGCATATATGGAAAAGGCAATCAATTCCATTCTTGTTGGGGGCGAGGATGTTGAGATCATTGTAGTGAATGACGGTTCAAAAGACGGAACTCAGGAAATCGCAGAGCGATATCAGGAAAAATATCCGACGATCGTAAAAGCAGTTGCGAAACCGAACGGTGGACATGGAGATGCAGTGAACTGTGGACTGGAGCATGCGACAGGAAAGTATTTTAAGGTTGTAGATAGTGATGACTGGGTAGACGAGGAAGCACTGTTAAAGGTTCTTGACACAGTCAAAGGATTTGTAAAAGATGAGTCTGAAGTAGATATGGTCATTGCGAACTATGTATATGAGAAGGTTGGCATGACGCATAAGAAAGTCATTCGTTACGATAACGTTCTTCCGGAGAATCAGATTTTTAAATGGGAGGATATCGGACATTTCCGTCTGGATCAGTATATCCTGATGCATTCTGTAATTTACCGTACAGAGATGCTTAAGCTTTGTCAGTTGGAATTGCCGAAGCATACCTTCTATGTGGACAACATTTATGTGTATTATCCGCTGCCGCATGTCCGTACACTTTATTATATGAATGTGGATCTTTACAGATATTTCATCGGACGTGAGGATCAGTCAGTCAATGAGAAGGTGATGATCAGCAGAATCGACCAGCAGCTTTTCGTAACGAAGAAAATGATCTCCATGTATGAGCTTCGTCTGATCGGAAGCAAGAAGCTGAGAAAATATATGGTGAATTATTTGGCAATCATGATGACAGTTTCTTCTATTCTATGTATTCGCTCTAAGAAGAAAGAGAATCTCGAGAAGAAGAAAGAACTGTGGGCTTATCTGAAGAAAAAAGACTATAGGACTTATATGAAGATCCGTTATGGAATTCTTGGACAGACGATGAATCTTCCGGGAAGATCAGGAAGAAGAGTGTCTTCACTTGCGTATACGGTTGCAAGAAGATTGATCGGGTTTAATTAAATAAAAAAATTCCTATGAATATTTAGGACGGGTGAATGAAAAAAACAGTCATGACATATACTGATTTGGATGAATTTAGCTTTTAGAAAAGAGTAGAAGATCTGAAGAAAGGAAGTATATGACATGGCTGGTTTATTTTCAGAAAGCAAGACAAAACAAAATCTGATGCGTGCGTTCGCAGGAGAGGGACAGGCGCGAAACCGTTATACATTTGCGGCGGAGCAGGCACGGAAAGAAGGAAAACCTGCAATTGCAGACATTTTCTTATACACAGCAGATCAGGAGCGGGCACATGCGGGAAGATACTATGAATTGTTAAAAGAAGCATCAGGAACGAATATCTTTATTGATGGAAGTTATCCGGTAGATGAGACGAAGACTCTGGTTCAGCTGTTGCGTGCGTCAGAACATAATGAGCAGGAAGAGGCGGAGGATGTGTATCCGGCATTTGCAGATGTAGCGAAACAGGAAGGATTCTTTGAGGTAGCAGCAACATTTCAGCAGATTGCAGAGATAGAAGCAGCACATAGCCAAAGATTCCGTAAGATTGCAGACAGCCTGGAGAATAATACGTTTTATATGTGTGAAAATGCGGATGGAACAAAAAAATGGATCTGTACAAATTGCGGTCACATCTACGAAGGGAAAGAAGCACCCGCATTATGTCCGGTATGTAAGCACCCACAGGGATATTTTCTTCCTGGTTTTCTTGATTTGCACATTGGATTTTAGGCAATGAGGCATTTCAGAAGTTTTTGAAAAAACGGGCAGATTTATAAATGAAGAGGAACAGCAGGTGGCATGTGTATTGCCAATGGGCTTGTTCCTCTTTTATTATCTATATATTATGAAAGTTCCCTGTCCTTCCCAATAAAGAAAAGTGCAATCGTATCCGGTCCGACATGGCTTCCGGTACAGAAATCATAAGAAGTATTTATAAAATCACGCACTTTGATTTTCTGTTGGATCTTGTCCATGATGTAAAGCGAATCTTCATATGCATCTGCGTGTGCGATCCCGAGAATCTGCTTTTCTGGCTCTACAATGTTGTCACAGACCAGATTGACCAGTTCGTTCAGTGCGGATTTACGTCCGCGACAGTTCTTGTAAGAAACGATATAACCATCTTTGTTTCCACGTAAGATTGGTTTGATCTTAAGAACATTTCCGATGGTGGCAACGCTTCCTTTGATTCTTCCGGTGCGGGAAAGATATTTTAAATCCCCGACAGTGAAGACTCCGTTCATTTTTCCAACATAATATTCCAGAGTATCAGCGACCTCATCCACAGACATTCCTTTGGTACGCATCTCGCTTGCATAGACGGCAAGGATTCCCTGGGCAAGTGAGGCATTGAGAGAGTCGACCAGACGAATCTTGTGTTTCTCTCCGAATTCATCTAACAGCTCTTCCGAAGCTAATCTTGCGGAATTGTAAGTACCACTGATATTTTTACTCAGTGAGAAATATAATACATCCTGGTCTGCTTCGAGTGCGCTTCGAAATGCTTCCTCAAAGGCAGCAGTGCTGATCAGTCCGGTTTTGATTTCGCAGCCCCTGCTCATGGCCTGATAGTATTCGGTTCCTTTCTGACGTTCTTCCTCTGGTGAAAGATCCGGGTCAAAACAGGTAATCTCTTTGCCGTCAACAAGATTGACGAAAGAAATCACGTTAATATCGTATTGTTTTGCAGTTACAGCCGGCAGATTGGCTGCCGAGTCAACAAAAATCTGAAACATAGTATCTTTATCCTTTTATCCCTGTTTATTTTTGCAGTAAAAAATCTTAGAGCAATAATATAAATTCTAACACTGAATGCAAAGGAATGCAATTAAGAGAAAATAAAATCGATTTGCCTTAGTCTAGTAATAAAATTATAAAATTTTAGAAAAATAATAGAATCTATAAAAGTTAATAGAATGCAAAAAACAATAAAACTCATATAGTTTTTACATTGCGATGCAAAAACTATTGAATATTATTGCTTTTTACATTATCATAGGTGAGACGATGTGGAAAATCAATACTATTGGAGATTTATCAAGATTATCTAAAACAGCATGGCGTGGACGAAGAGCAGAATATTGCAATTAATTTTGAAGATCTTGATTATGAGGAACTGACAGAATATAAGTAACTACAGCGACTATATGTAGTCGCTGAAATAAATACCGTAGTTTCGGGGCTTTCAGCCCAGTGACCACGAGTTTTGAGAGGAGAAAAGAACTTATGAAAAGAGGAAAAAAGATTCTGGCGCTCTTTCTGATCATTACAATGCTCCTTCCATTTGTAATGAATATTCCGGCAGAAGCGGCAGAAAAAAGCAAACAGTTAGATGTTTTGTTTACGCATGACACACACTCTCATTTAAACAGCTTTTCAACAATTGTAGATGGAGAACAGAAAGAAGTCGGCGGATTTGCGAAGCTAAAGACTCTGATTGACGAGAAGAAGAAAGAGAATCCAGATACACTGATACTGGACGGCGGTGATTTTTCAATGGGGACGCTGATCCAGACAGTTTATGATACCGAAGCAGCAGAACTTAGGATGCTCGGATATCTCGGATGCGATGTGTCAACTTTTGGAAATCATGAATTTGATTATCGTTCCAAGGGACTGGCAGACATGCTGACAGCGGCGAAGAATTCCGGCGAGATGGTACCGAGTCTTGTCGTGTGTAATGTTGATTGGGACAGCATGGAAAAGAACGGATTAAGTGAAGGGCAAAAACAGATCCAGTCAGCATTTGAAAACTATGGCGTAAAGGATTATGTGGTTGTTCAGAAAGGTGATGTAAAAATCGCCGTAGTGGGCGTGTTTGGAGTAGATGCCCTGAAGTGTGCACCAACCTGTGAATTATTATTTAAAGATCCGGTTGAGTCAGTTAAGAAAACGGTAGAAGAGATTAAGAAGAATGAAAAGGTAGATATGATTGCCTGTGTGTCTCACAGCGGAACCTGGGAGGATGAGAAAAAATCAGAAGATGAGATCCTTGCAAAGGAAGTACCGGATCTTGATCTGATCATCAGCGGACATACACATACCGAGTTAAAAGAGCCTATTCAGCACGGAAATACTTACATTGTATCCTGTGGAGAATACGCAAGAAATCTTGGATCACTTTCCATGACACAGAAACAGGATGGTCGTTGGGAGATGACTTCCTATGAGTTGATTCCGGTATCTGAAGATATTGAGCCGGATCAGGCGACACAAGAGCGGATCGATGCGCTGATGGATACAGTAGATACTAATTATCTGACGAATTTCGGATATACAAGAGATGAAGTTCTTGCCGAGAATGATGTCGAATTCAACAGTCTCGGAGAAATGGAGACGAAGCATGAAGAACTGAATCTTGGAGATATTATGTCTGATTCGTATATCTATTCTGTAGAGCATTCAGAAGACTATAATGGAACGCCGGTGGATGTAGCTGTTGTTCCAAGCGGCTGTGTGCGCGACACATATACGAAAGGAAATATCACTGTAGAAGATGTATATAATTCATTTTCACTTGGAATAGGAAAAGACGGACTGGCAGGATATCCGCTGATTGATGTTTATCTGACTGGTAAAGAATTGAAACTGGCAGCAGAAGTAGACGCTTCGGTTTCCGATTTTATGACAACTGCAAGATTATATTGCAGCGGGCTGAATTTCACATTCAATCCGCATCGAATGATCTTGAATAAAGTAACAGACTGTTATCTGACAAGAGAAGATGGAGAGCGAATCGAGATCCAGGATGACCAGTTATACCGAGTTGTGACGGATCTTTATACCGGACAGATGCTTGGCTCTGTAATGGAAATGTCTTATGGTCTGTTGAAGATCGAGCCGAAGGATAAGGATGGTAATCCAATCGAGAATCTGGAAGATCAGGCAATCATGGAAGGCGATAAGGAGCTGAAAGCATGGGATGCGATCGCAAGATATATGAAGTCTTTTGATGATACAGATGGCAACGGCATTTCAAATGTGCCGGAGTATTATGAGACGACACATGGACGTAAAGTTGTAGATGAAAGCAGAAATGTGATCGATCTCGTGAAGAATCCGAATAAGTTTTCAGTGATGATCGTTGGTATCGTTCTGGTCCTTATTCTGATCATTATTCTGTTGGTAGTATTGATTCGAAAGTTAATCAAGAAGAGACGAAGAAAGAAAAAATAGAAGATTGAATTTATAGGAGCAGCGGCTGAAAATGGAAGTTTCAGCCGCTGCTTTTCTTAAAGCAAAACATTAATTCAGTCTTTTGATAAAAGATAATGGTGTCATGTGATATTTGGATTTAAAGGCTCTGTGAAAATAAGAAAGATTATGAAAGCCAACGGAGAGTGAGACTTCCAGGATGGAAGTTTCTCCATGTTCAAATAATTCTACTGCTTTTTCGAGCCGGACATTATTAATATATTGGATGCAGGTCATGTTCATATGCTTTTTGAAAAAACGCATAAAATGATATTCACTGAAATAGCAAAGCTCTGCGAGTTCGGAAATTGTGAGAGGCTCGGCATAGTGGAGATCGATATAATCGAGTACATTTTTCAGCTTATCTGAAGAAGCAGAAATAGTTGCAGACTCCGTGGTGCTATATTGAAGTAGGAGAAACAGTGCCTGCAATAGGACTGATTTCAGGGCAATTTCATATCCAAATGTTTGTTCCGTATAGAGTGAAGCCATTTTTATAAAGCATTCATGAAGAGAATGATGTGCAGGGTGTGTGGATGAAATATGATAAGGCAAGGTCAATTCATGATTTATCATAGGTGTAAGATAACGGGTGGAGCATATATCTGTTGCATTTCCCCCTAAAAAGTTAACATGAAACACATAGGTTTCTGAGCAGAAATTATCAGTTCCATTCAGGCGGATCGAATGTAAAAGCAGTGGTGGAATGAATAACAGATCACCTTCATTTACTTCATACTCGACTAAATCAATTTGATAAATACAGGAACCTTTTGTTATCAAAGTGAGTTCTGCTTCTTCGTGCCAGTGAGTCATAATGACCGGGGAATTTAAGTTAAGTTTTGTAATATATTTTTGGATCGGAAAGAATACTTCTCCATGTTTTGCATTTTCTTTTTGCTCTAATATGAGTGAATGTGGAACGTTCATTCGGATCTCCTTCTAAAATAGCAGTATTGTGTTATATAATGAAAAAATAATGCAAGAATTCATACGAATACAATCATATAATAGCAGTATAATACAGAAGATGGGAACTGGCAATACGGTTACATCAGTGAGTGGCAAATAAAATGATATGAAAGAGGATGATAATATGGAAAAAAAGTGGTGGCATGACAAGGTAGCATATCAGATATATCCGAAGAGTTTTCTTGATACAAATGGAGATGGAATCGGAGATTTGAGAGGTATCATATCGAAACTGGATTATTTAAAAAAGCTTGGAATTGATATTATATGGTTATCACCGATCTATAAATCACCATTTGTAGATCAGGGCTATGACATTGCAGATTATTATGCAATTGCCGAAGAATTTGGAACGATGGAAGAATTTGATGAATTGCTGGCGGAAGCGAAAAAGCGAGACATGCATATTATCATGGATCTGGTAATCAATCATTGTTCTGACAAACATGAATGGTTTCAGAAAGCATTAGCGGATCCGGAAGGAGAATATGCGGATTATTTCTATTTCCGAGAAGGAAAGAATGGAAATCCGCCGAGTAATTATCGTTCTTATTTTGGCGGAAGCTGTTGGGAACCGGTGCCGGGAACGGATAAATATTATTTTCATATGTTCGCAAAGGAACAGCCAGATCTGAACTGGGAGAATCCGAAATTAAGACAGAAACTCTATGATATGATCAACTGGTGGCTGGAAAAGGGACTTTCCGGTTTTCGAATCGATGCGATCATTAATATCAAGAAAGATCTGAAATTTCCTGATTTTGAACCGGATGGGGCAGATGGCATGGCCGGCTGCTGGAAAATGGTTGAAAGTGTAGATGGTGTTGGAGAACTTCTGGAAGACTTAAAGAAAAATACATTCCAAAAATACGATGCATTTACAGTGGGAGAGGTCTTCAATATGAAAGCGGATGAATTACCGGAATTTATTGGAGAAAACGGACATTTCTCAACAATATTTGACTTTAGTGCACATTGTCTTAGTGATGGAGAACATGGATGGTATGATGCTCCGAAGATGGAATTTTCTAAATGGAGAAAAGCAATCTTCCAGTCTCAGATGGAAACACAGAAGTATGGATTTAAAGCAAATATTATAGAGAATCATGACGAACCGAGAGGTGTGTCAAGATTTCTTCCGGCTTATGCCCAGACACCGGCGGGAACGAAGATGCTTGGTACGGTTAATCTTCTTCTCAGAGGAATTCCTTTCATTTATCAGGGACAGGAAATAGGCATGAAAAATGCGAAGTGGAACAGCATTGACGAATTCGATGATATCAGTACAAAAGACCAGTATCAGATTGCCCGGAAAGCCGGATTATCTGACCGGGAAGCAATGGAAGCTTGTAATCGGATGAGCCGTGACAATGCGAGAACACCAATGCAATGGACAAGTGGGGAGAATGCCGGGTTTACAAAAGGAACGGCATGGTTAAAGACAAATCCTGATTACAAAGAGATCAATGTCGAAGATCAGGAAAACAATCCGGATTCTGTTCTGAATTATTATCGAAAGTTAGTAGCACTGCGCAAATCAGATGACTTTAAAGCCGTATTTACATATGGAGAATTCATTCCGGAACATGAAGAAATGGATGACATCCTGGCATTTTATCGAAAAGACGCGGCGAAATGGATTCTTGTTGCAGCTAATTTCGGAACAGATGCAGCAGGCATTGAGTTAAAAGGTGATGTGAAAAAGGTATTGTTGTCGAACCAGAAGGACGAGACAGTAAATTATACAAAGAAGAGGCTGAATCTGAAAAGCTGTGAGGTGGTTGTCTTAGAGATGGAAATGGAATAATCTGCTGAATTACTTCATAAAACATAGAAATAAGAGATGAAGTAAGGTTGCAGCTTTCATGAGCCAGAAAATAGAAAATCAATTGAATCTTGCATTAGATATCACAGAAGAAGAACGTCAGAAAAGCGAGAGTCTGGATATCGGGTATGATCCGGAAGAAAAAGAATGGGAATTGATCGTGAAGTATTCCGAGACGTTAGAGCGAGTAAGAACACGAGCTGTTTATGTGACGGAACTGACAGGTGGATATGCCATTATCCAAATAAAAGAAAGTCAGATAAAAGAACTGGCAGCATTTCCAGAAGTAGAATTTATAGAAAAACCAAAAAGTTTATATTTTCAAGTAGAGAATGGAAGGCGTGTGTCCTGTATTGATGAAGTACAGGCTGCGCCTTCTTTTTCTTCGATTGGGCAAGAGGGGTTAGAGGATAATCAGCAGAAAAAACAGTCGTTTCCACTGCTGGGAAAGGGCGTATTGATCGGAATTGTAGACAGTGGGATTGATTATGAAAATCCTGATTTTAGAAATACAGATGGAACGACAAGAATTCTTGCTTTATGGGATCAGACGATACAAAACGGTAAACCGCCGGAAGGATATCATATCGGAACAGAGTTCACTTCAGAACAGATAAATGAAGCACTAAGCATGGAAGTCAAGGAAGAAAGGTATCGTATTGTACCAAGCCGTGATACCAGTGGACATGGAACAGCAGTAGCCGGGATTGCGGCTGGAAATGGAAGAGGTAGTAAGAATGGAAAATATCGAGGAGTTGCACCCGAAGCAGGTCTGCTGATTGTAAGGATGGGGGGAGCAGGGGAAACAGGATTCCCAAGAACTACCCAGCTGATGCGAGGTGTGGATTATATCGTAAGAAAAGCGGAAGAGTTAAAAAAGCCGGTGGCGATCAATATCAGTTTTGGGAATACATATGGTTCCCATGAACCTTATAATTAAGGGAAAACATAAGAAAACACTGATATTTCCTGTGTTTTCAGGCGATTCAGTGCTTTACTCGGATTCATGTTTGGTTGTCATTTGGGTCTTATAATACTCGGTCAGGATCATGTTAATCTGCTGGGAACGTGTACGATAGTTCGCTTTCGCATCCTTATCAATCTCAGCAACCAGTTCTTTGGACAAAGTAGTATAGACCTGAATATTGTTGGAACTGATAGCCATGTGGCACCTCCGATTCAATTTAATAGAATTATTCTATCATACTTCTTCGGGAGGGGCAATGTGAACTGAAAATTGAAGAATTATTGTTACTGTAAAATTGGAACGGTCGTAAAGAAAATCTATGAATAGAGAACGATAAGAAAGGTAGAACAGACAATGAAGAAAACAATTTTTGAAGAGATGGGCGGTACTTATATCAGACATGGGGATTATCTTATCCCTGCTCTTACCTTACCGAAGGAAGAAGAACAAAGGGTTGTCGGTGTATGGGGACAAAGACATTTGCGGTATTTGAAGGAATACCGCAGATTGCTATATCTGAATATGCTTACAAGCGGCAGGCTGAATGGTTATTTGGCTGATATAGAAGAACAGGCACAGGAACGCTTTGAAAGACTTGTAGAACAGATGAAACAGGCACAAGGCATTACAGAACAGCTAAAGGTGGAAAATGTCTTGGAATGGATAGGAAGAATGAACAATATACAAGTATGTGCGAGGGAGATTGTGGATAAAGAGATAATTTATCAAGAATGAAATGTAAGATAAATAGTGTATAAAATGTAGCAGGGCATCATAAGATAAAATTGTAATTGCATTTTCCACATAGTTCGTGTAAAATGTAATTAGAAAAGCTGTGCATCAGCGGTGGGTTGACACCTAAAATCTGATACGTTTTCCGAACGAAGGTGTCGGAGGTTGGCAGGCAACGGAAAAACCTGATATTTTCCAGACGAAGGTGCTGGAGGTTGGCAGACAACGGAAAAATCAACCATGAGAAGGGAATGTTTAGTGCTGCGGCGTGAACATTCCCTTCTCTAAATTTTATGGGATAAGGATTAAGTTATGGACAAAAGACGTGAATTCAGATTATGACAAAAGCGGCACAACTATATAAAGAACATCTTGAGGATCAGAAGGTTTTGTTCCTATATGGCTTACCGAAAGAGGTGAATAAGCAATTACAGGAAAGTAATAAGATTTTGTCATCTGTACAGGGATATGAAGTTGTTTTCCATAGATACAATTTTTTACATTTGACAGGAGTTCGATTGAATAAAAAAGAGACAGCTTCTGCAATTCATTTTTACCAGAAATGCCTGGATAAGCGATTAACAGAAAATGATTTTGTTTTTGCAAAAGATGGCTCTACGGGGCAAAAATTGGATATATTGGAACGTATGATGCTTATTAAGAAAAACGTAACAATGATAGGAGAATTTACAGATCGAGGACCGAAATTATATACAGAAAAAGCTGCCGGGAATATATGTGGTTGTATTGGCTTCGTAAAAGATAAAAATACGAAATTAAATGTACCGAACACATTGCTGAAAAAGGACATCAGAGATGTAACAGCACAGCCTACATATAAAGTATTTGCTGTAATATCAAAACACTATACAGATGAGAAATATACAAATCTTGTAAAGATGGACAAAAGTATTGATTTGAAAGAGTGTTGTTTCTCAGAAACAATAGAAAATATGATAGATAGAGAAAATCTATAATGAAATAGAAAGAAACCATGCTACTGCTTTTTGTAACAGTATCATGGTTTTATTGTTTGTCGTCTATATTTTAAGTTGATTATTACTTTACAAAATTGGCAATGTTATAATTATCATTGATTTTAGAAGAAGGGAGTATCGAGGGAAATCAGTGAAACTGGTTTTGCAAGCATAGCGTTTGGATATCCAAACGCACTTTGGGAGAACTCCCAACCCCCTTTTGCTCAGTGGTTAGCAGTTTGTGAATTATTGGGATGAAGCAATATAACTGTTTTGAGAAAACGGGATATTTTTCATGTTATCAGTTTAAACATTATAGTTCCGTGTTGTGCGATTTTGCCTGGATTGAACAGGATGTTTTTTTCGCAATTCCTGTTTCCTCTGATATTCAAGTTCCCAGGTACGATGAGAGAAGCTATAGGGATCTTCCATATTGAGATCATCCACTTCATGGGTTGCGATATCACGATAGTGATAGTCATAATATTCACCAAAAGTACCTTTGAGCTGCTCAATCAGTTTCTCTCGGAAAGTAGGTCGTATCTGGATTCTGGCATCCAGTAATTCTGTATATTGCTCTGGTTTAGGCCGGAGTTTTTCCTCTTGGAAAGCGACAGCATCTTTTTCAAGCTTCTCTTTGAGAGCCATATCCTGAGAATCGAGAATATCCAGATTCTTATCCATCTGGTTATATTTATTGGAAAGACTCACCATATCTTTATCTGTGGAACATTCAGCCTGAAACAGCAGTTGTTCTTTGGCAGATTTCAGTTCCTCGATTTCTTCTGTTACGGTTGTAAGCTGCTGGTTTAACTTTATATGCTGGAAAGGATTTAGAATACTGGTTTTACTTTTTTGCACATTTAGTTCTTTCTTTTCAGTAACTTTCGCTTTGAGCTTTTTCTTAATGGTATCATATTTATTTAGGATAGGACGAAAATGCTGCATCCAGTCATGGATCACTTCTTTTTGCATTTCATTATGAAGTAAATGATATTGTGTAAAAATCATATGATTGCGGATTGCTTCTAATGTTTCTGCAATTACCGGAATAGATTTTTCGACAGCTTGAACCAATTTTTTTATCTGTGTTTTTAATTCCCGTAGTATTCTGTTATCCGCACGAATCTGACGGTTGATTTCACACCGGTCTGCTATCAAGCCTTTCTTTTCCATATTCTGGGCAATGTAGCCCTCATGGATGGTTGGCTGTTCGGTGATTCCCTGATCTGCAAAACTGCGGTGATCAATAGTGGTATTTATCTGATTAAGGGCAAGCATTTTATTTACGGCATCTGCCCAGTTTGCTCTCCAGAGGCAGAGCTGTTTCTCACTGTTCCATTGTTCGGAAATCGGGTTTTGTCTGCCATACCGGGTGCTTTTTGGATGTTTGTCGATACGTTCATAACCTTTCTCCTGTGCTGCCGAGGGAGTCAGATATACTTTCTTTTTTCCAGCTTTATAACGATACTGTTTTTCCCAGCCCTCTTTCTGAGCATCCTTAAATTCAGAAGCAGTAAATCCCTTTTCCTCTCCATCTTTGATGCATAGATATTCTTTTTCGGTTTTATACTGCCATGTTCCGTTTTCGTTTAATGGACGGACAGTAAGTAGAATGTGTGCATGGGGATTGTGACCATCTGTATCGTGAATGGCGAAATCGGCACACATTCCCATATCTACAAAATTCTTTTGAATAAAATTCTGAAGAAGAGAAATATTGCTGTCTTTATCCAACTCAATAGGGAGTGCGACAACAAATTCTCTTGCCAGTCGGCTGTCTTTTGTTTTTTCAGCAGCTTCTACAGCATTCCAGAGTTGCTCCCGGTTTTTCCATTCAGGCGGAGCCATAGGGGGAAGCATTACTTCCTGATAGATCAGTCCATGTTTTCGGGTGTAGTCATGCTGGATGCCATCGTAATCATTGTATATGCGGCTACAGCTCATATAAGCAGATGCAGCGACAGCAGACCGCCCGGTACCACGGCTGACGACCTTGGCTTGCATATGATAAATTGCCATATCTGGCACCTCCTTTCGATGTTGCCTGCAACAGCGGATAGCCCTCGGCAGAGCGCACGAGCCCCGTAGGGGATACCACCGCCCGATTTATCGGGTGGTGAGTAAGTGCGCCCTTCGGGAGTAGAACTTGTGCGTTTACATTCCCCTTAGCCGGATCATCAGCTCCCGCTTTAGGGTATCTAAATCCATTTCTTTAATATGGGGAGCAATGCTTTCCAGAATCGCTCCTTCTTGAATCAATCTGCGTGTTCTGGCATTACGTTCCTTTTTACGGTTTCTTGCTTCGATTCCTTCCAGTCTGTGTTTTGCCTGTAAAAGCACTTTTTCTTCTGGTGTCATAATTCTTTTATTTGCCATATCTGGCACCTCCTTTTTATGCCCGTATCCGGGCGATTTAGTTTTAAAATCTTGTGGTTTAGTACTATAGTTTTAGATAACTGACAGTGGCATGTCTCTGGTGATAAATAAGAAAAGAAAGTAGTACTACTGTCAGTGAAAAATAGTTATTGTGCGATGCTGCTTTGTTTCAACTCTGGTTTGAAGTGTGATTATCTAACAGAATTTTTTTCGTTTTTTTTAAATTAGCTGTTGCATTGTCCTGACGGATATTCCGGTTATTGATACGGATGGGAACACATCTCTCCAGAATCCGGTCATAAATTCGCTTGTGTGCGATATCAGCGGCGTTATTCAGCTCTGATAAAGTGAGATTGGTTGTTATGATCAGGGGCTTTTTACTGCGGTAACGGCTGTCAATCACATTGAAAACCTGTTCCAGTGCAAAGTCAGAGTTCCGTTCAATTCCGAGGTCATCAATGATCAGAAGGCTGTAGCGGTTTAAGCTGTGGATGAACTGATTCCTGTCTTCAAAATGCATTCCGGTAAGGGTATTCAGAATCCGGGAAAAGTTGGTCATCAGTACCGGGACGCCTTTTTCCAGAAGGGCATTGGCAATGCAGCCTGCAAAGAAAGATTTTCCAGTACCGACATCGCCCCAGATGAGAAGTCCGGAAGCGTTTGCTTTCATCTCTTCCCAGTTACTTACATAATTGTGTGCAAGTTTCATTTCCGGATTGATGCCGTTATCTTTGGAAAAGGTGTAGTCATAAAGTGATTTGTCCTGTAAGCCGCTGGTTTTGAGATGCTCTATTTCCATTCGCTTTTCATGAAGTTTTCTCTGGGCTTCCTCCTGTTCAAAGATCTTCTGCTGGCACTTACAGCGGATGGAAGGAATAAGAACCTTTCCCTGTAATTCATGCCTGCACTGTCTTGGCGTATTGCATTTGGAACAGTAGATCAGGTGATCTGTTTCGTTAAAATATTCATCAGACTGAAGCTCTCTGTTTGGTGTGATAGCTGTTGGTTTTTCTGTAAATGTTGTCATAATGTTTCGTATTCCTCACTTTCATAATTTCGTTGCCGGGAAACAGGATGATCCTGTCTTGCCCAACGGATGATGGTAGCTGCATGGTTTTGGTATTGCTTTCCGGTAGAAGCCATATAACCGGATAAGCGTTCCATATAGTCCTGCCAGTCAGGGATTGTCTGCCGGATATCTTCCAGCTCCGTCTCTGACAGAAAAACATTTTGAAATGTTCCATAGGGTGAGCGTGACTCTTTACTCCCTCTTATTGTTAAATGGTTCTTTTTTATCTCTTTCTTATTACTGGACAGTTTTCTGTCTGTATCAGGGAAAGAATCCTGTCTGTCAATAGGACAGTTTTCTGTCTGTCTTGAGGAAAGAATTCTGTCTGTATTGCTGAGGGTTTCTTTCGGGATTTTTACATAGATCCGATTAGGGTGTCCGGGTCCCTGCCGTTTTCGGAAGATAAGCTCTTGTTTTTCCAGTACTGCCAGAGCAGTTTTTACCGTCATCTGGCTTTTGTGGAGAACTTCTGCCAGTGCTTCAATCGTAAAGTAGAGGAACACATGACCATTTGTATCTGACCAGCCCTCATTTTTCTGGGAAAGCCTTGCACGGTCGAGCAGGATCATATAAAGCATTTTGGCAGTTTCGTTTATTTCCATGTCCAGAAGAAAACGGGGAAACATCATATAAGATGGCAGGCTTGTGTCTGCTGTCAGAAAGTCCGTCATGTGTTCACCTCCAATCACAATGGTTTATTCTCCAAGGAAATCCCAGTCTATATCACGATCCGGCTGTTCTTTTTCAGGAGCTGGAAAGGGCACCCTGATGGGGGATTCCCTTTCCAACATACCTGCAGTCAGTCCGGACAGAAAAATCGGCAATGACTGTTTCAGGCTGTGTTCCACTGCTTCTACAATCTGTTTCACAAAAAGTTCTTCCCGTTCCCTTGTTTCCAGATAGGGATCAGCCTGAGTGCGGTAGTAGCGGTCAAAATAATCGACCAGTGCAAGGGAGATTACCTGGCTGTAAGATTTAAAATTCTGTCTGTCCATCGTCTGTAAATATTCCCAGGCTTTCCGCTGCTGGTCTTTGTCCAGATTAAATCGCAGGTTTGTGTTGCGGATATGGTTCTGCATGGCTTATCCCCTCCTTTTCAGGCTCATATAAGCCAGAGATTCATAACCTTTGGCAGTGGCACAGATATCATCAAGGATGGTAACTCGTGCTTTGTCATACGTTCCAAAGTTACGGATCAGGCATCCACCGCCTCCGACCACATACAGGCGCATCAGGTCAGGATTGTATTCATATTTGCGGAGTGTGGCAAAAATATCTGTGACATACTGTCTGGCAACAGCAGTAATACAATCCAGATAAGGCGCTGAAATGTCAGCGGTTCCAAAACGTAGAATCTGCTCTACGGTGGATTCCTCAATCTTTACTCCGAATTTGTCCAGAACAGCGTTTTTAGCGGCAATCATACATTGGTTTACGCCGAACTTTTCTGTCCAGCACCGGCTTTCCTGAGCTTTCTTATTATTGATATACAGAATGTTCATGGTTCCGTTTCCGATATCTGCAAGAAGATTTGTCCCCTTGAAATCTCCAAGCCGGTTTACAATAGCCGGATATCCCTGTGGGTAAAGGCTGCATCCCACAAAACGGAGATGATACTCTTTGCTGTTAAATCGGTAATGGACTTCTGGATTCTGGAGCAGATAAGAACGGAAATCTTCTCTCTGGTTTCTGATCCATGTCAGAGGAAGCCCGGCAGCCAGGTGAACGTCTGCTTCACGGATAGAAAAGACATTCAGTTCCCTTGCAATCGCCATGAGAGTCAGAAGATAATATTCTTCGTCCATAGCTTTATCCGGGATAAATTCTTTGTGTCCTTCGCCAATCCGGTAGTAAATGCCGTTATATTCCAGAATATTCCCAGTGAAGATGGGTTCTGTTTCATAGGCTTTGATTCCGGTTGGTGTGACGGTATTTGCTGTTTTCATGTTGCCGTAGCCGTGATCTATAGCAATGATTTTTGTGTTTCTGAGTTTTCGCATAAAAAACACCTCCATTTTCGTATTGATTGATTCAGCAGGCTGTACCGGTGTGGTACTGCTTTGCTGTGAGATAAGCATACGAAAGTTGAAGGAAAAAGACATTGAGGGGAAATTGAGCTGAAATTGAAAAAATATACCTTTTATTATTATGGTGCTTGCTGATATGCAGTTTGCTGAGAAAGTAAACAAAATACTTTCTATAATTGTTAAAAAATTAGTTAGTCTGTCAAAAAAAATATTGTGAGAAAAGGAAGATTATGGTAAAATAGGCTAAATAAAAAAACCATTTGAAATGTAATTCTAAAGATAAGGAGGGGAATGATTTGTAATGAAATATAAAAAAGTCGTTGCAGTTCTGCTTGCTGTGGGATGTATTGGGCTTGTAGGAACTTTGGGATATTTTCTTGGACAAACAAATCAAAAAGAACCTGATGTAAAACAAGTAGTTGCCCCAGTTGATGAAACAGAAGACACGAAACAGGAATCAAGAAAAATTGCAGTAGTTAATCTTGATGAAGGGACAACTGTTGGTGGAGAGATTATTAATTATGCTGATAGGATATCAAAATTTCCAAGTACAGATTTTGAATATTCTTCGTTAGAAGAAGCACGTATGGGGGTTGAAACTGGAAAATATGGAGCGTATGTTACAATTCCTGCCACTTTTTCTCAAAGTGTTGAAAGTTTAAATGGAACCCCTCAAGCTTCACAGATTGAGTATGTGATTAACAAATCATTTTCTGGAAAGTCTCAATATGAACTTCTTTATAATGTTGTAAGTTATGCGGAAACATTAAATGACAGTTTGAGTTATATGTACTTGAACAATATTCTGAATGAGTTTCACAATGCACAGGACGGGGCATCTAATGTAATGAGTAATGATTTGCGGGATAAAGATGCGATTGACCGTATTGCGGCATCAGATCTTGTGGCATTGATTGAAATGCCAGAAATTGTGAGAGAAGAAAATAAAATTGAAGCACCAGATTTTGTCTCTTATACAGAAAAAAATTCAGAATTAGCTAAAAATATAGATGAACAATATTTAAAATGCGTCGAAGACATTGAAAAAGAAATTAAGGGATTAAGTGAAAATGGGAATACTTTAGCCAATGTTTTAACAGAAATTGCTTCTAATGTGGAAGAAATAGACTTAACGGTAGATGAGGAAGGAAACTCAATTGCAGAGGAAGCAAATAAAAAGTTAGAACAGTCTTTAAAAGAGTATGTGAGTCAGGCTCCAGACAAAGGCGGAATCCAAACCCAATTAAGAGAAATTCAAAATCACTTGACAGAAATAAAGAATGGATGGGTAAATGCTAATAATCAGAACAATAAAAAATTAGAAGAACAATTAACGGATACGTTAGCAAGCTATTTGGAAGAACTGAAATCTCAAGTACCGATGCTGGTTGCCACCGAACAGCCTGATGGAAGTTATCAAGTTACTTTTCAGCAAACAGGAACAGAAGTTCCGCCTTCTGTAACATTCTCCATTGTAGATGTTCCGGGAGCACAGAATAATCCCAAACAAGACTTATTGAAAGAAATTTCTAGTGCGATTGCCCAGGCTGAACAGCTGACAGAAAAGATTCAAATACCTGTAGAGATAGCAGAAAGTACGCCGGGAGCAGGCGATAATTATACGATTAATGTAGAATATGATATACCAATGTCAGTTGCATCTGTATTGAAAAATTATGATGGAAGAGCACAGGCACTTGGATATAATTCAGCGTCCGTATTTCTTTCAGAGTATGCGAATGGAAATGTAGATGTATCTGTTTCCAACCAGAAAAAAATACAATGTTCTTCGAAGGATTGGTCGGCATTTACAGATTATATCAAGAGATGTTTGGAGCAAACAGATGTCGATAAATATCAGATGGAGGACATAACAGATGTTCTTTATGATGAAAAGGGAAATATTTTAGTTGACAAAAATGGAAAAGAACTTCAGGGAATTAGTTATATTGAGCAAGAAAATAATTATATTACAGATATGATCCAGGGATTGGAGAATACAAAAGAACTAAATATTACAGATGTTCAACAATTGGTGAAAGATGAATATATTATACCAATTACAAAAAATGCAAATAATGCAAAGCAGATTTTTGTTCAAAGAAACGAAGAGGAAAAAAATTCCATTTCATCATATAACGAAAGTTTGGCAGGATTTGCACCAGTAATAAATCCAGAATTTATCACAGAAAATATAGCGGGACTTACAGAAAATAATACTTCTTTGCAAAAAGAACTTACAGAAAATAGTACAGCCTCTATGGAATACGTAAATAAGGTATATCAGTCTACGGAAGAAAACATAGGCAATCTTCAAAAGACAATTACAGATACAAAAGAGAATTCTGATCAGGCAGTCGCAGATGGGTTGAGTGAAGCAAAGAATGTCAAAGCAGAAACAAGCAGAGCAAATCAAAATATTTTAAAAGACTTCTCAGAAAAACTTCCATATACAAGACTTGGAAGTGCGGAATATACACAAGCATATCAGTTTATTGTAAAACCTGTTGTTACAGAAGACCTATCAACTGATGTAAAAGAAGTAAAAGAGAAAGGAGTGAGGCCAGTTGATTCAGAGATAAAGGAAGAAAAAGAAGGGCATATTCCGTGGACACTTATTTATGCCGGGATTGGAATTTTAGTTCTTTTGGTATTAGCTTTGATTATAAAAAATATTTTGAAAGAGAAAAAAGAGCAATAAGCTGTTCGGCAGCATTGCAATAGAATGTAAAACCAAAAATGTTTTAACAAAAGGAGGAACGGATCATGAGTATCAGAATGAACACAGAGGATGTCATTGCAAGAGGACAAGAAATAGGAAGCCATGTAGAAGACGTTACAACGCTTCAGAATTATTTAAATGATGTTGTGAATAATCAACTTCCAGAATTATGGGAAGGAAGCGGTTATGAAGGATTTGCAGCAAGGGTTGCTGAAATGGCTCCAAGTTTTGAAGCAATGAGAGAATTGATTAGCGATATTGGACAAGGTGTAGTTACAAATGCACAGCAGTATGCAGAATTTGACCAGGCTGCTGGAACCGCTAATCGCGGATAGGCAAATGGTGAGGAGGTGCATTGGTGTGCCTCCTTTTCTTTATGGAGGAAAGGGATTATGTCAGAAAATAATAATATCAAGTTAGATCCAGATGTATTGAATCAACAACAAAATACAAAAGTCCCTCTTAGTGATTTATATGGAATCCCAGTATTCTCTCCAGAAACAGATCGAATGGCAGAAAAGGTAAAAGCAAATGAGACAGATGCAGTAACACAAATTGAACAACAAATATTTGGAGAGAGAGTTTCGGGAGAAAATCAAGAAATTCAAAAAATTCGCAATCAACTATTTCAGATGCAGACAGGATTAACAAAGGAAACTGTAGAAAGCAGAAAACAAATAGGTTTAAATCACACCCACTTTTTGGTAGTAGAAATTATGTTTTTAGTATTTATGGTGGCGTTGCTTTTCTATCAAAAAAATAGAAGAAAGAAAAGGAAGGAAGAAGATGACACTTACGATTATGGAAGATAATAAAAGTCTGGATATTATTGTAAAACCGGAGCAAAGAATTCAGGAAGTATATCGTGTTCTTGTGGAAAATGGTTTTTTCTCTTCGATATCAGAAATGGTGCAATTGCAAGTGTATTCAAAAAGACAAGGGAAATATATAAATCCAATCCTTACATTTAAGCAAGGAAAGATATATGAGGGAGATATTTTATTAATACAATAAAATGAGAGAGAGGGACAGGTAGATGCAGAAGATACAGCAAGTAAACTTACGGGAATCAGATATACAAGAAAATATGGAAATCCGAGTGCAAAGAGCAGATATGGAAGCAAAAACAATTTATGATTTTAAAAGGTTAGAACATGGAACTGTTGCTATGCTTCCGATGACCATAGAAGAAGAGAAAGAAACATTATTGCTTTGCTTTGATATGGAAGGAATGCATTCTATTACAGAAGTGCAGAAAATGGAAAAATTGCAAAAACTGGAGCTTATATTGCAAGTAGCTGAGTTGGAAAAAGATTATATGCGGTTTGAATTTCAACTCAGTCCAGAAAATTTATATTATGATAGGTTGAATCGAGTAAAGATAAAATTTAGAGATATTACGACAGGTTTATATGAAGAGCGAAAAGAACAGTTCCTGAAATTATATCAGGCGCTGATTGGATATATAATGGATGGATCAAGACCGTATGAAGATTACCTTTCGGGCGGAAAAGAACTTTTGAAAGATCAGAAAGAAGTAGTAACACTTTTGTCTGCTGAAACTTTGGAAGAAGAAATATCACTTTTACAGACATTATATGAAAACTATAAAAAGGAAGAAACCATTTTAAAAATAAAAGTAGATAAAAAGAAATATAAAAAAATGAATATCTATGGAATTGTATCATCTGTACTTTTGGTAGTTTTATTTGGTGCAGTTGTATATGGATATTTTTGGCATATCCCAAGACAAGATAAGATTGTAGAGGCAAATGATGCTTATTTGCAAAAAGATTATATTAGGGTTATTGATTCCTTAAAAGACTTTGAAATTGGTCAAATGGAACGTGCACAGAAATATATTCTTGCAACAGCATATATACAAGGGGAGTCGGTTGACTCTTTTAGTACGAAAGATAAAGAAGTTATTCTAAGTAAAATTAACTATCAGTCTAATGAAGGTATTTTTGATTATTGGATCCATTTGGGCAGAATGGAAGTTAAGGAAGCTGAAAATCTAGCATTGCAGATGTCTGATGATCAATTACTTTTATATGCATATCTTCAAGAACTGAGCCGGATCGAAGAGGATCAAGAAATGTCGGGAGAGGAAAAAAGCAGTAAAAAGCAGGATTTGATGAAAAAAGTAGAAGAATTGGCTGATAAACTTCATATTTCATACAGAGAAGCGGATGAGGAAATGAATACAGAAACAAAGGCAGATGAAAATCAAGAATAACATTAGATATAGGGGGAATGAGCCATGAGATATTTGCTAGTAGAATCGGAAAATACATATTGGGAATTTCCGGTTATAGAACAGAAGAAAGAAATTCGCGAGAATGTATGGCAAGAGATAGAAGGAAAGAATAGTTTTCTTCTTTCAGATGAGAGCCATTTTTTTGATAGATCTTCACATATTACTATTTCATCCGATGAAGAAGCAGATATCAGAATTGATGGACTTCAAGTGAAAATATATATACAAGAGCAGAGCGTGTACGTAGATCAAAATCAGGAAAAACATTTTTATGTAAATCAAAAAAGAGCTTTAAAAACGGAATTTAGAATAACACAGGGAGATGTATTATTTCTTCATTCGGTGAAAGTTATTTTTGGGAAAGATGAAGTAGAAATTATAGGGGAATCAACGAATTATAGGGTCAAATTGATGGAAAAAGAAAGCCAAAGTGTTCCTTTTGAAAATTTTCCAGTTTACAAACGATCTCCACGTATTATAAAAAGACTTTCAGCAGAAAAAGTACCTTTTGAGTTGCCGCGTGAAAAAGAGAAACCAAGCAAAAAAGGATTGATTATGACAGTATTGCCACCGCTGGCAATGACAGGTGTAACGGTAGCAGTAGGGCTGTTGATAGGGCGCGGCATTTATATGTTAATGTCTGTGTCAGCAACAGGTATGGCTGTTGTATTTTCTATTGTGAAATATTTTAATGACAGGCAAGAGCGAAAAGAAAAAAATGAAACCCGTATTCAACGCTACACAGAATATTTATGGAAAAAACAGCAGGAATTAGCTGATCTGTACGAATATGAGAAAGAAGTATATGAATATCAGTATCCGCAAGTGAAAGAGATTGCTTCGAAAGTAAAAGATTATGATAGCCGGATTTATGAGAGGGTACAATCTGATGATGACTTTTTAACAATTTCTATAGGGCATAGTAAAGGAGCAACTTGTTTTCAGATAGATGGAAAGGCTCCTCAATGGGATGCTGAACCAGATGATCTGGTAGAAACAGGTCAGATGATACGAAAGAAATTTGCGATTATAGATAAACCAAAAGTAATCGATTTGAAACATGCAAACTTGGGATTGGTTGGAACGAAAGAGGTATTGCATGAACAATTGGAAATTTTTGTTACACAACTTGCATTTTTCCAAAGTTACCATGATTTGCAGATTATTATGGTTTGTGATGAGAAATACGCACAGGACTTTTCGTGGATGCGCTGGCTTCCTCACATGAGAATTCAGGCAATCAATGCATTGGGATTAGTATCTTCTGAGAGAACAAGAGATGTTGTTTTAGGAAGCATGAATCAGATTTTGAAAGAACGATGTTCTAGGTTGGAAGAAGGGAAAAAAGAAACAAGATTTCTGCCACATTATCTTTTTATCATAGATGAACCTTCTTTGATTATGGATCATGTTATTATGGAATATTTAAGAATGAATGGCAATGAACTGGGATTTTCCATCGTTTATACCAGTTATTTGCGGGCAAATCTACCAGAATATATTGGAACTATCTTGATTTTAGAAAGTTCAAAAGAAGGAACGTTATTACTGGAGGAAAAGGAATACAAAAAACAGAAATTGGAGTTGAACCATGCGGAAGGTGTGGAATTAGAATGGGTGGCAAGGAACTTGAGTGTCTTAGAGCATGAACAGGGCATTACCAGTCATATTCCTAAAAGTGTTACCTTTTTTGAAATGTATGGGGTACAACATCCAGGAGAATTAAAAATCAGAGAACGGTGGAGAAACGGACAATCACATAAATCATTAGCAGTTCCATTAGGGCTACGTGCAGCTGGAGATATTTTATCTTTGAATCTTCATGAAAAGGCACATGGTCCACATGGTCTGGTTGCAGGAACTACAGGCTCCGGAAAATCAGAAACGATACAAAGTTATATTTTATCCTTGGCGGTAAATTTCCATCCACATGAAGTAGGATTCTTGCTGATTGATTATAAAGGTGGTGGGATGGCAAATATGTTTCGTGACCTACCACATCTTTTGGGAACAATCACAAATCTGGACGGAAGTGAAAGCATGAGAGCGTTGGCTTCTGTAAAAGCAGAGTTGGCAAGAAGACAGAGAGTTTTCAGTACATATGGGGTAAATCATATAAATGGATATATGGAATTATTTAAAGCGGGAGAAGCAAAGGAACCTATCCCACATTTGTTTATCATCAGTGATGAATTTGCAGAACTAAAAAAAGAACAACCAGAATTTATGAAAGAATTAGTATCTGCGGCCAGAATTGGAAGAAGTCTAGGTGTTCATTTGATTTTAGCAACTCAGAAACCGACAGGTGTGGTAGATGATCAGATCTGGAGTAATAGTAAATTCAAGTTGTGTTTAAAAGTGCAAAATGAAGGTGACAGCAAAGAAGTGTTAAAAACGCCAGACGCAGCAAGTATTACACTTCCAGGACGTGCGTACTTACAGGTTGGAAATAATGAAATTTATGAATTGTTTCAATCTGCGTGGAGTGGAGCAATTTATATAGAAGAAAAAGAAAAAGATGTCACCTTGGATGAGCGTATTTATAAAGTAAATGAAATTGGGCAGGGAGAACTGATTAATCAAGATTTAAGCGGGAAAAAAGCAGAAAAGAAGGCGGTGAAAACACAATTAGAAGTAATCATTGAACATATTAAAAAGGTGTATGAGTCAGAAAAGCAGATTCCAGTGAAAAAACCGTGGTTGCCACCACTTCAAAATATGATAGTGAGTCCATATGCAAAAGAAGAAAAACAACCCCCAAATAAATGGGGATGGGTAAATCTAAATATTTCTATAGGAAAAATGGATATTCCTGAGCTACAAAGCCAAAAGGAATGTAATATTGATTTTTTCAAAGAAGGAAACTTGTTATTTGTTGCGTCTAGTGGATATGGGAAAACACTTTTCTTGACAACAATACTAATGAGCTTGGCAAAGTTGAATGATGTGGATTTTCTGAATTTTTATATTTTGGATTATGGAAATGGTGGAATGATGTCTTTGAAAGCATTACCACATACAGCCGAATACATTTCTATTGATGAAGAAGAGCGATACTGGAAGTTTAAAAAACTGATTATGACAGAGATGGCGGTCCGCAAAAAGTTATTTGCAAAACATGCCGTTTCATCTTTAGATGCATATAATCAGATTGCTGACTTACCGTTAAAAGCGATTGTAATTGCGATTGATCATTTTGATGTTATTAAAGAAATGGGAATTGAAGAAGAGGAATTTTTCACAAAATTAACAAGGGATGGAGTTGGGCTTGGTATTTTTACTATTGTCACAACTACAAGGGTTAATTCTATTCGTCAGGCAACCCTGAATAATTTTAAAAATAAAATTGCTGGTTATAATTTTGATGAGAATGAGACTTTTTTGGCAGTAGGACGCAGTACATATAAACAGGCAGAAATCAAAGGAAGAGCTTTGATAAAAACAAATGAAGTACATGCACTGCAAATTTATACAATGGTATCCTGCGAAAATGAAATTTCATATAGTAGGTCATTGAAGCAAATGATACAGGATATTCGGAATATTTATCCTAATAAAGAGGCACCACATATCCCTGTATTGCCGGATGAACTGTATGCTTCTATGCTGCAGGAATATCAAGGAACAGATGTGGTTGATTATCCGGTAGGTTTAGATGTAGAAAGTGTTACTGTGAAAGGTTTCGAAAGAGGAGATAGCCCATTTGTTATTATTGGGAACACTGGTACAGGAAAAACCAATATTATAAAAGTAATATTGAAAAATGCTATACAAATAGGAAAGACTTATATCTTTGACTCTAAAAGCATGGAATTATATTATGCAACTTCTTTGGATGGTGCAAGTTATATAAAAGATCGTACACAGATTGTGGATTTTCTAAAAGAACTATCAGAAGAGGTTAACGAAAGAAAAGAATACCTACATAGGATGATTGAAGAGAATCCAAATATTAGTCCGAAAAATCTTGTCCGTAATTTAAAAAATTGCACCATTATTATAGATGACGTGGATGATTTTATTGATTTTATAAAGCCGGAATTAAATAAGGTAGCAGGACTATTTAAAGAATGTGAAAACCTTGGAGTAACCTTGGTAATCAGTGTTCATGCGGCAAAAGTGCGTGGTATAGATGAAATCAATAAAATCGTGAAACAGGCCTCGAATGGGCTGGTGCTGAGTTCACAGGGAGTTACTACGATTTTCCCATTGACCAGTATGAAAGAATTGCCTAAATTCGGTGATGGATTGTTATTTAAAAATGGTACATATTTACGTGTACGTCTTCCGAAATATGAGAAGGAGGAGTAAAGAATGGCGGATTATTTTGCAGAACAGGAAAAAGCAAAGGTCGAAGCAAGAAGAGCGGAGAAAATAAGAAATTACCAAAATCAGATTTCTTCATTGAACAATCAAATGGATGATCTGAATATGGAAATTTTGAAATTGCAAAAAGAAATAGAGAGACTTCAAAATTATGAAGCGGATCGGAAGCGAGTATGGGAGCAATTCCAAACGGAACATCAGGAACGACAACAAAAACTTCAATGGGTACAGAATATGATTTCAAGATGTTTGAGTGCGGAGCGTTACCATGAAGGAATGCAGGAAGATGTAAATGGAGCTTTGATGTGTCAGGCAATTTCAGCGGTAGAGGAAACTTTTAGGGGAATTACACAGGCAATTCAGGAGAGAGAAGAAAAAATTGAAATTTTAAGGAATCAACTTTGGGTTGTAGATACTCAAATTTCAAGTCTATATCGCATGATAGCAATTGCTTAGGGGGAAGGATAAATGAGTGATATTATAATTGTAGATGAAGAATTCAAAGCAGTTGTGGAACAAATAAAGACAGAAGGAAAAGAAACAGATGAGGCAGTTCAGAAGTTAATTGATGTATTTACAAGAATTACGGAAGAAGTTGCAGTAGAAGGAAGTGTTGCAGAAAACTTTAAACTTCTTTTAGAAGAACTTTCAAGTTTGAAAGGACAATTTACAGATATTTATTCGGAAGCTGGAACTGTAGTGGCAGAATTTATAGAGGCAATCGACAAAGTTGATGACTTTTTGTATTGATGAGGTGAGAAAATGGCAGATGTTTTATATAACAAAGAAAATACTAGTGTAGTGCTTGGCGAATTGTCTGGAATTACAGAAACACAGGTTGTGGGAAGCATAGTTTCTGAAACACTGATAGAAAGTAAAGGTATGTCCAGTGAAAGCATCAAAAATCTTGAGGTAAGTGCGGGAGAAGTTTCTTCTCTTATCAAGGAAATTAGTTCAACAACATCAGCATTTTTAAATAGCCTTGCTTCAACATGGGAAGAATTTGAGGCAAATATATATAGCCAGTGGAATAAATAAGGGGGGATAAGATGAAGAGAGACTTTACGGAAGCAACAAAAACAGAATTTATCAATTTGGTTCAAGAAGCAAATGAGTCAGAATGGTTAAAAAAGAAAAACCCTTTAGATAATGTAGATGATTTATTGACTTTTGATGTTCAATTTCCATGGAATACATTAGAAGCTTATTACCGGAAAATGATTGACAAAAATGATATGACAGTGGGAAAGATAAATAAAATATGGGAAAATGTACAAATATTGGACTCAACATATCAAGCGAGATTTTTGGCGTTAAATGAATTGGCGGTGGCATATAAAGAAAAGCTCAGATTATTGAGCAATAAAATTAAACCAGAGAACATTGTAAATACTTTGAAGTCTCCGTCCCGTCAACTAGAAGCTGAATTAGTAACAGTGAATGAGAAACTTAATATGAGTAGGAAGAGGTATATTTATACCTTGTTAATTGAATGCAAAGATGACAAAGTTGTAGGATATAACTGGAAACTACTTGAGCAATATCTAGAAAAAGATACTGAAAAAATATTGGATGAAGAATATCAGGCACTTCTTATGGTGATAGGGGAAATGGATTTAAATGATTTGGAAAAGTTTGCTAATAATTCGTATATTTATTCGGATACTTTTTGGAATGGGAGTCATCCAAAATTGAGTCCTGTGTTTATTAGACTAGCAGAAAAATATGAAAGTATTATGACGAAAATAGTGGAGAGTGGAATTTTAACTTCCGGCCAATTAAAAGATGAGTGGGAGAAAAACTTAATGCATCATTTAGAAACAGCCGCTATCCTAAATTGCATTTGCAAAATGAAAGAACCAGGTTGGATGCAACGAGGAAAATATGTAACAATTAGTAACAAGGATGGACATTATACAGTATATTTGGATTATACAGATTTCATTAATCACGATAGTCCACTTGGTGTAGCAGATGAAATAGATAAAGCAAAGAAAAAAGACTATAATTTTGAGGTGTTTCCTTTTGGGGACTACAACACCATGGATTATCTATTAGATATAAAAACTATTTCTAATATAAAGAATGAAAAGAAAACAGATACAGAGGTAATTGTAGAAGATATAAGTAGCTTATTATTTTCTAAAGGCATCGACAAAGTAATGTTTCCAGAATATTCTACAATACTGCAAATGATTGCAAATGTCCAAAGTAATCGAGAGAACAATGCCAAAATAGATAGAAACATTACAGGAATTCAACTGGGCAATTATTTAGAGTCTTTATACATGAGTGGAAATATCGTATATGAAGATAAAGGAGAAATATTTTTAAAAAATAATACGATAGACGATGTAAAACTAAATGTGAGTATTCACCTATACAACAAAAGTCATTCAGATATAACAATTGAACAATTAGTTGCTGGTCTTGACGAAAAGAATAGTAATGAAGTTAAAGTTTTAGATGAGTATACAAAGTGGTTTAAATCGCCGGATGATGTTGGAATGGCTGGAAAATCAAAAGTAGAGGAGTATTTGGGAGATTTAAGGAGTATTATGCAAAACTATGCGAATGAACACCCTGAAATAAAGCTTACAAATCTGGGATCACTTTCGGAAGAACAGTTAAGGGAATTGATAAAGAAAAAAGAAAATTCGTGGTATGTTATTAAGGATTCGATAATGGAGGATTGATTATGAAAAAAATAGTGAAAGTTGGTGTGTTAATATGTTGCTTTATAGCAATAGGCTCTATTTTATATCTGCGATATCTGCAATTTCAAAAGAAGGAAGCGGAAGAAAGAGAATGGGAGATTTGTATAGCTTATAGAAGACAAAATGATGCATTAATTCGCAAGGATGGTCCGCTTCATTTATATGAATATAGTTCATATGAACATATTGATGAAAAGGAGTTGTTTGTTGCGTTACATGTTTATAATATGTCTGACCGTTGTAAAGAAAAGGTCACATTAGAGGATGTAAAAAAGTATTTATCAAGTGAGTTTGATGAGGAAGGGAATTTATATGTCCTAAATAAAAATAATAAAGTGCATGATTACATTGAATGGTATCGTAAAAGAGTTATTACAGATACTGGTATGGACTTTGAAGGCGAACATCAGATAGAACGGTATTGGACACGCCTATCAGAGATTGTGCTCAATTATGTTAGGGAGGGGAATGACTTTCCAAATCAGGATGTCAAGTCATTTTCGTACGAAAAGCTAAAAGAAATAATGAAAAAAGCAGACGATCCATCATATCAAATCAATGATGATATTATGAAAAAACCAATTAATGAGGCAGAATAAAGAAGAAAGTAGGATCATGAAATAGATATGAAAAATTGAATATCTATGGAATTGTATCATCTGTACTTTTGGCAGTTTTATTTAGTGTTGCTATATTTGAAGAAGCTGTAGATGGTTCAATGGAGATGCTAAATTAAGTCCTTTTTTATAGGACTTTCTAAAAAGATATTCAGAAATAACAGCGGTTATTGCTCAAAGTAGAATGTTAGATTATATGAATCAGGAACAAGAAAATCTAAAGAATCATTGTACGATTTCTGCTATTATCTCCTATATTTGTAGAATGAAAGATCTGGGAACAATGATGCATGGAAAATATGTTACTATTTCTTGGGAGGAAGAATGCAAAAAGTATATTGTTAAGTTAACACATACAGATTTTATTAATTATTACAACCCGTTAGGTGTTGTAATTGAAAGTAACCAGAATGCTAAAAGAAATCAAAGATTTGAAATACTATCGTGGAGAAATTCTTATTTTATAGAACACAATTTAGGTAAAAAAACTATTTTAGAGATAGCTGGAGAAAAGAAAACTGATGCAGAAGTACTACAAGAAAAAGTGGCTTCATCTTTACTACTATCTGGGATTGAGAAGGCAATAAATTCGACTTATGCTACTATAATTAAGGTGATAGCAGATATACAGAATAATCAAGAAAATAATATAAAACTTGACACAAGTGTCACAAATATAGAAGTAGGAAATTATATAAAAACATTAGGTTTAAATGGAAATATTATTTATGAAAATAATAATAAAGTTTTTATGCTGAATGTTATGGTAAATAAAGTAGTATTAAATATAAGAGTGCATGTTTATAAATTTAGTAAAGGAGATGGTGACGATGTCAAAAGGAATAAAAGTAAATAATGGGCATGTAAACGAAGTTGCAACTCAAATTGAAACGGCTAAAAGTTATTTTCGTCATGTTCCGTTAGTTCCACAGGATTCTAAGACAACAATTTCAGCGAACAGTAAAAGTAAAGAGGCATACGGATATGCACAGCAAGGAATTGAATTATTAGGGCAGACCTTAGATGGTGATGTTCACAATATAAGAAGTCTGAATCTTAGTTTTTCGCAGTTTGATGAGATGATGGGGAAACTTGCACAACATGGAACTAGATATCCAGTGATTAAAGCCGCCGATGACTAGGGAGGAAAGTTTATGAAAGAAAGTGATTATTTAAACCCGAATGATATAAAAAGCCAATGTGATCAGGCAATCCATAAGCTCGAAAATGATAATGAGACTCTGGATATTGTTTCTAAGAGTGTAACTGCATTTTCTACAGATAATGAAATTAAAAGCGTTTCTTTTGAGAATTTAAAGCAACAGTTGGCCGATTATATAACTGTAATTGATGCAATAAAGTCGGCGAATGCGTATGATATTGCAGAATTTTCAACACTAAAAGATTTGGTAGGAGATGAAGTTCTTGATGGGGCGAATATTCAAAGCCAAATGAAAAAAGCACTTGATAACAAGGAGTTTTATTTGGAAAAAGCAGATGAGTATGAAATGAAAAAAGAGACTTCTAATTCTATCATAGATTTATATTATAGTTGGAAGGTAAATGACTATAAACGATTGGCTGAATCTAGTCAGAAGTTGTATGATGAATGGAAAAGCAAATCAGATAAATATGATGAAATTGAAGGTAGTACAAGTATATTGTTTTCAACGACAAGTAGTCTGCGTGAAGCTATCACAACTGCACTTAATAGTATGAGCGGACGATTTCAAAGTGGAACATACATACCCAGAACAGGTTTCGATTGGAAAAAAATTATGGAGGTGGAATGCTTAAAGCTGGAATCGTGGTTGAAAGCTAAAGAGGAATTAAAATTAAGCGAATCAGAAACTGAGTATTTGAAACAAAAAGGAATTGTTTTAACGACAATGGATATTGCGTGTATAAAACGTACAGAAGGAACAGAATTAGTATTTCTTTCAAAAGATAAAAAAGCGTTGTTTTATAAAGGAGAGATATATCCTATTTATGTTCCAGATAATGAAATATCTTTTCAACCTATTTGGAAGTTGGATGGGAAAAAAGAAATCTCAGCAATGGAGTTTGATGCATTAGAGGGAATTTTAGGATTTAGTTTGGAAGAAATACCTAAAGAAGATATATATACAACATCTGGACATAAGGTATTATCAGGAGAATTATCTTCAACAGATCCAAATGTAAAGGCAGCAGCAGGTTTGAGTGCGTTATTAGGGTTAACGCAATTTACACTTTCTTCATTATCCAAAAGCGAAGTGACAGTTATTTTCCAGTCTTCAGAAGGTGGAAATAGAGGCACTATTTGTGTTGGAAATTCAGAAGATAGAGCAACTTTTCAGAACTGGAATTATAATATTCCAATGGATACATATAGAGACTCAGAACCTGGCATTGGAAAAATATGGGCATCAGATTATGCAGCAGGAATATATAAAATAGCTTCGGGAAAAGATGTTCCAAATCCAGACGGAACTTATACGATAACGGGCACTTTGGATGAAAGACATAAAGATACAAATATTTCGGGTTATTTATCATATTCAACGGATGGAAAATTAATGTATACACCGTTAACCTATTCTGGTGATAAAGCATATATTGAATCTGTTGATGGGTTTATGGAGTTTGGCCGAACACAAATTTTAGATTTTAGTGATAAATTATCTACACCATCTTTTGCGGACGAGGATAGTCAGAAATTATTAGAAGAATTATTGAAAGGGGAAAATGAATGATGGAGAAGAATAAAGATATTTTGATTGTAATAATTGCAACGCTTATTTTCGGAGGTGCTTCTAAGATATTAGTTGGAGTTCCATATATGGCATGGGGATATTTTGATCAATTGTTTATAGCAGCATTTATTTTGTGGACATTTTATAGTGCTGCGCTGTATGTAGCTATTAAAATAGAAAACAGAAAAAATGAAAATTATTTAAAAATTGGATTTGTTGGAGTAATGTTTGGTTTAGCGGTAGCATGTTTAAAAATGGGTGTAGATGCTATTATAGAACAATTTGCAAAGTCTGCAAGTAATTTGATTATTACAGCCTTTATGATGGAAATGGGAATCCTTATTTTAGGGAGTATCATTATCTTTGCTTTATATATTTATGTAGCGAAGAAAGAAATTTTATGGAATAAATCTATGAAAAATTATACTTTGGGATTAGGCGGAATTATAGGTATATATTTTGCTGTAATTGTCTATTATTTATGGCAACTCAAACATTGGATGGAAAAATTTTCTGGTTTGGATGTGGTAAAAGAAATTGGGAAAGAGCAGGGTATATTAAATTTGTCAACAAAGTATGCTAGGGAATCGACTATGATGGGGATGGTTGTGTATGTGGCTTTTTTTATAGTTTTATGGATTGCTTTAAAAAAGAATACAGAAAATAAGGAAGCTTAATAAATTGTTGCAACAAAAATAAAGGAGGTATTATGTGAATGAGGTTAATTGCATGTCTGAGGAAGAACTTCGGGCACATTTGAAGAAGATGGAGAAAAATAAAGAGGAATTAAAGTTTCAAGAACAGAGGATTTGGAAAGAAGAAGAGGAGGAAGATGAACAGATTTACGCTGCACTGGTAGGACTAGAACATATGCGGGAATATGCGGGAGAAAATGAGAAGATAATACTCTTGATTGATGAGCAAAAGAGCATTTTAGATAACATAAGATTGAGAAAAGCGGAATTTGCTGATGAATTTAAAAGACAATTGCAAAATAAAAATAGTCGAATTGAAGAAGAAATAGCAGAAATTGATCAGAGAATAAGGGAAATTCTTATGAGTGGGTGATATAGTAAAAAAGTTTTTTTAGAAAGAGCAGAAGATACACGGATTTTTTGTATCTTCTGCTGTAATCATGATTTATAGAAAACGAGTTGATTATATATTTTACAAGCGTTATAGGAACTGCTAGTGTTTGGTGGGAAGAATACTTTTTGCCAGAGCAATTCCAGCTTGTGGATATAATTCCTGAATTTTTTTATATTTTTCTTCAATCAATTCAGGTTCATCTGCCCATATATCTTCATAAATTTTCAAGGCTTTTTTAAAATGGGTTTTCGCTTGTGAAATATTTGCAGTGATCAGGCAGATACTTCCAAGGGATTCCTGTACCTGTGCATAATCCAAACAGTGGTTTGAATTATATTCTTTGATAATCTGTGCTAATTTCTGAAGAGCAGACAGGGCAAGGTCAGGTTCTTGTATTTCAGTTAAGAGGACAGCATAATTATTAATCTGAGGAATACTGTCATTAGTATAAAGAAGCTGGTATTGTTCTAAAAGAGAGATACCCATTTCCATGTGTTTTTTAGCCAGATTAAGTTGTCCGTTGATTCGGTAAAGCCCCCCAAGATTGGAATGGAGGTTGGAAACAAGGTGTGCATTCTTTTTTGTGGTTTCTTTTATTTGAGCAAGTGCTTCTTTTTCTAATTTTATCGCTTTTTCTGTTTTGGGTTCCAGAGTTGCCTGATAATCCAATAGTAAGGCACGGTCAGATGCAGTCCCGTAAGTATTTGCTTTTATAAAATGCTGTAGTTCCTGAATGATTTTTTTCATACCCTTTTGATAGTGGTACTTCTCCATATATGGAAAAACATCTTCTAAAAATAACAGGTATTGGGGAATATCATCCTTTTCAATGAATTGGATGATATTTTCTGTTGTCTGAAATAATTTTTTATAATAGCTAACTTCAATGCCATGCATCAAACATATTTTTCGCAGAGAATCCAATAACGTGTGGCAGATTGTAATAGAAGGTGCGGTCTCGGAAACTGCAATTTCCTGAATCATTGGATGCAGAGAAATAGTATGCCGGAGACTTGACTGTACAAAACCTGTCTCAATCAGATCATTCACGTCATTTAAAGTAGGCAGCTCCAGCCATTTGGAAAATATACGGGCAGAAATACCAGATGAAGGCATAAAACACATATTGCACATAATATCCTGCTGTTTCCGTGATAAGGAGTATAACGAAAACAGGGTATGGATATGGTTGTAATAGGTGGCTTTTTTGCTCTGACCATCTTTCATTACTTTAATCTTATCTTCATTATGAAGAGAAGCCTTTTCCTCTTGAAGTTTTATCAATAATTGCTCTGGAGTTAAAATTCCATTTTCCAGAAGTTTGGCTGCCAGTTCGACAGCAAAAGTATGGTAGTGTACAGTTTCTATGATTTTTTCTACGATTGCCCGGTGTTCCTCTGCTTCTGAATAAAATACAGATGTCAGTTGAAAAAGAGTGGCTATATCTTTTAGTTCTTTTAACTGAAAACTACAGTATTCAGACAGTTGGCTTCTGGTTGTAAATAAAACCCGGCAACGGTATTTTAATACGACTGACAGGCAACTGTCCTGTGTGGATGTGACATTAAAATTGTCTATGATCAGCAGTGTATCAGATTTCAAAGAGCGTAAGAAACGGTTATGTCTTTGAAAACATTCCTGCTCACTGATTTCTGGTGGATCATCAATAAAATCCATGTCTGTGATATTTTGATATAGATTACCGGTGTATTCCATATAGAGAATATTGGTGTACTGTTTTCTGTATTGCTTTGCATAGGCTTTAGCAAGCTCGCTTTTTCCAATTCCGGCAATTCCATAAAGAAATATATGTCGGTTCTCTTTAAACAAAGTATGGAGTTCATCCAGTTCTTCTTCTCTTCCTAGAAAATGACGGCATGGTTTCGGGACTTCGCTGTCCATAATGTAATCCAGAACAATCGGAGATAGAACACCTCCTGCAATCAGTTTTTGATTTCTTGTATCACGTTTAATAAATTGCCGTTCCATACCAAAAGAAAGTACTTTTGCTAAAAACAACAGCCTTGAATCAGAAGGTTTATATAGAGATACAAGTTCCTGCTTTTTTGTATCCGAAATCGTATCGTCCTGTATGAATAACGTGTAAATGTCCTGTATAACCATGTTGCAGTCTGCCATTAAGGGAAGTAAGTTCCGCTGAATGGTTGTTGCCAGTTTTTTCTGATTGCTGGGTTTTGCATAATATGAGGTTATTTTGGGACTGATTTTTGCCTGTCCGGTTATCCAGCGGCAAATTAGACCATTATCCATAGAAAAATCTTCATTTATCGGATCATTCATAAAATCTTCAAATAATTCGTATAAAAAATCAGGTTGGTTCATCTGATTGCTTTCACTGATTTGATTTTTTAGGCATGTGCTAATAGAAGAAAAATCACATCGTTCCAACAGAAATCCCTCCTTTGGTTTTCGTGTTTTATATTCTTAAAGTCTTTTTATTATAACACGAACAAATGTTCCGGACAATAGGAATTGATACTGTATAGGAAGAAAATGAATCTTAAAAACTCAATCTGCGGTCAATTTCAATTCAATGTGATTGGTGCAGAATAATTTTAGAATGTAATCAGGCTTTCGAAAGCCGAATTCAATTCATACAGAACTTTTGTACAATCCTGCCGGCATAGGATGTAGAGAGAACTGTATGCTGAAGGAGGCATATAGCATGAATACGTTATTTGATTCTGTAGAAGTTCTGGATACAAAAAAAGAAATCCAAAAAGAGAATGTAAGCTATGAACATGCAGGATATCAGATTCGAGTGCATTTTAATGGGGAAAAGACATTGATCCAGTGCATTCAGAATCTTACTGAACGAAAAATTGCAGGTTGATTTTCTTAAGTTCTTGTTGTAAAATGAAGACAATTAAAGACAATGACTATGCAAGACCGATGAAAAGAGGGATAGAATGTATCAGGCAGGAATTTATTGCCGAATTTCCATTGAAGAGCAAAATAAAGAGGGTGAATACAGCAATAGTATTCACTCTCAGATTCAGATGGCAAGAGATTATATTGCAGAGAATAAAGATATTGCAGAGAAAAAAGTTTATGTAGACGATGGGGCTTCTGGAAGTAATTTTGAAAGAACTGAATTTCGGAGGATGCTGGCAGATATTGAGCTTGGTGTTATCAATATGGTGATTTTTAAGGACGTATCTCGACTTGGAAGAGAACATATTGATACCAACTATTATCTAGGCAAATATTTCCCGGAGAAACAGATTCGGATTGTTTCGATTCTGGATAATTATGATTCAGTAGTTGGAACTTATGATGAAATGTTAGAAATAAAAACTTTGCTGAATGATATGTATTTGAGAGATACATCCAGAAAGATTAAAATGACCATTCAGACAAAAAGAAGTATGGGCGAATATACACCGAAACAGCCTCCCTTTGGATATGTGAAAAGTAAAACAATTCATAATCATCTGGAAGTTGATCCTTATGCAGCCGAGGTTGTCCGAAGAATTTATAAAATGTATCAAAATGGATTTGGCTGTACGGTTATTTGCAGGACTTTGAATGAAGATGAAATCCCTTGTCCCGCAAAATATAAAAAGGAAGTTTTAAAAACCAATTATGTATGGGATTCGGGAAAAGGTCTGTGGACATCGTCTACTGTAAGTGGAATTTTAAAGAATCCGGTCTATACTGGGGCGGTTGTGATTCGGAAGCATGAAAGACCGTCTTATAAGCTGAAATACAAAAAGGCAATTCCACTGGAAGAAATGGAGCTGGTGCCGGATGCACATGAAGCAATCATTTCTAAAGACGAGTTTGATAGGGTTCAGCAAATAAGAAAGGGGCGCAGAGTTTCCTATTTTGATAAAAGCAATGAACCACATAAATATGTGGGACTGCTCTTTTGTGGGAAATGTAAAACAGCCATGCGAAAACGTTATCTGGCATCTCATAAAGATTATGACGGATATATGTGTGGTTTTCACCAGAAGCAGGGGCAGAATTACTGTGAGCTGAATCATATTACATTTGAAAAGCTGGATGAACTGGTTGTATTTGCAATCAACCAGCAATTGAAACAGATGAAGATGGATATGAAGAATCTGGAAACTCAGATCAGACAGAAACAGCCGGAACTGGATGGTAAAATTGCAAAATTGCAGGGAAAAATAGAAAGAAATCTGGAATACCGGAAACGAGTATATGAACAGTTTATGGATGAAGTACTTTCCAAAGAGGAATATTTGGAATTAAAACAGATGTATGAAACAGAGAATCAGAAATATCAAAAAGAATTATCAGAACTGAATCATGAAGAGCAAAGGCAGCGGGCGGCGGTCAATGAAACAAAGATATGGTTGGAGCATTTTAATCGCAGAAGAATAACGGTAAAGCAGCTTACCAGAGAAGTGCTTGTGGAGTTAGTTGATAAAATTTATGTATATCCAGAGCAGAAAATAGATATATATTTTAAGTTTGCTTCAGTAGAGAGTTCACCAGATAGAATACTTGAGAAAGATGGGGTGATATGATGTATCAGATGGGTGTATATTGTCGTCTGTCGAAGGATGATGGAGAGAATAAAGTTAGTGAGAGTATTGAAAATCAGATGAAACTGATTCGTGAGTATGTGACTAAATCAGAGGATCTGGAAATCGCAGATATTTATATTGATGACGGTTATTCGGGGCTTTATTTTGCGAATAGACCGGAATTTCAGCGGATGATGGAGGATATCTACAAAGGGAAAATTCAAGGCGTTATTACGAAAGATATTTCCCGGCTTGGGCGTGAACATATTGAAACCAGTAATTATATCGAGCGTGTTTTTCCATCTTTGGGTGTGCGTTATATTGCAATTTTGGATGGCGTGGATTCTGTTCATCACAGTAATGAAGAATTGGCACAGTTTAAGACGCTGTTTAATGATATGTATAGTCGTGATATATCTAAGAAAATCAGAGGTGCATTGACCGCCCAGAAGAAACGGGGACAGTTTATGTCTGGGTTTGCCCCATATGGATATGTAAAAGATCCGGCAGATAAGCATCATTTTCTTGTAGATGAAGAAGCAGCTAAAGTGGTACGGAGAATCTTTTATATGAGTCTGGAAGGATATTCCAGGGATGGTATTGCAAAGAAACTGAATCAGGAAGGAATTCTGACACCGTCAGAGTATAAGAGAAAGGTGCAGGGATTGAAATATGCCAATGCATTAGAAAAAGCGGGTGCAAAGGGCTGGGCATATCCTACGATCAATGTAATTTTGCGAAACAGAGTTTATACAGGGGCTATGGTACAGCATAAATCAGAAAAGATATCCTATAAAGTGGAAAAGTATCAATATATTCCAGAGGAACAGCAGTATATTGTGGAAGGAATGCACGAAGCAATTATCAGCAAAGATACTTTTGAGCAGGTACAGAAACTTATGAAGAAAAGAACACGGACACCGGGATTTAATAGCGAAGTGAGAAAGGTAAATCCATACGCAGGAATTATTGTTTGCGGAGATTGCGGATATAATTTCCAGAGGGTTACCTGTCGGGATGGTTATGAGTGCGGTACCTATCATAAAAAAGGAAACACAGTTTGTTATTCTCATTTCATTAAAAAAGAAGTATTAGATTCTATTGTGAAAAATGAAATCCAAAGACAAGCGGAACTGGCACTAAAAGAGAGTGATAAGGATGAAATATTAAAAGCAGCAGACAGGAAGAAGGAGGTGCAGAGACGATGTGCAGAAGCAAATCAGAAGATTGAACGGTTACAAAAAGAACTTGTGGCTGTCCAGAAGTATAAAAAGAAAACTTACGAAAATTATGTAGATGGTGTTCTGGATAAAGAAGAATACCTCTCCTATAAGGCAGAATATGAAAAGCAGGATAAAGAGATCAGGGCGAAGATTCAGTTGGCAGAACAAGAGAAAGACAGCTTTGGAGAGGCAGAAGAATCTTATGAAAACTGGATAGAGAAATTTATCAAGTATGGAACATTATCCGAAGTGACAAGAGAAATTGTGACAGAGTTGATAGAAAAGATTGTTGTGAATGGAGATAAGAGCATTGACATCGTATTTAAGTATCAGTCACCTTATTCTAAAGAGAAAAATGCAGTGTAAAGACTGCAAATTTTTTTACAATAACTTTCCCCTAGTTATAATGAACACATGATGGAACAAGTCTTTTGGAAAGATATTTGAATACAGTATCTGAACGTTGGAAGAATGTGATTTGTGTAGGAAGCGGAAATGAAGGAACGACAGCGGGACATGCGGCAGGTGAATATAGAAAAGGAATGATGACAGAAGTTCAACTTGCAGTACAGCAGAGGGAGAAGTCATTCAGTCTGCAAATTTGGAAATCCTATGTCGATGAAGTCGCAATTACAATTGTCGATCCATCCGGAAATCATTCCGGCAGACTGGAAGAAAAAGAAGGAACACAAAGACTACAGATTGGTGAAACAGAACTCCTGGTTTACTATGGAGAGCCAAAACCATATAGTGTTCGCCAGGAAATTTATATTAGTTTTCTACCACAAAATGAATTTGTCACAGCCGGAGTGTGGAAAATACAGATGATGCCAGACCGGGTTGTGGATAAGTTGTGGCAAATGTGGCTTCCGGTACAGAATGCACTTAATATCGGTACGACATTTCTAAAACCGGACAGTTCCACAACACTCACGATACCTTCTACTGCATCGCTTGTTATTACTGTGGCAGCGTATAATGCATTGACCTTTTCCTATGCAGACTTCTCCGGACGAGGACCGACACAGATATACGAGGGGGAAAGTGCAATCAAACCTGATCTGGCTGCTCCGGGTGTGAGGGTAATGGCTCCTGCAGCAGGCGGAGGATATGCAGAGTTCACCGGAACTTCATTTGCAACGCCCTTTGCTACAGGAAGCGCGGCACTTTTGATGGAGTGGGGGATTGTGAAAGGGAATGATCCGTATCTGTATGGAGAGAAAGTGAAAGCATATTTGCGGAGAGGGGCGAGACAGATTCCGGGGTATGAGAGGTGGCCGAATGGGGAGTTGGGGTATGGGAGATTATGCCTTTCAGAGAGCATACCAAAATGAAGATGATAGATGTTGTAATAAATGAAAAAATATGTTACGATACATACACAATGCGTAAATGAAAAGGGGGAGAAAATGGAAATAAAAGATAAAATAAAAGAATTACGAGAAAGTACCGGAATGAACAGAAAGGAATTTTGTAAATATTTTGAAATCCCATACAGAACAGTAACAGAGTGGGAACGAGGAACCAGAAAGATGCCGGATTATGTATTACGTTTGCTGGCGTATAAAGTAAAGATGGATGATCTTATTGTAAAGGAAGATGTGAATGAAGAATAAAGTAATTGAAGTACAAAATGTGCATATTTCAATTTCGAAACAGAAGTTAGATGATTACATTTGCATTACAGATATTGCTAAGGCTAAATCAGATTCTGTCAGGGCAGCAGATGTGGTAAGAAATTGGTTAAGAAATCGTGGTACTTTGGAATATTTGTCTGTATGGGAACAGATATATAATCCCAATTTTAAAGTGTTCGAATCCGAACACTTTAAAAAGCAAGCAGGGTTATTGACTTTTACACCTAGTGTTTCGGAATGGGTAAATGAAACAAATGCCATTGGATTATATGTGAAACGTGGAAAATATGGTGGCACATATGCACACAAAGATATTGCATTTGAATTTGCATCTGCAATCAGTCCAGTATTTAAACTATATCTGATAAAAGAATTTCAACGGTTAAAGGAAGAAGCAGACATATTAAATGTAGCATTATTTGGATTTACGGCGAAAGCATGGAGAGAGGCAAATCCTGAACTTGCAAAGAAAAACAATGTCAGAGATTTTGCAACAATTAATGAATTAACAGTTCTATCCAATCTGGAATCACATAATGCACAGATGCTGCGTGAAGGAAAAGAAAAAGGAGAAAGATTCAAAATATTACAAGAGATTGCTGAATATCAGCTGAATGTCTTGAATGCAGCTGAAGAGATCAAAATGATAGAGAGTGATGGAGCACTGTCAGAGGTATGAACCACCGGGTGAGTATTTTGTAAAATGTTTTGCTTATGTAGCTTATTTTATAAAGGTTGAATTGTCATTGCCATTACCATTGCCAATGGCGATGATAACGGCAATGAAAGTGGCGATAATATGACAATGACGTTACATCCTCCCCACTGATTTTGTGACAACAATATAACGTCCTCTGTTCCAAAACTACGATTTTATGGGAAAATCGAAGGAAAAAAGGTCAAAAAGTTTGTAGCAATGACTTGACATCCTCGGGGGTATTATGCCTTTCAGAGAGCATACCAAAGTAACTGCCTTTTTGTGAAAAAAATAGTTGAATTAAAGTGCCTTTTATGTATATGCTGATATGGGTAGGGAAAAGTTATATTGCAGATACAGGACTTTTGGTGGCACATTATTTTATGGATGATAAATTTACAGATAACGAGTTATACAGAGATATTTATATATGGCAATGTTTTTGTGAAGAAAATTGCGAGTATAAATAACAGTAAAAGATGAAGTATTTTGGAGAGGGAGATTAAATGGCAAACTTAAGATTAAAGAAACTGATATTGGAAGTTGTAGATAATCAGTTAAGAGAAAATAATCCGCCTGTAACAAAGGAATCTTATGACAAACTGATCGATGCAGGATATTCTGCGAGAGAGGCGAAAGAAAAAATAGGTGCGATTGTAATAGAAGAAATTTATGATGTAATGAAAGAAAATCAGCCCTATGATGAAAAAAGATATACGCAGGCGTTACGGAACATGGTACAGCAGTGTATAGACCTATGAAGATACACATGAAATTCTGACAGAATGGGACGAATGGGGATTCAGCAGCCGATTGTAAAAGAGAAGAAAGTGTATCCAAATGATCCCTGTCCATGTGGCAGTGGAAAAAAATATAAGAAATGCTGTGGAAGAAAAAAGTAAGTGGAGAATATTTCAGCTGGGAAAGTTTTTTGCAGCAGTTTTAATAGAAGAGACAAAAGACAGTTATATGGCATATACAAAACGAAAAATAAATCCGGCCTATTTAGACAAAACAATGAGTGGAGCTATTTTAAAACAGATGGGTAAAATTAAGCGAGAAGAAATGATAAATGATAGGAAAATCATATTAAAATTAGTGGAAATTAAAGAACAGTTTGTTTTAATGGAAATATTTTATATAAAAAACAAACTGTTTTTTTATCCCCTTTTTTCTTTGCGGTTCAGTTCTCGTGCATAAGCCAGGATCCGGTCTTTTATGTCGTGATTTTGCTGAAGAGTTTCTACCAGAGAATATAACTCCGGAGATTCGGAACGTGAAATAACGATATAATCACAATTCATGACATCTGAAGTTCCATATAAAAAGTCAATATTGCAATGAAAAATCTGAGCAATATAAGATACTGACGGATAAGAGGGTTCGCGTTCTCCTTTTTCATAGCGGCCGTAGGTCATGGCGGAAATATTAAGTTGGCGGGCGGCCTCGGCTTTGCTGATATTCATAGATGTTCTTAATTGAATTAAACGGTCAGGACGAAATTTCACTGTGATCACCTCTTGATCATAACCATTGGTTATGATATTGTAAAGTATAAGTGTAACCTATGGTTATTATAAGAATTATGTGCAAATAAAGCAAGAAAAATAAAGAGTATAACAGTTAATCAGGGGAATTGTTTATAGTGATGATTATACAGAAATAAGGAGTGGAAAACAATGAAGAAAATCTTATTTGTTGCAACCGGTGGTACGATTGCATCGAAAAAAACAGAAAATGGTCTGACTCCGCAGATCACGCCGGAAGAATTGATATCTTATATCCCGGAGGTGGAGAAGATTTGTGAGATTACAGCCGTGCAGCCCTTTAATCTGGACAGCTCCAATGTAGTGCCGGAAAACTGGAGCATGCTGGTAAAGGTTATACGGGAACATTATGATGCATTTGATGGATTTATCATAGCGCATGGCACCGATACGATGGCCTATACGGCGGCTGCACTTTCCTATATGATTCAGAATTCGCCGAAGCCCATTGTCATCACCGGTGCACAGCGTCCGATCAATCTGGATATTACCGATGCCAAAACAAATCTTTCGGACAGCTTTTACTATGCCTGTGACGATGCTTCCCAGGGGGTACAGATCCTGTTTGACGGAAAGGTGATCGCGGGAACACGAGCAAAAAAAGTGCGGACCAAGAGCTATAACGCGTTTTCCAGTATTGATTTTCCGTATCTGGCTGTGATACAGGATCGCCGGATTCTGCGGTATCTGCCGATGCTGCCATATGAAAAACCGGTGCGGTTTTATGAGAAGTTAAGTGATAGTGTTTTCTTATTAAAATTAATCCCTGGTATTCAGCCGGTGCTTCTTCCGGTAATTTTCGAACATTACGATGCGATTATCGTGGAGAGTTTTGGCGTCGGTGGGATTCCGTCCAGTATCAAGGATATGTTTTATGAACTTTGTCAGAAATATCCGGAAAAAATGATCGTCCTGTGCACGCAGGTTGCCCATGAGGGAAGTGATATGACGGTTTATGAAGTTGGACATGAAATGAAAAAACTGTGCAATGTACTGGAGTCTTACGATATGACACCGGAGGCGGTTGCAGCGAAGACCATGTGGCTGCTGGGAAATCGGCCGATGGACCATGAAAGCAGAGAAAAAGCATTTTATAAGCCGGTGAATTATGATACGGTGTGGTCATGATCTGTGAACCGGTAGATACCGCAGATACATCAGCAGAAGATGCAAACTTACCAACAATAAGCAAATCTACTGCACCGTACATAGCCTGTGGAAAGAGTGCCAGCAATACAGGAACTGCAAACAGAAGTAACGGCTGCATGATTTTTCCTTCGGTAAATGATGTGTTTTTTTCCATGTACTGAAATTCCTCCTTGTATAATTGATTTTGTTGAAAATTCAGTCGAATCAGGCAGATAACAAAAAAGCTGAATAAGAAAGCGGACATTTCAGTCTGCCATCTTATCCAGCTATTGTTTCTGATCGAAAAAATCACCCTCCGATGAACAAAACGATTATATACTACATATTTTTGAATGTCAATTATGATTTTTATATGATCACCTGAAATAACATAACTAGTGTTACTGTTCACTCCCGTGTCAATCACTCCGCTGATTGACACGGAGGATGCATGTTTTGGCTTGAATGCATCTCGCCCCATCGTGTGAACAGTAACTATACTGATGTTCATAGGTAACTCTGAGTATATTTGGGATTGATTCTTCTGAAAAATGTGCTAGAATAAAGAAAAGACGAATATTAGATACCAGAGATTTGAGCAAGGTAGATGAAACGACAGGCAGTCGTTTTATTTGCCTTGCTCTTTTTACGCGAGCAACGAGCCAAAGTCCGTGCTTGCACGAGACCTTGGCGACTGCCGCGATAACTTGAGAAACTCGCGGAGCGTGTTTCTCATAGTTGTGTGATAAAGGAGAGGAATGGATATGTTTGATGTTGTTATTATTGGTGCAGGAGTGACAGGCAGCGCGATTGCTAGAGAGGTTTCCAGATATAAGTTGAATACGTGTGTGATTGAAAAGGAAGAGGATGTCTGTAATGAGACATCTAAGGCAAACAGTGCGATCATCCATGCGGGATTTGATGCAGTTCCGGGGACGATGAAGGCAAAGTTAAATGTGATGGGAAATGCGATGATGGACAGAATCGCAGAAGAGCTTGACATTCCATTTAAGAGAAACGGTTCTTTGGTCGTATGTACGAAAGAGCAGGATCCGGAAGGTCTTCAGGTTTTAATGGAGAGAGGTAAGGAAAATGGAGTTCCGGGACTTCAGATTTTAGACAGAGAGGCTCTGATCGAGAAAGAGCCGAATCTGGCAGATGATGTGACGTGTGCGTTGTGGGCTCCGACCGGAGGAATTGTCTGTCCATTCCATATGACAATGGGATATGCGGAAAATGCATACGAGAACGGTGTTCAGTTTTTCCTGAATACAAAAGTTGAAAAACTGGAAAAGACAGGAGAAGGATTTAGAGTTCAGGTTCATCACGCAGATACCGATGTTGATGAGACAATCGAGACAAAACTCATTGTTAATGCAGCAGGAGTTTACGCTGATGAGATCAACAATCAGCTTTCAGACAGAAAGCTTCATATCACAGCCCGTAAAGGGGAATACATGCTTTTGGATAAGACAGTTGGAGATTATGTGGAGAGTACAATCTTCCAGCTTCCGTCGAAAATGGGAAAGGGAGTACTGGTCACACCGACAGTTCACGGCAATCTACTTGTAGGACCTACAGCAGTAAATGTAGAAGACAAGGGTGCAGTAAATACGACAATGAATGGCTTGGAGCAGATTGCAAGAGTTTCCGCTCATAGTGTCAAGAATGTTCCGCTTCGTCAGGTGATTACTTCATTTGCCGGTCTTCGTGCACATGAGGACGGGGATGACTTTGTGATCGGAGAATCAGAGGATGTAAAAGGACTGATCAATGCAGCAGGTATTGAATCTCCGGGGCTTTCTTCAGCACCGGCAATCGGTGTTATGGTTGCAGAACTTGTGAGAGATCTTCTGAATGCAGAAGAAAAGTCTGATTTTAATCCTGTGAGACATGGAATATTAGATCCAAATGCACTTTCTCTGGAAGATAGAAATCAGCTGATCAAAGAAAATCCGGCTTATGGAAATATTATCTGCCGTTGTGAGATGATCACAGAAGGAGAAATCCTGGATGCAATTCACCGTCCGCTTGGTGCACACTCTCTGGATGGAGTGAAGCGCCGGACAAGAGCCGGCATGGGGCGTTGCCAATCAGGATTCTGTTCCCCGAAGGTTATGGAGATTCTGGAAAGAGAAGTCCCAATGCCGGTTGATCAGATTGGCAAAAACGGCGTTGGATCAGAATTTATCGTAGGTGAAAATAAAGAACTGGAGGATGAGTAAAATGAAAACATATGATTTAATCATAATTGGTGGAGGTCCTGCAGGACTTGCGGCAGCAGTCGCAGCAAAAGATAACGGAATTGACAACATTTTGATTTTGGAAAGAGATAAAAGCCTCGGAGGCATTTTGCAGCAGTGCATCCATAATGGATTCGGTCTGCATACATTTAAAGAAGAACTGACAGGACCGGAGTACGCAGCACGTTTTATTGAGCAGGTAGAAGAACGTGGTATTGAATATAAATTAAATACAATGGTCATGGACATTTCACCGGAAAAGGTAGTAACAGCCACAAATCGTGAGGACGGGATTCTGCTTCTTCACGCAAATGCAATTATCCTGGCAATGGGATGCAGAGAGCGTTCCAGAGGAGCTTTAAATATTCCTGGATATCGTCCGGCCGGAATTTATTCTGCCGGAACGGCACAGCATTTGGTAAATATGGAAGGGCTTATGCCGGGAAAAGAAGTTGTGATCCTTGGATCCGGTGATATTGGTCTGATCATGGCGAGACGTATGACGCTCGAAGGGGCAAAGGTCAAGGTAGTCGCGGAGCTGATGCCTTATTCCGGTGGATTGAAAAGAAATATTGTACAGTGCCTGGATGATTTTGATATTCCGCTGAAGCTGAGTCATACAGTGATTGATATAGAAGGAAAGAATCGTGTGGAAGCTGTGACAATCGCAGAAGTCGGACCGGACCGCAAGCCGATTCCGGGAACAGAAGAAAGATATACTTGTGATACATTACTTCTTTCCTGCGGACTTCTTCCGGAAAATGAACTTTCAAAAAGCGCAGGAGTAGAACTTTCACAGGTTACTTCAGGACCGGTCGTTAATGACTCTCTTGAGACAAGCGTGGCAGGTATCTTTGCTTGTGGAAATGTACTTCACGTACACGATTTGGTGGACTTTGTATCTCAGGAGGCAACGGCAGCCGGAAAGAATGCAGCTGCTTATATTAAAGCAGGAGAAAAAGACGCGCAGGCTGTAATGCTTCCGATTTCTCCGGAAGGCGGAGTGCGCTATACAGTGCCATCCTTTGTAAGACCTTCAGAAATGGAAGAAAACCTGACCGTTCGTTTCCGTGTCGGAGATGTATATAAGAACAAAGTGATTGCAGTTTATTTTGATGATCAGCTGATCAGTAAGAAAAAGCGTCAGGTAATGGCACCGGGTGAGATGGAGCAGGTAATCCTAAAGAAAAAGAAACTGGAAGAATACCCGGAGACAAAGAAGATTACGATTCGGATCGAGGAGGCATAAGCAATGAAAGAGAGAGAATTAATCTGTATCGGATGCCCGATGGGATGTCCGATCGTTGTGAAAATGGAAGACGGTAAAGTTATATCTGTCACAGGAAATACCTGCCCGCGCGGAGATGCGTATGCAAGAAAGGAAGTAACTGATCCAACGCGTATTGTAACGACTACAGTTCGTGTCGCAGACGGAAAAGTACCAATGATCAATGTGAAGACAGAGCATGACATTCCAAAAGATAAGATTTTTGACTGTATCGCAGCGCTTCGCGGCGTAACGATCAAAGCTCCGGTTCACATTGGAGATATTGTGTTGGAAAATGTGGCAGGTACAGGTGTAAATATCGTAGCTGCTGGAAATGTGGATGCAGTACACTAGACGATTGTGAAGGAGATATAGTATAATTTATGAAACAGATGCCAGATACAAGTACTGTTGTTCACAGTTTCTGTGTCTGGCATTCATTTGATCTTGGTGGAACAAAGGAGAATTGAAATGAATTATAAATTTCTGGATGCGTTGGAGGCATCCCCTGTAATCGTAGCGGTAAAAGATGACGAAGGGGTAGAAGCCTGTCTGAAAAGTGAAAGCCAGGTTGTATTTATTTTATATGGAGACATCTGTACAATTCCGGAGATTGTTTCTAAAGTAAAAGCAGCAGGAAAACTGGCGGTAGTACATCTAGACTTGATCCATGGACTGGCATCGAAGAACATTGCTGCAGATTTTATCAAAAAATATACAGAAGCGGATGGTGTAATTTCCACAAAACCGACGATTATCCATCGAGCGAAAGAACTTGGAATGCTCACGGTATTGCGCGTATTTTTGATTGATTCTATGGCTTATGAAAATGTGAAAACACAGGTAACGGCAGCAAAGCCGGATGTGGTAGAGGTTCTTCCGGGAATGATGCCGAAGGTGATCGGAAATATCTGTAAAGATCTTCCGGTACCTGTGATCGCCGGAGGAATGATCCGGGAGAAGGAAGATGTAATGGCACTTCTTAAGGCAGGAGTAACCAGTGTATCGTCTACGAATCCGGAAATCTGGTTTGAATAAGCTTTTATTTTTTCATCTTCTTTAATTTCAGCCACCCGGCATGAAGCATGTATACAACTGCAGGAATTAAGGAGAGCAGTTGTGTGTATGTATAATCTGTTGCCAGAGATACAGGTGAAAGCGCAACATGGAATGCAAGGAAGAGGAAAGCTCCGGTGGTAATCAGATTACAAAGGAGATACTTCCAGCCGAAGATTCCTAAAGCAGAGGCTGTCAGGAGTGCCACCAGCGATATCGTATCAAGTGAAACCGGCAAATGAATAAAATCATACTTTGCAGAAAAAAGTGTCAGGATCGCGTAAAGGAAAAGAAGCAGGTTCAATAATCCCATGATCTTGAACAATAAACTGTAAAAAGGTGTGACCGGGCAATCCGGCCACAATTCTACATCCAGTTTTTCAGCAAGTTCAATCGCGGAGCGGGTGAATGTTGTGTTTGTCATTACGATGACCTTGTCACAGTCATAAAAATTTGCACCGGCATAAGCTTCCTGGACTGCTTTGTTACCAACGGGATACGTGTAATACTTACACTGTATCCCGTATTTTTTTCTGTGTTTATAGGCGATGATGTCAACGCCTTGATCCCCAGAACTTTTAGTAACTTCTATTTTTGAAAAATGTTTTCTTTTTAGTATGATCGCACACTGTTCTTCGAACTGATATCCATCCATGTGTTGCTGCTTCTCCTATATGCTGTCTGAAATCATGATGTTGGGGTCAAAAGGTATTTTGCCCCCTATGATACACGGATTGCTTCGCATTTCATGCTCTCGCAATCCTAAAACACCTCAAATCCGCTCATTTTTCTACGAAAAATGGCTACTTTTCGGTGTTTTGCGTGTCAATAAGTCATGCTTTTTCATGCAAGCAAGAAACGCATGACCTTTTGACCCTTGTATCAAATCATTTAAGTAAGAAGAATGCCGGGAGGCATTCTTCTTACGTGATCAGGTAGAAATAGAATAGCATATTTCAGAGAAAAGAACAAGTGTTCTTTTTACATTCCGTCCTTCAGTACATTGTGATCACGCAGTACCTTTTCAATCACGTTTCCTTTTACAAGCTTCAGAAGAGGTTTCTTCAGTGCGTTCAGCGGTCCAGGCAGCTGGATCTCAAGTGGAGATTTTCCGTCCATAAGTTTTACAGAGCTGTCGAGAAGCTCGCGGATATCATAAACACTTCCCCATACTTCAGGCACACCACGGTCTACTTTGAGAAGTCCATAAACAGCTTCCATAGCAGTACGTACAGAATACTCTGTTGTGAAAACAGTATCTCTTGGAGTTTCGGCAAACTGTCCGAGGAAAGCGAAGTTGACACATCCATCTGGGATAACATCCGGGCGGTCACCTTTTGTACGTGGCATGAAGAATGCTGTGATGTAAGGCATCATTGTCGGTACACAGATCGCACTGTTTTCAGCCAGATCCATGATCTGATCTTCCGGAACACCAAGGTGATAGAGCCATTCTGCTGTGATTTCTTTTCCGGTACAGTCTTTCATAGGCTTCTTGATATAGTCACCAGGTACATCAGTAAATAATCCATAAACCCAGACACATACCTTATCTTTATCCTGGTCTTTGAACTGTCCCTGGCGATTGATCGTCCAGCTTAACAGCCAGCTGGAATCCTGGCAGCTGACGATACCGCCGGTTACAACATTTCCGGTGCGAGGGTCACGTTTGCAAATGTCTGTGATATAAGGAATGATCTTTTCATCCAGAGTTGTAACTGTTGCAGATTCCCAGTTTGTCTTGGCAATGTCGGAACAGAATTTCTCCGGATGTCCGAAGGATGGATCCTGACGGGCAATGTTTTTCCAAAGGTTCCATACACCACTTGTGCGGACTTCTGCATCACCGTTTGGCGCATGGTCCTGATCACCATAAATTGTTCCCTCTGTACAGCTTCCGTTTGTGACAAATACGAGGTCGTTTTCTGTCAGGACGATACCTCTTTCCTGTCCATTTACTTTACATTCAATTGCAGATGCAATCTTTTTGTCTCCTTCGAATTTGAATACAACATTTGTGACTTCTGTATTGAACTGGAAGTCTACACCGGCATCTTCGAGGTATCTCTGCATCGGAAGAATGAGGGATTCATACTGATTATATTTTGTGAATTTCAATGCACTGAAATCAGGCAGTCCGGCAATATGGTGGATAAATCTTTGGAAATATAATTTCATTTCCAAAGCACTGTGCCAGTTTTCAAATGCAAACATTGTTCTCCAATAGAGCCAGAAAGTAGAATCAAATACTTCTTCGTCAAAAACATCTTCGATTGTTTTATCGTAGAGATCTTCGTCTTTTGTCATGAAGAGTTTCATGATTTCCATACAGCCCTTCTGGCTGAGGTTGAATTTTCCGTCTGTATGTGCGTCTTTGCCACGATTTACAGTTGCACGGCAAAGGGAATAGTTCGGGTCATGTTTATTGAGCCAGTAATATTCATCAAGTACAGAAACACCAGGTGTCTCGATGGATGGAATGCTGCGGAAGAGATCCCACAGACATTCAAAATGGTTCTCCATCTCACGTCCACCGCGCATTACATAACCTCGGGAAGTATCATAGATTCCATCACATGCACCACCGGCAAGATCCATTGCTTCTAAAATGTGAATCTGGCATCCAGGCATCTGTGCATCACGGACAAGAAAACATGCCGCTGCGAGAGAGGCAAGTCCGCTTCCTACGATGTAAGCATTTTTCTGATCTACACCTTCCGGTTTCTCCGGATGTGCAAATGCTTCGTAGTTTCCGTTTGAATAATAAATGCCTTTGCTATTGCGGTCATATTTTCCACGTTCTGTGTTACGATAGTTATTCGGAACGGAAGAATCGGCAATAGTACTCTTCTTAAAAATAGAATTACCGGATTCTTTTTTTGCCTTCTGTGCGAGATAAATTGCAGTTCCTGTTCCTGCTGCCACTGCAGAGATTACACCAAGTTTAGATTTCTTATTTGACATAATAAAACCACCTTTCTGAGAAAACGTATTCATGTCTCGTTTTGAGATATGAAGTATAGTTGTTATAGCTATAGTATGGACATTTTTGAAGATTTTCAATTTACAAAAAGAGGCAAGTGATTAAAAAGTTATCATTTGCCTCTTTTTGTAAAGTATAGGTTTAGTATATTTGTGTTATGAATTTTCTTTTTTAGGAAGTGCTGCGAAATTTTCAATTGAATGCGTAAGGCTTCCGTGGATGGTTGTCTTATCGAGCGGCTTTTGAAGCATTAATTTTTTCAGAGATTCTTCCAATATTTGTTTTGTCTAGTTTATCATAGAGGGTCCCTCCGTTTGTTACGAAAACTAAGTGTGACTATAATTTATAGTATCACATTTTCCAAAACAGATAGCAAGTATTACACCATTTTTAAAAATCCTCTAGTGATGTATTTTATTATGGGAAAACAAAGGAGATTCTGTTATAATCTTTAAATAAAGTATTAAAAAAAAGAAATGTAAGGTTATAGATATGAAAGAAAAAGAGAAGAAACTTAGACGGATTCTGCGTATTTTCATGACGCTTCTTACATGTATCCTGATTGCATTATTCTTTGGAATTATGGTATTGGTCAGCGATATGCAGGGGACGGCTCGTGTAGTGAATTATGCCGGACTTGTGCGTGGAAAGACGCAGCAGATCATCAAACTGGAAAATGCAAAGGAACCGCAGGATGAAATGATCAGGAAAGTCGATACTTATATTGATGGATTACGTCATGGCAGCGATGAACTGAACCTTATCCGTCTGGATGATAAAGCATTTCAGGATAAGATGGAAGTGCAGGAACAATTTTTTGAACAACTAAAGGAAGAAATCTATAAGGCTCGAGAAGAAGGATATGAAAATACACAGATTATAAATAAAAGTGAAACATTTTTTACAATCTGTGATGAGACAACAGGGCTTGCGGAAAGTTATTCGCAGAAGCTGGCATCTTTATTGAATCGTCTGGAGAAAATTGTTGTCGTGGATATTATTGGAATTGTGTGTCTGTTTGGATATGAGCTTTTCAAGGCGTTGCGGTACGCGGCACAAAACCGTGTGCTTCGTCAGAAGGTTTATCTGGATGAGGCAACAGGACTTCCGAATAAGAATAAGTGCGAGGAGATTCTGGGATCTGTGGAGCCGCTTACGGACAGGGAACCAACAGCGGTAATGGTGTTTGATTTAAATAATCTGAGGGTTATTAATAACCGGCAGGGACATGAAAGAGGCGATCAATATATCAGATCATTTGCAGAACAACTGCGGGCAGCACTTCCGGAGAAATATTTTGTCGGAAGAGACGGAGGAGACGAGTTTATTGCAGTATTAAAGCAGGTGGATCATAAGCAGGTGAAAGACTGTCTGCAGATGATACGGGAACAGACGGAGCGTTATTCAAAGAATCACCCGGATATGCCACTTAGCTATGCAGTGGGATATGCATTGTCTACAGATTTTCCGGGAAATAATATGAAAGACTTGTTCCGATATGCGGATAAGAATATGTATGTAGACAAGAATCAGGCGAAGATGAAAGAAGCAGCTGACAAGCGGAGACTTAGGAGAAGGCTGTTACAATCTGTAAAAGAAAAAGGATTTCATTTTACAGATTGTCTGTACTGTGATGCGATTCTGGATCAGTATGTTGTTCTTCGTGCAAGCTCAGAATTTTTCCTTGCAGATGATGGAAATTATTCCGGTGCAGTAGAGCAGATTATACAGGAACTGGCGGAGGAAGAGAAACGCAGGGAACTCTGGGAGAAACTTCAGCTGTCGGAAATCCGGGAAACCCTGACGGAGGAACATCAGGTAGAGGAATATTTTTATTGTCACAAAGAGGGTGACAGAGCTTTGCGTGGCCGGATCACACTTTTACTGCCTGACTTTGCTGAAAATGGAAATCTGCATCATTTTCTTGTTGGGTTTGATGTTTATCAGGATCAGGATGAGTTGATCGTAAATGAGAAAAAACAGCTGACACAGTTCTATGAACAGCTGACGCAATCCATTTTGGAAAATGGAAACTATATAGAAGCATTGATGGATACAGCAGAAATAATTCTAAGTGTAAATCTGACACAGAATTTATTGGAAAAGATATTTTGGCACAACAGGGAAAACAGGCAGATCCCAGACATAAAACGTCCATGTCCTTATGATACGTACTGTAAGACCTATCAGCGGTTCGTGACAAAAGAGACGAGAGAAAATTATCGTATCACAGAAAATCCGGCACAGCTGATCGAACGTTTTAAAGCAGGTGAAAAGCAGGTGACTGTGGAATATCAGGTAGAGCAAAGTAATGGAAGCAGACGCTGGTGGCAGGAGACAGTTCTGATGTCGCAGGAGATGTTTTATGAAAGCAGAACAAAGCAGACAAGTACTATGATTAGTGCAATTATTTTGTTCAAGGATATTTCAGAGTTCCATGAGCAGGAGGACAGAGAAAGAGAACGTCTGCAGGTCGCATACGAAAAAGCGGATCTCGAGAGCCGTGCGAAGACAGAATTCATGAACCGGATGAGTCATGATATCCGTACACCAATCAATGGCGTTCTCGGAATGATCCAGATGATTCGTAAGAATTATAAAGATCAGGAAAAGATAGAAGAGTGTGTTGATAAAATCGATCTATCTGTCCAACATTTGAGTGAACTGGTCAATGATGTACTTGATATGAGTAAAATCGAGTCAGGATATTTAGAATTACAGAATGATACGTTTGATTTGAATGCGTTGATAGATCAGGTAGAAGTTGTGGTCAGTGCACAGGTAGAAGCGATGGAAATCAGCTATGAAAGCCATCGGGAAAAGATGGATCATACGACGCTGATCGGAGATACGCTGCAGATCAGAAGAATTATGCTGAATCTGTTCAGTAATGCAATCAAATATAATAAGCGTGGAGGAAGGATAGACACTTATGTAAAAGAACTCTCTTTTGATGGGATGTGTGCGGCATTCGAATTTCGTATTACGGATACAGGTGTAGGGATGAGCAAAGAATATATAAAAGAAGAATTGTTTAAGCCTTTTACACAGGAAATAAATGATGCAAGAACGCAGTACAGAGGAACGGGGCTGGGAATGTCAATTGTAAAAGGACTGGTCGAAAAGATGGGCGGAACAATCCAGGTGAGCAGTACGCCCGGCGTTGGAACGGAGTTTCGTTTTTATTTGAGTTTTCCAGTAGTTCAGCCGGAAAAGGAAAGTCAGAGTGGAGAATGTGTACAGGGAACAAAACAGGATCTGAAAGAAGATAAACCACTCAGAGGATATCATATTCTTCTTGCTGAAGATAATGAGATCAATATGGAGATTGCAGAGTTTTATCTGGAAGAAGCTGGTGCACAGGTGATAAAGGCATGGAATGGACAGGAAGCTGTGGAACTATTTAAACAGTCGGGTCTGAGAGAATATGATGCTGTTCTTATGGATATCATGATGCCGGAGATGGATGGAAAAGAGGCGTCACGAAAGATCCGATCCATGGCAGACAAAAGGGCAGATTCAGCTGAGATTCCGATTTTGGCAATGACAGCACAAGCGTCTACCGAAAGTATACATCAGTGTGAGTTGGCAGGTATGAATGAGTGTATCTTTAAACCTGTGAACGCAAAAGAGTTGATTGGATTGCTTCAGGATATAGTTGAAAAAATATAAATTGAGAGGAAGGAAAATGCACGAATTAGGTGTTGTCTTTTATGTTGTAAAAGATGTAAAGAAGGTTGCGGAAAAAAATCATGTGGAGAAGGTTTCTTCCGTGACACTGGAGATTGGGGAAGTGTCAGGAATTCTACATGATTATCTGACTGATTGCTGGAATTGGGCGAAGAAGAAAGAACCGCTTATGGAAGAAGCCGAACTGAAAATCGAGCAGATAGAAGCAGTAACATTTTGTGAGGAATGCCAGAAAGAATATCCAACGGTAGAACATGGGAAAATCTGTCCGTACTGTGGAAGTGAAAATACCTATCTGCTTCGTGGGAATGAATTTTTAATAAAAGAGATAGAGGTATCGGACTGAAAAATCAGCGTCTTACCTATTGTCAACCGCTTTGATAGATGATACAATACGAGAGACTTAAAAGAATCACAGGTGTTGCTGCTCACAGCATCCCGTAAACATTTCTTACAGTTTCTAGTAATACACGAGTTAAGCGAGGAAAAGAATTATGCGTCAGATTATCTATGACAAAGTGAAACATATTGCAGACAAATACAAAGGTTATATTGATACAGAAGATTTGATGAAGGAAGGACTTACAAATCGTCAGATTGGTCTGTTGACAGCAGAAGGAAAGCTTGAAAAGGTAGCACATGGACATTATTGGATCATTAGTCCAAAGTTTTCCAAACCGGAAGATTATAAAGCAGTGGAAGTGGCGCGAGTAAATAGAAAAGCGGTAATCTGCGCAGACAGTGCATGTTATTACATGGGTCTGATCGATAAAGAGCCGGAGATCCTTTCGATTGCAACAAGAAGAAGTGACCGTCACAAGATGAAGATGAATTTTGAAGTCAGCAGACATTACTTCTCAGAGCAGGCTTTTGAGGATGAGAAGCATGTGTTTGATACAAAGTACGGTTCTTACAATGTATATGGAATTGACAGAAGCGTGTGCGATTGCATTCGTTTCCGTGAAGACATTGATAAAGATATCTTTGAACTTGTTATTGAGAACTACAGAAGATACGATAAGAAGAATGAAGAACGTCTCATGGCATATGCCAAAGCAATGCGTATCGGAAGACAGGTAGAAAGAATCGGGTTGGATAGATAGTCTATAATAAGAATGATTTAAGAGAGTCTGGTATTTGCCAGACTCTTTTTGTGCGTAGCAATCAGTGAGAAATTCCAAAATAATTCATCATGTGCATAAGAAAAGATGTTCCGATTTTTGAAAGATAACCGTCAGGATGATGGAGAATACAGATATCAGAGGTGATGACCGGATCGGTGATCAATTTTTTAATGATATTTTTGGATGTGAGTGATTCAGCAGCTGACGCAGGGAGAATTGCAATTCCCATTCCGGCTTTCGCCCATGCAGTTCCTGTACGGGAATCATGGTTGATACATAAATAGTTTGGCTGCAGTTTAAGTGTTTCAAAATGTTGATCTAAAACAGGAAGCCAGCGATGGTAGACAATCAGGGGATGTTCTGCTAACTCTTTAAGAGAGATTGTTACATTTTGGTCGGGTTCAGCGGTAGCTATTTTTCTATCCGTGGAAAGCGTATGTTTTGTATTATAAGAAGTATCGGAAGAAAAATATTTTTTATTTCCGACAGCAAGCAAGTGCTCTTTAACCAAAGTGTAACAGGTTAAATTATCTGATTGGAAAGGGGTACGTACAATTGCAAGATCCAGAACTTTGGATTGTAGTTGTTTGATGACACGATAAGTGTCATTTTCATATAATTCAAAACGAATTTCAGGAAATTGCTCATGAAATGGACGAAAAGCGCGCTGTGCCATCAGATCATGAGCAGAGGAAACAATACCAATTCGAAGTACGCCGGATTTTCCTTCACGATAGTCAGAAAGTTCCTGTAAAGTACGTGAAGAAAGATCTAAAATATCCTTGGAACGCTCATAAAGAATACGCCCGGCTTCTGTTAATTCAATCTGACGAGGTCCGCGGAAAAAGAGTTGAGAACCGATTTCCTGTTCAAGAGATTTCATTTGTGCACTTAATGGCGGCTGGGAGAGATTTAATTTTCGCGCGGCTGAGGAAATAGTTCCTTCATTTATTACTGTGACAAAATATTCCAATTGTTTTAAATCCATGTGAAACCTCCAATTATATATTTGATATCATGTAGGAATATAGGGTGCAATGCACGAAATAATATATATTGATTCGTGAGAATAAAAAAAGTATATGGAAAATATATGCTTTCTATATAAAAATAAGATTTTTCGTATGCTTTATTCTATGATAATATAAGAGATAGATTATTATCAAGAGTTAAAAAAATAACAATTGGAAAAACAGTTAAAAAATAATAATCGAGTAAGATTAAAACAAATCAATTAGAACAACAGGAAGGAAAGAGAGGGTATTATGAAGACATTGCTTGCATATCTGAAAGGATATAAGAAAGAATCAATACTTGCTCCGCTGTTTAAGATGCTGGAAGCATCTTTTGAGCTGTTTGTTCCGTTGGTAATGGCGGCAATTATTGATGTGGGAATTGCAAATCAGGATAAGCCATATATTGTGAAAATGTGTTTTGTACTGATCGCGCTGGGAATCATCGGACTTGTCTGTTCCATTACAGCACAGTATTTTGCAGCGAAGGCAGCAACAGGAGTCGGAACGGGAATAAGACATGGATTATTTGAACATATCCAGAAATTTACATTTACGGAAATGGACCAATTAGGAACATCTACATTGATCACACGAATGACAAGTGATATCAATCAGATCCAGTCAGGTGTGAATCTTGTTTTACGATTGTTCCTGCGTTCGCCGTTCATTGTATTTGGTGCAATGATCATGGCATTTACAGTAGATGTGAAAGCAGCACTTGTATTTGTTGTGACGATTCCGCTTCTTTCACTTATTGTGTTTGGAATCATGCTTGTGACGATGCCGATGTATAAGAAAGTGCAGGCAGATCTTGATCAGGTACTTCTTGCAACGAGGGAAAATCTGACAGGAGCAAGAGTTATCCGTGCATTCAATAAAGAAGAGGATGAGACGAAGCGGTTTGAAAATGCGAATCAAATTCTTACAGATGCACAGAAATATGTGGGACGCATTTCTGGAATGATGAATCCGCTGACATATATTATTGTAAACGGAGCAATCATAGCATTGATCTATGTCGGTGCAGTCCGTGTTGATATCGGAGATCTGACCCAGGGACAGGTTGTGGCACTTATTAATTATATGTCACAGATTCTTGTTGAACTTGTGAAGTTAGCGAACTTGATTATTTCCGTGACGAAGGCAGCAGCATGTCTGAACCGTGTGGAGAGTGTGCTTGCTGTGAAACCAGATATGAATGAGGGAGATGTAAGATGGAAGAGCAATTCTTCCGAAGCAGATCGGGATTTGAAAAATAAAATTCCGGTCGTAGAGTTCTCTCATGTATCTTTGACCTATAAAGGAACTTCAGATACATCCTTATCTGATATAAATTTCTGTGCCGAGAAGGGACAGACGATAGGAATCATCGGAGGAACAGGTTCAGGGAAATCGTCTCTTGTGAATCTGATTCCGAGATTTTATGACGCAACAGACGGTACAGTGAAGATCAATGGACGTGATATCAAAGAATATCAGACAGAGAACCTAAGAGAACATATCGGTGTCGTTCTTCAGAAAGCAGTGCTTTTCAAAGGGAGTATTGCGGACAATCTCCGCTGGGGAAAGGAAGATGCAACAGAGCAGGAAATGTATGAAGCATTGGACATTTCTCAGGCAAGAGAATTTGTTGATACGAAACAAGGTGGATTAGAATTTCAGATTGAACAGGGGGGAAGAAACCTTTCCGGAGGTCAGAAACAGAGAATGACGATTGCGCGCGCACTGGTTCGGAAACCGGAGATCCTGATTCTCGATGACAGTGCATCAGCGCTGGATTTTGCTACAGATGCGGCACTTCGCAAGTCAATCAAAGAGATGAAAAACCAGCCGACCGTATTTATCGTATCTCAGAGAGCAGCATCTATTCAGTATGCAGACCAGATCATTGTGTTGGATGATGGTGCAATGGCAGGAATCGGAACACATGAAGAACTGCTGAAGGATTGTCCGGTCTATCAGGAAATCTATTATTCACAATTTCCAAAGGAGGCGGTAATCAATGGCTGATAAAAGAAAGACAAATAGTGAGAAAAAACAGAAAAGTCAGGCAGCAACATTGAAAAAGGTAATCCGCCGACTTGGAAGATACAGAATTTTTCTCGTATTTTCAATTCTGCTTGCAACTGTATCTGTTGCGCTTACACTTTATATTCCAAAGCTGACAGGACATGCAGTTGACTATGTGATCGGAAAAGGTGAAGTGAATTTCCCGGGAGTAATCCAGGTGATGATTCAGATTGGTGTGTGTACACTGATTACGGCATTGGCACAGTGGCTGATGAATGTGTGTAATAACAAAATGACCTATCAGATGGTTCAGGATATCAGAAATGAAGCGTTCCATAAAATAGAGCAGTTGCCGCTAAAATATATTGACGGCCATCCATACGGAGATGTTGTAAGCCGTGTAATCGCGGATGTCGATCAGTTTTCTGATGGACTTCTGATGGGATTTACACAGCTCTTCACCGGGATTGCCACGATTGTCGGAACATTTTGTTTTATGTTATCCGTAAATGTATCGATTACATTTGTTGTGGTTCTTATCACACCGGTATCATTCGTTGTAGCAAATTTTATTGCAAAGAAAACATTTCGTATGTTCCGTCTGCAATCTGAAATACGTGGAGAGCAGACAGGATTGATTGATGAAATGATCGGAAACCAGAAAGTGGTTCAGGCATTTGGGCGCGGAGAAGATGTAACAGAGCGTTTCGACGAAGTGAATAAAAGATTGCAGGAGGCATCCTTGCGAGCAACATTTTTCTCATCCATCACGAACCCGGCGACACGATTTGTCAACAGTCTGGTTTACACAGGAGTTGGAATTACCGGAGCATTTGCAGTTGTACGCGGTGCAATGAGCGTAGGACAATTGTCCAGTTTCTTGAGCTATGCAAATCAGTATACGAAACCATTTAATGAAATTTCCGGAGTTGCGACGGAATTCCAGAATGCCATTGCATGTGCGCAGAGAGTATTTACTTTGATTGATGAAGAACCACAGATACCGGAACCGGAAAATGCAGTTCATCTGACGGATATTGATGGAAATGTGAAAATAGAGGACGTTTCATTCTCATATCTGCCGGAGCAACATTTGATTGAAGATTTTAATCTGGAAGTAAAGCCTGGACAGCGTATTGCGATTGTCGGACCGACCGGGTGTGGAAAGACAACATTGATCAATCTGCTGATGCGTTTCTATGATGTGAATGCAGGAAGTATTAAAGTAGATGATATAGATATTCGCGAAATGACAAGAAAAAGTCTGCGCGCAGGATATGGAATGGTGCTTCAGGAGACCTGGTTAAAAACAGGTACAATCCGTGAAAATATTGCTATGGGAAGACCGGATGCGACGGAAGAAGAGATTGTCGAGGCAGCGAAAGCTTCTCATATCCATAATTATATCCGTCGTCTGCCAAAAGGATATGATACATGGATCACAGAAGATGGTGGCGGGCTTTCACAGGGACAGAAGCAGCTGCTTTGTATTGCAAGAGTTATGTTATGCAGACCACCGATGTTGATTCTGGATGAAGCAACATCATCCATCGATACAAGAACGGAGATCAAGATTCAGCAGGCATTTGCAAAACTGATGGAAGGAAGAACAACTTTCATTGTTGCACACCGTCTGTCAACCATCCGTGAGGCTGATGTGATTCTCGTAATGAAAGATGGAAAAATTATTGAACAGGGAAATCATGAAGTACTGATGAAGAAGGAAGGTTTCTATCATCATCTGTATGAGAGCCAGTTTTCAATGTAGGATAAGGTATGATGTGAGATAGTGAGATACGTTGCAGATCGCATGAAATGTAAATAGTAACAAAATGAAAAAGGAAGGCTATCAACTACGATAACAGTATAAATCGTAGTTGATAGCCTTCTTCTTTTCGTTTCAATAAATTATATTTACGGTAGAAGGAATGTATACATTACCACAAAGTGACAGATGCTTCCGCCCATTACGAACAGATGAAAGATTTCATGGCTTCCGAAATTCTTATGCTTGCTGTTGAAAATCGGGAGCTTCAGTGCGTAGATGACACCGCCAACTGTATAGATGATACCACCGGCTAAAAGCCATCCGAAAGCAGCAGCTGACAGATTATCAAGGATTGTAGAAAATGCAAGCACGCAAGTCCATCCCATACCAATGTATAAAACGGAAGATACCCATTTCGGACAGAATACCCAGAAGGCTTTGATAAGGATGCCGACAATCGCGAATGCCCATACAATACATAGCAGTGTGATACCTTTGCGTCCGCCGATTACCAGCAGGCAGACTGGTGTGTAGCTTCCGGCGATCAGAACGGAGATCATCATGTGATCGATCTTCTTTAAAACCGTATTCACTTTCTCGGAAATATCAAATGTGTGATAAGTGGTACTTGCCGCATAAAGCAAGATAAGGCTGGCTGCGTAAATTGTAAGCGATATAATATAAAGTTTGCTCGGTTCACGAGCTGCTCTGTATAGAAGTGGTATTGCAGCAATAATTGCCATGATCATTCCAATAAAATGTGTAATTGCGCTTCCAGGTTCTTTGATATAAAGTCTTTTTTCCATAAAATCTACCTCCAATTCGTCTATGCAACAACACATAGTTTTAAATACTACATCTCAAATATGTATATACTATAGCACATATTTCTAAAAAATCAAGAGATATTTTGAAATTAAAAGTATCTTATTCCACAAAAAAACAGGATGAAAGAAATCTGTGATGGAAAGTAAAAAACAGGCCGTGATTTCACAAAATTAAAATGTGAAATCACAGCCTGTTCCAGGTTATGTTTCTAATAAGTTCAATCTGTCAATCTATTCGATTACTGTTCCGGTCTTACCATTCAGAGCATCAGAGACTTTATCAAAGGAAGTAATGTAAGCTTTGCGGCCTTCGTGTCCTTCTACGAATTCAACTGCTGCACGGAATTTTGGAAGCATGTTGTAAATTCCAAAATGTCCCTCTTCCATGTAAGTTTTTGCCTGATCAACAGTAATTGTATCCAGTGGTTCCTCATTCGGTTTGCCAAGGTTGATACATACTTTCTCAACATTTGTAAGAATAATAAGAAGATCAGCATTAATTCCTTCTGCAAGCTTTCCAGCTGCGAGGTCTTTTTCGATAACAGCACTTGCGCCACGTAAATGATTATCCTGCTCAAGTACCGGAATACCGCCGCCACCTGCTGCGATAACAATCTGATCTGCATCAAGAAGAGCTTTCACTGCATCAAGTTCAACAATCTTGACCGGATTCGGAGCAGAGACAGCACGGCGGAAACCTTTACCAGGTTCTTCCACTACGAAGTTGCCTTTCTTACGTTCTTCATTCGCTTCCTCAGCGTTCATATAACGACCGAGAACCTTTGTTGGTGTGTAGAAAGCATCATCGTAAGGATCTACGATCACCTGAGTGAGGACTGTGCTGACTGTACGGTAGATACCGCGGTTGAGAAGTTCTTCACGGATTCCGTTCTGAAGGTCATATCCGATATATCCCTGGCTCATGGCAGTACATACAGACATTGGGGATGCTGTATATTCCGGATGGTTCTTTGCAAATTCATTCAATGCAGTGTGGATCATACCAACCTGCGGAGCATTACTGTGTGTGATAGCAACCTGATAGCCTGCTTCAATCAGATCAGCGATACATTTGGCAGTGCTTTTAACGGCTACTTTCTGTTCTGGAAGTGTAGTTCCAAGTGCACGGTGTCCCAATGCAACAACGACTCTTTTTTTCATAATATTTCCCTTTCTTCTAAGCTGTGATAGTTTGTCAGGGGGAACAGGTTCATACTGTATTAGAAAAAATCGCAACAGTAAAACCAACCTTACTGATAATTAAGATTTTACTATTATTTAGCAGTAAAATCAATATTGGATTATGCCTGATAGAAGGTCAAATACAAAAATTGCTGTCAAAAGAATACAAATTGAAATTCTCATCCATTTCTTTAATTTTAAGAACAGACTATTCCAGCGTGGAGCAAAATAATAGAAAAATGCACAGCCAAGAAGTGCGAATACTGCTCCGTCTCCCAAATATGCTTCTCCATTCATGAAAGTAAGGTAAGAATGATATTTCGGAAGTTCAATTCCAAAACCAAGATCAAGAAGCAGCTGAACGAGATAGTCAAGAGCCGTGTATACAACAAAGTTGATGATAAACATAGTAGCCGGTTTTTTGATATATTTCTTTAACAGCAACAGTATAAGCAGACCACAGATTCCGTACAACGGGAGCCATGGAAGCGTACGAAGGGTTACATTTTCCAGTGTGCCGCAACTGAGCAGTTCGGAAATGATTTCCAAAAGCCATCCGAAAATAGAAAAGGCATGGAATAAAAATACACAGGACAGAAAGTCATAATTCTGCGCCGGATTGACCGGTGATTTTACTGCGGCAATAGGTGGTTGCACAGAAAAAAGAAATACCGGATACTGATGCGGTGCAAAATAAGAGATCTTTGTGTAAGGACCTTCAGAATCGTCATAAAGAGCTTTACTAATCAGAAGTTCATCTTCAGAAGGAACATGCTCAAGATAAGAATCATTGAGCTGCTCATATTTAGGAGCTCTTGAAAGCACATAGTTTCTTCGTAAAAACAGATATAAGGATGCTTTACAGTTCATTTTGTACGGGCGGACATAAATGATGTCCAGAATTCCAAGTGTAAAGAGAGAGAAAAACTCCCAGCCGAGGAAAGAACAATCTAACAAAAAGAGTTTCCATTTATTTCCCTTTGTAAGCTGTTTAGAGAGAAAAAAGGCATTCTTTTGACTGATTTTTGGATTCTCAGCGAGGATATATGGAATCATGCTATATTCATAATGCTTAATAATTCCACCGATAATTGTTAAATCCCAAAGTTTCTGAAAAAGTGTGTAGCAGAACATCACCCAGGAAGGATTTGCCAGGTAACGCAACTTATATAAAAAGAATATTTTAGAAATATTCGTATCCTCATAGTTATAAGATTCAACAAAAAAACGTTTCTCACCGACAATCAAAAGATTACTGACAAAAAACTTATATAAAAGTGAAAGAATAACCCCAAGTGTAAGAAACGAAGTGACAATAAAGTCCGGACGCTTCAGGTAATTTTGAACTGTATGTAAAAAGGCAGCAGCTATGAAATTATCAGGAATAAAATCGAGAAATGCACTGCTGAAGCTTTCGGCAGAAATAAAAACAGGTAAAATAAGCGCTGTCTTTGTCTGAATCTTATCAGGAAAATAGTTCAAAAATAAAGAGCGGGAAATTGGATACGAAGCTGTGAGCATTGCAATCAGAAAGCAGACAGATACACTTCGCCAATAGTTTGATTTTATTAAAATACGCGCTTTTTTCTTGAGCTCTTTTCTTGACCACATAAATAATATCCCCCATTGAATCGTTGCTGCGGTTCACATGCGTGCAATCAGCAACGCATCGTTTCCATAGATAACATCATTATAATTTAGTTGCGCACGGTTTACAAGATAAGGTTCGATTCATGAAGAAATATGTTATACTATAACTGTTGAGTTTAACATAAACTGCAGGTGAAGCAATTGTGTACCTGCATCAGACATAAAGAAAGTGGAAAGAAAAGAGAAGTACGATGAACAGACAAAGCACATTATGTTATATTGAAAAAGACGGAAAATATCTGATGCTTCACAGAGTAGTGAAGAAAAATGATGTGAATAAAGATAAATGGATCGGCGTCGGCGGACATTTTGAATATGCGGAGAGTCCGGAGGAATGCCTCCTGCGTGAAGTGAAGGAGGAGACCGGTTATACATTGACTTCCTGGAAATACAGAGGGATCGTGACATTTGTATACGGAGAAGATGTAGTGGAATATATGTCGCTATATACAGCGGATGGGTTTACAGGTGATCCGATCGAGTGCGATGAAGGCATTCTTGAATGGGTGGAGAAAGAAAAGATAAAGGATCTGAATTTATGGGAGGGAGACAAGATCTTCTTCCGTCTGATGGACGAGGAAGAGGAGTTTTTCTCTTTAAAGCTTGTGTATAATAAATCTGATCTGCTTGAGTATGTGGCACTCAACGGAAAGCCGATGGAACTTTTTGATGTGATTGATGAAGATGGAAATAAAACCGGACAGGTAAAAGAACGCGGTGTTGCACATAGAGATGGAACATTGCATTCAACGGTACACATCTGGATTGTGCGTCCGAATCAGGAGAGTGGTTATGATGTACTCCTTCAGAAACGAAGTGAATGTAAGGATTCGAACCCGGGAGCGTATGACATTTCTTCTGCAGGGCATGTCAGTGCCGGGGATGAACTGATGGAAAGTGCACTGCGAGAGATGAAAGAAGAACTTGGAATTCATGCAAGAGAAGATCAGCTTCAGTTTATCGGAACACACAGAGGACAGTTTGAAGCGGAATTTCATGGAAAACCATTCCGTGACAATGAACGCAGTACCGTATATCTTTATAGAGAACCGGTGGACATTAAAAATTTGAAATTACAGGAATCTGAAGTGGAAGAAGTGATCTGGATGGATTTTGAAGAATGCAGGAAGGGGATTGTGGATGGTACCCTGCCGAACTGCATTTATGAAGGAGAATTCCAGATGGTAGGAAAAGCACTCGGGATAGAGTAAGAAAACGGAATAGAAGATAGAACAAGCGTGAGAAAAAAAGAGTTGAACCTTGCTTGTCCGGGACAGTAGAATGGTCCGGACAGAAGTTTCAACTCTTTTTTAAGACTGACTTATATTTTCAGCGTGGTTTCAGCTTATGCTTCTTCTGACAGTTTCTTCACAATCTCAGGGAATTCCATAAAGTGGGAAGCTTTGACCAGAATCGTATCATTTTCATTGAGAATCTGTCCCATGTTCTGGTAAAAGTCTTCTTTTGTGTCAAAATGGAAAACTTTCATGTTCTTCTCTGTTGCAAGAACAGTTTCCTTTGCAGCTTCTGCCATATCTTTAGAAAGTGCTCCGATGCAGACCAAAACATCAGTGTTTTTAAATGCTGCATATGCTCCGACTTCGCGGTGCATCGCAAGCTCATCGGCACCAAGTTCGCCCATATCGCCAAGGATAGCGACCTTTCTTGTGTCTGCATATGCAAGTACGTCAAGAGAGGACTTCATAGATGCCGGATTGGCATTGTAGCAGTCATCAATGATCGTGTAATGTTTTGCTTCGATCAGGTTGTTACGTCCGGCAATCGGAACGAGCTTTTCAATTCCGCGTGCAATCTCATCATTATTCATGCCAAGCGCATATCCGACAGCAACTCCGGCTAAAGCGTTATAGATCATATGATCTCCCGGAATTGAGATATGTGCATGGAAACGGGATGTTGGAGTAACAAACTCAGCGTATGTTCCTTTTAATCCTTTACGTTCAATATTTTCCACATGGAACGGGCAGGAAGAGGTAAGACCGAAGTAAACAGGAGTTCTTCCATCACGGGAAGTGTAGCTTTTCAGCTTATCATCATCCCCGTTGAAGATAACAGAACCTTTCGGATTCATGTAGTCTGTCATGGAACTCTTTTCCTTTAGGATTCCGTCTCTTGTTCCAAGATTCTCAAGATGTGCATATCCGATATTAGTGATCACGCACACATCCGGGCGGGCAATCTTAGCCAGCGGTTTCATATCTCCAAAGTGGCTGATTCCCATCTCAAGAACTGCAACCTCATGTTCCTCACGGATATTGAATACGGTCAGAGGAAGTCCAATCTCATTATTGAAGTTTCCCTCTGTTTTCAGTACATTATATTTCTCGGAAAGTACAGATGCGATCATTTCTTTTGTGCTTGTCTTTCCAACACTTCCAGTGATACCTACAACTTTGATATCGAGGGAACGGCGATAGTGTTCAGCTAAGTCTTTCAATGCTTCTGTGCAGGATGAAACGCGGATATAAGGATAATCAACGTCACCAAGATCCTGCTCAGAGAGGGAACAGAGTGCACCTGCTTCCATGACCTGCGGGATAAAACTGTGTCCGTCAACACGGGCACCTTTGATCGCAACGAAAAGAGTATCTTTTATTACTTTACGGCTGTCAATCGCAACACTTGAGACCTCACAGTCTAAGAATGCAGGATCACCGCAATAAATTCCGCAGCAGGCATCTGCGATTTCAGATAATGTCATATGTTTCATTAATATCTTGCCTCCATGGACTTCTTAATGATCAGTTCGCAAAGATCGCCGTATTCGATTCCATAAACCTTAGCTTCCTTCGGGAGAAGGCTTGCGGAAGTCATTCCAGGAAGGGTATTCATCTCCAGGCAGAACAGATTACCCTTAGCGTCAAGCAGGAAGTCTGCACGGCTGTAAACATTAAGTTTCAGTGCATTGAACGCTTTTACAGTAAGTTCCTTCATGCGCTCTGCAACTTCTTCCGGAATATCAGCCGGGCATACTTCAGAAGTAGCTCCGTCCTGATATTTATTCGCATAATCAAAGAATCCTGTCTTCGGGATGATCTCAATCGGAGGAAGTGCTGTTCCGTCAATGATACCGCATGCAAACTCACGCCCCTTAATGTATGGCTCAACAACAAGTTCATCTTCGTAGCGGAAGGACTTCTTCAGAGCCTCTGCATATTCTTCATCTGTATTTACAATATAAACTCCGATACTGGAACCACCTGAGCAAGGTTTAACAACAACAGGAAGTGTCAGACCAAGTGACTGGTAAGACTGATCTTCAGAGTTCTTATAAATCGTTCCACCTCCCGGAGTGTCTACGCCAGACTCAAGGAAGATCTGCTTTGCAACACCTTTGTGCATTGCAACCGCACATCCAAGAGAGTCAGGTCCTGTATATTTAATATCAAGCAGATCGAAAGATGCCTGAAGCTTTCCGTTCTCTCCTTCTCCACCGTGAAGACCGAGGAAAGTAATGTCAGCCAGACGGCAAAGTTCGATTACATTCGGTCCGAAGAAACAATCAGACTGATCCGGACGGGAAGCCTTAACAGCTTCAAGATCCGGTTCCTCTGTGCTGATATTCTTCACAATCTCAAGCCCGTGATCCGGAAGAGTAAAGACATCCTCCAGATTCTCCGGCGCATTCTCTAATCCCATGAATACATCCAGAAGGAATGCATCATGTCCTTTTTCAACTAATGTACGACAGATTCCGGCAGCAGAAGAAAGTGATACGTCACGTTCTGTGCTTAAGCCTCCTGCTAATACAATGATTTTCATAATTTTATACTCCTTAAATGATTTATTCTGTTCTAGTTCTTTTTCTTATTTGTCTGCTGCGTATAGATAATGATAAGCAACATTCATGCTTTTACGATTATAGCACATGTTGGCAGAAAGTAAAACAGGGGGAATAAAGATTTAGCGGAAGGATTCTTTCTCCCCTTGCTACATTATTTTTGCTATATTCAATGTATTAAATCCCATTGACAATTCACAGAGAATACTACTATTATTATATATATAAACAGTTTTTAATTGTGCAAATCAATATTTTATTGTTAAAAGAGAGGTAATTCCATTGGAAGTCATAAAAAATCAAATCAAATTTTTTATTGAAAGGGGAAATTATATGAAAAAGGTTATATGTTTATTTTCCGCAGTTTTATTACTTTTATCATCTGCCGTGACAACATATGTACACGAAACAGACTCTCAAGATTACCTATCAATTCCAAGTTATAACAAAACATACTCTACACAATCAACAGATAATAATTTTTTGTCACTAAAAGAATATAATGCAGAATACTCCAATGGAGAGAATCCTCTAAAAACAAACTCTCAAGATTACCTATCAATTCCAAGTTATAACGAAACATACTCTGCACACCCAACGGATAATAATTTTTTGTCACTAAAGGAATATAATACAGAATACTCTAAAGGAGAAAATCCTCTAAATAAATAGATTCTCCTTTACCCACTCAAAATGTCCTTGATATATATGCTATTTCCCATATCCGAAAACAAAAACCATTATTTTACCTATCAGGGGGAAAAACTAACAGATCTTAGAGAACGAATGGAAAGCAAGAAATAACACTTTGAGTGCAGAAAGTTGGTGTAAGAGCGTAAGTGCTTTTGCAAATACACTTGGTGGAGCATTAATCTTTGGAATAGCCGATAATGATGAAATTGTAGGACTTGAGAATCCGAATAGTGATGCTGAGAAAATAAGTGAAATCATTAAGACAAGGATGGATCCAATTCCAGAATTTCGTCTTCGATTTGAACAGGTCGAAGATGGAAAAGTATTAATTATACTGGATATTTTCAAAGGTGAAGAGACACCGTACTATTATTCGGGTGATGGTGTGCTGGAAGCATATGTTCGTGTTGGAAACGAGAGTGTGAAGGCGACATCAACGGAATTGAAAAGACTGGTGTTGCGCGGTAGAAATACATCTTATGATTCACAGATTTCTACGTATAAGGTGGAAGATTTTGCTTTTTCCAAACTCCGGGAAAGATATAAAAAATGGACAGGAAATAGTTTTGATGAGAAGGATCTTATATCATTTGGGTTGGCGAATGAGCAAGGATATTTGACAAATGCCGGAGCCTTGGTTGCAGATGAAAGCCCTATTCGATGGTCAAGATTATTTTGTACCAGGTGGAATGGATTAAATAAAAGCGGTGGTACAATAGATGCATTTGACGATGCGGAATATTCTGGAAGTGTATTGTCATTAATTGATAATGGAGAAGCTTTTATTAAGAGAAATGCGAAATTAATGTGGAGAAAGACTGCTAATTCCAGAGAAGAAATGCCGGAATATGTAGAACGTAGTTATCATGAAGCATTGGTTAATGCATTGGCTCATAGAGATTATCTTGTGAATGGCAGTGAAGTGCATATTGATATTTACGATGATCGTATGGAAATATATTCGCCGGGAGGCATGCCAGACGGTTCCATTATTCAGGACAGAGATCCGCTTACAGTTCCATCAACGAGAAGAAACCCTGTTTTGGCAGATATATTTAATCGGCTGGGATATATGGAACGTAAAGGTAGTGGATTCGGAAAAATCATCGGCGGCTATGAATTTCAGATCAACTATGATGAAAGTAAAAAGCCATCTTTTAGGTCAGATCGGTACCAGTTTACAGTTGTGATGCCAAATTTGAATTACAATGTCCCTCAGGATGTCCCTCAGGATGTCCCTCAGGATGTCCCTCAGAAAAAAGAGAGCAATCCATTGGAAATTCAAATATTGAATATGATAAAAAAGGATAATAAAATCAGTACAGAAAAAATGGCAATGACGTTAGGGATAAGTTCCAAGACTGTGAAACGTCACATCAAAGATATAGGTATTGTCCGATTTATTGGTCGTGGTTCCAATGGACACTGGGAAATAATTGATGATTAGAAATACAACTTAATATCATGTATAGCAAAGCTATAAGATTTCAAAAATGGAGTCTTATAGCTTTTTTTGTATTTGCCACTGTATTTTATCCTCTGAGCGTTTACGTTTGAAATACGGATGCCTGTCTATAGAATAACCTTTATAAGCACTATTTAAATTTCGTCCGAACTCGAAAAAGAATCCCTACGTCCAATTTTTATTTAATCTTCCCAGCCAGATAAAGCAGCACTGCATCCTGAAATTTCCTCGGATTCAGTGAACATTTCTTTTGAATCGCATTCAATTTATACTGCAATGTATTTTTATGGAGAAAGAGTCGTTCGCTTGTGGCGGCAAGGGACATTTCTTCAGAAAAATAAACTTCCAGCAGGTGCAGTTCTTGTTCATTGAGTGGGGCAATTGTCTTGGCTAAAAATTCTTTCTGATTTTCCGGTGTGATCGTAGAAAGAATCAGTTCAAGTGTCAAATCATCAAAAATAACATAGTGTTCAGATGAAATTATAAGGCTGTGCAAAGCAGTTTCAGCAGATTGATAGGAGGTATGGAGCTGGAAGAGTGATGTCGGTTTTCCAACTGCAATATCTAAAATATCGAAATGTTCTTTTGCAAAGAGTTTAAAAATGTAATTCTGTTTTTCAAAATCAGTTTCTTCGGTCAAAGCAATAAAATCCCCCGGATAATTAAATGTGTGAAGACAGATATGTGCCTGTGCAAACATTTGTTGAATTTTCTGTTCTAAAACAGAGCGGTTTGTAATTGGATTTTGTTTATTTGTGCGAATAAGAACAATTCTTTTCTTTGTGTTGAGATCAATCTTAAATTCATGTAGACAGGAGGTGAGGTATTCCTGATTGTCGTTTTCATTTCTGATCAAAGACTGAATGACAAAATGCTTTTTATCAGCTTGTCTGCGGCTGTACTGATTTAGTTCCTGCTCCCGGATCAGAAGATTGGTGATGCGTTCTGCGAGATAAGCATAACTGCGGACTTTATCAGGTATACCGGTGATTCCGATGACGGCCAGCAGATGTTCATTATGATAAAGCGGAAGATTGATTCCCTGTTTTGTGCCGGAAAAATTGTTGTCTTCTGTTACTTCCAGTACAGAACCGGAAGCAGCGGCCTGTTGTCCAATCTCGTGAAAGGTTCCGACACGGGATGAGTCTGTGCTGGCGAGAATGATACCAGATGGAGCAATAAAGTTGATGTCATGATCACAGACATCTTTGATTGTATTTACGATTTGTTCTGCGAGTTCGCGGTCGATTTTAGTTATCATAGAATTTTTATTATATCCTTTCTTTTGACATAACTGTTCAGAGCCAACCTCCAAAATGCTACGCATTTCGTCGGTGTGGCGTATCCGCCAAATAAAATTTCAAAAACAGTCTTAAAAATGCAAGCGTTTTACATCTGTTTTATGAAATTTTGCTTGGCTCTGAACAGTTACCATTTTACTATAAAATGTTATATATAACAAATAGCAATGGAATAAATTTGAAATAATGTTATGCGTAACATGTTTGTGAAACGGGAAATGTGGTATCCTAACATTAATAAAACACGGAACAGACATGGAAAGGAGTTTATTATGAAAATAGTAACAGCGATTGATTCATTTAAAGGAAGTATGACTTCTATGGAAGCAGGACAGGCAGCGGCAGAGGGAATCCACAGAGTGGATGCGGATGCAGAAGTGATTGTAAGACCGTTAGCTGACGGAGGGGAAGGTACAGTAGAGGCTCTTGTATCTGGAATGAACGGAACATTACAGAAAGTACAGGTGACAGGACCACTTGGCGAACCGGTGATCTGTGAGTATGGTATCATTGAAAGCACAAAAACAGCTGTGATCGAGATGGCGGGGGCCGCAGGAATTACACTGGTTTCTGATGAAGAGAGAAATCCGCTGAATACAACAACATATGGCGTGGGAGAAGTAATTCGTGATGCGATTGACAAGGGATGCAGACGTTTTCTCGTCGGAATCGGCGGAAGTGCGACAAATGACGGGGGAGTCGGGATGCTTCAGGCATTAGGTTACGGTTTCCTTGACAAAGACGGAAATCAGGTTCCATTTGGTGCAAAGGGCTTGAAAGTTCTGGAGGAAATCACAGATACTTATGTGCTTCCGGAATTAAAAGAGTGTAAGTTTAAGATTGCGTGTGATGTAACAAATGCTCTTTGCGGAGAGCAGGGATGCAGTGCAGTATTTGGTCCTCAGAAAGGTGCAACACCGGAAATGATCTGCCAGATGGATCAGTGGCTTGGATATTATGCAGCATTGGCGAAAGAAAAATTCCCAAAGGCAGATGCAAAGCAGGAAGGAACAGGAGCAGCAGGAGGCCTTGGATTCGCATTTCTCACATTTACAGATGCTGTGTTGGAATCAGGAATTAAAATCGTGCTGGAAGAGACACAGTTAGAAGAGTATGTAAAGGATGCAGACCTTGTCATCACGGGGGAAGGCCGGATGGATGGTCAGACAGCGATGGGAAAAGCTCCGGTTGGAGTGGCTGCACTTGCAAAGAAATACGGCAAGCCGGTACTTGCATTTGCAGGCGCAGTCGAAAGAGATGCCAGAAAATGTAATGAACATGGTATCGATGCATTTTTCCCTATCCTGCGAGGTGTAGTTACGCTGGAAGAGGCAATGAAGAATGAAAATGCTAAGAGAAACCTGGCAGATACTGCGGAACAGGTGTACAGAACATTTACAATTCTTTGATCATACAATATTGTTTTAACTGAAAATTAGGTTTCTCCACGATTCCGAATGTCTTGAATCCAAGATGCTCATAGAATGGCACATTTTTCGGATTATGTGTCTCCAGAGAAATCATCATATCATTGCGATCGGCGCAGGCAATGACTTTATTCATCATCATTTCTGCGAGACCGTGATGTTGAAATTTCGGATCAACGGCGAGGTAGATGACATGAAGTCTTCGGGTTTCATGAAGCTGGGCGGTCCAAGCGGAGTTGAGGTAATCTTTTCCGAGGACAAAGTTGAAAAATGTTTTCATAGTCGGATCCTCGTGGAGCAGCCAGCCGTCTGTGATGAGGCTTTCTTTCAGGCTGACAAAATAATTATAAAATGCATGACGGTGATCGGATTCGTCAGAAAGGATCAGGACTCCCTTCAACTCAGGGCTGTCAGCAAAGACTTCACAGGTTTCAAATAATTCAGTTACGTCGCACTCAAGAAGATGTGGCAGCAGACGTTCTTTTGTTGCTTCATCTTCGATCAGAGTGCTGTAGAGCGGGTCGTTCTGAAAGCAGACGGTCAGTATTTCTTTAAGGCGGTCAAGATCCTGTTCCTGTACTTTGTAGAGCTTATCGCTATTCATTGGTTTTCTCCATTCTTTTCTTTATTATAATGTGATGATGTTTCAAGGCAATCGTTTATCAAAGCCTGGATTTTATCAACAGATTGTTTCATATAATGTAAATCATCTTTTAAGTAGGCCTGCTGGCGGCGGATAGCGGCTTCAAGTCTTCTGATCTCAACATCAAGAGAACCTGGGATTGCCATCTGATCCAGTTCTTTCAGACGCTGGACAAGGCCGTAGAGATTCTCATGGTGAAGAATGCGTCCGGCGCCCCACATCAGACGGTCTTTTGGCTGATGTAAAATATATTCCGTAAAGTGATAATAGACTTCTTCATCGAATAAAAATGCGTAGCAGTTATTATCAACTTCATAGAGTGCCTCCAGTGCGGCGGTGATGTTCTGGCTTTCCAGTGCATGGACTGCCTGCTCCAGGTGACAGAGGTTCTGACTGGCAGCAGCATGAGGGAAGCAGACTGCGTCCTGCCAGTCGAGGCGGACGAAGTAGTCCTGCATCTTCCGGAAAATGTGCAGCAGTTTAGAAGAAAGTCCGGACACCATTGAGAAGTCAGCGGAAACAGTATGGTTGTTGATCTCCTGAATCTTTTCATATAATAAATCGGCAGATTCACATACCTTTGAAATACTTTCCAGAAGCGCCGGAATTTCTTCCAATACTTCTGCCGGGGCATTGGACTGTGCTGCAAGACAGTCGGCGACGGAACTTTTCATTGCCAGAAAATGTCTGGAAAAGTCAAGTGGCGGAAGTGTCAGCTGATCCAGTGTAACTAAAAGTCTTGTATAGAGCTCATGGTGGAAACGGTAAACTGCTTCCTGATAGAATTCTTCATTGTCATATTGGGAGTGGTAATGCGTTTCCATAAACGGTCCTGCGCTGAAATCATTTACGGTAGATGGAATACCGGAGATGGCGATGGAAAAATCATCCGACCATGTCTCGATTGGTGCAAGTACTGTCAGTCCATCAGGGTAAGCCTCCTTCGGAACAGTTATATTTTCGCAAAAATGTTTCAGAAAATCAGCAGACTCATAAGTAGAGCGGATTGCATCCTGTGTGTTATGGGCGTGAGCCGGAAGTTCAAAGTTGAGATCAGCGATCACGCGGCCCTGCCATTCCGGGTGAACACGGAATACCTGGTTCCAGGCTCCGGTTGACCAGTCGAATTTAGAATCACAGACACCCCACTCTTCGGCAGCAAGGGCACATACTGCGATTGTATAGCGCGGTTGATAGCCACTGTCAATCAAAGCCTTTATGATTCCAAATGTCATAGAGACCGCACAATTGTCATCCTGAAATCCGTCAAAATAGGAATCGTAGTGTGCGGAAAGCAGAATCATCCGGTCGTCCCCTTCAGAAGCGGCAGTTCCCGGAAGATATCCGGTAATGTTATAAGCCGGGCGGTTACGTTCAACCCAGGAAGAGGCGTTGAGTTCAACTGCGACAGAGGACGGATGAGATACTGCAGGATCTTCGGGACAGAGAAGTTCTTTTAAATAAGAAGCATCCTGTCTCGAAAGAGAGAATGCAGGGGCATATTCCGGTCCGGCGATGTCCTGAGCGTTGAGTGCCCGCGGATCAATCTCAGCATAACCCTGTGTCTGGACAGCAATCAGTCCGACAGCACCTTTCAAATATGCCTGATAGACAGGGTAGTTGATCCACCATTCATCACGCTGGTTGATATCAGCAAGAACAAGCTTACCACGGACATTGAGCCCTTCATAGTCCGATGCGGTTCCACGGCCGACATAGACAAGATCATAAGTCTCGAATCCATCTGTCTCAAAATTCGTCTGATAAGCACCCATCTGACAAGTATGCAGTTCTCCATGTTGATCCTGGAAACGGAGCACAGCACGTTCAAAGGTCCAGGAATCCAGCCAGAATTCATCCTTCGTCACATTCTGAAGTCCGATGCGTTTCATTTCTTCGTATAAAAAATCCCCTGTCTTATGTTCCGCATCAGAACCGGCAGTTCGGAAACCGAGTACCGGATTGGTTTTGTGAGTCTCCATCTGCTTTGCCAGCTGATAAGAGTAAGTAATGTCTAGATGTGAAATGCATTCGTTGATTCTGTTTTCTGTCTTTGATTCCATTTATATCACCTCTGAAAGTCTGAGCCTGTTGTATGTGTTTGAGTTTCTGCGCTTATTTTAGCACTGCATGCAGAGTGTGACAAGAGTAGAACTCTCTAAATATTTGCCCTTCTATATTCCGATGGTGTCATGTTGAAATATTTAAAAAATATTTTTCTGAAATTATTCAATGATTGAAAACCGATACGTTCACTGATTTCTGAAACAGATAAGGTACTGTGAATCAGTAGTTCAGAGGCTAGTTTCATTTTTTGATTCTGTATATTTTCAATAAATGTGTGCCCAGTGGCACTTTGAATGATTCGTTGAAGCTGACGTTCACTATAATTGAAAAGATTAGAAAGCTCTTTCAGTGATACAGTTTTAAAATTAGCCTGCATATATCTGAGTATATACATAAGATTTTCATCCGCAGAGTTTAGATGGATATTTGAGAACTCTATATGTTGTTCATGACGACGGAAAAGGTTGATAAAAAATAGCGATAATAAAGTGTTAACCATTTGTTTTCTATATCTTTTTTGCTGCCCGCATTCTGCATAAGCGCGTTCAATCAGATCAGTTAATACAGGATCATTTTCGCTATGAAAAAGAAGGTATGGAATTTCTGAAGTCTGATAAAAGGTACGTTTAAAAAAATCAGATAAAATAGTATCACTGTCTAAAAGTCCGAAAAATGACTGCTCAAAGGTGCTTTTTCGAATCAAAATATTGATAATATAATCTTCATCATGAAAGGAACTAATAGAATGTGTGACATCAGGAGCCATAATGCAGATATCACCTGTTCTCATAGGAATACTGCGACCGAGAACATAGTTTGTACAGGTTCCATTTTGAACAAAGATAATCTCAAAAAAGTCATGTCTATGCCAAAAAGCAGGAGTGTAGCGCGCATGGCGAACAAATGAAATATCCATATTTTCAAGGATAAAAGTTTGCTCATCTATATGAGTTGTCAAAGATTTAGTTATATTATTATCATTTGTAATTGTATAGGATGCAAGCAGGACATCCATAACATCTTCACGATCACAAGGCTCTTGAAGAGAACGCTCTAGTGACTGTTGATAAATCTGTTTTAATTTGTTTTCTATTGGTGTTAATTGTGGAAAGTGATTCATAGGTGGCCTCCGTTCTATGGGATAACTATAACATAGAAATGTCGCAAAAGATACTATTTGCTGTCTTGTTTCGGACTTATTATTTGACGGGATGTGTGATAAATTGATAAAAACGGCCGGAACAAAAGAAAAAAGGAAAGAGGTATTATTTATGGAGATGCATAAAAAACTGAAATTTACGGAAAAGCTGTCGTATGGTATTGCAGATCTTCCGGAAGCGGCTAATTCAATTATCGCAGCATTTTTGACAATATTTTATACAGACAATATTGGGCTTGCAGCGGCAGCCGTTGGTACGATGTTCTTTATATCTAAATTGTTTGACGGTATTTCAGATATTCTTGCAGGTATATTGATTGATAAGACGAGAACAAAGTGGGGAAAAGCAAGACCATGGCTCTTGTGGCTGTCGGTACCTACAGGATTGTCAATTGCATTGATCTTCTTTATCCCGCAAGATGGGTCAAAGACCATGCAGATGATCTACGCATTCGTTACGTATAATCTGTTTACATCAATTATGTTTACTATTACAGGAATTGCAAGAAGTTCACTTCTTGCTCTGATGACACAGGATTTTAGAGAAAGAGGATCTATGGCATCATTTGGAATGTTTTTCGGACTTGCAGGTACAATTCTTGGATGTTCCTTAACATTCCCATTGATATTTAAACTAGGTGGAGATATCCGTGCATGGAGAATTCTATTTGGTATTTATGGTGTGATTGTTACAGCAGGACTTCTTGCAGGATTCTTTATGTCTAAAGAATACGTAACTTCTGTCGAAGCAACATCAGGTGAAGAAGTACAAAAGATTTCTTTTAAAGAAGGTATTAAATTATTTTTTACAAATAAATATTTGATTCTTGCACTTGTTGCAACAGTACTTGTTAACTTTGTTACTCAGATCAATTCTTGTTCACAGACTTATTTCTATAAGTATACAATGGGGAATGAAATGCTTACAACAACATTGAATCTTGTAAGTATTATTCCAATTCTCATAGGAATCGTTTTATTTGTTGGTCCATGCATGGCGAAATTCGGAAAGAAAAAATGTATGTACATCGGTATTATCGGACAGTTGATCGGAAGTTTGATTCGTGGATTTGCAGGCATGACTCAGAGTGTGCCGCTGCTTATTGCAGGAACTGTAATCAGTGGTGCAGTAACAGGACTTCTTGCTGTACCGGTAAGTACATTATTTGCAGATGGAATTGATTATGGTGAATATAAGACAAATAGAAGAATTGAAGGAATGGGTTCTGCAATTACGAGTTTCTCACAGAAGATCAGTTCAGGACTTGCTCAGGCAAGTATTGGATGGATTCTTGGGCTTACAGGTTACATCAGTGGACAGGCAGTGCAGTCAGGAATAACCAACATGGGTATTATTTCTATGTATGCATGGATGCCGGCAGCACTTCTTCTTGCTATATTTATCATTTTAAAATTCTGTTATAAATATGAAGATATAGCAGATGAAGTTATAAATACACTTGAGAACAGAAAAAAACAGGCAAGAAATTAAGAAAACAGGTAGTATAGGAAGGCAGGAGTATAAAATGAACGAACGTGGAAATTGGATTTCCCAGGGAACACAGAAACCATTTTATGTGCGCAAAGAGTTTGATGTTAAAAAAGAAATAGTAAAGGCAGCAGCATATGTTTGTGGTCTTGGACAGTTTATTTTTCATTTGAATGGACAGAAAGTTGCAGATCATGAGCTGGATCCAGGATGGACAAATTATGACAAGAAGATTCAATATGTGAAATTTGATATTACAGATCTGGTGCATACGGGAAAAAATGTGCTTGGAGCGGAAGTGGGGAACGGATGGTTTATAAAAGAGGATGAACATTATACTTTTAGCTTTCCAGCATTTATGCCTCCAAACCCGAATCCGTATAAACCATTTGGGAATGAATTGGTATTTGCAGTGAAACTGATTTTAAACTATGTAGATGGAACCGCGGAAACGCTCTTTGCTGATGAAACTTTCAAAGTAAAGGAACATCCGGTTACAATGAGTAATGTATACGGTTCAGAAACTTATTGTGCGGAACTGAATCAAAAAGGATGGAATCAAATAGATTTTGATGATTCCAAATGGGAAAATGCAGTTGTTGTGACAGAACAGGATGCTCCTAAGGGAGAGCTTATAGAACAGTTTCAGCCGGCAATTAAGGTGATCTGTAGTTATTCAGCAAAATATGTACATACAGTATCAGGAAGGGATATTTATGATCTTGGTCAGAATGTTTCAGGTATGCTGAAGTTTTCGTATCGAGGAAAAAAAGGTGATGTGATTTATATTTATCCAGCGGAAAAGTTGAATGAAGCCGGAAATGTCGATCAGGTTGCGAAAAACTGGGTGACAGTTGGAAACTGCATCACATGTATTGTTGGAGAAGATGATACATGGCAGGACTATCGTATGCGATTCACTTATTTTGTAGGGAGATATTTTGCTGTAGAAAAGAGTAGTGAATCAGCAGAAATAAAAGATATTATAGGCGAATCAATTTCCAGTGCATGGAAAACAGACGGAACATTTCACTGTGATGATACAAGATATGTACAGATTTATGATTTAGTAGAGAAAGCGGTAGAGGCTAATATGGTTAGTATCCATACAGACTGTCCAACAATTGAACGTTTTGCATGGCAAGAGCCGAATCACCTGATGGCACCATCTATCATGTATATGAAAGATGGCCGGAAATTATGGGAAAAGTTCTTTATGGATATGCGTATAGATCAACTTACAGAGGAAGATTATTTTATGGATCTCAAAGGAAATAAATATTTTCCAGGAGCAGGTCTGATTCCGTCACAGGCCCCGTGTTATATACATAATGTTCTTCCAGTACCTGGAATGGGGAGCTTTTTTGACATTATTCCGTGGGGAAGTTCAGGAATCTTAGGGGTCAAATGGCATTATCTTTTTTACGGAGATAAAAAAGTGATTGCTGATAATTATGAAATGGGTAAAAGATATCTGGAGCACCTTAAGACAAAGCAGAATGAAGATGGTTTTATCAATCACGGACTTGGTGATTGGGGAAATCCAGATAATCAGCTTGCAAGAGAAAATGTTGAGACAGCCTTTCTTTATGCCGATGCGATAACACTCGCGGAATTTGCTGAAATCCTTGGAAAAGAAGAGGATGAAGCTGGGTTCCTTCAATTTGCAGAGAGCGTGAAAGAGAATTATAATCGAAGACTGCTTGTACAGAACGAGAGTGGAAAATGGTGCTATCGAAGTTTTGAACACAAAGAAAAGATTGTAATGACACAGGCATGCGAGGCTCTTCCACTTTACTGGGGAATGGTGCCGGAAGAAAAGATAGAGGATGTTATTGATTCGTTCCGTCAGACACTTATTGAAAAACAGTCTTTTGCATCAGGAGAAGTAGGGCTTCCGTATATTATTCAGACAGCAAGCCGTTATGGAATGAATGCTTTGATTTGTTCCTTTATTACAAGACCAGAACATCCATCCTATTATGCATTTGTAAAAAATGGTCTGACAACATTAGGTGAATACTGGGAAGAAAACCCAAGAAGCCATTGTCATGATATGATGGGACATATTATTGAATGGTATTATAATGGAATTGCAGGAATCAAGCCGCTGAAACCTGGTTTCAAAAAAGTACTTATCAAGCCGTATCTTCCGGAAAGCATGAATGAAATGTCATGTAAATATGACTCTGTTAATGGAAAAATCATTGTTTCTATGAGAAGAGACGATGGAAAGATACGGCTTGATGTAAAGGCTGATGAAAGAATCGATGTGGAAATTGATAAGACTTTTATTGTGTAAAATAATTTCTCGCAAGCTCGATCAGCGTTCGTGCTGGCTTGCTGATATAATGTCCCTTGCGATATGCAGCAACAATCTCCCAGGAAGGATGGTCAGGTAATTGAAAATAGGTAATTGCCTCATCTTCTGGATCCATATAATACATCGGTAAAATTCCACAGCAGATATTTTCATGGATCATGGAGATGATTGCATGGTTATTTGAAGTCTCGAACAGAACATTAGGGGTGAATCCGGCATTTTTAAAAACGGAATCAACGATCTCCCGGATGGTGGAGGTTTTCTGCGTGAGGACAAAAGGCTCTTCTCTGAGCAGAGCCAGATCACCGTTCTTCATATCTAAAGCAGTCACAAGCTTTGTTGGAACGGCAAGAACCATTTCTTCCGAAGCTAGTGTTTCATAGATGATTCCTGATTTTTGCTGCGTTGAGATAGATTTCGCCGGCAGGGGTTGGGTGCCAGTCAGTCCGGGAACGGTAGAATAGCGGAGTGCCGAGCTCTTTTTCCAACTTGAGAAGCTGCTGGTTGAGGAAAGACCAGGTGATTGCAATTCCAAGAAGTGGCAGAACAGAGCATGTACTTCAGAACTGGGCAGTAAAAGATGTTGTCCTTACAGACGAAGAATACGCTGCTCTTGACCGTGCATTTCCTGCACCGGAGCATAAGACCTATTTGGATATTGTATAGAATAAGCTGTGAGAAGAAGTATTGTGAAAATATAACAAAAACGCGTGGAAACGATTACATTGTCTTGAAATAAACAATGTTTGTTAACGAAATCAATGACAAAACAATGAAAAACAGAAAAAAATTGAGTGAATCTGTCTCTGGAAAACGAAATCTTTGAATGCTATTCTGTTAGTGTAAAATAGGAAAATAAGAATAGAATTTTTAAAGAGAGTTTATAGGAGGCAGGGGAATGAGAAGAATTTTACAGAATCTGATCATCGCATTTACAGTTATATTTTTATTTACGGGAATGTTTTTATATAGAAAATCAGAATATGTGGAAGCAAGCGGACAGTATACAAGTAACATAACAATCCGTAACACTTCACCACTTGAATTGGAAAATGTTCAGGTTAAGTTCAACGGAGCAGAGACAGTAACAATCGGGGCAATGCAGTCTGGGGAGAAAAGAGTGATTGAGATTCCGGAAGAAGCAAAACCGGCAGTTACAGTTCAGGTGAGAGGAACCTCCGATCTGGCCGGAAAATTCGCAGGATACTTCAGCGGAAGAATTACAGACGGAACAGAAGCTACGATTTATCTTGAAGAAGATATGACACTTGAAGTTTCATCAAATGTGATAGATGATTGAAGAGAACAAGACTTATAAATTTCAAAGTCTTTCATAATATGAAGAGAGTGGACAGCAGAAATTAGTTTTGCTGTCCACTCTTTTTATGATATTATGTAATTGTTCAGAGCCAAGCAAAATTAAAAAAACAAGTATAAAATGCTTGCATTTTTAAGACTGTTTTTTAAATTTTATTTGGCGGATACGCCACACCGACAAAATGCGTAGCATTTTGGAGGTTGGCTCTGAACAGTTATGCTATTATGAAGAAAGAAATGACATCGGTGAAAATTATATTATAATAATAGGAAAGGATAATAATAATGAATAAGAAAATCATTCTTGCATCAGCATCTCCGCGCAGACGAGAGCTGCTTGCGCAAATCGGTTTAGAATTCGAGGTAAAGGTAAGTAATAAAGAGGAAGTCTATACAAGTACAAAACCACAGAAGATTGTAGAAGAACTTGCATTGATGAAAGCAGAAAATGTTGCATCTGATCTTCAGGCAGAGGGAGTAGAATTGAAAAATACAATTGTGATCGGAGCAGATACAATCGTTGTACGTAACGAAGAAATCCTTGGCAAGCCAAAAGATGAAGAACATGCATATGAGATTCTTCTAAGCCTTCAGGGAAGGGCACATGAAGTCTATACAGGTGTTGCAATTCTTTCCTATAATAATACAGGAGAGAAAGAAATCATTAACCATGCGGTAGAGACAAAGGTTCATGTGCATGAGATGAGCGAAGAAGAGATCCGTGCGTATATCGCAACCGGAGATCCGATGGATAAGGCGGGAGCTTATGGAATCCAGGGAAGTTTTGCGGCGTATATAGATGGAATCGAAGGGGACTACTATAATGTGGTTGGACTGCCGGTATCATATGTTTACCAGCAATTGAAAAAACGCTAAACATATATTGTTACATTTGTAATTAGTTTGCAAATGGCTAGACGGAGATAATAGCGACAATTAGCCTGAATGGATGCTCAACCATCAAAAAAGAGAAGACCCCTCATGAGTTGGCGGCTCATGAGGGGTCGTTTTTGTGTGAATATGTCATATCCATCTCTTTTCTTAGCTACAATCACTATAGCACATAATCGTAGCTAAAACAAGTATATGTTGAAAAATAAAATTTTATTTATCACACCTGGTTACTGTTCACTCCCGTGTCATCACTTCGCTGATTGACACGGAGGATGTGTTGCTGGTCGCACATCGTGTGAACGGTAATGGGTGCTTTTCTTTTGAGAAAACAAAATCGTAACAAAAATGTAACATCTGTTTTTGCTATTATTCTGAAAAGAATATGGAAAACCGGAGAAAAATTATCATTAATATACAAATTAAGGCAAAGTGTCTATGAAAAAATTTTTGAATCGTACAAATGTACAGGAATAAAAACAATTTTATTGTTGAAAATGCGCATAAAAATAGAACGGATTCTAAAATGTAATCAGAAAAGCGTTAAAAAAGTGATAAAAAACAGACAAAACGTAGAATGAAAAAAGAGCAAATTGAAATAAAAAAAGTGGTTTTTTTATGAATTTAACTTGTTGAAGAGGAGCGTTGACAAAGAGAAAACATGGGAGTAATATTTAGTCAACTTTTCGGAGAACATGACGTTTTAATGCGATTATAAGCAGTAATATTTGCCATGCTGTATACGAAAAGTGACAAAATACAGCAATATACATTAGGTAGAAAGGGAGGGAGCAATACGGGAAATCTGGCAGACAATCTTATGGAAGAACTGAATTGTGAGACAGTGTTCATACTTCCGGTTCTTGGCGGGATCAATGAATCTGTAGTAGTTACCTGGATCATCATGGCAGTGCTTGTGATAGCATCCATTATCCTGGTAAGAAACTTAAAGGTTGAGAATCCCGGAAAAGTGCAGTTGGCTCTCGAAGCCGGTATCGGCGCCGCTGAGGACTTCTTTGTCGGAGTACTTGGCAAAGAGAACAAGGGTTATGTACCGTATCTGATCACGGTTCTGTTATATCTTGCTTGTTCAAACACAATTGCACCATTGTTTGGCTTTAAGCCTCCGACGAAAGATCTGAACGTGACGGCAGCCCTGGCAATCATGAGTATGTGTCTCATTGAATTTTCAGGTATCCGCAAGAATGGATTCGGACATTGGGCAAAGCATTTTGCACAGCCGATTCCAATTGTAGCACCGATCATGATTCTGGAAATCGTCATCCGGCCGTTGTCGCTTTGTATGCGACTCTTTGGTAACATGCTGGCAGGATTCGTAGTCATGGAACTTTTGAAAGCAATCGTTCCACTGATCATTCCGATTCCAATCAGTTTTTACTTTGATATTTTCGACGGTCTACTTCAGGCATACGTATTTGTATTCCTGACATCTCTGTTTATGAATGAAGAGATGGAGTAAGAACTTAACACATTCTATTGAAAAGAAAAGGAGATTAAAATTATGTCAACACTTATTGCTATTGGAGCAGCTATCGCAGTATTCACAGGTATCGGAGCAGGTATCGGTATCGGACATGCAACAGGTAAAGCAGTAGAAGCTATCGCAAGACAGCCAGAGGCAGAAAGCAAGATCAGTAAGAACCTTATCCTTGGATGTGCTCTTGCCGAGGCAACAGCAATCTACGGTTTCATCATTGGTATCCTGATCATCTTCTTCCTGAAATAAGAAACGAAAAGAATCTTATGAAAATGATGGAAGCAGATAACAGGAAAGGCAGGTGTAAAAGGTGCTTCAGTTAAATATGAACCTTGTCTATACCATTATCAACCTTATTGTTCTCTTCCTCCTGTTGAGACATTTTCTGATTAAACCGGTGAGTGATATCATGGAGAAGCGCAGACAGATGATCGCAGACGGTCTTCAGAGTGCACAGGATGCACAGAGTGATGCGCAGAAGATGAAACAGGAATATGAAGATGCTTTAAAGGGAGCGAAGCTTGAATCAGCTGCGATTGTTGAGAAGGCACGCTCAGAGGCTAAGACAGAGTATGACCGCATCGTAAGTGAAGCAGGAAGCAAGGCCGGAGATCTTCTGGAAGCTGCAAAAGAGAATGTACGTATTGAACGTGAGAAGACAATGAAAGATCTTCAGACTCAGATTGCAGGACTGGCTATGGCATCCGCGGAGAAGATCGTGGGCGACAAAGAGCAGAACATTTATGACCAGTTTTTGGGAGAAGTAGGTGGGACAGATGAAGACACAGACAAGTAAAAGTCAGATTTACTGCGAGGCGGCAGCAATCAGATATGCGCGTGTTCTGTATGAAGTAGGTGTCCCAAAAGAAGCTGTACAGAAAACACGTGAGATTTTTGAGGAAGTACCGCAGCTTCACGAGATTTTCGCGAATCCTACCATTGAACTTCAGAAAAAAATGAATGTGGTAGACAGAGTATTTCCGAAGGAGATAAGAAATTTCCTTAAAGTAGCGTGCAGATATCAGAGAATGGATCTGATCGAAGATATCTTCACAGCATATGACAGATACTGTGATGAACAGAATCAGGTTCTGAACGCAGTTCTGACATGTATTCAGCCTCCGACGGAGGAACAGAAAAAAGGAATGGAGGCGTTCCTTTGCAAGAAATATGGCGCAAATCGTGCTAAAATCGAAGTTCGCCAGGACAAAGCACTGCTTGGAGGATTTATTCTCCGGGTTGGCAGTGATGAGTATGACTGGAGTATGAAAGGACGCCTGAACAGATTAGAACAAAGATTGACCTGGAGGTGAACAAGGTGAGTTCAATCAATTCAGATGAAATTATTTCTATCCTGAAAGAAGAAATAGAGAATTTTGATACAATGAGTAAGGACAGTGAAGTAGGTACTGTTGTTACTGTCGGCGATGGTATCGCCACAATCTACGGGATTGATCACGCCATGTACGGGGAGATCGTTACTTTTGAAAACGGCCTTAAGGGAATGGTACAGGATATTCGTAAGAATGAGATCGGATGTATCCTTCTTGGAAGTGACACAGGAATCCGTGAAGGCACAAAGGTAGCCCGTACAGGAAAGAAAGCAGGCGTTCCGGTTGGAGACGCTTATGTAGGAAGAGTTGTCAACGCCCTTGGTGAGGCGATTGACGGAAAAGGTGAGATCAAATCTGACGATTATCGCCCAATCGAGAATGAGGCACCTGGAATTGTTGATCGTAAGTCAGTAAGCGTTCCGCTTGAGACAGGTATCCTTTCCATTGATGCAATGTTCCCAATCGGCCGTGGACAGCGTGAGCTGATCATCGGAGACCGTCAGACAGGAAAGACATCCATTGCACTGGATACGATCCTGAATCAGAAAGGCAAAGATGTAATCTGTGTTTATGTTGCAATCGGACAGAAAGCATCTACAGTAGCCAAAGTTGTTAACACATTACAGACACACGGAGCAATGGATTATACGATCATCGTATCTTCCACAGCAAGTGACTGTGCTCCGCTTCAGTATATTGCACCATATGCAGGAACTGCTATGGCAGAGTACTTTATGCACAAGGGAAAAGATGCACTGATCATTTATGATGATCTTTCCAAGCATGCGGTTGCATACCGTGCACTTTCTCTTCTGCTTGGACGTTCTCCGGGACGTGAGGCATATCCTGGAGACGTATTCTACCTGCATTCAAGACTTCTGGAGAGATCCAGCCGTTTGAGTGATGAGATGGGCGGAGGTTCTATCACAGCACTTCCGATCATTGAAACACAGGCAGGAGATGTATCAGCATATATTCCGACAAATGTTATTTCCATTACAGATGGACAGATCTTCCTGGAGAGTGGACTTTTCGCATCAGGAATGAGACCGGCGGTCAACGTTGGACTTTCCGTATCCCGTGTTGGTGGTGCAGCTCAGACAAAAGCAATGAAGAAAGCATCAGGAAGTATTCGTATCGATCTGGCACAGTATCGTGAAATGGAAGTCTTCACACAGTTTAGTTCAGATCTTGATGCAGCTACAAAGGAAGAACTGGAATATGGAAGTGGTCTGATGGAACTTCTGAAACAGCCATTGTATCATCCGCTTTCCCTGCATGAGAAAGTAATCACACTGTGTGCAGCAACACATAAAGTACTTTTAGGTGTAGAGAAGACAAAGATTAAACAGTTCCAGTATGATATGCTTCAGATGTTCGAAGCAGAGCATCCGGAGATCGGTCAGGAAATCGAAGAGAAGAAAGTCCTGACAGAGGAACTGATCGACAAGATCGTAGAGACAGCGAAGGAATTCAAGAAGAGCAGGTGTTAATATGGCAAATATCAGAGAGATACAGAGCAGAATCAACAGTGTCAAAGACACAATGAAGATTACCAATGCAATGTATATGATCTCTTCTTCCAAACTGACACAGGCGAGAAAGAAGCTGGCAGATACAGAACCATATTTCTATGCGCTGCAGGGTGAGATCAGTCGTATTTTACGTCATCTACCAGAATTACATCATAGTTATTTCAACAAGAGGGAAAACATTCCGGCAGAGGAACGTAAGATTGGATCGATCGTTATCACGGCGGACAAGGGACTGGCCGGTGCATACAATCACAATATTGTGAAGCTTGAGGAAGAGATTCTTTCCAAGCCGGGTCAGCATAAGCTTTTTGTTGTGGGAGAGCTTGGACGTCATTATTTCGCAAAGAAGGATGTAGATATTGATACAAACTTCCGTTATACAGTTCAGAAACCGACCATGCATCGTGCCCGTGACATCTCAGCGGTTATTCTGGATCAGTTTAACAATCATGAGCTGGATGAAGTTTACGTAGTATATACACGAATGGAAAATGCAGTTCAGTCAGAAGCGGAAGTGTTAAAACTTCTTCCACTCGAGAGAGGGGATTTTGGTGAAATGAAGATGCCTTTGAATATGTATCGAGAGGAAATCGAACTGAATCCATCTCCTATGGATGTCATGAACAGTATTGTACCAAGTTATATCAACGGTATGATCTACGGATGTTTGGTTGAGGCTTATGCCAGTGAGCACAATGCCCGTATGATGGCAATGAAGTCAGCAACAGACAGTGCACAGGATTTGATTAAAGATCTGTCAATCCTCTATAACAGAGCAAGACAGGCTGCGATCACACAGGAGATCACAGAGGTTTGTGCCGGCGCAAGAGCTCAGCAGAAGAAGAGTTAAAATGTCGAAATGCGTTACAGACAGCAGGTTGTTGCAGTTTGTAATGACTGAAATATAGAAAGAGAGAGAGAACATGAATAAAGGACGAATTGTACAGGTTATGGGACCTGTCGTTGACGTAGTGTTTGAAAACGGTGATCTTCCTTTTATCAAAGATGCTCTTGAAGTTGATAATAATGGAAAGAAATGCATCATGGAGGTTGCACAGCACCTTGGAAACAATGAGGTGCGCTGCCTGATGCTTGCTGCAAGTGAAGGACTTTGTAAAGATATGGAAGTTACTGCAACAGGAGCCGGTATTCAGGTTCCTGTAGGCGAGCAGACACTTGGAAGATTATTTAATGTACTCGGTGAGACAATTGATAACGGAGAGCCGATTACAGATTCTAAAAAATGGGTAATCCACAGACAGCCGCCTACATTCGAGGACCAGAGCCCGGTAGTTGAGATCCTTGAGACAGGTATTAAAGTTATCGATCTTCTTGCTCCTTATGCAAAAGGTGGTAAGATCGGTCTGTTCGGTGGTGCCGGTGTAGGTAAGACCGTATTGATTCAGGAATTGATTCGTAACATTGCAACAGAGCATGGTGGATATTCCATTTTTACAGGAGTTGGAGAGCGTTCCCGTGAGGGTAACGACCTCTGGACAGAGATGAAAGAATCCGGAGTACTGGAGAAAACAGCCCTGGTATTCGGACAGATGAATGAGCCACCTGGAGCTCGTATGCGTGTCGCTGAGACAGGACTTACAATGGCAGAATATTTCCGTGATGAGCAGCATCAGAACGTGCTTCTCTTCATCGATAATATTTTCCGTTTTACACAGGCTGGATCTGAGGTATCAGCCCTTCTTGGACGTATGCCTTCAGCCGTAGGTTATCAGCCGACACTGGCAACAGAAATGGGTGAACTTCAGGAGCGTATTGCATCTACAAAGAACGGTTCTGTAACATCGGTTCAGGCAGTATATGTACCGGCCGATGACCTGACAGACCCAGCTCCGGCAACTACATTTGCCCACCTGGATGCAACAACCGTACTTTCCAGAAAGATCGTTGAGCAGGGTATTTATCCGGCCGTAGATCCACTGGAGTCAAGCTCCCGTATTCTGGAAGCAGACGTTGTAGGAGAGGAGCATTACGAAGTAGCTAACAAGGTAATTGCAATTCTTCAGAAATATAAAGAACTGCAGGATATCATCGCAATCCTTGGTATGGAAGAACTTTCTGATGAAGATAAAGCAACTGTTATGCGTGCAAGAAAGATTCAGAAATTCCTGTCCCAGCCATTCTTCGTAGCAGAGACATTTACAGGAATTCCTGGAAAATATGTACCGCTGAAAGAGACGATCCGTGGATTTAAGATGATCATTGACGGAGAGATGGATGCTTATCCGGAGAATGCTTTCTTCAATGTCGGAACAATTGATGACGTAATTGCCAAGGCAAAAGAGATGGAAGAAGAGTAATTGTTGAAATAGGAGAATGTGCATATGGATACATTTGGTCTGAAAATCATAGCAAGTGATGGTGTATTCTACGAAGGTCGTTGTAAGAAGCTGATCATCCCGGCTCCGGATGGAGAAAAGGGAATTCTTGCAAATCATGAGAATATGGTGATCGCTGTGAATGTCGGAGTTGCACATATGAGTTTGGACGGCGATGAATGGAAAGATATTGCAGTGGGTGTGGGATTTGTTGAAATCGTAAACAATCGAGTCACACTGATTGTTGATACAGCCGAGAAACCAGAAGACATCGATGTGCGACGAGCACAGGAGCAGAAAGAGCGTGCAGAGGAAAGGTTACGTCAGCAGCAGAGTATCCAGCAGTATTATCATACGCAGGCATCTCTGGCAAGAGCGATGAACCGACTTCGTGTTTCACAGGATAAAAAGTGGAATTTATAGATTTCGAGAGCATGTAGATGTGCAGAAATCAGAAATATCTGCAGGATATATCATTTAATTAGAGAAAGAGGGATAGATTTTCTGGAATGGGAAATCACCCTCTTTTTTTACATTTAAAAGTGAATTGCGAAACTTTTTTGTATTGCATTTTAATTCGTAGTATAATACAATAATCTTATCTGAGTGTCTAAAATTATAGAAAGACAGAGGAAAAATGATATGAGTGATAGAAAGAAGCCACGTTCTCTCTCAGAAATCGTAAATGATGTACTTCGTGCGGTACGTGATTATTATGATTCAGAATACGTGTACTATATTGAGAAAGAGTATGGGGATATTGAGACCATCTTTGAGTGGTGTGCAGAGAATGTTCCATGGCAGAGAGATAAGATAAAGATGCTTCCGGAAGAACATCAGCCAAAGTGGATGAAGCAGGAGATTACAAATTCAACAGAGGCCGATTACAGTGTGAGTTTACAGCTGGATGAGAATACAGTAGCAATTCTTGCAGCAGTTGGAGTTCACCGGGGCGGATGTGATGTTGGATTGCTTCGTACGGTGATTCCGTATATACCGCAGGCAATCGCTCTTCATAAACTCCAGAAACAGCAGGAGTATCTCAGTTATCATGATAATCTGACAGGAGTACTTAACAGAAATAGTTTTGTTGCATATCTGGATCATGTGGAACCGGAAGAATTGAAGACATTGGGAGCTCTTTCCGTAGACATTAATGGACTGAAGAATTTTAATAAAGAATTCGGAAGAGATTATGGAGATGAAGTTGTCACCAGAGTTGGTGAAGTGCTTTCGGAGTATTTCCATAATGGTAATGTATACAGAATGACAGGAGATGAGTATCTGGTTCTTGTAGAGAACGCTTCCTATGAAGATTTTACACAACAGGTACATGGTGCATATACAAAACTTGAAAACATAAGTCTGGGACTTGTTTCAGTAGGGTATGCCTGGGGAAAAGTGGACATAGATGTGAATGGTCTTGTGATCAGTGCAGAGAATATGATGCGGGAAGAGAAAAAGAAGTATTATAAAAATCTGCGTAAAGGTCATCATGAGCCAATCATCAAAAAGGATCTTCTAGAGGATATTGAACAGAAGAATTTTATTGTATGTCTGGTACCGAAGATTGATGTGCAGACCGGAGAAATTGCAGGTGCTGAAGCGATTGTCAGATATCATCATAAGGATCTTGGAATTATGGATCCGGGAAGATATATTAATCTTCTGGAAGAGACAAGGCTGTCACATTATCTCGATCTCTATATATTTGAACAGGTATGTCAGATCCTTCATAAGTGGGAGACAGAAGGAATCCAGATGGTGCCGATTTCAGTAAACTTTGCAGGTGAAACATTGAGGCAGGAGAACATTGCGGATCAGATGAGTGCGCTGATTGAGAAATATCAGGTATTATGCGAATATTTGGAAGTAGAAGTCTCCGAATCTTATACAGATACGAACCAGGAGATGCTGGCGGCATCATGCAGTAAAATCAGAAAAGCGAATGTCCGCGTAGTATTGGATCATTTCGGAGCTAAGAATTCCAGCTTTTCGATTCTGTCCATTATGGATTTTGATGGATTGAAGCTGGATGAGAGCCTTATTACAAATCTGGTTGGAAACAGAAGAAGCAGAGTGGTAGCAAAGGCCGTAATTGATATTTGTCATCAATTGGGATGTTCTGTTCTTGCGGAGAGTGTTGAAACACAGGACCAGCTGAATGTTCTTCAGGAATTAGGATGCGATTATGCACAGGGAACATTATTTAATAAACCGATCAAAGTGGAGACATTTGAAGTGCGATATCTGAAGGAATAGGATGATCTGCCGGGGGGGATGAAACGGAAGAGATTCTAAATATTACAGAGGATAAGATGAAAAATACAGATGGAGTTGAAATTAAATAAGATGAATAAAGCATTGTTCAGAGACAGAGCAAAGAAACTAATGCTTACAGGGGTTTTGGCAGGAGTAATTGCAGGAGTGGCAATTACTTCAGGAATCTCCTCAATTACATTGAAAAAAGCGGAAAAGAAGCTGGAAATCAGCAATGCAAAATTACAGGAGCAGACAAAGAAGAACGAAGAACTGCAGGCAGAGTTAGAAAGAGAAGAAGTAACAGAAAATACTGCAGAGTTGCTGGCAAGTGATGATGACAGATGGTGTCTTGCACTTGTGAATGAGAAGCATCCATTGGATACTTCTTATGTGCCGGCGAAGCTGACGGAGATAAGTGGTGGAAAACAGGTAGATTCCAGGATAGCAGACAGTCTGAATAAGATGCTGGATGATGGGAAGAAGGCAGGACTCAGCATGTATGTGACATCAGGATATCGTTCTTATGAGAAACAGAGAGATGTCTTTAATACGACGATGCAGGACTGGATCAATCAGGGATACACACCGTTAAATGCGTATGATGAGACAAAGAAATCAGTTGCAATTCCAGGAACAAGCGAGCATGCAACCGGTCTTGCTGTTGACATTATATCGACAAAGTACGGGGAGCTTGATGAGAAACAGGGAGATACAGAAGAGCAAAAGTGGTTGATGGAACATTGTTCAGAGTATGGTTTTGTTCTTCGGTTTCCGCAGGATAAATCTAATATTACAGGAATTATATATGAGCCGTGGCATTATCGTTATGTGGGAGTAGATGCTGCAAAAGAGATGACAGAGAAAGGACTTACTTTGGAAGAATATGTTTCTGCAAATTAAGTAAAAACCGTTCTGATCGACAGATAAGAGAGAAGTATAAATAATACATAAGGAGGAGAAGTAAATGGAAGATTTAACATTTGGAGAACAGGTGAAAATCGTCCTGGGAAGAAAAGGAATGACGATTAAAGAACTGGCGGAGACGATTGAGAAAGAGACAGGAAAGAAGATGTCACGTCAGAATTTAACACAGCGTCTTGGAAGGGATAATTTTCAGGAACAGGATATGAGATTGATTGCATCTATTCTGGGCTGTCCGTTTCAGCTGAGTATCATGTCAGGAGAGATTACAGAGAGCGCAGCCGGACGTATCAGGAAGCAGGAAGTAAAATGGAATGAACAGGAACAGCCGGAAGAGAGTTTTTCAGAGGAAACAACGGAAACAGAGAAGGAAGAACAGCAGCTTACAGGTGAAGAACGTGACATGACGATTGGTGAGATTTATGATATGCACGAAGAACTTGCCGAACTTGAAAAGAATGCAGTAGAAGCAGAGTCAACAGAAGATGTCAGAGAAGAACTTCAGGCAGAAGAAGCGGAATATAAGGAAGAGCTTCTGGAAGAGCCGGAATCAGATCAGGAAGAAGAAAACTCTGTGAAACCAGAAATTTCTTATACAGAAGATTATGCTCAACCGGCAGAGGAAGAAGCAGAACCATATGAAGAAGCAGAAGTTACATCTTATGAGACACAGCCGGTAGAGCCGGTGCAGGAAGAGGCAACATACGAAGAGCCTGTACAGGAAGAAATAGTACAGGAAGAAGTTGGAGACATTAATCCATACACAGGAAGAGAATATGAATCCAACAGCGTACGTATGCATCCGAAAAGAATTGGGTATGTGCAGGTTTATGACCGTGCAAGCCATAAATGGACAGATATGACAGAATGGGCATTCCTTGGATATCAGGAACGTAAGAAAGTACTTCTTGGAGAGGATTACGAACCGCCAATTTATCTGGATTAAAATTAAAATTGATAGAGAAAAGAAGTGCATCCGCTGTGAACGCTTCCTTTCTCTATCTTTTTCCTTTCTTTTTAAGAATCACATTAAGTATCGACACCAGTGACCGAAAGATTCAGAGTTTTCACATTCATCTTCGGTAAGTTCCAGAATAGAGATGTAAGAACTGGTAAATTGAGGAAAGCCGAACAAGTTAGCCATATGTGCTTCTCTGGGATCGTAAAGGCCGGGAACGCCAAGCCAAAGATGATCCTTTTCTTTGATCAGGAGAAGGTGATGATAATTATGACAGCCATGCAGAAGAAAACTATTGTTGGCAAGTGGCCAGAATCTGCGCGGAAGTGTGGAAATCTCTGCGTGTGTGATTTTTCTGGCTTGAATTGAAGCATCCTGAATTGCAGTCTCCTCAGTTGGTGTCACCTCAGTTGGTACCTCTTCAGTTGAAGCAGCATCAATAGAAGCGTCAGATAATGCTGCTTCGGATACAGTCTCAGATACAATGTCTTCTGTTATGGTGGCTTCTTCCGAAAGGGATGGATTCTCGGGTTCAGAAGATAAAATCTCTTCTGTTGATAAAGAGCAATCAGAAAAAGAATAAAAATCCGGCAGAGGTACAGCAGAGGCGATCCAATGCTGCGGTCGATTCTGGGTGATAGAGAAAATAATGAACCCATCAATGTGTTTAAGAGTTCTTTTATGTGGAAAACGTTCCCCGGAAATGACCAGTTGTGTGGATAAGTTCTGACCAGAGCACTGAAGAAGTGCAACCGGAGAACCTGTAAGTGTTTGATTTTCGAGAATAAATGCATGGACTTCCAACTGTTCTCCAGGGACAATCGGAAGATTTTTAACATGAAGTGTTAAGAGATAAGAATAATTATGTGATGAAATTTGTAGAAAACCAAGATTTCTGCGGCGGCAGCAGGATTCGTACTCATATAAATAATAACTTCCCGGATTCATAGCAAGCCCCTGAAAAGAATTTTTCTATATAGTTTATTCAGAATGAAAAGGAATATTAATGCTATTTTTATACAATAACCGAAAGGAAACAAAATGAGGATGACAACGGATGAAAAATATATGCGTGCGGCCTTAAAACAGGCAGAGAAAGCGTATAATCTGGGAGAAACCCCGATTGGTTGCGTGATCGTTCATGAAGATAGGATTATTGCACGCGGTTATAACCGACGGAATACAGACAAGAATCCACTGGCACATGCTGAGGTCGCAGCAATCAAGAAAGCAAGCAAAAAGCTTGGTGACTGGCGTCTGGAAGAATGTACATTGTATGTGACATTAGAGCCATGTCAGATGTGTGCAGGTGCAATTGTCCAGTCCCGTATACCAAGAGTGGTTGTCGGGTGTATGAATCCGAAAGCAGGATGTACAGGTTCCATTCTGAATCTACTGGATATCCAGGCATTTAACCATCAGGCAGATCTTACAACAGGCGTATTGGAAGAAGAATGCAGCCAGTTGATGAAGCAGTTTTTCAGAGAACTCAGGGAAGCCAGGAAGATGAAGAAAAAAGCGGAGTTACAGACTCTGTAACATAGAAAAATTAAATCCTGTGGTAAACTCCTGTGCAAAAGAAAGAACAGCCTACTTGACAAGTATTCATTTATCATGTAAAATAATAATCCGTGCAGCCGGGGTGGTAGCGGTACCTTGAACCTGCAATCCGCTATAGCAGGGGTGATATTGCGCAGAGGGCGACAGTCTGCAGGGCTGCCCCCGGAAAGTGACGTTGACGTCTGGGTCTCACGCGACGGGACTCTGTGAACCGTGTCAGGTCGGGAACGGAGCAGCACTAAGCAGAACCTCTCGGGTGCCGTGAGGGTGCCTGGGCTGAGTTAACTATCGGGGTAACGCTTGTGGGCCAAGTTCGAAGCGCAATGCACGTAAAAAAAATGAATAGAATGGTATTTATATTGGAAACGATACATTCCCTCCGGAATGATGAACGAACAACACAATCTGTTACGCTTATCATGATAGGAGGATTTTTTATGCCAAAAAATAAGTTTCAAGAAGTAATTTTCACAATCATGATGGTTTTTGTCATGGTTTATGCAATGATCTGCTACAACATTTCCCTGAATATGGGTGGAATGAGTAATGAGGTCTTTCTGGCAGCATTCCATGAACTTATCATCATGGGACCGATTGCTTTCATTCTGGATTTCTTTCTCGTAGGACCGATTGCAAAGAAGAAAGCATTTATGATCGTGAACCCACAGAAAGATAATCCGTTTATGATCGTGCTGGCGATATCCGTTTTATCCATCATTGGAATGTGCCCGCTGATGAGCCTTGCAGCAACACTGCTCTTTAAGGATGCAGGAAATCAGATGATTGCTGTGTGGTTCCAGACAACAGTATTCAATTTCCCAATGGCATTCTTCTGGCAGCTGTGCTTCGCAGGACCGATTGTCAGAAAAGTATTTGGGGTAATTTTCCGTGAGGAGCAGAAAGAAGAGGTGGCTTTTGATTAAAGCTGCAAAATAAGGGAAAGCTATCATACGATAATCTGACACAATTTGTGTTGTTATCGTAAGTGATAGCTTTCCCTTTACTGTTCACTCCCGTGTCAATCACTCCGCTGATTGACACGGAGGATGCATGTTTTGACTTGAATGCATCTCGCCCCATCGCCAAAGGCGATTTAAAATGGCGAGATGCGTTGCTGGTCGCACATCGTGTGAACAGTAACAGCTTTCCCTTTTTGTGTTATATACACAACTTCACATATCTTGACATTTCTCACATCTTCATTCAGAATAGAAAGGTAAGACCTAAAAAGGAAAATGTTTACAAATATACATTATTGACAGGAAAAGAGGTTTATAAAAAAGATGAAGATTTTGCTTGCAGCGGTGAATGCAAAGTACATCCACTCAAATCTTGCGGTCTATTGCCTGCGCGCATATGCGAAAGAGCAGCATCCGGCCAGCAATATCACAATTTCTGAATATACGATCAATCAGCCATTTGATGAGATTTTGATGGATATTTATAAGCAGGCACCAGATGTTCTCTGCCTTTCCTGTTATTTATGGAATGTGACAGAAGTAGGGCAATTGATACAGGAGATTCCAAAGATTCTGCCGGATACGAAGATCTGGCTTGGAGGTCCGGAAGTTTCTTATAATGCAAGAGAAGTTCTGGAAAAATATCCAATGACAGAAGGTATCATGCGCGGAGAGGGTGAAGAGACTTTTGCAGAACTTGTGGCATATTATGAAGGTCGTGGTGCAGCTGAGTTGATCAATATTCAGGGAATCACATTCCGGGAAAAGGAAAAACAGATTGCTGCGACACCGTTTCGACAGATCATGGATCTGAGTAAAGTACCGTTTGTCTATAGGGATATTGAGAATTTCAAGAACCGTATCATTTATTATGAGACGAGCAGAGGCTGTCCGTTTTCTTGTAGTTATTGTCTTTCTTCAATTGATAAATGTCTTCGATTTCGTAACCTGGAGCTTGTGAAGAAAGAATTGCAGTTCTTTATTGATCATGAAGTGCCACAGGTTAAGTTTGTTGACAGAACATTTAACTGTAAGCATGATCATGCAATGGCAATCTGGAATTATATCAAAGAGCATGATAAAGGGATTACAAATTTTCATTTTGAAGTGGCAGCAGATCTTCTGAATGAGGAAGAGATTGAGTTGATCCGGAGTTTGCGTCCAGGACTCATCCAGCTGGAAATTGGAATTCAGTCAACGAATAAACAGACGATCAAAGAAATCAACCGTTCCATGAATCTGGAAAAAGTACGTGATAAGGTAGCAAGGATTCATGAGAAGGGAAATGTGCATCAGCATTTAGATTTGATCGCAGGTCTTCCATATGAGAATTATGATAGTTTTGCTCATTCTTTTAATGAAGTTTATGCTATGGAACCGGATCAGTTTCAGCTTGGATTTCTGAAAGTACTGCATGGATCAGTGATGCATGAGAAGATGAAAGAGTATGAACTGCTTTGCCAGAATCGTCCGCCGTATGAAGTGCTTTCAACAAAATGGCTTCCATACAGTGATGTGATCCGCCTGAAGAAAGTGGAAGAGATGGTGGAAGTTTACTATAACAGTTTTCAGTTTAGTCATACGATGAGGCTTCTTGTGGAATTGTTTCCATCCGCATTTTCCATGTATGAGAAAATGGGCAATTATTATGAGAAGAAAGGCTTGTTTGGGTTGAATCATTCAAGGCTTGCACGTTATGAGATATTGTGGGACTTTGTAGAATCAGAATTAGCAGAATTTACTTGTTCGGAGGAAATACAGAAGAAAGAAGCAGATTTTAAAGAGAAGGTGCTTGAAAGCATGACTTTAGATCTTTATCTGAGAGATAATGTGAAGAATCGTCCGGCATTTCTTGGAGAGAGCAAAGTAGAAAAAGATGTAGCGTCTGAATTTTATAAGAAAGAGGCAGAAGAGCACAAGTATCTGAAGGATTATGAAGGATACGACAGTCGCCAACTGCGAAAGATGACTCATCTGGAGCGATTGAATGGAAAGCTGCATCTTTTTGATTACAGACATAGAAACAAGCTGAATCAGGATGCGGCGATTTATATAATAGAGGATTAGTACAGAGTTGCAGACATTAGAAAGATATTTGCATATGGTTTTGTTAATGGAAATGGAGAAAAAAGATGAATTTTTATGATAAAAAAGTAAGACGTTTGGTGTCAATTATTATTTTGGTGGTTATTGTTGCAATGGTTGCAACGATGGTGATTCCATATCTGGTCTAAGGAGAGTGTGATGCGGACAGGGAGAGTAACGCAGACGATCTGGAATCGTTCTGTAAAGAAACAGATCCAAAAAGTAAACAGGAATTCAACAGGAAAAACTGCGTGGGAAGAAAGCAGTTCTGAACTGGTATCTGACGATAAGGATTTTGTCTGGAGCAGCGCTTCAGTAAGCGGAAAAGCACCGGCACAGGTGAAATATGCAGTGATTAAAGCAGCAGGAGATCTTGCGGCAAAGAGAGTCAGACCAACAGCGGTTTCAGTACAGATTTTGTTTCCTGAAAGTTCTGACGAGCAGGAATTAAAAGATATCATGAGAATCCTGACAGAGATCTGTGAGGAGACAGGACTTGCCATTACCTGTGTACAGGCTGAAAGTGCAGAGTATGTTTTGCGGACAGTGATTCATATTACTGCTGTTGGCGTGAAAGAAAATCCAAAACAGCAGATGAAAAAATGGATTCCGGGAACGGAAATCATCCTTTGCGGCTATACAGGATTGGAAGGTACGCTGCGATTGGTTGAAGAGGCAGAAGCAGATCTTCGTACAAGATTTACACCATCTTTTATAGAAAAAACAAAGCGTTGCAAGGAATCACTTATACTTCCGGAACAGATTTTAAAGCTTCCGGAAGAAGCAAAGAGCAGACAGTGTGGGGATGGAGGTGTACTCTGCGGATTATGGGAACTTGCAGAGGCAGAAAAGACAGGATTTGAGATTGATTTCTCAAAACTTGCACTTAAGCAGGAGACAGTGGAAATCTGTGAATTTTTTCAGCTAAATCCATATCTTCTCACATCGGCCGGAAGTTATCTTGTGCTGACAGAGCATGGAGAAGAGACGTTGGAAAGCTTGAAGAATGCAGGTGTTCCGACGGTACGAATCGGATTTGTAAAAGAACAGAACGCAAGAACACTTGTAAATGGAGAAGAAACCCGTTATCTGGATCGTCCGGCACCGGATGAACTGAGCCGCTGGTGGAAAGAACGAAAAGAATAAGAAGATAGAAGAGGCGATAATTATGTTAAACATTGTACTTTATGAGCCGGAAATTCCGGCGAATACCGGAAATATCGGAAGGACCTGTGTGGCAACAGGGACAAGACTTCATTTAATCGAGCCGCTTGGATTCAAATTAAATGAGAAATCATTAAAGCGCGCCGGCATGGATTACTGGAATGATCTGGATGTGACGACATATATCGATTATCAAGATTTCCTTGAAAAGAATCCGGGAGCTAAAATCTATATGGCAACGACAAAAGCGCACAAAGTCTACACAGAAGTAGATTATGAGTCGGATTGCTATATTATGTTCGGAAAAGAGAGCGCAGGAATCCCGGAGGAGATTCTTGTAGAGCATGAGGAAGATTGTATGAGAATTCCGATGAACGGAGATATCCGATCATTGAATCTTGGTAATTCGGTGGCAATTGTGTTGTATGAAGCACTGCGACAGAATGGATTCGCAGGAATGAATTTAAGTGGCGAGCTGCACGAACTTCATTGGAAATAAAGTGTAAAAGGAACATGGTCAAATCATTTGAAAAAAGGTTTGATCTTGTTCCTTTTTTTAAATGGCAAATAATGATGTGAGTGTCAATAAGTATAAATTGCTTATTTGTGCGAGCACAAACGCAATTTATACTTTTGACACTTACATCAAATAATCAGATATTTATACAAATATACAAAAAACGTTTACTAAACTACAAAAAAAAGAAAAAATATTTAGTAATCTAAAAAAAATTTATAAAAATCTAATAAAAAGTTTGATTATTACGACAAAATATGCTATGTTTAAAATAACATCGTTGTGCGAAAGTTACAAACAGAAAGAGAATAGGAAAGAAAAGTATGGTAATAATATATTGATACGTGCTGCGAACAGCGTAATCCTTAGATATTAATGTGCAGTAACAACATGCAGCGAAGAAATCTTATTGTTCAAAATCACATAAGAACAATAAAAAGGGGAGACAAGAAAGGTGGTGTAGATACTATGGTGGATGAGACAATCCGGTCAATTAAAGAAGCAGAACAGCAGGCAGAAGAGATTCTTGTAAAAGCACAGGAACAGAAAGAACAGATTCTGAAAGATGCATCTCTTCAGGCGAAGCAGATTCATGAAGAACTTATAGAAGAGGCGAAAAGAACTGCCGGCAGACTGGATGAGAAAGCCAGTGAAGAGGCGAAAAATCAGGAAGATAAAGAAGCAGAGAAGCTCAAAGATGTGATCGAAGAGCTGAAGGTTTCTGCAAGAGAGAAAAAGGGTGCAGCAGTGCAGCTGGTTCTTTCTGAATTGATCTGATCCATGTGGTCGTAACAAAAAAGGAGGGATAAGATTATGGCGGTACTTAAGATGCAGAAAATCAGCATCTGTGCCCTGAAGAAAGATCGAAAAGCAATCCTGGAACAGTTACAGCATCTTGGAGTTCTTGAAGTTGACAGGGACAAAGAAGAGGATGCATTCTTCCAAAAGATGGATACAACCGGACAGCGGATGAAATTTGAAAAAGCGGCAACGGCAGCAGACCAGGCACTGGGGATTCTGGATGCTTACGCTCCGGAGAAAAAGTCATTACTTTCTTCGCTGGAAGGAAAAGAACTGATTGATCGTGAGTTGGAAGAAAAGGTTCAGACATCTGGACCGGACTTGATCAAGACAGCCCGCAGAATTTATGATCTTGATCGAGAGTATGCTGAGCTAAAAGCAGGCATAGCAAAAATCGAGAATCAGATTGAAAGTCTGATGCCGTGGATGGCATTAGATGTTCCGCTTCAGGAAGGGAAGACAAAAAGGACAGCTTTGATTCTGGGAACAATGCCGGGAGAGCTTACTCTTGAAAACATTTATTCCATTCTACTTGAGAAGACTCCGGAAGTGATGGAGAAAACAGGAGTCGATGTACATTTAGTTTCAGCAGAATCTAATATGATCTGTATTGCAGTTATCTGCTTAAAAGAACAACTCCAGACAGTGGAAGAAGCACTTCGAAGTGCAGGATTTGCAAGACCGTCCCAGAACTGGAGCAAGACACCAAAAGAGCAGAAGGAAGTACTGGAAGCAGAGATAGCAGCGTCAAGAGAGCGGATGACGCAGTGCGAGGCAGAACTTAAGAGCCTGGCTTCCAAAAGAACAGAACTTCAGGCCGTGGCAGATTATTACAGAGTTCGAGCAGATAAGTATGCAGTTCTCGGAGATCTTCTTCAGTCAAAGCGTACATTTGTGATAAGTGGATATATACCGGCATGTGAGTCAGGTCCGGTAGAGAAATCTTTGACAGAGAAATATAACTGTATGGTAGATATTGAGGACATTGAAGAAGGTGAAGAAGCACCGGTTATTTTAAAGAATAACCCATTCTCTACAAACATGGAAGGCATTGTAGAATCTTACGGATTACCGCATGCCGGAGAGATCGATCCGACAACGATCATGTCATTCTTCTACGTATTTTTCTTCGGAATGATGTTGTCAGATGCAGCGTATGGAGCAGTTGTTGCAATTGTGTGTGCGATTCTTGTGAAGAAATATCCAAGAATGTCACAGAGCATGGCAAAATCTTTGAAACTGTTCTTCTACTGTGGAGTATCTACACTTGTATGGGGCGTTCTATTTGGAGGATATTTTGGAAATATCGTAGACATTGTTTCAGAAAAATTCTTCGGACATACGGTAACAGTTCCGGCACTTTGGTTTGTTCCATTGAATGATCCAATGAAACTTTTGGTTTATTCTTTGTTATTTGGAACAATTCATTTGTTCGTAGGACTTGGAATTAAAGGTTATCTGTGTTTAAAAGATGGAAAGGCTGTAGATTTTATCTGTGACGTTGTACTTTGGTTTGTGATGCTGGTCGGATTGATCCTGATGCTGCTTCCAAGTGACATCTTTGCATCAATCGCACAGACAACGATCGTGTTCCCAGCGGCTTTGAACACTGCTGCAAAAGTGATGGCTGCCGGCGGAGCAATTGGTATTGTGCTGATGTCTGGAAGAGCAAACAAAAATCCGGCGCTTCGACTTGCGCTTGGAGCATATGATCTGTATAACGTAACAGGATGGCTCAGTGATGCATTGTCCTATTCAAGACTTCTTGCACTGGGACTTGCAACAGGAGTTATCGCATCCGTTATCAATCAGATGGGAGCAATGCTTCCAAACAATGTGATCGGTGTGATCCTTTTTATTGTGATCTTCATTGTAGGACACGTATTGAACCTGGCAATCAATCTGCTGGGAGCTTATGTACACACAAACCGTTTACAGTTTGTGGAATTCTTCGGAAAATTTTATGAAGGCGGCGGAAAAGCATTCGAGCCTTTTAAAGAAAATACGAAATATGTTGATGTTAAGGAGGAAACAACATTATGAATATAGCAGGTGAACTTGGAGTTGTATATGGATTATTAGGCGCAGCAATCGCAGTATTATTCGCAGGCGCAGGATCTGCGTTGGGTGTAGGTATCGCAGGACAGGCAGCATCAGGTGTTGTTACAGAAGACCCTAGTAAATTCGCTAAAGTACTTATCATGCAGCTGCTCCCAGGTACACAGGGACTGTATGGTCTGCTTGTTGGATTTATTACACTTTCTAAGATCGGTATCCTCGGCGGTGGCGGAGTAGAGGTAAGTGTTCAGTCAGGACTTATGATTCTTGCAGCTTGTCTCCCAATCGGTATCGTTGGACTGATCTCAGGTATCGCACAGGGAAAGACAGCAGCAGCTTCTATCGGAATCGTTGCAAAGAAACCAGAGCAGTTTGGTAAAGCTATGCTGTTCCCGGCAATGGTTGAGACATATGCGATCCTGGCTCTTCTGATTTCCTTCCTCGCAGTAAGTGGTATCCAGCTGTAAGAAATAAATAAAAAGGAGAGCGTGGAGATGAGTGGACTTGACAAAATGAAAGCGCAGATAATCGCAGAGGCGCAGGAGAATGCAAAAGAGATACTCGCACAGGCACACGCACAGGCGGATTCTATAATTGGGGAAGCAAAAGTACAGGCAGAGAAGGATGCACGGAAGATCATCGCACAGGCAGAAGCCAGAGCAGAAGATTCTGTGAAACGCCTGGCCTCTTCATCAGATATGAGAAAGCGCAAGGCAGTACTTGAGGCGAAACAGGAAGTGATCAGTGAAGTTCTAGAAGATGCTTACAAAGCAGTCGGAGAGCTTGATGATGCAGCTTATTTTGCAATGCTTGAAAAGGTTCTTGAGAAGTATGTACTTCCGGAAGAAGGAACCATCTGTTTTACAGAAAAAGACAGAAAACGTATGCCTCAAGGGTATATGGAAAAAGTATATGAAACAGCAAAGAAGAAAGGCGGAAGCCTGGAACTTACAGAGACAGTGCCGGACGGAATGGATGGGGGATTTATCCTGACTTATGGCGGCATCGAAGAAAATTGTACGATCAAAGCGTTGTTTGATGCAAGAAGAGAAGAGTTATCAGATAAAGTGAACCGGCAACTGTTTACAGCAGTGTAGCCGCAAGGAGGGATAATCTTGAGTAAGACAAAATATACCTATGCGGTTGCAAGAATCCGTGCATTGGAAGTCTCTCTTTTAACGAATGCAGTGATCGAACAGCTTCTTGCGTGCAAGAGTGCAGAACAGGCTCTGCAGCTTCTGGTTGAAAAGGGCTGGGGAGATCTGACAGCAGGAACGCTGGATGCAGATGAAGTTCTGAATAAAGAAGAGGAGAAGATGTGGCAGACAATCCGTGAGGTGGCACCGGATATGCATGTATTCGATGTTCTGTCACTTCCAAAACTTTATCACAATCTGAAAGCAGCGATCAAAGAAGTGTGTACGGAAGTAGAGAATAAAAACATTTTTTACGATGACTGTGAGATTCCTGGAGAAGAGATGTTTGCACTTGTCCAGAACAAAGAATTTGATAAGCTGCCGGGAAATATGCCGGCAACAGCAAGAGAAGCATTTGATACTCTGCTTCACACAAGAGACGGACAGTTGTGTGATCTTATTATTGATCGCGCAACACTGGAAGCTATGCTGGAAGCAGGGAAAAAATCAGGTGAGAAGATCATTGAAGAGTATGCACAGACAGCAGTTGCAATCGCTGATATTAAGATTGCAGTAAGATCTCAGAAGACAGGAAAAAATGCAGAATTTATGAAGAAAGCAATGGTAAATTGTTCCGAGATCAATGTGGATCAGCTGACACAGGCAGCATTGGCCGGTGCGGAGGAGATCGCACAGTATCTGGAAGGAACATCTTATCGTGAAGGTGCCGATGCACTGCGTATATCACCGTCTGCATTTGAACGCTGGTGTGATAATAAAATGACAGATTCCATGAGGTCACAGAAATACGAATCATTTTCTGTTGGACCGCTTCTGGCGTATCTGTTAGCCAGACAAAATGAGATCAAGACAGTACGGATTATACTGACCGGGAAGCAGAATGAATTTCCGGATGAAGCAATCCGGGAAAGGATAAGGGAGATGTATGTATAAGATTGCAGTAATGGGCGATTATGACAGTATCTATGGATTTGCCACCCTCGGTCTTAGCATCTGCCCTGTGAAGGACCGGGATGAGGCGAAGACAAAGCTTCGCCAGCTTGCAGAAGGAAATTACGGCATTATCTATATTACAGAGGCTGTGGCTGCACAGATTCCGTCAGAAATCAACAAGTACGGTGAGCAGACATTTCCGGCGATTATTCAGATCCCGGGTGTGTCGGGGAATACAGGAGCCGGAGTTGAAGGCGTGAAGAAGACAGTTGAGCAGGCCGTCGGATCAGATATTCTGTTTGGAGGAGTAAGCGAATGAGCACAGGAGTGATTAAAAAAGTCGCAGGACCTCTTGTTATCGCAGAGGGAATGCGTGATGCGAATATGTTTGACGTTGTCCGTGTATCGGAACAGCGTCTGATCGGAGAGATCATTGAGATGCACGGTGACGAGGCATCCATCCAGGTATATGAAGAGACATCAGGTCTCGGACCTGGAGAACCGGTTGAATCTATGGATGTTCCAATGTCTGTAGAATTAGGACCTGGTCTGATCGCAAGTATTTATGACGGAATCCAGAGACCACTGGATGATATTATGAAGATTTCCGGAAACAACCTGAAAAGAGGAGTTGAAGTTCCGTCTCTTAAGAGAAATCTGAAATGGGAGTTTGTTCCTACTGTAAAGGTAGGAGATGAAGTAGAGACAGGAGATGTGATTGGTACAGTTCAGGAAACAGTTCTTGTACAGCAGAAGATCATGGTTCCTTACGGAATTAAAGGAACCATCAAGGAAATCAAAGAAGGCACATTTACAGTAGAAGATATTGTAGCAGTTGTTGAAACAGAAAAAGGCGAAAAAGAATTAACTATGATGCAGAAGTGGCCGGTTCGTCGCGGTCGTCCGTATAAGAAGAAACTTCCACCGGAGATGCCACTTGTAACAGGACAGCGTGTTATCGACACATTCTTCCCAATCGCCAAGGGCGGTGTTGCGGCCGTTCCGGGACCTTTCGGAAGTGGAAAGACAGTGATCCAGCATCAGCTTGCAAAATGGGCCGAGGCAGATATTGTTGTCTACATCGGATGTGGTGAGCGTGGAAATGAGATGACAGATGTTCTGAATGAGTTCCCGGAATTGAAGGATCCGAAGACAGGACAGCCTTTGATGCAGAGAACCGTTCTGATCGCAAACACATCAGACATGCCGGTTGCAGCGCGTGAGGCATCTATTTATACAGGAATTACAATTGCTGAATATTTCCGTGATATGGGATATTCTGTAGCACTTATGGCAGACTCAACATCCCGTTGGGCTGAGGCACTTCGTGAGATGTCAGGACGTCTGGAAGAGATGCCTGGTGAAGAAGGATATCCGGCTTATCTTGGAAGTCGTCTGGCTCAGTTCTATGAGCGTGCCGGACATGTAGTTTCTCTTGGAAAAGAAGGAAGAGAAGGAGCACTTTCCGTTATCGGAGCAGTATCTCCTCCAGGTGGTGATACATCTGAGCCGGTATCTCAGGCTACACTTCGTATCGTCAAAGTGTTCTGGGGACTGGATGCTTCCCTGGCATACAAGAGACATTTCCCGGCAATCAACTGGTTGAAGAGTTACTCTCTGTATCTGGATGATATGGAAAAATGGTTTAACGGACAGGTCGCTGAAGACTGGATGGAAGGCCGTCAGAAGATGATGACACTGCTTCAGGAAGAAGCAGAACTGGAAGAGATCGTTAAGATGGTAGGTATGGACGCACTTTCACCGTCCGACCGTCTGAAGATGGAAGCTGCAAGATCGATTCGTGAGGACTTCCTGCATCAGAACTCTTTCCATGAAGTAGATACGTATACGTCATTGAAGAAACAGCACATGATGATGGTTCTCGTTAACGAATTCTTTGACAGAGCAACCGATGCATTAAAAGATGGTGCATCACTTCAGAAACTGATCTCAATGCCGGTCAGAGAGCAGATCGGACGTTTTAAATATGTGACAGAAGATAAGCTTGACGAAGAATTTAAGCAGGTTGATGAGACATTAAGCGCTCAGATTGCAGCAGCATTTGTAAAGGAGGAAGGTTAAATGCCAAAAGAATATAGAACCATTCAGGAAGTGGCCGGACCTCTGATGCTGGTGCATGGAGTAGAAGGCGTAACATATGATGAGCTTGGAGAAATCGAGCTGGCGAGTGGTGAGACAAGAAGATGTAAGGTTCTGGAAGTGAACGGAAACGATGTTCTTGTACAGCTGTTTGAAAGTTCAACAGGTATTAACCTCTCCAACAGCAAAGTACGATTTCTTGGACGAAGTATGGAACTTGGCGTATCAGAAGATATGCTTGGACGTGTCTTTGATGGACTTGGTAATCCGATCGATGAAGGTCCGCAGATCCTTCCGGATGCCAGAATGGATATCAATGGTCTGCCAATGAATCCGGCAGCGAGATGTTATCCGGAGGAGTTTATCCAGACAGGAGTATCTGCAATTGATGGACTGAATACACTGGTTCGCGGACAGAAGCTTCCAATCTTCTCAGCATCCGGTCTGCCGCATGCGCAGCTGGCTGCACAGATTGCCCGCCAGGCAAAGGTACTTGGAACAAATGAAAACTTTGCGGTTGTATTTGCTGCTATGGGTATTACTTTCGAGGAGTCTAACTTCTTTATCGAAAGCTTCCGCGAGACAGGAGCACTCGACAGAACAGTATTGTTTGTAAACCTTGCAAATGACCCGGCGATCGAGCGTATCGCAACACCACGTATGGCGCTGACAGCAGCGGAGTATCTTGCATTTGAAAAAGATATGCATGTCCTTGTTATTCTGACAGATATCACAAACTATGCAGATGCATTGCGTGAGGTATCTGCAGCCAGAAAGGAAGTTCCCGGCCGTCGTGGATATCCGGGATATCTGTACACAGACCTTGCAACACTGTATGAAAGAGCAGGACGTCAGAATGGTAAGAAGGGAAGTATCACAATGATCCCGATCCTGACAATGCCAGAGGATGACAAGACTCATCCAATCCCTGACCTGACAGGATATATCACGGAAGGACAGATCATCTTAAGTCGTGAGCTTTACAGAAAAGGAGTAACACCTCCAATTGATGTTCTTCCATCTCTGTCTCGTCTGAAAGATAAAGGAATCGGAGCAGGTAAGACAAGAGCAGATCATTCCAATACGATGAATCAGTTGTTCGCCGCTTATGCGCGTGGTAAAGATGCAAAAGAGCTGATGGTTATCCTGGGAGAGGCCGCACTGACAGAAATTGACCTGAAATATGCACGTTTCGCAGATGCATTTGAGAAAGAATATGTATCTCAGGGATACCAGACAGATCGAAGCATTGAGGAAACATTGAATATCGGCTGGAAGCTGCTTCGCATGCTGCCGCGTACCGAACTCAAACGAATTGACGATAAATATCTGGATGAATATTACGACAAAGAGTAAGAACAGACAGAGTGATCGAAGATAGAAAGAGGAGGTGGCGGTATTGGCTGCGAAACAAGTGAATCCAACCCGTATGGAACTGACCCGTTTGAAGAAAAAGCGGATTACAGCCATTCGTGGTCACAAGCTTTTGAAAGATAAGCGTGATGAGCTGATGCGCCAGTATCTGGATCTTGTCCGAGAAAATATGGAAGTGAGACTTCGTGTAGAAGAAGGGATTCTCTCTGCAAACCGTAATTTTGTTATTGCCCGGGCCGGAATGTCAGAGGCAGCACTGAATACTGCATTGATGGCTCCGAAGCAGGAAGTTGGACTTATAGTTGATGAGAAGAATGTTATGAGTGTTGAGATTCCGACCTTCACATCCAAAACAAGAACAGCGGATGAAAATGATATCTATTCTTATGGATTTGCATTTACTTCCAGCGATCTTGATGGAGCAGTGAAGTCTTTATCAGATATCCTCCCAGACATGATCCGACTTGCAGAATGTGAAAAAGCATGTCAGCTGATGGCGGCAGAGATTGAGAAGACAAGACGTCGTGTAAATGCACTGGAGCATGTTATCATTCCAGAGACAGAGGAAAGTATCAAATACATTACGATGAAACTGGATGAGAATGAGCGTAGTACACAGATTCGACTGATGAAAGTGAAAGATATGATGCTCGAAGAGGCGCATCATTACAAAGAAAAAGAGGCGTAACTATTAAAAATAAAAAAGAACATGACCAGAGAATAAAAGCTTCTGTTTAAGAAGTCTTGAAACTGTGGGTCATGTTCTTTTTCATGTTCAAATCTTAAAATGCAAAATTTACTTTTGACACTCACATCATATTATACAAGAATTTTGGATTGCAGAAGATCTGTTAAAAGCTGTCTTGCTCCGGCCTGAACCTGTTCTAACGGTACTTTTGATGTATAAGACTCACTGATAAATCCGAACAGACCAAAGCAGATGAATCCGGCAATCTGTCTTGCAGAATATTTTAAAGAATGAGAAGCTTTCAGCTTATCTGTATGAGATTCTACCGTATCTAAAAGGATCCGATAAAATCGAAAAGCCAGGTAAGGATTTGTTTCCGGTACGACATGTTGGAAAAAATCATAACGTTCATAGTAAAGAGACAAAATACTGTCCAAAACGTTCAGATATCCCTGTATGAGATTGTTTTCAGGATTGTTTTCCTCTTGTCTGCGATGGTATCCCTCTTTTCCAATAATCAGCATATCATTGAAAATGTCGTCAAGGAGGGCAAATTTATCTTTATAATGTGTGTAGAAAGTGATCCGGCTGACATTGGCAATCTTACATAATTCCGTGATTGAAATCACATCAAAAGCCTGTGTGGTTAAAAGATCCAAAAGAGCAGACTTTAAAGCACATTTTGTTTTGGTGATACGCTTATCCTCCATTGCGGATATTCTCCTTTCTATGTTCTATAGCAGATCATACGAATGCGGTGATTGCTTATCTGTAGAATTATTGTAACTGTTCAGAGCCAACCTCCAAAATGCTACGCATTTCGTCGGTGTGGCGTATCCGCCAAATAAAATTTCAAAAACAGTCTTAAAAATGCAAGCATTTTATAGCTGTTTTATGAAATTTTGCCTGGCTCTGAACAGTTACAAATTATTTTAACACTTGTAAAGAAAATGGTCAAATGCAGATGAGAGGGATTCATTGTTGATCTCGTGGTAGTGTGAACAGTAGTACAGGATAGTGAGTAACAGAAATGTAACATTTTTCGAATAATTCTTAATGAATCATTACTATATATTTAAGATATATGGTCTATAATAAATATAATCATATGGATATTGTATGCCAAAGATGCCGGAAATGATGATATCAGCAATATTCGTAAGAAAAAGAGGACTCTTTACAGTAATGCAGAGGGAATGGGAGAAAGAATGCAGCAAAAGATAAAGAAAATTTTGATAAAGATAAAAGATACACTGGTGAGTGTCCTGCACAGTTACAAAAGAATGCGGCAGGAGAACAATATTTATTTCAATATACTGGTAGGACTTGTGTTTTTTGCAATTGTCGGAACAGGTGTATGTATGGTGGCAAATGCGCGGGAAGTAGCAGCTTTACGTCAGGTAGAAATGCAGAAAGAGAAAGAAGCACAAGAGAAGAAAAAAGCTGAAGAAGAAGCGAAAAAAGCAGAAGAGGCAGCAAAGGCAGAAAGAGATAAGTCCATGTCTCTTCAGCCGGGAGTTGCAGTTGGAACCATGGATCCGCAGGATGATGAGAAAGTCGTTTATCTGACATTTGATGATGGACCGTCTGCAAATACGCAGCGTGTGCTTGATATTCTGGATCAGTATGATGCGAAAGCAACCTTTTTCATTACTGCCCAGCAGCCGGATTATTTCCCTATGATCAAGAAGGTTTATGATGAGGGACATACAGTTGGACTTCACAGTTACACTCATGAATATGATCAGGTCTATGCATCTGTGGATGCTTATTTTGATGATCTTGAGAAAATAGGAGAGGTGGCAAAAGAACAGCTTGGATTTGTTCCATGCTTTATCCGTTTTCCGGGAGGCGCATCGAATTCTATTTCAAAAAAATACTCGGCAGGAATTATGACACAGCTGACACAGCAGGTGTTGGATAAGGGATACCAGTATTATGACTGGAATGTGAGCAGTGGAGATGGAGGAACGGTTACGGCAGATCAGATCATCGCACAGTCAGAAACGGATGAGTATACCAAAGTAATGCTCCTGTTCCATGACACAGAGGCGAAGGAGTCTACCATTCAGGCACTTCCGACGGTAATGGAGTACTATAAAAATCTGGGATATTCTTTTAAGGCAATCGATCGGGAAAGCCTGGTTGTGCATCATTCAGTGAATAATTAGAAGATAACAGAGAAAGAAAAGCAGGAGTTGGCTGTAAAGAAGAGCAGTCGACTCCTTTTCTTTCTTATGATATGATGTAAGTGTCAAAAGTATAAATTGCGTTTGTGCTTGCACAAATAAGCAATTTATACTTATTGACACGCCGAACACCGAAAACGAGAAAACAATGAAAGGGGCAGATTTTATGGGGAATAACTCAGAAAATAAGCCGGACAGATATATAAATATAGGTATTGTAGCGCATGTGGATGCCGGAAAGACGACACTGTCAGAAAGCATGCTCTATCATGCCGGAGCAATCAGGAAGCTTGGCAGAGTGGATCATAAAGATGCGTTTCTAGATACAGATCAGATGGAAAGAGAACGTGGGATCACTATTTTTTCCAAGCAGGCAGTATTTCGGTGGAAGGATCGCACGATCACACTTCTTGATACACCGGGACATGTGGATTTTTCTGCGGAGATGGAACGCGTTCTGCAGGTTCTGGATTGCGCGGTGCTTGTTGTCAGTGGAGCAGATGGTGTGCAAGGTCATACACAGACATTATGGAAGTTATTAAAAAGATATCAGATTCCGACCTTTCTTTTTGTGAATAAAATGGATCAGGAAGGAACGGATGGTGAAAAACTTCTGAAAGAACTCCGCAAGCGTTTTGGGGAAAATGTCGTTCCATTTGTGGATATCATGACAGAATCCGACTGCCCGGGTGGAAAAGTATATTTACATACGAAAGAGGGCGCAGTGGAAGAGGTGCTGGAGGAGCTGGCTGTCTGTGAAGATGATATGATGGAAGAATATCTGGAAGAGGGAAGAATCTCTCTGGACAAAGTACAAAAAGCAGTTGCAGACCGTCAGGTGTTTCCATGTTATTTTGGTTCGGCACTACATTCTCAAGGCGTGGAAGAACTTTTGGATGGACTTGATCTGTATATAAAAGATAAGACTTATCCGGCAGAGTTTGGGGCAAAGGTTTATAAGATTACAAGGGATAATCAGGGAAACCGTCTGACCTATCTGAAAGTGACAGGTGGAAGACTGAAAGTAAAAGATGTAGTGGAAGGATTGAATGAAAAGATCAATCAGATCCGGATCTACTCCGGTGAGAAATTTGAGGCTGTCCAGGAAGTAGAAGCCGGAAGAGTATGTGCAGTGACAGGATTGGAAAATACAAGACCAGGGCAGGGAATCGGAGCAGAAGAAGAGTCAGATTTACCAGTATTAGAGCCGGTGTTGACATACCAGATCCTTCTTCCGGATGACTGTGATGTACATAAGATGCTTTTGAACCTAAAGATTTTAGAGGAAGAAGAACCAGAACTTCATATTGTATGGGAAGAACAGACTTCTGAGATTCATGTACAGTTGATGGGAGATGTGCAGATTGAGATTTTACAGCGGATGATAAAGGAACGTTTTGGTGTGCTGGTAGAATTCGGTGAAGGGAGTATTGTTTACAAAGAGACAATCACAGCACCGGTAGAAGGTGTGGGACACTTTGAACCATTACGTCATTATGCAGAAGTGCATCTGCGTTTGGAACCGGGAGAACGTGGATCCGGAATGCAGTTTGCAGCAGAGTGCAGTGAAGATATTCTGGACAGAAACTGGCAGCGGCTTGTTCTGACACATCTGGAAGCGAAGGAGCACAAAGGTGTGCTGACAGGTTCACCAATCACGGATATGAAGATTACGCTGACTTCCGGACGTGCACATCAGAAACATACGGAAGGCGGAGATTTTCGTCAGGCAACTTATCGTGCAGTGCGTCAGGGATTAAAGAAAGCAGACAGTATTCTTCTGGAGCCATATTATGAATTCCGAATGGAACTTCCATCAGAAAATATAGGACGAGCTATGACAGATATCCAAAATATGTCCGGCAAATTCGGAACACCGATGATAGAAGAAGAGACAACAGTGCTGACAGGAAGTGCACCGGTGTCCCTGATGCGTGGATATCAGAAAGAATTCACTGCCTATACAGGTGGACGTGGAAGGATGGCAGTTTCGTTGAAAGGTTATGATGTTTGTCATAATCAGGAAGAAGTGCTGGCAGCGTCAACCTATGATTCAGAGGCAGATCTGGAGAATCCGACAGGTTCTGTATTCTGTGCACATGGAGCAGGATTTGTTGTGGATTGGGATGAAGTTGAAGAATATATGCATATGGAGCATACATTGGAATCAGGAAATGATGATGAAATGGATGTAATGGAGGTGACACTTCCAAAACGCAGGCACTCCAGTATTGAACTGACACAGGAAGAGTTGGATGCGATCTATGTCCGTACACCGGATCCAAAGAAGAATCGTTCTACAGGTCCTGTAACTGTCCGGTCAAAAGAAAAGACAAGAGAGCCGGGAAGCGCTTACCAGGATCCGAAGTGGGAAGCACGCCGGAGAGCGAAAGCCGGAACAGAAGAATACCTTCTGGTAGATGGTTATAATATAATTTTTTCATGGGAGGAACTGAAAGAACTTTCAGAAAGAGATATTGGTGCAGCAAGAGGAAAGCTTGCAGATATTCTAAGTAACTATCAGGGATTCCGCAAATGTACCCTGATCCTTGTGTATGATGCTTATAAAGTAGAGGGGAATCCGGGTGAAGTGCTGAAATATCATAACATTTATATTGTCTATACGAAAGAAGCAGAAACAGCAGATCAATATATTGAGAAGACAGTCCGCAGGATTGCGAAGAATGCAGATGTAACAGTAGCCACATCAGATGGACTTGAGCAGGTGATCATCATGGGGCAGGGGGCTCACAGAATGTCTGCGCCAGGTCTGAAAGAAGAGGTTGAGTTGGCATTAAAAGAACTCAGGGGAGAGCATTTGGGCAGGCAGGTAAATCTGAAAAATTATCTTCTGGATTATCTTGATGAAGAGACCGCAAAACAAATGGAAGAAATCCGTTTGGGAAAAGAAAAGTGTTAATTTTTAATGAAGATACAAGTTTTTTTGTGATATTAATGTTATGATATAAGAAATAAAGTCGCAAAACGAACAAGTGAGCAAATTGGTCAGTGCTCTGGGAAAGTGAGAATTGTGACTTACGAAAGCGAGGTAGAGATGATGAGATGTATGAACTGTTATCAGGAGATACCGGATAGTTGTAAGTTCTGCCCGAATTGCGGGGCGAAGCAGCCGGTACAGAAGATGGAACCTGTATCACAGGTGAAGGAAGAGACAACAGATAACATAACAGAAGATACAGCAGAGGTACAGCAGCCGACAGAAAAAGTGCAGTCAGAAGAAGATGTGCTGCCGGAAGAACAAGTGCAGCCAGAAGAAGATGTGCAGCCGACAGAACCAACACAGCCAGCGGATGTGGCAGGTTCATATCAGAACGATCCATACAAAAGTGTGAATCAGGAGCAGAATACTTCCTATGGTGAACCAAACAACTATGAGTATGGACAGGGGTACGGTCAGCAAAATCAGAATTATAACCAGCAGAATCAGAATTATACTCAGCAAGCTCCAAACTATGGTCAGCAGAACCAGGGATATTATCAGCAGAATAATTTCAATGGAATGCCACAGGAGCCAGTGAACTGGGTTCCATATCTTATATTATCAATTATTTCAACGTTATGTTGCTGTCTCCCGTTTGGTGTAGTGGGAATCGTATTCTCGGCGAAGATCAATAGTGCTATGCTGGCAGGAAATCTTGAAGAAGCACAGAATAATGCGAAGATGGCAAGAATCTGGATTATCGTATCCTTTGCAATTGGTCTTCTTACATGGTTGATCTACATGGTTCTGATCGTGACAGGGGCAGTTTCCGGTTCGGCTTATTACTATTATTAAAAAGTGAGCGGATGATGATTTGGAAGATAAAGATGCGTGAAGCATTTCAAACAAAAAGGTCAGCCAGGATCATCGCAGTTCTGACGGGGGCAGTGATTGCAGTGGCTGCTGCGGGTTATCTCTTTTTTCATAATCCGCACCAGTATCCGCTGCCCTGCCTCTTTCATATTATTACCGGACTGTATTGTCCGGGGTGCGGTGCCGGGCGGGCAAGCTATTCTATTTTACATGGAAGATTTTATATGGCATTCCGGTATAATCCGATGTATGTGACATTACTCCCGTTTCTTGGTGTGTATATTGTAGCACGATTGATTGACTGGATTTTGACCGGTGGTAATCATGTGGATCAGAAGATTAATCAGAAAATCCTATATGTGGTATTAGTTATAGTGGTGGGGTTCGGAATCGTGAGAAATATTCCGATTTATCCATTTACATTGCTTGTGCCGGCGGGATATTAAAAAATAAAACCAGAGAAACCAAGTTCTTTCAGATTCTGTTTAAATGAGTGACAGAGAAAGAACTTCGTTTTTTATTGGTTTTTATTTTTGATTTATTAAAAAGCATGACTAGGAAAATTCTCAAGAATATGGTATTATGAAAAATGATATATTGTGATGTAAGTGTCAAAAGTAAATTTTGCCACTCACTGATGTAACCGGATTGCTCCATTGCTATGCAATTCCCGCAATCCTCGAACACCTCAAACTCCCATAAAATGGCGTGTTCACACCATTTTATTCCGTTTTCGGTGTTCGGCGTGTCAATAAGTATAAATTGCTTATTTGTGCGAGCACAAACGCAATTTATACTTTTGACACTTACATCATATTGTGCGTAAAGAAAAGTAACGCGTCAACCTGAAGGAAAGACCGAAGGTTATCATTCATCGGTGATCCGATGAAAAGTAACAGGATATGGAGGAATGAAGAATGATTAATAAACTGGTAGAGAAGATCAAAAAGACAGGTGCACCGATCGTAGTTGGACTCGATCCAATGCTGAACTACATCCCACAGCACGTACTTGATAAGGCTTATGCAGAGTATGGTGAGACTCTGGAAGGAGCAGCAGAGGCAGTATGGCAGTTCAATAAGGAGATTGTTGACAAGACTTATGATCTGATTCCGGCAGTAAAACCACAGATCGCAATGTACGAGCAGTTCGGAATTCCTGGACTGATGGCATTTAAGAAGACAGTAGATTACTGTAAGTCTAAAGACCTTGTGATCATCGGAGATGTAAAGCGTGGAGATATCGGTTCTACATCTGCTGCTTATGCAACAGCACATCTTGGAAAGATTAAGGTTGGAAGCAAGGAATATACACCATTCGGAGAGGACTTTGCAACAGTGAATCCGTACCTTGGATCTGACGGAGTGAATCCATTCGTTGACGTATGCAAGGAAGAGAAGAAAGGTCTGTTCATCCTTGTTAAGACATCCAATCCGTCCAGTGGAGAATTCCAGGACAGAATCATTGATGGAAGACCGCTTTATGAGTGGGTTGGTGAGAAGGTTGCCGAGTGGGGAGCTGACTGCATGGGTGATGAGTACAGCTATATCGGAGCTGTTGTAGGAGCTACTTATCCGGAGATGGGTAAAGTATTAAGAGAGATTATGCCGAAGTCTTACATCCTTGTACCTGGATACGGTGCACAGGGCGGACAGGGTAAAGACCTTGTTCATTTCTTTAACGAAGACGGACTTGGTGCAATTGTTAACTCTTCCCGTGGAATTATTGCAGCTTATAAGCAGGAAGCTTATGCGAAGTTCGGACCGGAGAATTTCGGTGATGCATCAAGAGCAGCAGTTGAAGCAATGGTAGCTGATATCAGCGGAGCACTTGCAGCGGCAAAATAATTTACCATAGAAATTGAGAAAGCTACAGATCGTGTTTCTCATAATTTCAAGAAAGGAATTGCATAAGTTTATGGCAAAGCAGAAAGAAAATGCAGTAGTACATTCCCAGGAACAGCTGGCAGATGGAATCTACAGCATGTGGATCAATACAGAGGCAGCAAAGGACGCAAAGCCGGGACAGTTTATCTCCATGTATACGACAGATGGAAGCAAGCTGCTTCCACGTCCGATCAGTATCTGTGAGATTGATAAAGAGAACGGAAGACTTCGTGTTGTTTACCGTGTGACAGGACCGAAGACAGGAACAGAAGAATTTTCTAAGCTGAAAGCAGGAGACATCATTCCGGTGATCGGACCTCTTGGAAATGGATTCCCATACGAGAAGGCTGAAGGAAAGAAAGTATTTCTGATGGGTGGAGGAATCGGTGTACCGCCGATCCTTGAACTGGCGAAACAGATGGATTGCGAGAAGAAACAGATCGTAGTAGGATACCGTGACGCACAGACATTTCTTAAAGAAGAGTTCGAGCAGAACGGAGAACTTTATATTTCCACAGAAGATGGAAGTGTCGGAACAAAGGGAAATGTTATGGACGCAATCCGTGAAAATGCCCTGGAAGCAGATATGATTTATGCCTGTGGACCGACTCCGATGCTCCGCGCGATCAAACAGTACGCAGAAGAGAACGGAATCGAGTGTTATATCTCACTGGAAGAGAGAATGGCGTGTGGTATCGGTGCTTGTCTGGCATGTGTATGCAAGTCCAAAGAGAAGGACGCACACAGCAATGTAAATAACAAGCGTATCTGTAAGGATGGTCCTGTATTCTTGTCTACGGAGGTGGAAATCTAATGAACATGAGCGTAAAGATTGCCGGAGTAGAATGGAAAAATCCGGTAACAGTTGCATCGGGAACATTTGGCTCAGGAGAAGAATTTTCAGAATTTGTAGACCTGAACCGTCTTGGAGCAGTGACAACGAAAGGTGTGGCGAATGTACCGTGGGCAGGCAACCCGACTCCGCGTGTAGCTGAGGTTTATGGCGGTATGATGAATGCCATCGGACTTCAGAACCCTGGAATCGATCTGTTTTGTGAGAGAGACATTCCATATCTGAAGAATTTTGATACAAAAATCATCGTAAATGTATGCGGACACGCTCCGGAAGAGTATCTTGCAGTCGTAGAGCGTCTCGCAGACGAACCGATCGATATGATGGAGATCAATATTTCCTGTCCAAACGTCAATGCAGGATTTCTTGCATTTGGCCAGGATGCACATAATGTAGAAAAGCTGACAGCGCAGATCAAGAAGATCGCAAAGCAGCCGATCATTATGAAGCTGACACCGAATGTAACAGATATCACGGAGATTGCAAGAGCAGCAGAAGCAGGTGGAGCAGATGCGGTATCTCTAATCAATACACTGACAGGAATGAAGATTGATATCAACAGAAAGACATTTGCGGTAGCGAATAAGACCGGAGGAGTATCCGGACCGATCGTGAAACCAGTTGCAGTTCGCATGGTTTATCAGGTTGCTCAGGCTGTTAACATTCCAATCATTGGAATGGGCGGAATTTCCTGTGCAGAAGATGCAATTGAATTCCTTCTTGCAGGTGCAAGTGCAGTATCTGTAGGAACAGCAAACTTCCACAATCCGGCAGTGACACTGGAAGTGATTGACGGAATCGAAGCTTATATGAAGAAGAACGGCTTTGAGAATGTAAAAGATATGGTTGGTATTGTAAAATAAACCTGGAGGTAAGATAGAATGGAAAGTTATAAGAAAGAATTTATTGAATTTATGGTAGACTGTGCCGCATTGAAATTTGGAGATTTCACACTGAAAAGCGGAAGAAAATCCCCGTTTTTCATGAATGCAGGAGCATATGTAACAGGATCCCAATTAAAGAAACTTGGAGAGTATTACGCAAGAGCAATTCATGAGACATATGGAGATGACTTTGATGTACTGTTTGGACCGGCTTACAAAGGAATCCCACTCGGAGTTGTAACAGCAATCGCATACAGTGAATTATATGGAAAAGAAGTACGTTACTGCTCAGACCGTAAGGAAGAGAAAGATCACGGCGCAGATAAAGGAAGTTTCCTTGGAAGTAAGCTGAAAGATGGAGACCGCGTGATCATGATCGAGGATGTTACAACATCCGGTAAATCTATGGAAGAGACAGTTCCGAAGGTAAAAGGCGCTGCTGATGTTACAATCGTTGGACTTATGGTATCCTTAAACCGTATGGAAGTAGGAAAAGGCGGAGAGAAGTGCGCGCTTGACGAAGTGAAAGATCTCTATGGATTTGAGACAGCAGCGATCGTTACAATGGAAGATGTTGTAGAGTGCCTTTACAACAAGGAATGTGACGGAAAAGTAGTGATCGATGATGAATTAAAAGCAGCGATCGATGCATATTATGAGAAATATGGAGCAAAATAAGGAGGCCTGGTGTTTTGGAAAAAGCGTATCGTGTAATGAGAAACAGCGGAGCAGGTAACATTGCAATTGGAATTATCCTGCTTGTTACAGGAGTTACGGTAGGAATTATTTCTATTATCAATGGAGCCAGTCTGTTAAAACATAAAAATAATATAACATTTTAAAAGGAAAGTCCCCTCGTAGCTTGTTCATTGTGAGTAGTTACGTCCGAAGTGACCGGCAGAGGGGACTTTCTTTTTCTGTAAAGGTGTAAGAAATTGACAAAAAAAGAAGCGAAGAGAGTCAGGACGCTTGGAAAGATCCTGTTTATATTATATATTATCTTCCTTGTATACTTTCTGTTCTTGTCAGACTGGTACGGCAGGGAAGGCGTAATGGATGAGTACCATTACAATCTGGAGCTATTCAAAGAGATTAAGCGATTTATTAAATACAGACATCAGCTGGGAACATTTGCGGTTTTCTCGAATTTAATCGGAAATATTCTTATTTTCATGCCGGTTGGTTATTTTTCTGCAATGGCAGGGAAAAGAAGAAGCTTTTTTAAAACGTTATTTTGGAGTTTTTGTCTGACTTTTTGTGTAGAGTTAATGCAGCTGATCACGAAAGTGGGATGCTTTGATGTGGACGATATTCTGCTGAATACAATCGGCGGTGTACTTGGATATATAGTTTTTGTAGTTTGTAATCTACTAAGGAGAAGAAATGAACGAAAAAAAAGAAAAAGAACGAAAGCGTAATCAATCAAAGAAATATGGGAAAGCAGCTTATCTGCAGTCAAGAAGAGGTGTGATCTCCTGCTGGTTGACCGGATGGTCACTTGCTATCTTGCTGGGATGTGTCGGATATGCGTTCCTGACGAGAGGAAAGGCAGCCGGAATTGTCGGAGGGATTGCAATCCTTTCTTTAATGATTGATATATATGGAATCTGGAATGCAATAGAAGGATTTGAGGAGCAGGATAGAAAATACCTTTCCTGCAAATGTGGAATCGGGATCGGTATTGTGCAGATCTTGTGCTTCCTTGGAATTTTTGTTGGAGGTCTGAGTTTATGATCGGAAAGTTAAGTGAGTTACAGAAGGAGAAAAATGAACAGTGCACACAGCGTCACGAACTGGCAGTTGAGCGTCTGCGCACGATCGTGACAGAAGAAACAGTGGATGCAGCATATATTTCTTACTTTCAGGATTGTACCTTGTTTCTGCTTGAGTTAGAGAATACACAAAGAAAGATAGAAGATGGAATCTGGGACAGCTTAAATCTTGAGGAGAAGCGCAGCCTGAACAGGATTCTTTATAGTGATATTATAGGGGAGAAATATCAGACAAGCTATGTCAATCAAGACTATGCCTGTGAAAAATTTGGGCAGGAGATGGGACAGCTTTTAAGTTTGTTGTATACGGAAATCAGAGCAGGAATTCCGTATGTGTTTGAACAGCGCAAGGATTATCTGACGATCCTTTATGAGTTGTTTCTCGAAGTCTATACCTGTTTCGAAGGAATGAGTGAGGAAGAGAATCCGGTTCCAAAGCCGGAGCAGATCAAGGAGATTCTGTATTGGTATGCAAGCGATTACTGCGATGTATTTTATGCAGATCGAATTCTGGAGCAGATGGATCCGTCAGCGGATTTTGCTGTACAGATCATTGAGAAGGCAGACCTTGATAAAGATGACTATCTGTATGAATTCGGTGAGTACATTTCCAAGAATGAACTTGGAACAGCTCATCATCTGAGAAATCTGCCACAGGAGACACTGCAGAAGATGGCAGATGTATATACGGAAGGATATCGTGTTGGTTTTATTAACACTGGAAAAGATCTGTCAAAGAAATCGATTGTAAATATCCGTTACAGTCTTGGATTTGAAAAGGTGATCTGCCTTGCAATCGAGAACTTCCGTAAGATGGGATTAAAGCCGGTTATTTACCGTGCTGCCACCAGCGTGATCACGAAGAGAGAGCACCACAAGATTGGATATTACGGTGCGATTGCGAATCAGCAGTATGAGTATGATCATAGACAGGACCAGGCACTCTTTATGGATAAGCGTTATGTAGAACGTAAGCTTGAGGTGATGAAGACTGTTTTCGAGCAGAACAAAGAGATGGCAGCAGGTGTTGCAGGACCGGCGGTTATGGAAATCTTCGGTGAGACACCATTTTCACCGGAAGCGAAAGGGACAGCACCGTCATATGACGAGGCGCAGAGAGAACTGGATCTTCTCTTTAGCAGCAGATCAGGACAGATCACGAATGAGTATATCAAGGGTGAAGAAAGAAGCTTCACGATTGTTGCTTATCCGGTGCCGGAGATTGGAGCAGATTATGCAAAGATCTTTGATGAAGTGATCAAGATCAATACATTAGACGCGAAGCTTTATGAAAAAGTGCAGCAGACAATGATCGATGCGTTAGATCAGGGAACTTGTGTACATGTAAGAGGAAAAGGAGAAAACCAAACAGATATTACAGTACAGTTATATCATCTGAAAGACGCACAGAAGGAGACAATCTTCGAAAATTGTGTGGCAGATGTGAATATTCCTGTCGGAGAAGTATTTACATCACCGGTTCTGGAAGGGACGAACGGCATACTTCATGTAAGCAAGGTATATCTGGACGGACTTCAGTATGAGAATCTGAAGCTGACATTTCAGGATGGAAAGATCACCGACTATACATGTACGAACTTTGAGGATGAAGTACAGAATAAGAAATACATTTACGATAATGTGTTGAAGAATCATGAGACTCTTCCGCTTGGTGAGTTCGCAATTGGAACAAATACGACTGCATATGTGGCAGCAAAGAAATTTAATATAGAAGATAAGATGCCGATTCTGATCGCAGAGAAGGCAGGACCGCATTTTGCAGTAGGAGATACATGCTATTCCTGGAGCGAGGAAATCAGAGTCTACAATCCGAACGGAAAGGAAATTGTGGCGAAAGATAATTCCTGTTCTCTTCTTCGTAAGGAAGATGTATCAAAAGCATACTTTAACTGTCATACAGATATAACCGTGCCTTATAAAGAGTTAGAAGAAATAAGTGTAGTGACAAACGAGGGAAAAGACATTATACTATTAGAGGACGGAAGATTCGTATTGCCGGGAACAGAGGTACTTAATGAGCCTTTGGATGAAGCGGGATTTTAAGGAAATCCTGTAGGCAATTGGATAGTTAATAGATGATTAAATGGAATCTTTCATAAGTATGGATAATAAATAAACAAAGTTTTCCAAGGAAAGGAAAACAGTATACCACTGAGGAGGAAATGATATGCCAAAAGTAGGAATTGTCATGGGCAGCGACTCAGATCTGAAGGTGATGAGTAAGGCAGCAGCCACACTGGAGAAGTTTGGAATCGATTATGAGATGACGATCATTTCAGCACACCGTATGCCGGATGTCTTTTTTGACTGGGCAAAGGCAGCTGAAGGAAAGGGAATCAAAGTAATTATTGCAGGAGCAGGTATGGCAGCACATCTGCCGGGAATGTGCGCAGCACTTTTCCCAATGCCGGTAATTGGTATCCCAATGTCAGGAAAGAATCTGGAGGGTATGGACGCACTTTATTCAATCGTTCAGATGCCACCTGGAATCCCGGTTGCTACAGTTGCAATCGACGGCGGTATGAATGCGGCAATTCTTGCAGCGAAGATGCTTGCAATGTCAGATCCGGAGCTTTTAGAGAAACTGAAAGCTTATTCTGCAGAGATGAAAGATACGGTACAGGCAAAAGCAGACAGACTTGCAGAAGTTGGTTACGAGGAATATCTGAACAATAAATAAATATTACGATTCGAAAGAAAAGGAGATTTACGATGGATTACAAGACATCAGGTGTAGATATTGAGGCCGGTTACAAATCAGTGGAATTAATGAAAGAATATGTAAAAGAGACAATGCGCGCAGAAGTTCTCGGAGGACTTGGCGGATTCTCAGGAGCGTTCTCTCTTGCGAAGATCAAAGAGATGGAAGAGCCTGTTCTTCTTTCCGGTACAGACGGATGTGGAACAAAGGTAAAACTTGCTATGGTAATGGACAAACATGACACAATCGGAATCGATGCTGTTGCTATGTGCGTGAACGATATCGCATGTGCAGGTGGAGAGCCGCTGTTCTTCCTGGATTACATTGCATGTGGAAAGAATTATCCGGAGAAGATCGCTGCAATCGTAAAAGGTGTTGCAGAAGGATGTAAGCAGTCCGATGCAGCTCTGATCGGTGGAGAGACAGCAGAGCATCCGGGACTTATGCCGGAAGATGAATATGATCTTGCAGGATTCGCAGTTGGTGTTTGCGATAAGAAAGATATGATCACAGGAGAGAATCTTGCAGCCGGAGATGTTCTGATCGGAATGGCTTCTACAGGTGTTCACAGCAACGGATTTTCACTTGTAAGAAAAGTATTTGATATTACAAAAGAATCTTTAGATACTTATTATGATGATCTTGGAACTACTCTTGGAGAGGCACTTCTTGCTCCGACAAGAATCTATGTAAAAGCACTTAAAAGCATCAAAAATGCAGGTGTTACAGTAAAAGCATGCAGCCATATCACAGGTGGCGGATTCTATGAGAACATTCCGCGTATGCTCAAAGAAGGAACTCATGCAGTTGTAGAAAAAGACAGCTACCCGATTCCACCAATCTTTGCAAAACTTGCAAAAGAGGGCGAAATCGAAGAGCAGATGATGTACAACACATTCAACATGGGACTTGGAATGGTTCTCGCTGTTGATCCGGCAGACGTTGATAAGACAATGGATGCAATTCGTGAAGCAGGAGATCAGCCATATGTAGTCGGCAAGATTGAGGCTGGCGAAAAGGGAGTGACTTTATGTTAAGAGTCTTAAGTATGGTGTCAGGAGGCGGAACAAACCTTCAGGCAATCATCGACAGCGTAAAGAATGGAATGATCACGAACACAGAACTTGTGGGCGTGATCAGCAATAATAAGAATGCCTATGCACTGACACGTGCCAAAGAAAATGGAATCGATGCGAAATGCATTTCTCCGAAGGACTACGAGTCAAGAGAAGTGTTCAATCAGGAACTTTTAAAGGCTGTGGATGCATATGAACCGGATCTGATCGTGCTGGCAGGTTACCTTGTGGTAATCCCGCCGGAGATGATCAAGAAGTATAAGAATCGGATCATCAACATTCATCCATCTCTGATCCCGTCTTTCTGTGGAACAGGTTATTATGGATTGAAAGTGCACGAGGCAGCTTTGGCGCGCGGTGTGAAAGTAGTTGGCGCAACAGTACATTTTGTAGATGAAGGAACTGACACAGGTCCGATTATTTTACAGAAGGCTGTAGAAGTTCAGAACGGAGATACCCCTGAAGTACTTCAGCGCAGAGTGATGGAACAGGCTGAATGGAAGATCCTTCCACGTGCGATTGATTTGATCGCAAACGGAAAGGTTGAAGTAGAAGGACATCGTACAATTGTTACCGAATAAGGAGGCAAAGACTATGAACGTATTGATCGTAGGAAGCGGCGGAAGAGAGCATGCAATCGCAGCAAGCGTGGCAAAGAGTCCAAGAGCAGACAAAATCTTTTGTGCTCCGGGAAATGCCGGAATCGCTGAGTATGCGCAGTGTGTACCGATCGGCGCTATGGAATTTGATAAATTAAGAGATTTCGCAAAAGAGAATGCGATTGATCTTTGTATCGTAGGAATGGATGATCCGCTGGTAGGCGGTCTTGTAGATGTTCTTGAAGAAGCAGGAATCCGCACATTCGGACCGAAGAAGAATGCAGCAATCCTTGAGGGATCGAAAGCATTTTCCAAAGACCTGATGAAGAAATATAATATTCCAACAGCAGCTTATGAGAACTTTACAGATCCAAAAGCAGCAGTTGCTTATCTTGAGACAGCGAAGTTCCCGATTGTTTTGAAAGCAGACGGACTTGCACTCGGAAAAGGTGTTCTGATCTGTAAGGATCTGGAAGAAGCAAAAGCAGGCGTGAAAGAGATCATGCTGGACAAGAAGTTTGGTACAGCCGGAAATGAGATGGTCATTGAGGAATTTATGACAGGCCGCGAGGTTTCCGTACTTTCTTTTGTTGATGGAAAGACAATCAAGACGATGACAAGTGCGCAGGATCATAAGCGTGCCGGAGACGGAGATACAGGACTTAATACAGGCGGTATGGGAACATTTTCTCCAAGCCCGTTCTATACAAAAGAAGTAGAAGAATTCTGTGAGAAATATGTTTACCAGGCAACGGTAGACGCAATGGCAGCAGAAGGACGTCCGTTCAAGGGAGTTATCTTCTTTGGATTGATGCTGACAGAAGACGGACCGAAGGTTCTTGAATACAACGCTCGTTTCGGAGATCCGGAAGCTCAGGTTGTACTTCCTCGTATGAAGAATGATATCCTTGAAGTTATGGAAGCATGTATCGACGGAACACTGGATCAGGTTGATCTTCAGTTTGAAGACAATGCAGCAGTCTGTGTCGTACTTGCATCCGAAGGATATCCGGTAAGTTACGAGAAAGGTTTCCCAATCACAGGACTGGAAGAGTTCAAGAAGCACGAAGGATATTACTGTTTCCATGCAGGAACAAAATTCGACGGAGATCAGATCGTGACAAATGGCGGACGTGTTCTTGGCGTGACAGCGAAGGGAAAAGATCTGAAAGAAGCCCGTGCGAATGCATATGCAGCAACAGAGTGGGTAAACTTCAAGAATAAATATATGAGACGTGATATCGGTAAGGCAATCGATGAAGTGTAAATAAAGGGTCACAGACCTGGGTGGAATAAGATAAAACGATATAAGAAGTAATGAATGAAACCGGCAGGGAGGAGAAATCAAAACTGTCGGTTTCTTTGTGATTTTATCACAGAAAAATAAGAAATATGTGCTATACTAAGATTGTAACAAAGAAAAATAAAAAATACAAAAGATATAACATTTATAAGGAGGATACAAAGATGGCAGTAGTAAAACTTACAACAGACAATTTTGAGCAGGAAGTGATTCAGGCGCAACAGCCGGTACTCGTTGATTTCTATGCAGACTGGTGCGGACCGTGTAAAATGATGGCGCCGATCGTAGAAGCTCTTTCAGAAGAACTCAGTGATGTAAAGGTATGCCACATCAACATCGATGAGAATATCGATATTGCACAGAAATACAGAGTGATGAGCATTCCGACTTTCATCGCATTTAAAGGAGGAGAAGAGAACGGAAGACAGATTGGTGCGATTCCTAAGACAGCACTGGTTGACCTTGTGAAATAAATTTGCGATAATAGAAGAAAGGAAAAACCCAGACGGGCTGCCGGGCACAGAGAAGGCTGAGAAATATGGCTCATTCCTGTGAACGACAGCCTGTCTTCTGTTTAAGATGTATGAAGGGAAGGCAGGAGTCAGAGCATGTCATTGCAGTTTATTTTCGGGAATTCCGGAAGCGGAAAGTCCCATTATTTATATCAGCAGATAGTTGAGGAGTCAATCCGTCATCCGGAGAAGAATTATCTTGTTCTTGTACCGGAGCAGTTTACAATGCAGACGCAGAAGGACCTGTGTATGGCACATCCGCGTGGCGGTATTATGAATATTGATGTCTTAAGTTTTGGACGTCTGGCTCACCGTGTCTTTGAAGAGACAGGAAAGGAAAGACAGCCGATCCTTGACGATGAGGGAAAGAATCTGGTGCTCCGCAAGATTGCAGGAAATTACGAAGATGAGCTGACCGTTCTTAAGGGCAATCTTAAGAAGCAGGGATATATCAGCGAAGTGAAGTCCGTGATATCAGAATTCACACAGTATGGAATTGATTTTGAACAGCTTGATTCTTTCATGGAAGGACTGAATTCGGAAAGTTATCTGTATTATAAGTTAAAGGATATCCGTAAAGTATATGAAGGATTTGAGGATTATCTGCGTGATAAATATATTACAAAGGAAGAATTGCTTGATGTGTTGAGTCAGAATGTGGCGGAAGCGAAAATGCTTAAAGACAGTGTGATCGCAATGGATGGATTTACCGGATTTACGCCGGTGCAGAACCGGCTAATCGGGGAACTTCTGAAAGTGTGCGACAAGATTATGCTGACAGTTGAGATTGATCGGAGGGAAGATCCGTTTGTCTATAAGCATCCGTATCAGCTCTTTGCGCTGAGCAAGCAAATGGTTACTTCACTGACGGAAGTGGCGCAGGAAGTGAAAGTGGAGATTGATGAGCCGGTCTGGCTATGCAAGAATCCGCCGTATCGGTTCAAAGAGAATCCGGAGATGGCGTTTTTGGAAGAGGAAATATTCCGTTATTCCAGAAGAAAATACAGTGGGGAAAAGATGCAGTCAATCTCTCTTCACGAAGTTCACACACCACAGGAAGAGGCACAGTATGTGGCAGAGGAAATCCGGCGTCTGGTGAGAGAAGAAGGATACAGATATCGGGAAATCGCAGTGATTGCTTCTGATCTGAATACATATGCTGATTCGTTGGAGAAGGCATGCGAACGTTATGAGATTCCGGTTTTTATGGATCATAAGAAGAGTATTTTGTTGAATTCTTTTGTAGAGTATTTAAGAAGTCTGCTGGTGATGGTTGAACAGAACTATACTTACGAAAGCGTTTTTCGTTATCTGCGGACCGGCCTGTGTGGGTTCACAAGAGATGAAGTGGACCGTCTGGAAAATTATTGTCTTGCGCTGGATTTGAAAGGATTCAAGAAATGGGATCAGGTCTGGGTGAGAAAGACACCGATGACGAAAAAAGAAGAATTGGAAGAACTGAATCAGCTGCGCGTGCGTTTTGTGGAAAAACTGACACCGTTGCATACGGTTCTGAAGAAGAGAAGAAAGACGGTAAAAGAGATTACACTCGCAGTTTATGAATATCTGGTTCAGGAGAAGATCCAGGAGCAGCTTGCAGAATTGGAGCAGAAATTCCAGGAAGAGGGAGAGCTGGCTTTGGCGAAGGAATATGCACAGATTTACCGTATTGTTCTGGAGCTATTCGATAAATTCGTTGAACTTCTGGGGGAGGAAGAGATTCCATTGAAGGAATACTGTGAACTTCTTGATGCAGGACTTGAAGAGGCGAAAGTTGGTGTGATTCCTCCAAGTCTGGATCAGGTTGTGATCGGAGATGTGGAAAGAACACGTATCAAAAATATCCGCGCATTATTTTTTGTCGGAGCAAATGATACGCTCCTTCCGGGAAATGCAGGAGCAAGAGGTCTGCTTTCCGAGCGAGACAGAAAACAGTTCCAGGAGAAGAAGATGAATCTTTCTCCGGGACCGAAGGAGAAGTTATATATTCAGAAATTTTATCTCTATATGAATCTGACGAAACCGTCAGAACTTCTGTATCTGTCCTGGGCGAAAGTATCCGGGGAAGGAAAAGCACTGCGTCCGGCGTATCTGATTCAAGATCTGATGCGTCTGTTCCCGGTACTTATTCCGGTAGAGGAAGACAGAAAAGGATTGCTTGATCATGAGATGATGAGAAGGAACGGACTTTTGCAGATTGCAGAAGGTTTAAGAGAGAGGGAGCATGGACTGAATGATTCCTGGAAAGAACTGTACAGATGGTTTGTGAAAGATGAACAGAGTCAGGAAACTCTGAAGCGGATTATAGAAGCTGGTTTCTATCGAAAGGATGAACCGAGCCTTGGAAGCAGAGTGGCAAAAGAGCTCTTTTTGGATCCGAAGCGTGTCAGCGTAACAAGACTGGAACGTTTTGCTTCCTGTGCATATGCACATTTCCTGAATTACGGACTTCGTCTGTCAGAACGGGAGAAATATGGGTTCGAAGCAATGGATCTGGGAAACATTGCACATCAGGCACTGGAGCGATTTGCACACAAAGTAGAAGAGGAAGGTCTGGACTGGGTTACGATGCCGGAAGAGAAGCGGGAGCAGCTGATTGATGAAAGTGTAGAAGAAAGTATTCTGGATTATGGAAATACAGTTCTATTCTCGTCTGCACGTAATGAGTATATGATCCACAGAATCAAGCAATTGATCAACCGGTCCGTCTGGGCACTGACACAGCAGATGGCGGCAGGCGATTTTGTGCCGAGTGGTTGTGAGTTTAAGTTCGGAAGCGGAAAGATTGACCGAATTGACACATGTGAAGATGAAAATGCAGTCTATGTGAAGGTAACGGATTACAAAACAGGAAGGAAAGCATTTGATATCACAGCATTCTATCACGGTCTGCAGATGCAGCTTCCGGTTTATCTGAATGCGGCACTGGAGATCGAACGGCAGAAACATCCGGAGAAGGAAGTACTTCCGGCCGGTATTTTTTATTACAGGATCCAGGATCCGATTGTGAAGAAAGAAGAGACAAAAGCGGAAGTTGAGCAAAGCATTCTAAAAGAGCTGAAGCTGGATGGACTGATCAATGCAGATGAAAATGTAGTTGAGCATCTGGAACGGAATCTGAGTGGAACTTCAACATTCTATCCGCTGCGGATGAATAAGAACAGAACACTCAGTTCGGCATCAAAAGCTTTATCAAAGGAGAACTTTGATACGGTTCTTGCGTATACAAAGGAGAAAGAAAAAGAACTGAAAGACGTGATGTATCAGGGTGAGGTCGCAGCACTTCCATATGTACTTGATGAGATGACAGGCTGTGATTACTGTGGGTGCAGGGATATCTGCGGATTTGACCAGAGAATTGAAGGCTGTGAGTACAGAAGATTAAGAAAATATACCTTGGAAGAAGCGTTGAACTCTATGAAAGAGCGTCTTGGTATTTTGGAAGAGAAAGGGGAGGCAGGAGAATGAGCGTAAAATGGACAGAAGAACAACAGAAAGTAATCGACTTGCGTGACCGCAACATTCTCGTATCTGCAGCAGCAGGTTCCGGAAAGACAGCGGTACTTGTTGAACGGATTATTTCTAGGATAACAGATGAAAATGATCCAGCGGATGTAGATCGTCTCCTGGTTGTGACTTATACGGAAGCAGCGGCGGCAGAGATGAAAGAACGAATCGGTGCAGCAATTGAAAAGAAGCTGGAAGAACAGCCGGGAAATGTGAATCTGGAGCAGCAGTCCACATTGATTCACAATGCGTCGATCATGACGATCCACAGTTTCTGCTTGTCGGTGATCCGGGATCATTTTCATGTGATCGGGATTGATCCGGCCTTTCGAATTGCAGAAGAAGGAGAATTGCGTCTTCTGATGCAGGACGTCTTAGAGGAGCTGATCGAGAATTTTTATGCAGAGGGATCCGAGACATTCTTAAACTTTGTTGACCAGTACGGGACAGGAAGAAATGATCAGAAGATCGAGGAACTTATCCTCCAGCTTTACGAATATTCCAGAAGTTATCCACAGCCGGAAAAGTGGTTGAAGGCATGTGTGGATAATTATGAGATTGATCCGGAGAAGATGGAAGAAGCAGATGTTGTGCAGGAAGCAAAGGCAAGAGTAAGGCAAAATCTCACAGATGTGAAAGGGTTTGTTCAACAGGCGATAGAAGTATGCGAACTTCCAGCCGGTCCGTATATGTATGGTGAAATGTTAGATTCTGATCTCGTACAGATTGAGCAATTGGAAAGAGCAGAGACATTTTGTCAGCAAGAGCAGATCGTCAGTAATTTCACATGGAAGCGTCTGTCAGGAAAGAAGGATCCGACAGTCGATCCAGAACTGAAAGAGAAAGCACAGGGACTTAGAAAACAGGCTAAGAAGCTGATAGAAGATCTGAAAGCAAATTATTTCTACGCGCCTGTTGATGAGTGGATCAAGGATATGCAAGAGGCGCAGATAGCGATGAAGATGTTAGTTATGCTGGTACAGGCTTTTGCAGAGACATTTTCGGAGAAAAAGAGACAGAGAAATCTGTTGGACTTCAGTGATATGGAACAGTTTGCACTTCGGATTCTGACGGAAGAAAAGGAAGGAAAACTGGTTCCGTCAGCAGTGGCACAGGAGTATCAGGAACGCTTTGAAGAAGTTATGATCGATGAGTATCAGGATAGTAATCTTGTGCAGGAGACGATTCTTACAAGTGTATCAAGAGAGTCTGTCGGACAGAATAATCTCTTCATGGTCGGGGATGTAAAGCAGAGTATTTACCGATTTCGTCTGTCGCGCCCGGAGCTTTTTATGGGAAAGTATAACAGCTACAGTATGCAGGAGAGTAGCAGGCAGAGAATTGATCTTGACAGGAACTTCAGAAGCAGGGGAGAAGTACTTGACAGTACAAATTATATTTTCAGGAAACTGATGCGGAAGGAATTCGGGGAAATCATTTATGATGATAAGGCGGCACTGCATTTGGGAGCCTCGTTTCCTGAATTACCGGATAAAAATGTGTTTACGGATCAGACGGAACTGCTTCTTTACGATCAGACGGGGCTTCGGAGCAGTGAAGCGAGAGAAGAAGAGGCACGGATGATCGCACAGAGAATGAAAGAACTTCTAAACACGGGTGTTGTGCTTGATAAGGAGACGGGAGAATACCGCCCGGTTCATTATCGGGATATGGTGATTCTGACAAGAAGTTTACAGGGGTGGGCAGAAGTTTTCGCGTCCATACTGGCCGAGGAGGGAATTCCGGCATATTCTGTGAGCAGAGAAGGATATTTCGAGACATATGAGGTCAGTGTTCTTCTGGATTATCTGAAAGTTCTTGATAATGCAAGACAGGATCTGCCATTGACAGCAGTTTTGACTTCACCGTTTGCCGGTCTGACGGCAGCAGAGCTGTCCGTGATTCGTCTTGCGTATCCGAATCAGTTGTTTTACGAGGCAGTAGAAGGATTTTTCAGTCTGAGTTTGGAAGAAATTCCGGAAACTGTGGACAAAAAGCAGGCAATACAAGTACAGGAAAAATTGAGAAAGTTTTTCGAGGTATTGGATCGTTTCAGAGAAATTCTTCCGTATACGGCAATCCATGATCTTCTTGCGAAAATAATTGATAAAACCGGCTATGGGTTATTTATCAGTGCTATGCCGGGGGGCGCACAGAGGCAAGCCAATGTAGAAATGCTTGTTGAGAAAGCAAGAGCATTTGAAGGGACGAGTTATAAAGGTCTGTTTAATTTCGTACGCTATATCGAGCAACTGAAAAAATATGATGTTGATTATGGTGAAGCAAGTATCATAGACGAGCAGGATGACACGGTCCGTATTATGAGTATTCATAAAAGTAAAGGTCTGGAGTTTCCAATTGTTTTTGTAGCCGGAACAGGAAAGCAATTCAATACACAGGATCTAAAAGGAAGTATTGTGATCCATCCGAGAAACGGAGTTGGAATTGACGTTGTAGATCTTGAGATGAGGACAAAGGCACCGACCTTTTTGAAGAAAATGATCCAGGAGAAGACAAAGCTTGAGAATCTTGCAGAAGAACTCCGTGTGCTTTATGTAGCGATGACAAGAGCGAAGGAAAAGCTGATTCTGACAGGAAGTCTGAAAATGGGAGAAGACGGACTGGAACCATATGTGAACCATATGACAGACAGGAAATCTCCATTGAGCCTTTATCAGTTAGAGAGCGCAAACCGTTATCTGGACTGGATTCTTCCGGCACTTCTTCAGGCAGAAGATCTCAAGAGGGAAGATGGTTTGTGTGGAATTCTCAAAACAGAAAGCGAAGAGGTTCAGCAATTGCCGATTCAAGTCCGGATTTTTGATGCAGGAGAGATGGATTTTACAGAAGATGCACAGCGACAGGCGGAAATAATTGCAAGAGAAGTGCTTGAACACTGGGATACATCGAAGGTTTATCTTCCGGGAGCAGAAGAAAAGCTGGAACAGCAGATGAATTTCCTGTATCCATATAAAGAAGAAGGAAAAATGAAGCTGAAATTTACAGTTTCAGAGTTGAAGAAGCGTGAGTCTTTGCGGGAAGAAGCAGGAGAAGAATTGATTCAGGAACCGGAGATTGTGCCACTGCTTCCACATTTCATGGAAGAACAGGATGAAGGACTGACAGGAGCTTCAAGGGGAAATGCTTATCATAAATTTCTCGAGCTTCATGATTTTTCAAAAGAATATACAGAGAAACTTCTGAAAGAAGAAATCGAACAGTTCTATCAGGCGGGGAGATTGTCGAAAGAGATGGCAGACTGTATCCGCACGAAAGATATTCTTGCGTTTTTAAATAGTGAGAGTGGAAGACGAATGACACAAGCAGCAGGAAATGGGAAGCTCTGGAAGGAACAGCCATTTGTTCTCGGAGTGGCCGCATCAGAAATCTATCCGGAGATCTATCAGGACATTCAGAAGAGAAGTCAGGAAGCGGATGAAAATCGAAAGGAAGAGACCATTCTCATCCAGGGAATTATTGATGTCTGGTTCGAGGAGGAAGACGGGCTTGTACTACTGGACTATAAGACGGATAGAGTCAGAAATGCATCTCAATTGAAAGAACTGTACCATGCACAGCTCGATTACTATGCCCAGGCGCTGGAGCAGCTGTTAGAGAAGCCGGTGAAGGAGAAGATCATCTATTCCTTTGCCTTGAAGGAGGAGATCATCTTATGAAATATTTCTGGTATTACCTGATATTTATCAATTTATTTGCATTTTGTACCTATGGGATTGATAAATGGAAAGCGAAGAAAGGCGCATGGAGGATTCCGGAGAAAACGCTGTTACTCCTTGCACTGATCGGTGGAAGTGCAGGAGCAATCGCAGGTATGATGTGCTTCCGGCATAAGACACGGAAGGCAAAATTTATGATTACAGTGCCTGTGATCTTTGTTGTGGAGGTAATCTTGCTGGTTATCTGGCTTTTGTAAGAAAGAAAAAAAAGAAAAATATTCTTTATCGCATCATCAATTTGCACAGTTAAAGTGCTGAAATTATTATCAAAGAAACAAGATTTTACAAAATCTTGTTTCTTTTTTTCAACTTCTTTTCGAATGAAAAAAAATCTGTTAATATAACACATAGGAATACTAGAGTTATTGGTTGCAGAATACTGTGAACAGCATGAAAGCAGCTGGGAAAGGAGTTTGACAAGATGCCAAAATTAAATGAAAATTATCAGAATGTAAAAGACAGTTATCTTTTTGCAGAGATCGCAAGAAGAGTAAAAGTATATGAGGAAACACATCCGGAGAAAGCAGCGGATATTATCCGTCTCGGAATCGGTGATGTGACATTGCCATTGACAAAGAGTGTGATCGAGGCACTTCATGAAGCAGTAGATTCTCAGGCCGTATCTGAGACATTCAAAGGATACGGACCTGAGCAGGGATACGCATTTGCGCAGGAAGCAATCGCGGATTATTATGCGCGCAATGGTGTAGAAGTAAAAGTATCTGATATTTTTATTTCTGATGGAGCAAAAAGTGATACGGGAAATATTACAGAGCTTTTTGCAAAGGATAACGTGGTTCTCGTTCCGGATCCGGTTTACCCTGTTTATGTAGATACAAATACAATGGACGGAAAGAATATCATCTATATGAACGGAACAAAAGAAAACGATTTCCTTCCAATGCCGGATGAAAATGTAAAGGCAGATATCATTTACCTGTGTTCTCCGAACAACCCGACAGGAGCATGCTATAATAAAGAGCAGTTAGAGGCGTGGGTTGCCTATGCATTGAAAAATGATGCGGTGATCCTGTATGATTCCGCATACGAAGCATTTATCACAGATCCTACACTTCCAAGAAGCATCTATGCGATTGAGGGGGCAAAGAAATGTGCAATCGAGTTCTGTTCCCTTTCTAAGACAGCAGGATTCACGGGTACACGTTTCTCTTACACAGTTGTTCCGGAAGAGCTTGTGTTCGAGACATCAAATGGAGAAACATTGAGTCTGCACAACATGTGGAACAGAAGACAGTGTACAAAGTTCAACGGAACACCGTATATCATCCAGTATGCGGGAGCTAAGGTATTCACAGAAGAGGGCATGAAAGAGTGTCAGGAGAATATTGGATATTACCGTGAAAATGCACATATGATCGCTGAAACACTTGAGAAGAAAGGAATCTCATTTACAGGCGGCGTGAACTCACCATACATTTGGTTCGAGTGCCCGAAGGGAATGGAGTCCTGGGAGTTCTTTGATTATCTTCTTGAAAATGCACAGATTGTCGGAACACCGGGAGCAGGATTTGGAGAAAATGGAAAGAATTATTTCCGTCTGACATCCTTTGGAAAACATGAGAAGACAAAGGAAGCAATGGAACGTTTTAATACATTATTCTAAGATATAAAGTGAACGGATTACGTGCATAACAGAAGAAAGTTATCATAGTGGCGGTTTACAGAAGGAAAAAGAGAAGCTGTTCGAGCTTCTCTTTTTATCGTCAGGCAAAACTATCGTCAGGCAAAGCGGGAATCCTGAACAGCAACATTTTGTATTACATTAGAAATAAATCCGGCGTGAGTTTACAAGACCGTACAAGTTTGGTATGATAGAAACGGTATATCAGATTTTGAAATGTAGAAAGGATGGAACGTTAAAATGAAAATTGGTATTGGTAACGATCACTCCGCACTGGAGCTGAAAGCAGAAATCGTAGAATTTCTGAAAGAGAAAGGTCATGAGGTTGTAGATTATGGAACCTATACATCCGAAAGTTGTGACTATCCGGTATATGGAGAGAAAGTGGCCCGTGCAGTTGTAGCAGGAGAAGTAGAGAAGGGAATCCTGATCTGCGGAACAGGACTTGGAATCTCTCTTGCAGCGAATAAAGTAAAAGGAATCCGTGCATGTGTCTGCAGCGAGCCATTTACAGCGAAGATGTCAAGAGCACACAATGATTGTAATGTACTTGCATTTGGAGCTCGTGTGGTAGGTGGAGAACTTGCAAAGATGATCGTAGATACATGGATCAATACAGAATTCGAAGGCGGCCGTCATCAGCGCAGAGTAGATCTGCTGATGGAGATCGAGGAGAAAAACTAAAAGATTTTACGAAAGAGACTTCTGCGTTACATTTTATCAGAGCGTAGGAGTCTTTTAAAAAAGGGGAAGAAAAATGCAGGAATATGATTTATCACAATGGGTTTTATTCTTTTTTCTTTACAGTTTTTTGGGATGGATATGGGAAAGCTGTTATGTTTCTGTCAGAAAGCACCGCTGGGTGAACCGCGGATTTATGCATGGTCCGATGCTTCCGCTCTATGGTTCCGGAGCAATGGTTGTCCTGATTGTGACGATTCCGGTCAGAGATAACATCCTGCTTGTCTTTCTTATGGGAATGATCGGTGCGACAATCCTGGAGTATTTTACAGGAATTACGATGGAGCGTCTGTTCCATGTAAGATACTGGGATTATAGAAATCTGAAATTCAATATCAGAGGATATATTTGTCCGCTGGCAAGTTTGTGCTGGGGTGCATTTTCTATTCTTATGGTAAAGGTTGTACATGTTCCATTTGAACATATGATATTGTTGATTCCGGTTACAATAGCCGATATCCTTGCATTTGTTCTGACAATCGCAGCAGCAGTTGACTTCACACAGTCCTTCAACGAGGCTATGGATATGAAACGTATCCTTGTACAGCTTGAGGCCAGCAAAGAACAGATCCAGAAGATGCAGGAGCGCCTGAAAGATGCTTCTGAGGAAATGCAGGACAGACTGAAAGATGCATCAGAAGGTGTTCAGGAACGGCTGAAACGTGCATCTGAAGGGGTACAGGAGAGGCTTGAGGACAGCTATCTGTTGTATGAAGAGCGTAAAGAGATGAAAGCAGCGGAGAAGCAGACAAGAAAAGAATTGTATCTTGCGAAGATAGAAGAACAGCGTAGAGAACGAAAAGAACAGCTTACACAGCTTTCAGAGAAGGTTGAGGCACTGCTTCGTACTGTCCGACTGGAGAATGAAGCACAAGAGTCTGAATCGAAAGGAAACTGGAGAAAAGAACTTGCCCAGATGCGTTCCAATATATTAAGTGAGAGACGGAAATTAGGCTCACGTACAGACAGAAATTATGTAAATGCTATGAGACAGCTGAGAAGAAATCCTACAGCAGTATCAGACAAGTTTAAGAATGCAATGGAAGAATTAAAGAAAAATGCCGAGGTGAAGTAAATGACAAAGAAACAGCGTGCGCTTGAAGTGATTGAAAGGCTGAAGAAAGAGTATCCGGATGCCGGATGCACACTTGATTATGATCAGGCATGGAAATTGCTTGTCAGTGTAAGGCTGGCAGCTCAGTGTACAGATGCAAGAGTAAATGTAGTCGTGGAAGGTCTTTATGAGAAATATCCAACAGTAGAAGCACTGGCAGATGCTCCGGTGGAAGATATTGAAGAGATTGTATGTCCTTGTGGTCTTGGAAAGAGTAAGGCAAGAGATATCAGTGCCTGTATGAAGATGCTTCGGGATGAATATGGTGGAAAGGTTCCTGATGATTTTGATGCTTTATTAAAACTTCCGGGAGTCGGAAGAAAGAGCGCGAATCTGATCATGGGAGATGTGTTTGGAAAACCGGCGATCGTTACAGATACGCACTGTATCCGCCTGACGAATCGTATCGGTCTGGTGGACGGAATCAAAGAACCTAAGAAAGTGGAGATGGCTCTGTGGAAGATCATCCCGCCGGAAGAAGGAAGTGACCTTTGCCACCGTCTTGTTTATCATGGAAGAGAGATATGTACTGCGAGAACGAAACCGTATTGCGACAGATGCTGTTTGGCAGATGTTTGTAAAAAGGTCGGAGTATAGTAAAAAGATTGGGGTATAACAGTCAAAATAAAAAGTCTGTGAAAAGAATCTTAAGAGTAGATAGATTCTTTCACAGACTTTCTTTCTATCAGTCTAAGCTAACTCAATAGCACCTGTTCCGCCGGCACAAGCATAGTAAGCTTTCTTATCCTCAGGTTTTACATAGATCTTAAGGTCGGAGCTGTCCATACCTTCAGCTTTGCATTTATCAAGAATCTTCTCTGCAAGTACAGCAGCGTCATATTCGCCGTTCTGATACTGGATGAAAAGATTATATGCCGGAGCAGCATTTACTGGCGCAGTTGTTTCTGTTACAGTCACTTCCGGAACAGGTTCAGCTGTTGGTGCAGCTGTCTCTACTACAGGCTGAGCAGCTGGTGCTGCAGTTGTATGTACTTCATTAATTCTTTTCTGTTTCTTCTTATCTGTTCTCTTGCTCATGGATGTTACCTCTTTTCTCTAATCTGAAAACCGAAGTCCGTGATATCTGTCCTTGCTGGTTATAATGATTCAGTAAAAAGGGGGACAACGGTCACTTTTTCTATTATATAACGAAGAGAGAAATAAGTCAAAAAAGTTGTATTTTTTCTCTGATTCGTATATCATGATAAAGTAAAAAGCCGACAGGGCAGAAAGGAAAATGTTGCCGGCGCAGTACGATGTGATTTGCGATATGCGCAGCAACAGGACAGTTAATATGAATTTTTCACAGCTTGGAAAAATACAGGAATTAAAAGGACATATGGACACATTTCGCAGAAATCATCCGAAGTTTCCAATGTTCTTAGGAGCAGTAGCTCAGAATGCAGTTGAGGAAGGTACGATCATCGAGATTAATGTGACAGCACCGAACGGAGCTCATTACGAGACAAATCTGAAGCTTCGTGCAGAAGATCTGGAATTTATCCGTGCACTGCAGGAGATGGGAAAATAAAAAATGTAAAAAAATTGAAAAAAGTACTTGCATATTCAAAAAGAGTATGATAAGATACTATTCGTGTCAGAGATAAGACACGAAATGCGGGTGTAGTTCAATGGTAGAACACCAGCCTTCCAAGCTGGATACGTGGGTTCGATTCCCATCACCCGCTTTTTTGTTGCCCAAATTTCGGAGGGCAGAATCATAGTTGTACAGAAATAGCGCAAAGCATTTTCCTGCGATTCGGTTTTGATAAACCGGATAAGGAAAGTGCTTTTTTAGAATTATTTTTGTACTATTTTTTCGTCTTGTTAACGTTGTTTCTTATATGGAGTTGTGCTATACTTTAAGAAATATTTTTGGGGTTACACTGAGCAGTAACACATTTTGGGGAAATCACAGAGGAAGAGGTAGAAAGATGAATTTTTTGGAAGAAAGAATTGTAAAAGATGGTATTGTAAAAGAGGGCAATGTTCTCAAGGTTGACAGTTTCCTGAATCATCAGATGGACATTAAACTTTTGAATCAGATGGGTGCAGAATTCAAGAAGAGATTTGCTGACAAGAACATCAACAAGATTCTTACGATCGAAGCTTCCGGTATAGGAATCGCCTGTATCGTAGCAGAACACTTTGATGTACCGGTCGTATTTGCAAAGAAGTCTCAGAGCATCAATTTAGACGGTGAGATGTATGTAGCAGAGGTTGAATCTTTCACACATAAGTGTAAGAATAATGTGATCGTTTCACAGAAATTCCTTTCAGAGGACGATCATGTACTTATTATTGATGATTTTCTTGCGAACGGATGTGCACTACAGGGACTGATCCAGATCGTTCAGTCTTCAGGAGCTACAGTAGAAGGTATCGGAATTGCAATTGAGAAAGGATTCCAGTCAGGCGGAAGAATCATCCGTAACCTTGGATTCCAGCTGGAGTCATTGGCGATTGTGGACGGAATGGACGCTTCTACGGGTCAGATTTTCTTCAGAGAGCAGAATGCAGAGAACTAAGAGACCAATATTTTTGAAAAAGCTATAGTAAGCTTAAGAAAATCTTTTGAAACATATAAAAGCCTCCTTTAGATTTACAGAGTATTCTGTAGATAGATAAAGGAGGTTATTTTTTTAGGAGGAAACAAAATGGAGATCAATCACGTATTAATTGTAGAGGATGATAAAGAAATCAGAGAAGGCGTACAAATTTATCTGCAGAGTCAGGGGTACAAGGTATTTCAGGCAGCGGACGGAATCGAAGGGCTGGAAGTTCTTGAGAGAGAAGAGATCCATTTGGCAATCATTGATATTATGATGCCACGTATGGATGGAATCCGTATGACAATGAAATTGCGCGAAAAATATGATTTTCCTGTAATCATGTTGTCCGCAAAATCAGAAGAGGTTGATAAGATCACCGGACTTAATATCGGAGCGGATGATTATGTGACAAAGCCGTTTACACCGATGGAACTGATGGCTCGTGTGAATTCTCAATTGAGACGTTATCGCAGGTTTCTGGAGAAGCTGGCACCGCAGGAGAATGTACATGTGATCGGAGGACTTGAGATCAACGAGGATACGGTAGAAGTTACAATGGATGGCAATCCGGTGAAATTAACTCCAATCGAGTACAAGATTCTGCTTCTTTTGGCAAAGAATCCCGGAAGAGTCTTTTCATCCGAAGAGATTTACGAAAGAGTATGGCAGGAAAAGGCAATTAATACAGATACGATCATGGTACACGTAAGAAATATTCGGGAGAAGATTGAAATCGATCCGAAGAAACCAAAATATTTAAAGGTGGTGTGGGGTGTTGGATACAAACTTGAAAAGCAACCGTAAGATAAGAACAATTATAACGATAGTAATTCTTAGCTTATTCGCAGCAGGTGTTGTAGAAAGTTATTATGTGGTAAGAAAAAATATCGCATCAACATTTACAGTAGAAGATGATGTTGAAGAGTGTATTGAGCGAATGGACTATTCCCTTGCGACAGGAAATCGCCTTCTCTATAGCGAGGTCACAGATGCGATGGATGCATCGGAACAGATGGAATTAATGTCAGACAGTGCATTCTCTCTTTTTAAAAAATATATGGATTATCAGATCTTTGACAAAGAAGGGAATCCCTTGCTTGCAGAAAATGACGATCAGACAAATGAGGCTTTGAAGTCAGATAATTCTTATGTTCTCAAAATCGAATATAAGTATGGCACATCCGGAACAATGTCAAATGTAACAGTTAGCGGTACGAAACTGTCACCGGAAGAAGCGTACGATGTGGAGAAAGATCTGTCTTATTATTGTATGGATGCAGATCTTGGGGATCAGATTGAAGAGGAAGATCAGACAGATGGAATCAGTATCGTTTATGGGATGACAGATGCAAATTATGATGAATTCATTTCTGCAAATCAGGAGGAAGACGAGTATGTGGATTATAATTATTCCATGTTCTGGAGTTCCGCTGCACTCTTCTTTTTAGGAGCTCTGCTTGCAGCATTACTTCTTCCATGTATTCCAAAAGTTGGAAGATACGAAGGAAAATTATTCCGTATGCCATTCGAACTTGCAGTGATTTTGGGGATTTCTGCATTGGGTATAGGCTATGATGCATTTGCAGGTTTAGTATACTGGTCTTTTGAGAACTATCACCCGTCAGGAAATATTATGTGGAATACAATCAGTATGCTGGGAATCAACTGGGGTATCTGGTTCTGCCTACTGGGAGTTTTCTTCTGTGTGGCAGAGAGTCTTCGACTTATATTTACAGAGGGAAGAAATTACTGGGAAGAACACACAATAGTAGGAATGCTGATCCGTTGGGGAAAGGAAAATCGTGGAGAAGTACATGAAAAGAGACATTTATTGAAGAAAGCATGGAAAGATATGAAAGCATTTTTGCATCATCAATATGAAGCAATTCTTCAGATGGATCTGCGGGATAAAGGAAATAAAGGAATCCTCAGAATCGTGATCCTGAACTTTCTTCTGCTCTTAGTAGTGAAATTATTTTCTTACAGCATAGGACTGATACCATTAATTGTTTATTCTATCATTTTATTCTTTGTAATGAAGAAAGTGCTAAATGGAATCAAGAAGAAATATCAGCTTCTGCTTAAATCAACAAATCAGCTTGCAGAAGGACAGCTAGATCTTCCAATCGAAGGTGATGTCGGAATCTTCCGTCCGATTCAGGATGAATTAAAGAAGATTCAGAGCGGATTCAAGAAGGCGGTGGATGAAGAAGTGAAAAATGAGCGTATGAAGACAGAGCTTGTGACAAATGTCTCTCATGATCTCCGTACTCCGCTGACTGCGATCATCACTTATATTGACCTTTTAAAGAATGAAAAAGACGAAGAAAAGAGAAAAGAATATACAGAAGTACTTGAGAGAAAATCTCTTCGTCTGAAAGCCCTGATTGAGGATCTCTTTGAGATGAGTAAGGCGGCAAGTAAGACAATCCAGATGAATTATATGAAGGTAGATCTTGTAGGACTGATCCGCCAGGCGGAGCTTGAGAACGAGGAAAAGATTAGAGAAGCACATTTGGAATTCCGCTGGAAACTTCCGGAGGACAAAGTAGTTCTCTGGCTGGATAGTGAAAAAACATATCGAATTTTTGAGAACTTGATTGTTAATATTACAAAATACGCAATGCCGCATACGAGAGTTTATATAGAAATGAATGAGCGGTCGGATGACGTGCAGATTTTTATGAAAAATGTTTCCGCAGGGGAATTGAATTTCAATACAGAGGAGATCACGGACCGTTTTGTAAGAGGAGATTCTTCAAGAAATACCGAAGGATCTGGACTTGGCCTGGCAATTGCCAAGAGCTTTGCACAGCTGCAGCATGGAAACTTGAATATTACAACAGAAGCAGACCTGTTCAAGGCGGAGATCATACTTCCTAAATTGGAGATGAGCGAGAAAAAAGAAGATTAGGGACTGGAAAATGTTGTAAAAGAATAGTATTCTTAGAATAGATGGAACTTTACAGAATATGTTAGGAAGAATGATTCAGGAGGAATAAACCATGAGATATGAAATCAAAGGTGATACCCTTCCGGTAGTGGTCTGCTATCTGGAGAATGGAGAAAGAATGATTACAGAACGCGGTTCTATGAGTTGGATGTCTCCGAATATGAAAATGGAGACAACTTCCAACGGAGGAATCGGAAAAGCATTTGGAAGAATGTTTTCAGGCGAGGCACTGTTCCAGAACCGTTATACAGCAACGGGAGGTAATGGGATGATCGCATTCGCATCCAGTTTTCCGGGGCAGATTGTAGCGCGCCAGATTGCACCGGGCCAGGAACTGATTGTACAGAAGTCAGGATTTCTCGCTTCAGAAGAAGGTGTTGATCTCTCTATTTTCTTTCAAAAGAAATTCGGAGCAGGATTTTTTGGTGGAGAAGGGTTTATCATGCAGAGACTTTCAGGAAATGGAATAGCATTTCTGGAATTTGACGGACATGTGGTAGAATATGAACTGAGACCGGGACAGCAGATAGTAGTGGATACCGGATATCTTGCAGCAATGGATGCGACCTGCAGTATGGAAATCCAGACAGTACCGGGATTTAAGAATATGGTATTCGGTGGTGAAGGTGTGTTCAATACAGTTGTCACCGGACCTGGACATGTATGGCTTCAGACAATGCCAATCTCCAGCGTGGCGGGAGAACTTCTGAGATATATGCCGGCAGGAAAATAAAGGATGAAAAAGGACAGGACACTTTCGAATGAAATTTGAAATGGTATTTCAGGTAAAACGAAAGTGGCTCTGTCCTTTTTGATGTGTAGATATCAGTAATTTGCATATCACGTAGCATTAATTGTTCGTTTTCTCAAGATTGCGCAGATGCAGATATACGGTATTCTTACTGATTCCCAGCGCTTCGGCAATCGTGACAACGGCATCCTTTAGATTAAAGATTCCCTGCTGGTAAAGTCGGAAAATGATTTCTTTATTCTTATTTGTGCTCGATATTGCTGAATCCATCAACACTTCTTGACGAACGGTTTGAATGGTCTGCTCAAGAAGATCAGAACTGCTCTGGGAAAATGTCTCATGAATCTGACCGGAGACTGTGAGACCGTCAGAATCAGATGGAATCGGAACAGCAAAGTTGCAGAAGAAATCTGCCATTGTTGTATTCATATAAAAGTTGATACAGAGCAGTCCGATAATTCTGTCCTTCTCTCCTTTGACAGGAATTGTAGTTGACTTCAGCGGTTCTCCTTTTACATTTGTGGAAAAATAAATAACACCATGGTCATTTTCTTCATTTCGACGGATCTGCTCGAGCATCTTCAACGCAAGGTCGGTAATCGGTGCACCTTCGGTACGTCCTGTGTGATATCCGTTGATGACCTTGATTGCAGAGTGTTCATAATCTTCCAGACTGTGAAGGACAATTTCATAACCGTTTCCGAGATAGTTGGAAAGTCCATCGAGTGTCTGACAGTATGAGTGCAGAATTTTTTTATCAAGTGAAGTTAATTTTAAATTTCCGATTGGCATAATCATGCGTCCTTTCTGCCTGTATTGAATACAACTCATTTTTTCTTTACAGACAAATAGTTTATTGATGGTTTTATTTTATCATGGATAGACAGGTTTGTGTGAAAAAGAAGTCAATGAAAAATAGTTAAGTGAATGAAATTTTATTGACTAAACGATTTTAACGTTATATAATTTCATTAAGAACTTATAATTTCAATAAATCAGGAGGTAGAATTCAATGAAAACAATTTCAACACCAAAGGCACCAGCTGCAATCGGACCATATTCTCAGGCAAAGGTAGTTAACGGAATGTTATACGCTTCAGGCCAGATCCCGATCAACCCGGCTACAGGTGATGTAGATGCCACAACAATCGAAGGACAGACAGAGCAGGTTATCGCTAACATCGCTGCTGTTCTTGAAGAAGCTGGATCAAGCTTTGACAATGTCGTAAAGACAACATGCTTCCTTGCAGATATCGCTGATTTCGGAGCATTCAACGGAGTATACGAGAAATACTTCACAAGCAAACCGGCTCGTTCATGTGTAGCAGTTAAGGATCTTCCGAAGGCTGTTCTCGTTGAGATTGAGATCTTAGCTGTTGTAGAGTAATTCTTACAGATAGCAAAGAAAATGAAATGACGACACTGCGTTGTGAGGCGAGGTGTGAATAAAAAAGGAGTCCGTGGAAATGCGATATGTCGCATACCATGGACTCCTTTTGTTACTGTTCACACAATGTGCGACCAGCAACCTCCTTTTTACTTATTCAAGGAATCTCCTCGATCTACAACAACGCGATATCCGACAGACTCCATTCTTTGAGCCAGGCAGTTCTTGCACTGTGCCGATTCATCACCGGTGCAGATTTTGTTATCATAAAGCAAATAATCTTTGCGAACCTCTGTTGGAGACAGGTTTGGCATAACTACGTTAGCTCCGGCGAGAATTCCCTGTTCCCTTCCAGTCGGAGAAATCGTACCGAGAGCAGTTGTTGCCGGAAGGAGGACTTTTGGCAGCATAAGACGAATCAATCCAAGCAGATAAAGTGTCAATTCCAACGTTCCGGCAGGTTCATCCGCAAACTGTGTGTCGTGGTGAGGGATAAACGGACCGATTCCAACCATATGCGGATTCAGTTCCTTTAGAAAAAGCATATCATCTGCAAGATTCTCAGTTGTCTGGAAAGGTGCACCGACCATGAATCCGGTTCCAATCTGATAGCCGATCGATTTTAAATCCCATAAGCAGTTCTGCCGGTGAAGTGCACTTAAGGAAGCAGGATGAAGCATACGGTAATGTGCATCATCATAAGTTTCATGACGAAGTAAATAACGGTCAGCGCCGGCATCAAATAAAGTCTGGTATGCATCATGCTCCATCTCTCCAACGGAAAGCGTGATTGCGCAGTCCGGCCAGCTCTTATGTATGTCAGAGACAATGTCAGCCAGACGCGGAACTGTGAACCAGCCATCTTCACCACCTTGAAGAACAAAGGTGCGAAAACCAAGTTCATATCCGGTTTTGCAGCAGTCAAGAATCTCATCTTTAGTGAGACGATAGCGGTGCACGTTTGGATTGCTTCTGCGGATACCGCAGTAATAACAATCGTTACGACAATAGTTAGTGAATTCAATTAGTCCGCGGACATAAACATCATGCCCATAGTGTTTGATCCGAACTTCGCGCGCATTTTCAAATAAATAGTCGGCAAGTTCAGGGGTTCTTCCGTCAATTAGCCGGATCCATTCATTTTTAGAGAGAGTCTGTGTATCTCGTAATTTATTTATCAATTCTTTCAGATCAGAAGTCTGTGATGTTTCATAATTACTCATTCGTTCTTGAAGTCCTCCTTCAGAAAAGTTATTCCCATTATAACACAGGAAGCAGGAACTGTTTACCGAAAAGAACTGTACAAGGTAAAAAAATGTGTTAGAATAACGGTAGTGTACAACATAAATTGCTTCAAGGGAGTGATCAGATATGGCAGAAGTTAGAAAGCACATTGTTTTTCACGGTCGTGTACAGGGGGTTGGATTCCGCTATACAGCGAAATATCTGGCGAATTCACTAAATCTGGTTGGCTGGGTTCAGAACGAATGGGATGGAACCGTTACAATGGAAGTTCAGGGACGTGAATGGCTGATCAATGAACTGCTAAAAGGGCTGAACAGGAATCAGTTTATTACAATCGACTGGATGGACACAGAAGAAATTCCATTAGAGGATGAAAAAAAATTCTGGGTAAGAGACGGATACATGTAGATAAAAGGTTACTGCGATTAGAACAGTAACGATAAAAGAAAAGGAGACTTAAGATCATGAAATTAGGATTTATCGGAACAGGAAATATGGCAGGAGCAATCATGGGCGGAATCATCAAAAAGGGAATGATTGTTCCGGAAGAGATCATCGGTTCAGATATTATGGAAGCAGGACGTGAACGTGCGAAAAAAGAGCATGGAATTCATGTAACAGCAGATAATATAGAAGTAACACAGAAAGCAGAAGTATTAGTTCTTTCTGTAAAACCACAGTTCTATGCACAGACAATTGCTGAGATCAAAGATGCAGTAAGAGAAGACCAGCTGATTATTACAATCGCACCGGGCAAGACTCTCGCATGGCTGGAAGAGCAGTTTGGAAAGAAAGTTAAGATTATAAGAACAATGCCGAATACACCAGCATTAGTTGGAGAAGGAATGACAGCGGCATGCCCGAATGATGCAGTGACAGAAGAAGAAAAGAACTATGCACTGGAGCTTCTTAGCTCTTTTGGTAAAGTAGAAATCGTGCCGGAGCATTTGATCGATGCAGTTGTTGCAGTCAGCGGAAGTTCACCGGCATATGTCTTTATGTTCATCGAGGCAATGGCAGATGGGGCGGTAGCCGAGGGAATGCCTAGACCACAGGCGTATCAGTTCGCAGCACAGGCAGTACTTGGAAGTGCAAAGATGGTACTCGAGACAGGGAAGCATCCGGGAGAACTGAAAGATATGGTGTGTTCACCGGCAGGAACAACGATTGAGGCAGTGCGTGTACTTGAGAAATTTGGACTTAGAAGCGCAGTGATCGAGGCAGAGAAAGTCTGTGCAGATATGTCCAGAAATATGTAAGAAGTGATTGAAACATATTACAGTTTAGCGTAAATGAAAAATGAATTACAGCAATCAGAAAATGTAGAAACAGTTTGTTGGGAAAGGAAAAAATATGGGGATTTATGATATTGGAATCATCGGTGGCGGAACTGCAGGGATGACTGCGGCTATCTATGGCCAGCGTGCAGGAAAGCAGACCGTACTCTTCGAGGGAACAACCTTCGGCGGACAGATCACATCTTCTCCGAATGTGGAAAATTATCCTGGAATTGCAAGTGTGAGTGGCAGTGAATTCTCTATGAATCTGATGGATCAGGCAGTAAAGCTGGGAACACAGACCATAATGGAGCAGGTGACAGGTATCCGTGAAGAAGCGGATTATAAAGTGATTGTAACAACGGAAAAAGAATATGAATGTAAAAGCATTATTCTTGCCACGGGTGTAACACACCGCCATCTTGGAGTTCCGGGAGAGGAACGTCTGACAGGTGCAGGAGTTTCATACTGCGCAACTTGTGATGGAATGTTTTTCCGGGGAAGAGAAGTTGCAGTTGTCGGAGGGGGAAGTACAGCACTCCAGGATGCAGAATTTCTGTCAAATTACTGTAGTAAAGTTTATCTGATTCACAGAAGAGACGAATTCCGGGGAGAAGATCAGATTGTAAAACGTCTGCAAGAGAAAGAAAATGTAGAGTTTATCTTAAATACAACTGTTCAGGAAATCTGTGGAGAGCAGATGGTGGAAAGTCTGCGGGTTTTGAATAAAGTAACAGGAGAAGAATCAGAACTTGCTGTTTCCGGAATTTTTGTAGCTGTCGGACAGATTGCACAGAATGAAAAATTTGCTGATGTTGTTCAGTTAGATGAGGGTGGATTTATTGTTGCCGGAGAAGATTGCAAGACATCAGAAGCGGGAATCTATGCAGCAGGAGACTGCCGGACAAAAGAAGTACGTCAGCTTACAACAGCGGCAGCGGACGGTGCAGTAGCCGCACTTGCCGCATGTAAATATATAGCAGATGTTGTTGAAAAATAAGATTATGATGTCTTGCGTATGTAATTGTAATTTGTAATTTACAACCAGACAGAAAAGAAAAAACAAGTACCACAATTAGTAGTTGCTGATTGTGGTACTTGTTTGAGTTAGAAATAAACATTCAATATTAATCTACGAACATCTTCATTCCCATCCATTGTTTCATATGTTCAATCATATTTTCATCAGGTTCAATATAAACACAAGTCATTTTCTGATTGATCGGGATCATGATTGCGAAAATCTTTGCATTTGCATTTCTGGATGAAAAATCGCAAGTTGCTTCCGGATGATAAGAGTCCAGTCGGTGAGATCCTTTTGGTGCAATAATCTCGGCATTCTGAATATCCAGGTTCATTTTGGATTTTCTTTTCTCTTTGCTGTAAATTGCATCAATATCCAGATCGTGATTCAGAAGGGAATATTCATACTCCACATTTAAGAGTGGAAATGCAAAATAATAAGCAAGTAAAGCCAAAATTGCTGCAAGTGCAAATGCAAAAAATCCAAGAAACGGAAGTCCTACGATTGCGACCGCAACGATCACTACAATAATAAGAATGCGGATGATAAAATCCATTGGTTTTGACTTTCTGGCTACAATATGTTCACATAATGCGTCATTCATAAGTTATAAGTCCTTTCTTATATAGTATTTAATATATATCAATTACACCGCAGTGCAATTTTTTCCTTTTTCAGCATGAAGATAGTTCATAACCATTGTTGCAATCTTAAATGTCATTGCATCTTCAAACTGTCTCAAATCAAGACCGGTACGCTTTTCAATCTGTTCCAGACGATAGATCAGCGTGTTGCGGTGCATATGGAGCTGGCGTGAAGTCTCAGCAATGTTCAGATTGTTCTGAAGAAAACGGTTAATCGTCAAGAGCGTCTCATCGTCCAACTTGTCAGGAATCTCGTCTAAGAAAACTTCCTGGAGAAAGCTTTCGCACAGAGAAGCAGGAAGTTGATAAATCAGGCGTCCAATCCCCAGCTTATTGTATGGAAAGACAGTCTGTTCCGGATAGAAGAGTTTTCCAACCTTCAGTGCAAGGCTTGCCTCCCGAAAAGCCACGGATAATTCCAAAAGAGAAGGAATCATCTGACTAAAAGAAACCTGAACATGTGCAAGAGCTTCCGCATTCAGTGTATCAACAATCGCATGAGCCAGATGTCTTGCATATTCATCAGCAGAATCTTTGGAATCCTTTGTCTCATGAAATGGATATAATACAGCCAGTCGCTCTTTTGAAACAGGAACGATATAAGCTTTTGTTTGAGAAGGAAACAGATTTTTAAGAATCTCTCCTACAATCTCATCAGGTTCCTTCATTTCGATCAAAAAGAGAATTCGATTTTCTTCCGGCGCAATGTGAAGACGTGCGGCACGCTGCTGTACGTCATAAGAAGGAACACCGCCGGTCATCAGTCCCATAAGAAAATCATTTTTATTATATTTTTCCCGGTAGGCAAGGCAGAGACAGCGGATCTGTTCCAGGGCCAGCTGTTCTTGTTCAGAGTCTTCGGCAGTCACTGTAAGTGCGATTCCTGTTAAACGTTTTAGTTCATTGAGTCCTTTTTCAAGTTCGGATGTATTAGCCATTAGTACTTCTCCGTAAATAAAACAAAATAATAATAGATGGAAGAAAGGCTGCACCTTCCGAGAAAAGTACAGCCCCCTCCGTGTTTAGTTTAATTGTAAAGGATTAGTTTGTAATAGTCAACTCTGTGTCTTTGTCAAAGAGATGAATCTTCTCCATATCAAGTGCAAATACTGCGTGATCTCCGGTTCTGAGTGTTGTACGTGGGTTAACACGTGCTGTCATCTGAGTTCCCTCAAGATCAAAGTACAGGAATACTTCTGCTCCAAGCAGCTCGTAAACTTTGATTGTAGACTCAATTACGCTGTCAGGAGAGTTACTGATGAACGCCTGTGAATCATGTACATCTTCCGGACGAATACCAAGAACAACTGTCTTTCCGTCATATCCGCCATCGATCAGTGCCTGCTTCTTAGAAGCCGGTACTTTAAGAACATGTTTTCCAACTGTAAGAGTAACATCATTTCCCTTGATTGTACATTTTGCATCCATGAAGTTCATCTGAGGTGATCCGATGAATCCTGCTACGAACAGGTTGCATGGTGTATTGTAAAGAGCCTGTGGTGTATCTACCTGCTGAACAACTCCGTCTTTCATAACAACGATTCTTGTTCCAAGTGTCATAGCCTCTGTCTGGTCATGTGTTACGTAGATGATTGTAGCACCCAGATTCTCATGAAGCTTGGAAATCTCGATACGCATCTGAACTCTCAGTTTAGCATCCAGGTTGGAAAGTGGCTCATCCATAAGGAATACCTTAGGATTACGAACGATAGCACGTCCCATAGCAACACGCTGTCTCTGTCCACCGGAAAGGGCCTTCGGTTTACGGTCGAGCAGTTTCTCAAGATCAAGGATCTTAGCAGCCTCACGAACCTTCTTATCAATCTCATCTTTCGGAACTTTACGAAGTTTCAGTCCGAAAGCCATGTTATCATATACTGTCATATGTGGATACAGAGCGTAGTTCTGGAATACCATTGCGATATCACGATCCTTTGGCTCTACATCGTTCATTACTTTTCCGTCGATCTTAAATGTACCGCCGGAGATATCCTCCAGACCAGCGATCATACGAAGTGTTGTAGATTTACCACATCCTGATGGTCCTACGAAGATGATGAACTCCTTGTCAGCGATTTCAAGATTGAAATCTTTTACTGCGTGAAATCCGTTAGGATAAATTTTCTGAATTCCCTGAAGAGATAAACTTGCCATTATAAGTGCCTCCTTAAATGATTACTTTTTACTTGTTTGACTAAATTTGGTTTTGTTTTTTAATTGGTAGTTGATTTTGGTTTGTTTAACTTATGTACTTAGTATAGCGTTAGGCACGAAAATCAACAATGTCACGAGTGACTAAAAAAAGGAGGGGAAAGTGTACATTTCAACCATATGAGGTTATAATTACAGTTAATATGTACAAATCAGTAGGAAATGGCAGTAGAAAATGCAGTTATCAGATGAAAGATTCTGATAGCTGTATTTTTTCTGCCGAAAAAGTGAATTGAATTGTCAGGTATTGGTACTGTGGAAAGTAAGATTCATCTAATAAAATGTCGGATTCTCAAAAAGAAACAACATGGACAACCGGTATAGAATTTTTTACAATTATTTTAAAGTAATCAATTCTATATGATGAAGTGTAACGAAAAGGAAGTAAAACAATATGAAAATCAGTCAGTTGAGAGTAAATAATATCGAACATCCTCTTGGATTCCTGCTGTGCAATTGCAGAACTTTATATCGGAGAAGAAACACAGCCAACGGTATGTACAGGAGAAGGATGGAAATAGTGCCATTTGATGCGCAGGCAGAGTTCAGCGTGGAAGGGATGGAGTCGAAGAAGCTGCAAGCCGGAAGCTATGTCTTTCAAGTGAAAATGGAGGAAAAGTAGATGTTAGAACAGAAATGGAATAAAAATTGGAAATTTTGGGAAGATAAAGATTCTTTTGCATTAGTATGGAATATCCCGGAAATCGCAAGAAATATTACATTGCCACATGATGCAATGATTGAGAAACCTGCAAATCCAGACAGCTTAAATGGAGGAAACACAGGATTCCGTGACGGAGATGTATACACTTATGTAAAAATGCTCCATGCACCGGATGAGTATAGAGAAAAGATTGTAATGTTGAAATTTGAAGGTGTGTACATGAATGCATTTGTCTATGTGAATGGACAGATTGCAGCAAAGAGCCCATTCGGATATACGACGTTCTACGCACCGCTGAATGATTTCCTGAAAATAGGGGAAGACAATGAGATCCGTGTGCAGGTACGTGCCGGTGCAATGACAAACAGCCGCTGGTATTCTGGTGCAGGAATATACAGAGATGTGTATCTTTTGGAATCTGAACTGACACACATCATACCGGAAGGAGTACAGATTAAGACAGAAAATGCGGATGAGGATTATGCAACATTAAAGGTATCTGTAGAATTAGAAAATAAGACAGCTGCACCACAGAATCTGGTTGTGGAGACAGTGATCCGTGACAGTGAGGGAAAAGAAACAGGCAAAGAGGTTACACATGCTACTCTGTTTGGAAGTGAAAAAAGAACAGTGAAACAGCGTATTCTTGTAGAAAATCCAAGCCTTTGGAGCGTAGAATCTCCAAGTCTGTATACATATGAGACAAAAGTATACGAAGATACAGCAGAGAAGAAACTGTTAGATGAAGCAAAAGATACTTTCGG